>Ga0268262_10000173_pt1 | contig 83263 bp, 65 predicted proteins | sample TergutNc150P3_FD_190354 | JGI IMG/M metagenome (GOLD analysis project Ga0268262, IMG submission 190354) | Nasutitermes corniger P3 segment gut microbial community from laboratory colony in Florida, USA - Nc150 P3 (SPAdes) (version 2) | ecosystem: Host-associated > Arthropoda: Insects >...
ACAGGCGTATTTCTGACATTGAATCTTTGAATAAGGAACTTGCCTCGTGGTATAACAGGCGTAATCAGTCTCAAAAAGGAGTTGATTGGCAATTTACCGCTGTAGATGCGCGTATTAAATTGAAAAGGCTTTACCCTTTAATCGTGTAAAGTTTTAGCCTTTACAGACTACTAGTGTATTAACGTAGCAACTAATACCTTGTATGTGTTTATAATTTTCTTTGCGCGATTAAGATGTATGCCGAATAAAATACTTGAGGGGTGGCCGGGAAAAAAGTGCCGCGCCCCGTTGTGGGGCAATGCAAGCACCCGTAGGGTGTAGATGAATAATTCTACAAGCCCTGGCGCCAGATAAAACACACAAGATGAATAATTGAGGCGAGATTTATCTCGCCGTCCGCGCCGCTTTTTTACCGGCCAGGACCCCCAAGAAAATTTTTAGGTATACATCTTGCTTTCATTTACATAAAAATTGGAGAAATTGATAAACGACACTCTAACCAACACGCAAGAACAACAGAAACTAATGCTACAACTGAGTAATAGTCTCCGTAGACAGCCCAGTAACAGCTTGTATCTGTTCCGCCAAAAAGCCCATTGCTTTCATCTTTCGGGCATTTTCAAGTTTTTCTTCATTGCGCCCTTCGTTAAGTCCTTCCCTACGGCCTTTGTTTTCAGCGTCTGCCATCCCGCTCCGCCAGTCAAGTTCGCTTTTTATCAGAGTAGTCATTCGCGCAAACTCTATTTCGTCTTTGGTGATGTTTATCAACGTGTCTACCGCCATCGCTATGCCCTCCTCTTGATTAATTATCTCAATAATTTTATCCCTTTTCTCCGGGTCTGTCAAATATTGAAATTTATTCATATAATTTCACACAAAGATCACAAAGGTACAAAGATCACAAAGAGGAAAGAAGGAATTTAATCAAGAGTACCATTAATTATTCTGAATATGCCGTCTTTCATTATTCCCGCTCCGAAATTCAAGATGAAACCAAGTCTCGTGTTTGACAGTTTTAAATAAGTTAATAATTGTTTTTTATGGGCATCTGTTATATTTTCTACTAATTTTAGTTCAATTATAACTTTACCGTCAACAAATAAATCCGCACGAAATCCTTCATCAATATATTCCTCTTGAAAGTTTATAGGTATTGAAACCTGTCGTTGGACATAAAGTCCTTTTTGGGCAAGCAATTTTGATAAAATAGTTTCATAAACACTTTCAAATAATCCGGGACCAAGTTTTTTATGTAAATTTACAGCAGTATCTACAATTATTAATCCTATTTGATTTTCATTCATCTTTGCTTTCCTTTTCTCTTTGTGTTCTTCTCCTCCTCCGTGTTCTTTGTGTGAAATTTTTCGAATAAATTTCCCCGTCCCTAAAAGGAAAAGGTCCCCACTCGTACTGAGCAGGATTTTGATTGTTTGTTTTCATAAACAACTCCTTGAAATTATTTATGTATATATGGCGTGCAGATGCATGGCGCTTGACCGAAAATGAAAAGATTTTCGATTAAACTCCCCTAGACACAAATAAAAACCTTGCATATTGTTAATACTATGGATTACGACAAATTCACGATAAAAGCTCAAGAAGCCTTAAACGAGGCCGCCGGTATCGCGCAGAAGAGCGACCATTCGCAGATTGAGAGCGAACATTTACTGCTGGCATTGCTGCGGCAGGAGAACGGAATTGTTACGCCGATTATCGAACGGATAGGGGGCGATGCGTCAAGGCTTACCACCGATGTTGAGGCTCTTGTTAATAAAACGCCGAAAGTTTTCGGAGAGGCGGCGCAGGTTTTCTACTCACCGGCATTGTCGAAGATTTTAGCAAAAGCCGAAGTTGAGGCTTCGGCTTTGAAAGACGAGTTTGTCTCTACCGAGCATATCCTAATCGCCATTGCGGCAAGCGAGGGCAAGGCGGCGGATCTGCTTAAAAAAGCGGGCGTTAACAAGGACGCGATTCTTGGTGCGTTGAAGCATGTCAGGGGAAACGCGCGAGTGACCGATCAGAACCCCGAAGAAAAATATCAGGTGCTGGATCGCTACTGCCGCGATCTTACCGCGTTGGCGCGTCAGGAAAAACTTGATCCTGTTATCGGGCGCGATGAAGAGATACGCAGGTGTATGCAGGTTCTGTCCCGCCGCACAAAGAATAACCCTGTGCTTATCGGCGAACCCGGCGTAGGAAAGACGGCTATTGTCGAAGGGCTTGCGCGGAGGATTGTGGCGGGCGATGTGCCGGAAGGATTGAAAGGAAAAAAACTTCTCGCACTTGATATTGGCGCCCTTGTCGCGGGAGCGAAATTTCGCGGCGAGTTTGAGGAGCGCCTAAAAACAGTTATCCATGACGTTCAGGCGGAAGACGGAAAAATTATTCTTTTTATTGACGAGCTACATACTCTTGTGGGGGCCGGAGCCGCGGAAGGGGCGACTGACGCTTCCAATCTGCTTAAGCCCGCGCTTGCGCGTGGGGAACTGCGCTGTATTGGCGCAACTACTTTGGACGAATATAGAAAACATATTGAGAAGGACGCGGCGCTTGAACGGCGTTTTCAGCAGGTGTATACGGCGGAGCCTTCCGTAGAAGATACGATAGCGATTCTGCGCGGGCTTAAAGAGCGGTACGAAGTCCACCACGGCGTGCGGATTAAAGACGAGGCGCTTGTGGCGGCGGCTACATTGTCCAGCCGGTATATTACAAGCCGTTTTCTGCCCGACAAGGCGATTGACCTTGTTGATGAGGCCGCAAGCCGCCTTAAAATGGAATTGGACAGCAGACCGACAGAGCTTGATAAACTGGAGCGCAAACTTTTACAGCTCTCAATAGAAAAGCAGGCTCTTTCGCGCGAAGAGGACGCGGCTTCCAAAGACCGCCTGACAAAACTGGAAAAAGAAATCACCGACCTTTCAACCGAGCGTAACGCGATGAACGCCCGCTGGGAAAGGGAAAAAATCGATATTCAGAAAATCCGCGAAATTAAACAGCGTATAGAAGAGCTTAAAATTGACGAGACACGGTATGAACGCGAAGGCAATCTTTCAAAAGCGGCGGAAGTAAAACACGGAAAAATTCCCGAAGCGCAGAAACAGCTTGCCGCTCTTACGGATCAAATGGAGAAAAAGAGGGAAAGCGCAAAAGGAGGCGGGGCTTCCGCACTTTTACGCGAAGAAGTCAGCGAGGAGGACATTGCGGGCGTGGTGTCAATGTGGACGGGCATTCCCGTCTCTAAGATGCTCTCCGGCGAATTGCAAAAATATTTAGACCTGGAAAAAGCTCTTGAAAAGCGCGTTGTTGGTCAGGATGAAGCCCTTGCCGCAGTCGCCGACGCAATACGGCGGAACAAGTCAGGGCTTTCCGACTCGGTGCGCCCGTTGGGGTCTTTCCTCTTCTTGGGACCGACCGGCGTGGGAAAAACAGAACTCGCCAAAACACTGGCGGATTTTTTGTTTAACGACGAAAAAGCCCTCACCAGAATCGACATGAGCGAGTACGGAGAAAAACATTCGGTAAGCCGCCTTATCGGCGCGCCGCCCGGTTATGTGGGTTATGAGCAGGGCGGCCAACTGACAGAGGCAGTCAGGCGGCGGCCTTACAGCGTGATCCTTTTTGACGAAATTGAAAAAGCCCACCCCGAAGTGTTCAATGTGTTTTTACAAATACTCGACGACGGTCGCCTGACGGACGGACAGGGACGCGTTGTCGATTTTAGAAATGTAATCATCATAATGACAAGCAATTTAGGCTCTGACTTGATACTGGAGGCAAAAAATCCCGAAGCCTTGCGTAACTCGCTGATGGAACTTTTAAAACACAGTTTCAGGCCGGAGTTTATCAACCGTATTGACGAGACAGTAATTTTCAACCGGCTTGGCAAGGGCGAAATCGGCAAAATAGTAGACATTCAACTAACGCGGCTTTCAAAACGGCTTGCGGAACGCAAGATCACCCTCACGCTGACAAACACCGCAAAAGCGCTGCTTGCAGAACGCGGATATGATCCGATGTTCGGCGCACGTCCGTTAAAACGAACAATTCAAAGCGACCTTGAAAACCCTCTTGCAAAACAGATAATCGCAGGAGCCTTCCGCGAAGGAGACACCATCACCGCAGATGTTTCCAAGGATAAAGAAGGAATTACTTTTAAGAAGTAAATCCGGAAGAGTTCTCACAAAGAACACAAAGGTACAAAGATCACAAAGGGGGATCAGGGGTTGTTGTCCGAAAAATATGCGTAGACTTCACGATAAGATAACGAACTAAAACCCTTAATTCCTCTTTGTGATCTTCTCTTTCTTTGTGTTCTTTGTGTGAAATTCTTCGAACCTAATTAAAAATGTTCGCTGTTCAGGACAGGGTATATATTTTTTAAAGGAGGTTTTTTCAAAATGACCTCTATTCTGTTTATCAGATCTTCTTTTGAAAATGGTTTAAAAATATAATCAGCCGCCCCTATTTCTTTAGCGCGGTTTTGTTCTTCTTCTCCATGAACAGACGTTAAAAACGCTATCGGAACATCCGTAATATTGCTTAAATCTCTTATTCGGTTAAATGTTTCCCATCCGTCCATTTCCGGCATTATCAGATCCAATAAAATCAGATCGACATTACTAAAATGAAGCAAATAATCCAGAGCTTCTTTTCCCGATTTTGTCGGAAGAACAGTGTATTTATCCTGTAACAGGGCTTCGAGCAAATCAAGATCGATTTCACTGTCATCAACCGCAAGGATTTTTTTCTTTTTCTTTAATAAAAACGCCATAATGCCAATACCTCATAATAAATATACGTATATATATAATAATATGTCAAGCAAAAGATTGTCAACAAATACAATATATACTAATTAGTAAATATTTTTCAGTAAAGGTTGCAAAAAAATATTAAAATTTTCCGATCTTTACAAGGATACTTTATCAAGGTCAATTTAATTGTCAATCCTTTTAAGTATCGTAAGAAGTTCCGCGCCTTTAATAAATTGAGCGGGGCGGAAATTCCGTCCGTCGGGAAGGGACAATAGTTCAGTCTCTACACAGCCAATGATTGAATCAAAAAAGGGCGAAAGCGCGGGCGTATCGGCGATTGGACTGCGGGGATTTGTACCTTTTGCATAACGCGCGGAATAACGGGATAACATTCCGCGATCCCCGCGCGCCTCGGCGTACAGATGCCAGATAAAATAAGCGGCTCCGGCGCGCGTTACGGCTTCGTCAGGCTTTGGTTTTGCCACAGGCCATTGAGTCGCCGTTATATCCTGGATATACGGAATAAAAGCGCGGTCAACAAGGCGGGTAAACATTTCCGCGTCCGTAATAGTTCTGCCGCCGGTTATAAACCGTAAAAGCTGAGTTTCGTTTTTTGCCAGAGAAATACAGTCGTTCCATGTAATGGTTTCGCGTCCAAGCAGATTAAGAGATCCCGCGTTCACTCCGCTTGTATTACGAAGTTCCCAAGCGCGGTCTCTTTCCTGTCCATAACTGTCTTTATAAACTTTGTTAATTCCCGAAGAAAACGCGATATCAAAAGCGCCGACGGCTTCTGAAAACCGCTTTAAATCGGTTAAAGTATGGCCTTTTTCAATGTTAAGCTCACCTATACCTGATGATTTTTGGTTAAGCAGAGACAGTTCTTTTTCGATTAATTCCAGTTTTTTTGCAGGATCGCCTTCAAGACGGACAGATAAAATAACCGCCGGAATTGTTCCCGGTGAAACAGAAACAGACTGCCGGTACAGACGCACAGCCTCACTGTATTTGCCTTCCAGAATGGCAAGCCTGCCCGACCACGCGATAAGCCTGCCTGAATAGTCAGCGTCGGCGGATCCTTCTTTCTCCATCTGAACAAGTAATTCTCTTGCTGATGTGATTTCCTTTGTTTTGTTACGCGCTTCAGCCGCGCCAACCGCTTCAAGAGGAACTATCGCCTCTTCAACGGCAGAAAGATTTTTTTCAGTCTTACCTCCCTGCATATTAATTGTCAAATCTTTCACAGTGGTACAAGCGAAAAAAAACGCCGCTATAATAAAAATTATTACCGCTTGAAGCTTTCTCATTTTAATACTCTCCGTTATTTGAACTGCCAGCGATATAAACGCCTGTCCATTCCCATGCCGAAAATTTCAGCTTTCCTGCCGCCCTGCGCCGGAACAAATAAAGGCCTGCCCCACACGGGAAGGGGAAAACCTTCAAGAGAGCGGAAATTGCGCGTAAAGGCATAAAGCGCGTTGCCTTCACCTGTGATATAGATTTCCGGAACCTTATCTCCGTCACTGTCAAATAATGTTATATAGCCTTCTTCTTTTACGGAAAAACCGGGAATGTTCTGATTCAGAACTTCTCCTTCTAAACTGACCCTGAAAAATGTTCCGTTAGACGAAACAAGCCACAGAAAATCTCCGTCAAAGACAGGCTGTTGGTAGAAAACTCCGTCAAGCGCAATAGGGAACGGCGGAACAAGAACAGCGTCTTCATCGTAAACCAAAAATTGCCCAGATTGATTTATAAAAGCGGCATAAATTTTGTTGTTATATGAAAATAAAAGCGGCGATCCGAAACCAATACCAACGCTGCCGCCGTCTTCTTCACTGTCGCTTTCTACAGATATCGGAGCAGGCCAATTTGGGAGCGTTTTTCCTTCGCCGTCAAGCAACCACATCTCGCCAAAGAAACTTTTTGGATAAACTGCCGTATATATACTGTTTCCTTTTTTGCCCATTGAAACAGAAAGAAAAAACGGCGGAGAGCGGAGCGCGGCGGTAAATGAAGTTTCCCAAATGTCTTGTCCACCGTTTGCGTCAACCGTATAAACTTTGCCGTCTTCATCGCAAAGGTAAAGCTTTCCCATAAACGCAACAGGTGCGGATGAAAGCTGAAGCCCCGTAAGTATCGGGAAGCCCTGAATTATTTCCATATTGCCGTCTACAAGCGTAACGCGCCCTCGATCCGTAACAACCCAGGCAAAAACCGTACCTGCCGCGCCTTTTACCGTAACATCGACGGCGGGAATGACCCAATGATTACCCTGACCGGTAAGCTCGCTGGTACTGTTATCTGCAATCTTTAACGAGACGGCAGTACCGCCCGAAGTGTAGAATACTCTGCTTTCATCACCCTTGCCTGCGCCGTAAATACGGTTAGAAGGCTTCCCGCCGGCGTCAAGCGGATAACCGTTTACAAGGATTACGCCGCCGCCTGAACCGGGAACAAGAGAGAGAGAAATTTCAACAAGCCCTTTGTTCAGGCTCATGCGGGCAAGTCCCTGACGATAAAGTGATAAAAAGCCGCTAAGGGCGGTGTTATTACGCAGAAAGAAAGGCACTGAAAGATCCAACGAGTAGTATAAACTAAAAGAGCTTGCAACGGTTTTTCCGCCGGCAATATTGCGCCAGACGGCGGTTTTAGGCAGCACTTCATTCCTTTGCATGGCGCGTAATGCAGCCAGAAGCGCTTCCGCTGATTCGCTTACAAGAAAATAATCCTTGTATATCGTATAATAAGGCGAAGGTATAAAAATATCCCAGCGCCTTAAAAGAGATTGAAGAAATTCGGGAACTTCAATACGCGGAATACGGACTCCGTCAAGATTTAATTTGACATTTTCGTTAAGCGCTATGGATTTAAACGCGCGATCAAATATACTCTGCCGTTTTTTCTCATCGGCAATTTGAATCATATAGATAGGGTTAGGCCGCCCCTCCAGCCCAAAAGCCGCAAATTCATTTCCCGACCATGAAAAAAGCAGATCGTTCAGGGATAAACCTAAAAGCAATCTAGAAGAACTGTCCGCTGTTTTGAGCGCACTGTCAAGTCCCTGGGTAAACACAAGAGCAGTCTGATAAATTTCTTCCAATGTACCGGCGGAAAGTATTGTCGCATATTGCGCATTTGCGGGAATACGTTCCGCTATACCCGGGACGCGGGAACGCTGTCCGAGCAGACGGCTTAAACTAGCCTGATTCGACGACAACGGAGCCGCAAGATTGAATTCAATTTTTTTGGGGTATATAGAAAGCCCCGCCTCAACCTTTGAATCAAATACGACGTTATTCAAAATTGCCGCAATACCCGAGTCCTGATCAGATAAAAGAGAGCCGATAAATTCATTGGAAAGCATAAGCGCGGCGTCATAATCTGAGGGCTTGATAGAGGTAAATGCTTTTGCGTTACCTGAATTTAAGGCGGAGCGTGATTCAAAAATGCGCGAATTATCGGTTATAAAAAGCAGATTGCGATAAGGAGCGATGTAATATGTCTTGTCACTTAAGCGGTATTCAAAACGTGAATTTATTCCGGCTTGCACATAATAAAGATCGGTGATGTTTACAAATTTTGATATTGTAGGAAAGATACGCAGTAAGGGAGAGAAAAAACTAAAATCCCAAGCAGCTACTAATACTCCAGATTCAGAGTCAGAAGGCAAAAGGGCAAGTTCCAGATTTCCACGCGCCGCAAGACGTAAAAGTCTATTTTTAAGGATATCATTGTCTTTCATTGTTACCAGAACAGAAACGGCTTGAGCCAATGCCGGCACATTGGCAATTTCATCCAGAGACTCATGAGTTAGAATTCCATCAAGCAAACGCATTGGATTAGGTATGCTAAGGCGAATATTGGCCGAATCGGGAATAACTGAGGACGCGTTAACTCTACCAATCAGTGAAAAGGCGGTCCAGCCAATGAAGAGCAGTACAAGAATAATGAACAGCGTTATTATAAATCTAAGGAATTTTTTTGGTTTTTTAGTTGTAGAATTATTATTACTCATATAAAAATAGTAAATTATTATGAAGAAAAAATAAAGCTCGTGTGTAAACGCTCCCTGCTTTCAAACGCGCTGTGATTCATTTCGACTTATCAGATTTAGGCTGGCTCCCAGATTCTGACGAGTTACCGGTAGATTTAGCGAAAACTAACGCCTGGAGAATACCCAGAATATAATCCTGCTGCTCTTCATTAAGCAACGAAAAGCTTTTACAAACCTTTTCAAGTTTTTCTTCCTGAATCATTCGACCCTCAATTGAATACTCTGTATGTGAGAATATTATACTATTTTGTGAGAATTGTAAATACTCAAATTGTAAATATCAACATTGCATAGTGAGTGGTTTTGTCGTATGATATGGATATGACTATTAGCAAGCGCATAAGACACGTACGACAGACACTCAATATGTCGCAGGTAGAATTTGCGAAAGCAATACATATAAGCAACGGATATATTGCGGAACTTGAATGTGAACATCGAAAGGTAAACGACCGTATCATCCATTTGATTTCACTGACTTTCGGCGTTAATGAAAAATGGCTAAAAACCGGCGAAGGCGATATGTTTTTTAAAACCCTGGGAGAAAAACTCCAGCGCATGGTAACGTTGTTCAACGAATTACCTCCCAAATTTCAGGATTATGTAATGCAGCAAATCGAACAACTTTTAAATGTTACAGGCAAAGAACCCGAAATTCCTGCAGAAATACCGACGGAAATACCGAATGATCCCTCTGTACAAACTTGAAAAACTGCCCCGTACCCAAAAACTCAGAAAAATAGCAAAAATTTTTACAATGGCGGAAACAAGGCTCTATAGCCTACTTGCACGCGGTTTGTCTGCAATCAATTTACAGGCAAATAATTTGACAGTAGTAAAAAGCGCAGATGTTTTTAACAGTCAGGAAACAGCCTTTTTCGCCGATGCCGCCAAAATACTGGCGGAAGACGGACTTTTATCGGCGGACGCGAAAAAAACGATTATTGAATCAAAGGAGATTTTTCAAGCGGCAATTACAGCTCCAATAGACGATTTATCAATTTTTCTTCGCGCTTTAAACAACGTCAAGCACATTTTACTCGCGGAAACCGGGAAAGATCAGGCCGATTGGGATTTTACAGGCAGCGACGGCCGCCTTGATCCCCAAAAAAGGCAAATTTTCAAAGGAATGTGGGTATACATGGAAGATATACGCTCTCCATTCAACGTAGGCGCAATGTTCCGCACCTCAGAAAGTTTTGGCGTAGAGAAAATAATCCTGTCCCCGCTTTGCGCCGACCCGCGTCACAGACGCGCTGAACGGACAGCTATGGGCTGCATAGACATTATCCCCTGGGAACGGCAAGAACTTTTTCCCGCTTCGGGAAACGCGCTACCCAATAATTTTTCGGAAACTCCACCAATTTTTGCCTTAGAAACAGGAGGCACTCCATTAGCGGAATTTCGCTTTCCGCGCCGTGGCATTATGATAATCGGTTCCGAAGAGTTGGGGGTAAGTTCCCGCGCATTGGCTGCGGCGGATGCTTCGCTGGGGAGGGTGTCAATTCCCTGTTACGGATCAAAAGCGTCGCTTAATGTGTCGGTTGCTTTTGGGATAGCGGTTCAGGCTTGGGGGAGAGGATTTTTGAGGATGATTAGATAATTAGAAGAAATTTACCACGAACCACACGAACCGGCACGAACGGAGCAGTTATAAATTACAAGTCTTTTGTAATGCAAATATATTTTAATTAGTCTTTTCTATTAAATTTATAAAAATATTCATCTATTTCCGGTCTTAATATAACGCCAGCTTTTTCAAAACAATCAAGTAATTCAATATACGCGCTTTTTCCACCAAGAAAATCCCAAAATTCTTCTGCAACCATTAATTCATGTTTTAAATCTAACATACCTGCCATTGTCCAACGCTGATAAGGCTGTGGTTCATATGGATTATATGGTATTGATATCAATGTATGAATATTAATATTTTTATTTGCCGTTATGGCAATACCTGCCCATTCTAGCAAAGTTTGCTTAAATTTTTGGAAATCACCTTTATTTGGTTTAACTGTTTTAAGGTCAAATAAATATTGTTCTCCTGATGAAGTTTCAACAAACAAATCTACCTTTGCAGGTTTTAATGTATTTATCGATCCTTGTAACGAATTCTTTAAAGAATCAATTTCCTGTATTTTATTCGGTTTTGGATTAACAGTAAGATTATTTATTATTTCCTGTATTTTATGCTGACAATCATTGAATATTTGATTTCCAACAATGTATTGAGATTCAACTTTTTTAAAATTATTTTTTGCCAATGCTACTGCGGCTGGCTCAAATATTGATGTACCAAATGTGGTGTTTAAAGATTGTATAAAAGAAAATAATGCCATCCTATCCTTTCCTAATAATCGATAATGAAACGGCATATTGTTACTTTCCGGAGAATAATTTTGAAATTTCCTTCTAAGTGAATCTATTATAACTTCTTGTATATAGTCTTTCTGAGCGTTTGAAAGCATTATTTTTTCTCCTTCAAATGAAAAATTGTTTCTGAATATGCCGCTTTGTCTTTTTCTGTTCTATTTAGTACAGGTCTTTGAAATTTTTCAACTATCATCATACCTGCTTTTTCTGCAATTTCAGGATACATATTATATTTATCATTAGCAACTAAAAAAACATTATAATCATCAATAAAAAATTTTTTACAGTTATTTAAAACTGCCGATATGCCCTCTATGTAATTTTTCTTTGCAACATTACCCTGCCCACGAAAAAGGGGACCTATTTCAAGTTCATCATTACGAGGAAATTTAAATAAATCATAAGCATATGCATGTTGTTCATGATAGTCAATCATTCCTACATACGGCGGGGAAGAAAAAATACCGGCTATTTTTTGCTTTTTTAATAATTTACCAAAAGATGGATTAATTTTATCTACTTCATTAAATATATCAATAACACGGCTGTCACCCACTAAACACAGTTGTTCTGTATTTGTTCTAAGTTTACTAAATTCTATTATACGATTTAAAGTATCCTTTGTGTACGTTTTCCACCATTTTAATATTGAAAATAATGGTTTACATATTTTTCCATGCTTCCCACAGTAATAGGTTGTAGTTACAGGTTCCAGTAATGTTGCTAAATCAGCATGAGTTGTAGCACGACAGCTACGCATTGTTCTGCTTAAAACTATGGTTAATATTCTTTTTGTGTTTTCATTCTTAATCTTATTAATTTTAGAATATACAAATTCAATTTCAGAACGTATATGAGGAAAATACCATTTATCAAGAAAAGTATTTTTTTCTTCTTGTTTTGTTTTAATACCATATTTTTTTATAAGTTTTTTATATTTTACAAGGAAGAGATTCTCTTTTTCATGAGAATATTTTTCTTCATTAATTTCTTTTCTTCGTAATTTATATTTATATTCTGGTACGGGAAAAAAATTATTATTAAATTCATATAATTCAGATAACAATTTTTCCTCAAATTCTGGTATATTTGTTTTACTAATAAAGCTTTGTAAAGCGTCTATTACTTGTGCTACCTCTTGTTCAATATCCAATATATCATATTTTGCTGTCTTAGAATTACCAATCAATGCGTTAAAAGCAGAAATATCTATTCCAATTGCATTCATTCCTAGTTCTGATGCTTCTACCATTGTTGTACCACTACCAGAAAAAGGATCAAGTATTATATCATTTATATTGAAAAAAACATCTTTTTTAAAGTTATCAATATGACTATCCAAGAAATATTCAACAAGCTGAGGAATAAATTTACCTTTATAAGGATGTAACCTGTGAACATGTTTTGTTGTTTCTGCCTCTTTATATTGATCAAATGAAAGCGCCCAATTTAAGTCTTCACCAAGTTTTTCTTTATAAGCAATTTCACGAGAACCGTTATATGATTTATAATAATCATTGAGTTCAGCTAATGAGATAAAAACCATTCCGTCTTTATCAATTTTTTGTATCCGCCCATATTGTATAAGATATGAAATATTTGAAGTGGTTACATTTTTACCTAGGTGGTTTGTTGCCCATACGCTAGCTTCTTTAATGGTCAAAAGATGTTTATTAAATACCTGCATAGGAAATAAAAAGTTTTCTACAGGTGTATGAGTTGTTTTTATGTCCACTTTTTTACATTACAATAAACAAATATTTTAGTCAAGCAATATTTTCTATTATTCATGATAAAAAATTGTAAAAAATCATCTTCGGTCAAGCAAAATGGGGGATTACAAAAATACTATTTACACAAATTTCAATATATTTCCGATTTTTATTTACTCATACAATTTTTAATTTCGTTAATTTTTTCTATTGTCTTAATGATACATTTATTCAAATTCTTTTCAGTTTCAGAAGTCCAAAATCTTAATATGGTCCAACCAATCTTTTTATAATATTTTATTACTTTTTTGTCTCTTGCAATATTTCGTTTTATTTTATTTTGCCAATAATCTGAATATGATGATAAAAGTTCTTTTTGAGATGAAAAATGCTTCTTTTTCCAATCATTTCCATGCCAAAAATCTCCATCAATAAAAATTACAATTTTGTATTTTTTGATCGCAATATCGGGAGTCCCAAAAAGACTCCTGACGTTTTTCCGATACCTTATACCCCACTTCCATAAAGCTTTACGAAAAAATATTTCCGGCTTTGTTTCAGAGCTGCGTATATGCGACATACATTTATGGCGTTGTTCAGGAGTTAATTTATCCATATTATGTATTATATAGTAATTATTACCATGGTGTATAAAATAATGGGTTTATTTACAAGAAAATTAACCGCGAACCACACGAACCAACACGAACAGCAACAAGATATGGACTAAAAGTTCGTGGCATTCGTGTGGTTCGTGGTTAATTACATTTCTATTCTTTATATCTTTTTCTCCAAAACTTAATAACTTAGCAAAATATATTGCGTTTAACATTTTTTAGTGATTTTCTTTCATATAAAAAAATTGGTAACCGCCAGGAGGGATTCGAACCCTCTGCCGTCCATGCCGGAAAAACCAACAAGGCTCTGCTGCCTGTATTCGAGTCCTTGGCGGAAACCATTTTAAATATAACTCTTGCTTATAATGAAGTCAATTATTTCTAATATTTTAATCTAAAAATAAATGAAGACGTGTCATTACTTCTTCAAAATCCAGCGGCTTGCCAACATGGCTGTCCATACCAGCTTCCAGGCATTTGTCAATATCCTCTTTAAATACGTTAGCAGTCATGGCAATAATCGGTACTCTGCGGACGGTACTATTTTGTGAAGCGGTAACTTTTTCCGCTTCTAATGCCCTAATACGCTGTGTTGCGTCGTAGCCGTCCATTACGGGCATTTGAATGTCCATGAAAATTATATCGTACTTATCCGGAGATTCTGCAAACATACGGACTGCTTCCGCTCCGTTTTCGGCGCAGTCTATTTTCAACTTTGTCGGTTCAAGCAAGGTCTGTACAATTTCACGGTTGATTTCTATGTCTTCAACAAGAAGCAAGCGCCGTCCTGCAAAGACGTTCTCAGTATCCGCGGCTTTCGCTTTTTCAATCTGCCGTTCGTCAACGCCGAAACATTCATTTATTATCTCAGCAACTGTGGAAGGGAACAGCGGCTTGGACAGGAATTTATCAACGCCGGCCGCCTTTGCATCTTCGGCTACATCAATCCATTCGGCGGCGGAAATCATCGTTACAATGGAATTTTCATGTCTGCGCGATCTTATTTCATGTGCAAGCTGTATGCCGTCCATAGATGGCATTCTCCAGTCTATAAAATAAATATTGTAACCGTCTTTTTTATTTATGAGTTCAAGCGCCTCTTCTCCGCTTTTAGCGGTATCGCATTTTATTCCGAAGCTCTGCGCTATTTCAAGGAAGTATGATAAAATATCCGGATCATCATCAACCGCCATGATGCGTACATTGCCTAAATTTATATCAGGAGACAAAAGCTTTTGTTTTTCATTCGCGCTGCGTTTTAACTGAATTGTAAAAGAAAAAGTGGAGCCTTTTCCTAGTTCTGATTCAATCCATATTGTTCCGCCCATCATTTCCACTATGCTTTTTGAAATCGCTAGCCCTAGCCCCGTTCCGCCGTATTTTCGCGTCGTGCTGGATTCGGCCTGTTTAAAGGACTGAAAAAGTTTTGCCTGTTGCTCCTGGCTTATGCCGATTCCTGTGTCGCTTACCGAAATTTGCAGCGTACAGAGGTCGTTTCCCTGTCCCGCAAGACGCGCCATAAGGGTGATGGCTCCTCCTTCCGGCGTGAATTTAACCGCATTTCCAAGAAGGTTTGTAATAACCTGCGCTATCCGCTGGTCGTCCCCTATGAAGTTACGTGGAATGGAACGGTCAATATGCACAGAAAATTTTTGATGTTTTTCATCTATGCGGAAATTGACAACATTTACTACACGGTGAAGCATTTTCTCAAAATCAAATTCCGTTTCTGAGAGTTCAAATTTAAAGGCTTCGATTTTTGACATATCCAGAATGTCATTAATAACGCCAAGCAGGTGGTTAGAAGCGTTCTCTATTTTAGTAAGACAGTAATCCTTGCGGTCAGAATCGGAAGCTTTCTTTCCTATTGTGGTCATGCCGATTATGGTGTTCATCGGCGTTCTTATTTCATGGCTCATATTAGCAAGGAACGCGCTCTTGTGCCTGCTCTCCGAATCAGATTTATTTTTTGCCGCGTCAATGCGTATCAGAATCAGAATAAGAGCGGCTGATAAAACCGTTCCAAGTATGATTATGATCAACGCCATTTCCTTTAATTGCATGTAATATTCATTTTTTATTGTCGTAATTCCCAGATACCAGCCGTTTTCAAGCTTCTTACAATTTACGATTGAGACATTATCCTGATAATTCACCGTTTCAAACGCGGGTACATACGAGCCCTGTTTTAAATCTTCTGAAATAGCCGCAAAATCAGAATTAACTTCCTTAAAAGATTTGCCAATAATTTCCTGGTTTTTATGGGTGATCAACACAAAATTTTCGTCCATTAAAAAACCGTAGCCGCCCGGAGAAAGCCGCGTTTTAACAACTACATTGGTGATATTATACAGCGGAACATTCAAGGCTATCACAGCCAGTTGATTTCCATAGTCATCAAAAATCTGGCGCGCAACCGTAACAACAAAATCTTGAAAACGCACATTAAAGTACACAGGAGAAAAAGCTACTTCGCCGTTTGCTTTAACGCCCGCAATATACCACGGGCGGGTTGTGGCGTCATAATCGGGCGTTACAACCCAATCGGTTGAAGTGGTAAAATAGACATTGCCAAAAATATTAAAATGCCCATAGAGACCGTCAAGTACAAATCCGTCCGTTTTATTTTTCAAATCCTTTGCGATGATCCTCATATAGTTATACACTTCTTCATTGCTGTTGCCGTCTAAAATCATGCTCCGTATATTATATGAAATAGCCCTCATCGCTGTCCGTGGTTCCGTAAGTTCCGCTATGATCAAGGTTTCCAGATTGGTAAATGTTTCCTCCGCCCTGATTTGCAGGTTTTTTTTTAATAAATTGTTTACATATAGACAGCTTGCAGTAACCATTACAACAAACGCGATTACCGCAAAAAATATCTGCGCGTACAGCGGCCGCATCTTTTTAAATATCCCCGAAATAGAAAAAGATTTTATTTTCGCCATTACGCACCTGGTTTTAGGAAAATATTATTTATTATGACATGAATTTACAAAATTGTCAATACAGTTTACCATTTTTGTTCTATATTATTGTCTTTATTCACGTTTTTCGCGGAAAAAAATTCGTAAAAAAAATAAAAATATTTTCGTTTTCGGTCAAGCAAAACGGGGAGTTCGCACCCATATAGGGTAAATCTTTCTCAGGAGTTGCTTATGAAAATTAAATTTATTTTTTTGCTTTTATTTATTTTGATTTTTTCAGCGTGCGGCGGGAAAAAGGTTTCCGAGGCACAGTTGGAAAAAAGGACATTGGCTGAACCTGTGGGGTCGGCTGATTTACCGGCGCTTTTACGATCTTTGGATGAAATTGCAGAGATTGAAAGAGCCGGAGCATGGTTTCAGGGACTGTCCATAACAGAGTCCACTATCCGGGAAAAAACCGGAGATTACGCGGGGTCTGTGGCGGCGGCTTACAAGGAGTTGGCTTGGGCGTACGGTATGGGCCTGACAAAAAAAGAAGAACTTGAACAAGGTCTTAACAATGTGCTTTCCATACAGGGCGACGAAACAGTCACTCGCGCTGCGAAAGCGATTCTTTCTTTTTTAAGGAGAGAATGGGATGACGCCGCCGAAGAATTTGAGCCGCTGTTTAATGAATCGGACGAGCCGGATGGATTTGGCAGGTGGTTGATTCTTGCCTGCGCTCTGGAAAAAGACAAGGCCGCCGCATCTAAAACAGATTCATCTGCGGCAGATTTATCCGCGGCAAATTCATTTTCAAAAAACAGGCGAATCAGCGCGGCTTATAAGTCTATTCGCGCGCGTTATTCACAATTTCCGGAGTACTGGTACAGAGGAGCAAGAGTTTTTTCCGGCGGAATAGCCGCGCAGTACGCTGAAAATTGCATCAATTTATCTCCTCAGGGGCCATTCGCTGATGAATGTCGCTCAATTTTAGCAGCTAACACTGGTTTAAAGCAGGAGGACGGACTATCAATAAAAACCAAAAAAGAAATTGAAACGATTATTACCCAATCTGTTAATTCGAGTAACCCGCAGGTTCTTGATTCTTTGCTGCCTTTAATCAGTCTGCCGGATAACCCTTACACGGTTTACGCAGTCAGCGTTCTTAAAACGTTAACAAACATTCCAAAGTTTAATGAGTATTTTAGCGGACATGCGGCTGTTTCCAAGGGACGCCTGGCAGAGCGGCTTTTCTACATTTGCAGAAGTTAGGTGAAATATGGCAGGTATTATATGAAAGATACAATTCTACATAAAAGTATTATTTCTTTATTTTTAATCCTCTCAGTTTTCTGTGTCGCTTTTTGCGCCGCTTCCTGCGCTGTTTCCTGCGCCATATCACCGAACACAGAAACAATTCGCCTTTACGTCCGTGCGTCTGACGCATACGCTCAGGGGCGGTTTGCCGAAGCTGCGGAACTATTGCGTAAACAGAATAAATTTCCGCCGGCTCTGGTACTCAGGGCAAAAGCGGAATATTTTTCTGACAATCTTGATAAAGCGGAAAAATCCTGCCGCAAAGCGGTAAAATTGCGCCCTTCATTGTTAGAGGCAAATTTATATCTTGCAAGAATTCTTCGCGAAAAAGGCGATCTTAAAGGCGCGGAAACTGTAATGGAATCATTGTTAGCTGATAATCCGCAGGATATTCGCGCCCTGAGGCTTGCTGCGGAACTTGCGTCTGATGCGCGTAAATTCGACGAGGCCGTGGTTTTTCTGGACAGAGCCGCGGAATTTTCAGCAGAAAGCGCGCTGGTTCTGCTTGACAGGGCAAGACTGCGCTGGACAGCCGGAAAAAGTACGGAAGCGTTAGAAGATTTAAGCCGCGCAAGAGCCATGCTTCCGTGGGATACTCCCCTGTTACGCTCAATATCAAATCTTGAAAAGACAATAAAAGGAGTTATGTAATGCGAAATATTTTTACGATTCTATTTGTGTTCATTGCCGTCTGTGCGTATGCAAACGACAATAATCAAAATACATTGACATTTGCACAGGCGGCAAAACTTGCAGTCGAGTCTTCTGTCGATTTAAAACATTCGCGGGCTTTACAGCCTCTTTTGGAAGGAGCATGGGCATGGGGCTTACGCGCGTATTTTCCGCAAATAAATATAAGCGTCTCGGAAAATGATCGTTTGCAGCAAATAGGCGCCGATTCATTTATGAAAAATTACAATATCAGCGTAGAGCAGCTGGTTTGGGACGGCGGAAAAATATCAATGTCCAGAAAACTTGAACGAATGGAACTTGATCTTTCAGCTTCAAAATTGGACAGGGCGGCTAATGAGATCGCGGAATCTGCAATAAGCGCGTACCGAAAATTAATGTCGTCAAGAGCGATACTTGACATTAAGAAGACGGCGCTTGTCATTCTGGAAGAACAGCGGAAAATTTTAGACGAAGAAGTGCGGCTTGGTCTTGCGCTCCCTGTGGATATTGCAAGCGCGGATATAAATTTGTTAAACGCAAAAATAGACATTTATTCCCTACAACTGGATCTTGCCGAAATGGAAAAACAATTTTTGGAACTTCTTGGACTTGAAACCATGCCTGATTTGGCAGAAAAAATCGATTTAAATTATTCAGTTGTGCTCCCTACGGCTTCGGCGGCGGCTGATCTTGCAAAAAAACAAAATCCTGACTTAGTCGAGGCCCGTTATTCGATAAAAAAAAGGCAGATGGAATTAAGATATATCTCCATTTCATGGATACCCAACCTGCGCCTTACCGGTAATTTCGGACTTAACGGTCAAAATTATCCGCTAACGCGCTATAACTGGTCTGTCGGAATATCTGTTGATTTTTCAAACCCGCTGTTCCAAAACCGTTCCAGCGCGCAGGCCGGCTGGGAGCCGCCTTACGATAATACGGCGATAATTCAAAATAGTTTTTCTATCCTGCCCGATCCTGCGTCGGGTTACCAAAGAAAACAAGCAAAAATAGCGCTGACACTAGAACAAGAAAAATATAAAACCGTATTTGAGCAAATCGGCAGAATGGCGGCGACTGCCGTGAATAAATGCGCTTTTATTGAACAAAAAAAACTCCTTGCAATTGAAGCATCGGCTCTTGGCGCCGAACGCTGCCGCATTGAGGAAATAAGGCTGAATCTTGGACAAATAACAAGATTAACTTTAATGGAAGCATTTATCGAACAAACCCAAAAAGAAATAGCCGTAATAGAAGCCGCAACCTCGTTACTGGAAGCGGAACGCGAACTTGAACGGTTTCTTGATCTTGAACCTGGAGAATTAAAAAAATTTGCAGCTTCATTCACAGATTCAAATATAACGCCGTCAAAATCGAGGAGGAAATAATGAAATTTAAAAACATTTTTATTATCAGCTTGATATTTTTATTTTGCTTTGCCTGTAAAAAGAATACAAACGCCAATGACGAACCTAAAAATGTGCACGTAACGTCTGCGGTTATCAGGGAGCAGCCTGATGAAGCGTCGGGATTCGGCAGTTTGTCTTTCCTTACCAAAGTAGACATAACTTCTCCGCAGGAAGCCGTAATAAAAAAACTTTACTTCCGCGAAGGCGATTATGTACGGCAAAGTCAAATTATAATACTGCTTGAAAACCCACAGATAAATTTAGCTGTGGAACGAGCGGAAAATAATTATTCGCAGGCCTTGGCTGCGCGGAATTTAGCCGCATCAAGGCTTCTTGAAGGCGTCTTTCAGGCTGAGGCGCAACTTTTAAGTCTTGACAAATCTTCCGCAGAACTTGTTCTGGCTAAAAAGAAATGGGAAGAAGACAGGCGCAAACATCAAAATCAAGAGATACTTTTTGAAGCGGGAGGCGTTCACACAGAAGCAATTCTTGTAGGCCGCTTCAACCTTGATTCCGAATGGGAACAAATTCAGCTAATGGAAAGAGAACTTGAGATCAGGCGCATAGGCTGCCGCGATCAGGATCTTATTAAAGCGGGTATTCCCGTACCGTTAGACGCAAATAAGCGGCAGGAAGCGTTTGTCTCGCTTATGACATCAAGTTTAAAAGCGGAACTGGAAGCTGCAAATGCGAGACTTGACGCGACGGAAAAAGAACTTACTTCCGCCAATATCGCTCTTGCCGAACTTACAATAAAATGCCCTGCTTCGGGCATTATCGGCGCGCGTTATCTTGAAGACGGTGAACGCGTCCGCTCTCAGGATAAAATTTTAAGCCTTATAGATATTGCTTCGTTATACGCAATATTCCCTATACGCGAAAAAGACGCTTTGCGGATGGAGAAAGGAATGACGGCCTCCGTATTGATAGACGGAACAGGCGAAACAAGGGACGGCGTTATTGATTTGATTTATCCGCAGGCTGACAGTCAATCATTGAGTTTTCTTGTGCGCGTTCTACTGCGGAATACGAATGTAACAGATAACAAACTAAAGCCGGGAATGTTCACGCGCGTTACGGTAAATTTGGGACCGCCGGGAAGCGCTGTTTTTATTCCTGAATCTTCAATTTTTAACCAGAAAAACAATGAAGGCAGCGTCTTTATTGTCAATGGCAGAGCATTAACTGAACGAAGAATAATTATTGGAGCCGTTCACGGAGAAGAATGTGAAATAACATCAGGATTAAACGCCGGAGAACTTGTCGTTCTTCGGCCTGATCCTGATTTAAGGGAGGGAACCAATGTTTCGGTTTTGGAATAAAGTCCCTGTTTTGTTATGCGTCATTTCAATAATTTCATGCGATTTTATCGATTTTAGTCAAATTGATTTTTTACAATTTGCTGATTTACGCCCTATAGGAATTGAAATTGAGCCTAATGAATACGATGCTCTTTTACCTGACTTGTTCAGTCCTGTGATCCTCAAGTTTGACACAGAAATGCAAAAAGACGACGTTGAGGGAATTATACAAATAAATTCGGATACAGGTTCAGTCAAAGGAGATAAACACTGGAAAGAAAATAATCTTTACTTTTTACCCGTTCAAGGATGGACTGCGGGAGTACGTTACTCATTAAGTCTTTCAGGAATTGTTCGCTCTATAGACAAAAGAGAAATGCGTATTGATCGTTTTATTTCGTTTTACGCAATCAATAAAAACTCTCCGCCTCTCCTTGTACAGCACATTCCTACAAACGGATCATCAATCAGAACAAATAATACTGTTTTTGAATTCCGTTTTTCCCGTCCAATGGAAAAACATTCGGTGGAATCCGCTCTTATGTTTGAAGGAATCGGAAATAAAACTTTTAAATGGGTGGATGATGACAAAATATTAAAAGTTACTCCTGATAAATCCCTTTCTCCGTGGATAATGTACAGATGGAATTTAAAAGATTCTGCTAAAAGTATTGACGGAGTTCCTTTACCAAAAACATATTCAGGTTATTTTACAACTGATTTAGATCAGACTTTGCCTCAAGTAACAAGCGTGTATCCCGCGCTTTTTTCGGACGGTTGCTGGTATCCAACCGGAATAAATCTTGAAAACGGACTGTGTTCAGGACAGGGAATAGCGGTTTCGTTTAACAAACCAATGGATGAAAATGTTCTTCGTTCTCTGCGGTTTGAACCTTCTCTTACAGGCAGAGCAGAAATGTTGTCTGAAAAAAGCATTGTATATATTTTTGCTAAAAATCCTGAACCGGAGACAACATATACTTTGATTGTCTCAGGCGACACGAAAGACAGCGAAGGATTAAAGATAGGCGGCGATTATCGATTAAATTTCAATGTCGATATTCCGTATTTAAATGTTCTATCCGTCAGCGCTCCCAATGGTCAGCTAATGGAAAATATTTCGCCGACAAATAATGTTTTCCCTGTTCATGTAGATCAGGGAACAGGACAAATTACTCTTATCATTCATTTTTCGTTAATATTCAGTCTTGAAGAAAAACAAAACACGCCGCAAAAGATAACTCTTTCATTCTTTTTCCCAAAATTTCTTCCGCCTGCAGCGTTGCGCAGTATTCAATGGATCTCTGACGACCGTCTTTTTATGCAATGGGAAGGATTAAGCGCGGGAGATGAAATTCCCCATTATTACAAATTAACAATTCCAGGCGGAAAAAACGGAATAATTTCTGATTCAGGTTTTTTTATGAAGGAGGATTTAATTCTTTATCTGGAGGCGGTTAAATGAAAAATAAATTATACTTGCTTTTACTAATTAACATATTTTATTTTATTTCTTGCGATATATTAAGGTTTTCACGGTTTGAAGTAACATCATGGACTCCGGGTAACGGTTATCAGAGCGAGCCTGAAAAAATAATTATATCTCTTGTTTTCTCCGGCGCACCTGACAGGGCAAGCATAGAGAAAAACTTTTCATTAACAGGAAACGGAAACCGCGTAAGGGGGACTTTTTTATGGGACGGCAGAAAAATGATATTCTCTCCGTTTACTCCTTTAGAGACTAATACCGATTACACAATAAATCTTTCAGCGGACGCTCATGACACCGGAGGGCTTTCCATGGATGAGCCTTTTAACGGCAATTTTTCAACAAGACCCGAAAAAACCAGGCCTGTTCTTATATCAAATTATCCTGAAATGTATTCTGAAGTTACAGAAGAAAGAGCGGAAATTAAACTTGAATTCTCCGTAGCAATTCCATTAAAGACTTTATATGACAATGTTTCATTTATCCCCTCAATGACAGGTATTTGGCGTCTGGAGAACGAAGGAAAACTTGCTGTTTTTACGCCGTCAGAACCATGGAGCCGGCAGACTCGCTACGAGATAAAATACTCCGCTTCATTGACAGATAACAACGGGATGAATATTGGGAATGATTTTTCATGTATATTTACAACAAAAAATAATACTGAAATTCCGTATCTTGTGAATGCAAAGCGGATTACAAATAAGGGAGAAATAATTTTATTATCACCTAACAATGGATATACCGGCGCCGCTGAACTGCCGGTAGAGAACGATGACTGGGAAAAAGATGATAAACTGACTCTTGTTTTTTCAAAACCGGTAGACAGTATTTATGTTAAAAATTATATAAGCGTTGATAACGGTCCTAACTTAATAATGGAAACATCATCAGGTTATAAAACTGAATTTATTCTAAAATTTGACATTGCGCCGGTATATGAAAGCAGATTTACATTTAAGATCAAGCCTGGTATTAAAGACGCCGACGGCAATGAAAGCAAAGAAGAGTACAGCTTCAGGATTTTCGCTAACGGAAAATTTTCTAAGCCTCCAACGCTTGCGGGAATCAGGATACCAATGGCTCCGGGCAGCGGTACGAATAAGGAATTAAAATTCTATAAAACTGATTCTCTTTTTGAAAATATTCCCATAACAGATGTAAATTACCCGTCCGGTGAAAAAATTAATTCCTGGATTGAATTATATTTTGAAACCGCGGAAGGAGCGTCTGTTGATTTATTTTTCTTAATGGACCTTTTTCGTATAGAAACAAGCAATAATGTTATTACTTTTTCGCCGCGTCAGATGAAAAATACGAATTTTACAATGCTCTATCCACATAACGGCATGGAAGGTTGTCAAAGGATTGAAATTACAGGAAATCTGACTAACACGACAAATTTTGGAATTATTAATTTTTTAATTGAAGCGGGACTAAAAGACACTTTAGGAAACCGAAACGATAAACCTTTAAAAATATCACTGGTAAAGTAGGAAGTTTATGAAAGCGATAATCACTCTTTTTATCCGCAGGCCTGTAACAGTCGTCATGATACTGGCGGCGATAATTTTTGCGGCTGTTTTTTCTCTTTTTAATATGCCTGTCAGCAGATTGCCGGTATTTTCAGTGCCAAGAATAACAGTGGAAACGCTTTATCCGGGCATGGCCGCTGATGAAATAAGAAGCATGGTTACCATTCCGCTTGAAGACGGTCTTTCCCCGATAAAAGGGCTCGAAAGAATGCGAAGCGTATCACGTGATAACAGGTCGCTTATCAGCCTTGATTTCCGCTGGGGTACTGACACAATGGCGGCTTCAGTTCTTGTCCGCGAAGCGATTGACGCGGTTTATCCGGGACTTCCCGAAAGGGTAAGCAAGCCGACAGTAACGTCGGCAGACACGGGGAACGAAGTCCATGCCATAGTTGCTGTCAGTTCACATAACGGAAACGGCGAATTTGCGCGTAAACTCGCGGAGTACGAAATACAGGCGCGTCTGCGAAGAATCGACGGAGTCGGCTCAGTGACGCTTATCGGTGGTGAAATTAACGAACAGCGTCTTTCCCTTGATGTGCAGCGTCTTGCCGCTCTCGGCATCGCCCCCTCTGACTTTACAAACCTTGTCGCGCAGGAAACTGCTGATATTCCCGCCGGAAACGCGCGTGAGGGAAACATGGAATTAGTCGTTGTAAGTTCAGGAAAACCGGATTCTGTTTCTTCGCTTTCACAAATTATTCTTCCAGCAGGCGGCGGCTCTTTTAAAATTGAAGACACGGCGGAAATTTCCAATTCCAGCGTCCGGCGGGAAAGCATATTTGTTTACAATGGTAAAGAAGCCACAGGACTTGAAATTTACCGTAGACCCGGCTCCGACCCGTTGCGGCTGTCAAAAGAAATAAAAAAAACAATTGATGAGGCAAATTCTCTGTTTTCCCGTGACGCGAAAATAGAACTGGTGGCAGATTCATCTTCATCGCTTATAAGCGGTATAACGGGACTTTTAATTTCCGCCGCTCTAGGCGTAACGGCAGTAATAGCGGTTCTCTTGTTTTTTATCCAACGTATCAAATACAGCCTGCTTGCGGCGTTATCAATTCCTATTTCAGCCGCAGCGGGCATTTGCGTTCTCGACGTTTGCGGAAAATCACTGAACAGCATGAGCCTCGGCGGGCTCGCAATGGGGATTGGCCTTGTCTCCGACATCAGCGTAATAATAATTGATCTGCTTCATCAGGCATTTGGAGAAAGGCAAACCGCTCCTGAACCGGAAGAAATCGGAATCAAAGCCGCGTCTATTGCGGGATCAAACATCGCATCCACCATTACAACATCGCTTGTTTTTATTCCGATTATTATGCTGCCTGGCCCTTTAGGCAGTCTCTTCGGCGACATTGCAATCGCTCTTGTTACATCAGTAGCCGCAGGATGGCTTTATGCCCAGTTTTTTCTTCCTTCTTTGTATTCCATGTTCTTTGGCAATCCATTAACAATCAATAAAAACAAATTGACTAAAATTAAATCTGTTATTACAAATGGCAGTCTTGAAGAAAAGTATGTTTTTTTGCTTTCAACTATTCTGCGCAATTCGGGTAAGTTTTTGACCGTTTCCGCATTACTAAGCGTTGCCGGTTTCTTAACGCTCTTAATGCGTCCGGTAGTTTTTATTAATCCTGATGAAGCGGAAGAAGTACAAGTTTCGATAATATACCCTCACGGAACTTTGTTGGAAACAATAATAAATGACACACAAAACAACTCCATAATAGTTTCAGGACTGCCGTTTGTAAAAACTGTCTATGGAATTGCCGGCGCTGAAGAAGGAGACGTAAACCGCAGGGCGGATATTGATTATAAAAAAGAGGAACTTATCCTGCATTGTATTCTGGAAAAGGGATTTAAACCGCAAAAAGCGTTAGTTGAAATTAAGAAAGTTTTAAAACAGTACAATGAATCTTCTTTTTCGGCGTATTTTCCAAAAGACAGAATTGAGGTTCTTTTAGGGTTATCAGCGGAGCGGACTTTTGTAATTAAGGGCAAGGATAGGGAAGAATTGCTTTCACGGGTTGAATTTGCGCAAAATGAATTTAACTCCGCGGCAACAGCGGTAAATTTCCGTCCTTGGGGAAAAAGACCGGAAATACAGGTTTACCCAAACAGGGAAATTTCCGCTTATCTTTCAATTCCGGCGTCGCAGATAGCTGAAACACTCTACATTCTTAATGAGGGAGTCATAACAACAAAGCTTGAAATTGAAGGCAAGCCGTTGAATGTTCGCGTAATGGGAGCGCGGGGAACGCATAACGATCCTATTCAGACGCTTGAACAAATTCCGTTAAAATCAGGACAGGGAAAAAATGTATACCTTGGTTCACTTGTAAAAATAGAGCAAAAAGAAGCGGAAGCGTCTCTTGCGCGGTTGGACAGATCCGATGTCGTCTACGTCGACATAGCCGCAGTAAAGAAAATTCCGTCTTCTGTTAAAAAATTAACCGCGCGATTTTCCTGGTTTACAGGAGCCGATGAATCAGTATTCAGCCGCTATAAAAACTCGTTAATTTTTTACATTATCCTCGTACTTGTCCTTCTATATATGACAATGGGCGCTCAATTTGAATCTTTCCTGCTCCCCCTTATTTTAATGTTAAGCATTCCATTTTCACTTGCGGGAGCCGGGCCCGCTCTTATAATCAGCGGCTCAAAAATTGATTCAGGCGCTGTACTTGGACTAACCGCTTTATTCGGGCTTGTTGTGAATAACAGCCTTATTCTCTTTGAAATCAGCGAACAAAAGATTCGCGAAGGCTTTTCTGTAACAGACTCCGTTTGCAACGGGGCCAGAGAGCGTCTTCAGGCGATATTGATCACAATGACGACTACTGTTTTCGCTCTATTACCGCTAATCTTCAGTCCTTTGGGAAATTCGCAAAAATCCATGGCGGCAGCAATGTTAGGAGGGCTGACCGTATCGACTTTAATTAGCTTGTTTGCGATTCCTTCCGTATTAATCCGGTATTTTAACTGGAAACTTAGCAGCGAGGACGTTATATGAAATTTATTTCTTCTCGTTTAGAAAGAAAAAAAATGAGTCTCTGTATTTTAGCGGGAATATGCGTTTTATCGTTATTTGTCATTGTCAATTCAAACGTAAAAATTAAAGAAAATAGAGGAGGGTCTTATGTAATAAAAATTAATCATTACGGCATTGACGCGGTTGAAATGGAAAGAAGCGTGACTATTCCGCTTGAGGACGCGCTTTTTTCCATTCAAGGCGTAATGGCCGTTCAAAGTTCCAGCGAAAACAGCCTGTCAAGCGTTTTTGTAAGTTTCAGGCCGGGAACACATGGCAGATACGAAGCGATTCGCGACGCGGCGCAAAGAGTATATGAAACTCTGCCGTCATCGGCGCAAAGACCGGAAATTTTAAGTTCAAATAACTCAAGAATTCCAGTATGGTCGGCCGCCGTTATAACGGACGATTCTAACAACGCGTCGCAAACGTTGGAAAAAATTGTAAAGCCGCGACTTGAAAGCCTGGAAGGGGCGGGAGAGGTTATTGTTTCAGGAGTGGGATTAAAAGAAATCTATATAATCCTAGATCAGGAAAAACTTAAGGTTATTGGATTGGAGCCGTCAACAATTATGTCTGTTTTGGGATTAAATGATTCGATTTATTCCGGTGGAATGATCGCGCAAAATAACAAGGAAATAATTGTTACAGTAGACGGGCGTTACACGTCACTTAGCACGGTTTTAGTTCCGCTTGGAGAAGGAAAATATGTTGAGCTTTCAGATATTGCCGTTATCAGCGAGCGTGAACGGGAGCCGGATATTCTTTCGCGTTTAAACGGGGAAAAAACCGCAAGTCTAGCCATTATGGGACGGGATGGCGCGGATTTACGCAAACTGTCTTCTGATATAAAAAAGGAATTATCATCTCTTTCCCTGCCTATAGAGTTTACAATTTTATCAGACCTAGGAGCGGAAGAAAGCGCCGCTTTTAAATCTGTTTTAAACGCCGCATTATCAGGCGCGGTCATGGTAGCGTTAATAAGTTTTATGTTAAGTGGAAAAAATATTATAAACATCGCCGGTTTTTTCTGCGCGTTATCAATTCCATTAATATGTATAATATCAATCGCAATTCTTATGATGATTGGCTTTTCACCTGACAAACTTCTTCTTGCGGGAATTGCCGCCGGAATCGGCGTCGCAATTGACGCTGTCATTCTCTGTTCCGAAAAACTTAGAAAATGTTTTAATTACGAATCCGCGCAGGCGGCTTTATCCGCTCTTACCGGACCGCTTTTAGCGGGAGGAGCGACAACTATTGTCGCATTAATTCCGCTTTTAACAATGGAAGATAACTCAAAAATTATCGCAGGCGCAATAGCTGTTGTAACTGTCACCGCGCTGGTATTAAGCCTTACGCTATTACCGCCGCTTCTGCTCTGGGGAATAAATTCCAATAATCAAAAATACTTTTTTAAAACTCCGCAATTATTGATCATCACTGGGCGGCGGATTTCACATAACTTATGCAGATGTCTTGCCGCTGTTGTAAAATACTGCGTTTGTTACCCGCTTGTAATTTTATCATCATGCGCTGTTATCTCTGTCTTTACAATCGTCATTTTATCAGCAAAAGGCGTAGACACATCAGGTTACAGTTCAGAAGATTCAGTTTACGCACAAGTTGAATTTAACGGAGGCCTTCATGCGCAGGAGGCAGATCGCCTAATGGCGGCTTACAGCAAACAGTTAATAAAGCAGCCGGGAATAAAAAACGCAGAAACAAGCGCAAGAACAGGTTCCGGGTCACTTCTTATCTCTTTTGATCCTAAACAAACACAGGTGAATCTTGTAAGAGAACTGGCAAGAGAAATTTATATTCCTGGAGGATTTATATTTTTTCATGAAAATTCGGCAAAGGATCGATATTGGGAAATTTTTATTTATGGCGATGAAGACAAAAAATGCAGGGAATACGCCGAAGCGCTTGCGTTTATTTGCGCGGATCATCCGCTGGTTCGCGAAAGAGTTTTAAATTTTAAACAGGGGAGCAATAAATTAATTCTGTTGCCGGACAGGGAAATAATTGCGGAATCGAAAATTAATTTTTATTCCGCAGCGTCTAAAGTCCGGCTTGGAGTGTACGGTCCTGTGGCGTATAAAAAAATTGATCAAAACGGGGAAACAGACGTAAGGATCAGCACAAACGGAAACGGAATGTATCAATCAAGAGAAGGAGCGTTGAATTTGCTTGTTTCGGCAAAAAACAAAGAAGACATTTCTTATTTACAGATTGATTCCCTTATGAAGAAAAAAGAAGAAATTGAGCCTTCAAGCATCAGAAGAGACAGCCGCCGCAGATTCGCTTCTATAACAATTACTACTAAACCTATGGATCCCCGCCGAGTAAAAAAAGAACTGTCAGGCGTGTTCAAGAAATTGGAACTTGATCCCGGTTATTCCTTAGAATTTGATCCTAATGCCATTAAACAAAGTGAAAATTTATCAGCAACCGTATTTTCATTTGTTTTAGCAATTATTTTTTGTTACATGATCATTGCGTCAATTAATGAATCATTTACCGTTCCTTTGCTTGTTCTTTCGTCAATTCCGCCTTCATTGAGTGTTCCTGCCCTAATTTTAGTTCTGGCTGGCAACTCATATAATTCCGCCGTCGCTTGCGCGTTTATTGTAGTAAGCGGAATGACAGTTAACGCGGCAATTTTATGCGTAGACGGCCTTCGTTCAAAAATTAAAAAAGGAAAAGAAAAATCAGCATTAAGTATTTATTACGCTATCCGGTTAAAGATACCCGCCCTTATTTCCACCACCGGTACAACCGTTGCCGGCGCAATTCCGTTTCTTTTTCTGACAGAGGGCGCTAACACATTAATACGCACTATATCGCTTGTCAGCGCTCTTGGAGTAGCGTGTTCATTTTTTTGTTCAATTACTGTAATTCCGTCAATTTTATCTATCACACAAAAAAACCCGCTTGTGCGGGATAAAATAAAAAATTTGGGAGAATAAATATGTTTAATATATTTAATAAAATAATTTCAATTATATTAACAATAATTTTTATAACCGGAATATTTCCGCCGGTTGTTTTTGCTCAGCCAACATCGACATCTCTAGGAGAAGTTAAAGGGTTTAACAGAGCCGTAATAGACAGTCATTTTAGCAGGGCAGATAGGGAATTAAATCCTGAACATTGGCTTACGGAAGCAAAATTTGGCATAACACAGGCAATATGCGCGTGGGAATTAATTGCCGGCAGTTTATACGATAATCCGCTTCTCTATGAAGAGGCAAAAGCGCAAATTATTAAATGGAGTGATGAAGAACTGGAAAAACGTTTTTCACAATGGCTCATGGGCAGATTCTTTGGCAAAGCTGCGGAAGATGCGCTGTTAAATCTGTCGTCAAAGCTTAATGAATCTCAAAAATATTATTCATGGCATCTTGATGAAGATGGAAATGTTATTTTTGACGACAAGACAGGCGATCCTCTTGTAATACGTCCGAATGAAGAAGGCAGGGAATTCTCACATGATCTGACATTATGGCGCAATGAAACCGATGAAATTGTAAAAATTGCGAGCGCTTCATTTAACAATGTTATAAATAGTTTTTACCCCGAACTATTGGCATACATTCCAGCTGAATCGCGCGAATCAATAAGCGCGGTTATTAAAGAAACTTTTAATACTCAAAGCAATGTTATTAAACGCGAGTTTGAAAATATCGCCGCCAGAGAAGAAAGAAATTTTATAAATCGCAGGACAAGAGATATATGGAGTCTGCGAAAAAAAAGCGATAATGAAACCGCAGTAAAATTTACGGAAAAATTAATTGCGGAAACTGATGAATCATGCAAAAGAGGCATTGAAGAACTAAATGCAAAAATTGAACAAGCTTCCGCAGGTGCGGGCGATCTTGCGCTATTGGGCGAAGAGTGGCTTCGCTTATATAAGGAACAATTTGAAAGAGGGTTAAAAGCGTGGGAAGACGCGGAAGAAAGATTTTTTATAAGGCGGATTGAATGGGAACAGGAATCTTTTAAGTTATTTTCAGATGGAGAAGCTGTTTGGCTTTCAGCTTTTAATCAATTTGAAGAAGAAAAACAAAAATGGGAATTAAACGTGAGAGAATTATTCCAAACCGGCGAATCCCTGTTTAAAAATATATCAAAAGATTTTGAGAAAACTATTGCCGATGCAAAAAAAGAATTTGAATTAAACGCAGCAATTAGAATAGGAGAAGGAACAAACAAAGTTAAAGCATTAATTGATATATATCTTATTTGTACGTCAACTGCCATATCATCAATGGATAATATAAAATTTTGGCAAAATCAATACGGTAACACTGAAAAAGAAATAAAAGACCAAGATTTTTCCGATTGGATATTAAAGGAAACAAAAAACTTATGGAAACAAACTGAGTCGGATTATTTGAATGATTCCGAATATATAAGCGATTGTGAAAAACTAGACTCATTAAAAAAAATTAAAGATTTTCAAGATTCTCATACTTTTCCAATATCAACAGATAATAATAAATTTTATACTCTCTTTTTCGGAACAGATAATTACGACGATTTTTTAACGGAATTTAATAATAAATATTCAAAATTATTTGAAGTACAGACTTTTTTAAAAGGAGAGATGACATTACCCGAACAAATTGCATTTGCAAAAAATATGAATTCAAAACATTTTTCCAAATCCAAATTTGAAGCGCTTATTGAAATGCAAACTTCATATACTGCGTATCTCTCATATACTGAAAAAAGTCTTGATGCGCGGGATAAAATTTATAAATATTACGCTGAAATATTTGAAACAGGTTTGTTAAAAGACATACTTTCTTCTGAAGCGTCAAGAAGTGAATTTTTTCTTGATGAATATCAAGTTGCGCTAGTCCGCGCAAAAGCGCTTGTATTATACTGGGAGCGAAAAAATTCAATTGCGGACTCTGTTATGGCTTATGCCGGGGAATTTAGCGCGGGAAGAATGACAGAAGCCGAAGGATCAAAGGCATGGGAAGAAGCCAAAGCCGCTTATAACGAATCTCTTGCTAATTATGAAACAGAATTAAATAAACTCGGTAAAATAGGAGAAAATGTTCAAAAGCAGCAAGAAGTATTAAAAAATCTCACTGTGAAACTGCAAAAAGAAGAAGATAAATTAAATCAATTATTTTCAGAATATTCAGAACTTGTTTCCATTTCTGCGGTAAATTTAGATCAATATTATCTTAATATCTTCAATGAAAACTATAATGAGTTGATTGAAAAATACAATAACTTTCAAAAAACAGGCGTCAACTCTGTTTATTTCTCAGCTCTTAAATATGGTATGTTATGGGACATTGCAGAACAGCGTGAAACTGCAAAAAAAATAAATAATATACTGGAAAACAGCGTTTCTCTTTCAGAAAAAGAAATAGTCAATCTTCAAAATATTCTGATTACTCTTGATCCTGATTTTAAAAATGAAATTTGGCAGGATACTTGCAATTCTTTGTCGTTATTGTTTCAGAATTACGGACTTGAAACACAAAATAATATTTTTCCTGATGTGAAGTTGCTTTGTCAGTCAATTTTTGCCAAACAGGAAGACTTCACAAAAAATGCAGCTCAATTCCTGTCAGATTTTGACAATTGTTTCTCTATGACCCCCTCATGGCTTCAATATGAAATAGAAAGCTGGAAAGAAGCTTTTATTGAATATATTACAACATTTGCGATCTGTTATAAATTTCAACCGGAATATACCACAACAGAGCTGGTCTATGTAAACAATTATTTGATGGATTGCTATTCAGATTTTTTTGAATTTATAAATACATATAATTATTCTGAAGATGATAATGCCGAACAAATAAATAATAAAATTATAGAAATTTCAAATATGTTTATTCAACTGGAATACATGTATCGAATATCAGAAGCATGGGAACAACTGAATCAAATTGCATTAACAGGAAATGAAACGCATTGGCGGCAGTATCTTATAAATGAATATATAACAAATAAAGATTCCTCTTTATTAACAGTTTCATCATGGACCGCGGGCATATTTGAAGACGCATTATTTTATGCCGTTTATTATACAAATCGGATTAACGATTCTTTTAATATTTATTCTTTAAGAAATACATTTTCAGCAAATGAAAATTCAGAACAATTATATAATTTATACTATGATGAAATATATAATATATTTTTAAAAATCAATGCGTTAAATAATCAACAAAATGAAATAATCAGCGCGATAAAAGTTTATAATAACTCAAAATTACCTTCAAATGATATCAAAGAGAAATTAATCGCGGCTGAAAAAGCAAAAAACAATCAAGAAAACGCTTTAAATTCATTAAGAGAAGAATATAATAAACAAGCGAATATATTTATTAATTTAAATTCTCAATATGATGATCAATATAAGATATTAACAACAGCATATAATAATACGGATCAAAAACGGTTTGATTATGAAAAACAGGATGCCATACAAAAGTGGGCAAGCAGTTCATATATAAATACTGACAATATAAATCCTGATAACTGCAAAGCAAATTTATTAAAAGCGCAAACCGTTTTAAACGTACTTTCTGATTTATCGAATAATGGAAACAGAATAACTTATAATAATCCTGAGTATGAAGCTTTATATAATGCTTACGAACAGAGTTTTTCAAAAAATGTAAAAACTATTGAAGCTTTAGGAGCTTTTTCATACGCATATACGCAGGAAAAAATAAATAATCAAATAGTTTATATCGAATATCAGGATTCCTTACATCAACTTGGAAAAGATTTTAATTACAGTGATTACAATTTGCCGGAGTCCAAAAGCGAATGGAAAATTGAAAATATAATTACATTTAAAAATGGACGATTAGCTTTTTCGAGAGATGAATCCATGAATCTTTCCGGAGTAGATTCAATAGAAGCAGACTCCGTAAATAATTTTTTTAATTCAACTAAATTATTAGACGGCGAGCGTTTTAAGATAACTGCCTATGAAGAAGCTCTTAAGAGTTTAAGTCAAAGAATGTCTGAATATTTCACAGATCCAAATAAATTTTTACAATGGAGTTATGCAAGAAATTACCTTCTTTTATCATTAAAAAATAAAAATGACGATTTAGAATTCTTAAATAATTATCTTTCAATAAAAGGAGAGTTAGATAAAGAAGGCTCTCTTGAATCTGAATATATAAAAAAGGGGAAAGACAGTAAGAATGAAACACTTGGCTCTATATTTGAATTATTCTTTATTCTCCATGGTAATGGAAATTTAAATTTTAATAACTTAATGTTATTTTCAATAAAAGATTCTGAAAATTTGTTTGATTACGAAAATTTATTCCGTAACGAATGGAATAAGCTAAGCGAGGAAGAAAAAGCGGATCTTGAATTTTATATCATTTTAACGCTTACTACAGAAAAAGATTATTTTAACGGCTTTTCTAAAATGTATACCAATAAATTATATGAGTATGCGCAAAATTATACTTATGATCTTTATACAAATGCTCAAGATAATATGAATAAATGGTACAACGGTCTTGAATATAATAAGTGGATGGAAGTAAGAGATGTAAATAGAAGCACTTATAACAGAATAAAGTCGGTTTATCAAGAAACATCCAAAAGTGTAAATAATTGGATAAATGGGCTGCAAACTAATTTAAAATCCATACAAAATTTATCTTCTTTATATTCCGCCTCCTGTGAAAAACTGGATGCGTTTGAAGGAATTAAAACAGATAACCAAAAAATTATATGGAAAGACCTGGAATTAGCTTTATTAAACACCAAAACAAAATTAGAAGATATTAACGAATTGAAATTATGCTGGGATGCCATGCAAAAGAAGAATGGAAACAGTATATACAAAAATGTTTCAGAAGCGTTTATGGGTCTGATTTCCTGGACAAGCGAACAAGTATCTTCAGCAAAAAACACTCTGGAAACCCGCATAGCCGCAGATATGCAAAACCGGCAAACAAACGAAAAAAACTATTTATCAATAGTGGACGATTATTTTAACGGAACAGCAGACATAAAAAAAGTTAAAACTGCGGCAGAAAACGCTTATGGTAAAAATACAACTTTCACAAAAGATTACCTTGATAAAATGTATGGTACTTTGATTAACAATTTATCAATGTATACGGACATGGAAGTTAATGTAAATTCATTTTTTGGCGATAAAGAAAATGAAATAATTTCATTAACTGAAAAGATAATAAGAAACAGATATAACGCTGAACTTGCAGCCAGAGAATCGGAATGGAATTTAACAAGAAAAGACATAACGGAAAAATATAATGAATGGCAGAATACAGCGGCTCAAATACTTGAAAACGGAAGAACAGACTGGTCTGAAAATTTTAAGAAACTGGAAAACGCATATAAACAATGGAAAACGAATTTTCAGAATGAATACGAACGCGTCAATTATGAATGGGCTTATGCTTATCTTGCGGGACTTGAAGATAAGGAAAAATGGCTGGAACAAGCGGCTGATGCCGCCAATCAAGCGTCATCAGAATCATTTTTATCGCTGGTTGGAACTGAAGGAGAACGATTATCCCGTTTCATGGACACAAGAGAACCTTTTGGAATTATAGACGCTGTTCCCGAAGCTCAAATTCTTATGACAAACCTTATTCAATCATCCGGAATAGTAAATATGACGGCCGCTTTTAATTCATTAAACAATTATACAGGTTTAGCTTCTTCACTTGTTAAACGCGGTATTGGCGGCGCTTCTGCATGGAATTCTTCATTTGCAAAAGCCGCAGCATTTAATTTAGCAAGAGAAACAAATACGGAAATTGCCAACAGTGAGTCAAGAAGACTTGCATACAGCGCGCGTATGGCGGCAGATGAAGCGGTCAAAGGATTAACTACCGCTGTAAACACTGCTAACCAAAGCGTTAGAGATGCTATGGATAATGCATTTATTTTTCAAGGGCTCTGGACAAAAAACGGCAATAACTATGTAAAAAATATAACAAAAGGTTCAACAGTTTTTGAGCCTATTGTTTCAGAAACAGTAACTATTAAAGGTTACAAAGATTATATATTGGAACCTGTAATATTAAGAACTAATTTAGATGATAATTATTTAGCCGGTTTAAATACAATTGCAATTCAAGAATTAATTAACAATGTTTATACAGAAGTAAAAACTATTGTCGGTGATATATTTGGATATGATGAAAATGGAAAAATTAAAGATGCGGAAAAAAAAATAATAAGAGATACAAAAATAAATTTAGGTAAATCATCTGAAAAAACTTTCGATGAAATTATTAAAAACAAAGATATCAATGAAATAATAGAAGAAATCGTAATTGAGCGTGAACTATCTCCCGGAAAATTCGGGTCGTATGTAGGATACGGTCCGGCAAATAAGCAATTAGATGAAGCAACTAAAGATAGAAGTAAAATGTTTTATGACGAGGGCGTCGGGGAATTAGGGCGGCTTTTATCCGATTTTCAATATTGGTATATCATTGATAAAATAGGAAACGCTGAACTTGCGTCAGCTCCCTGGGATAAACGACTTTGGAATGATGACGGGAGCTGGTTTAAAGCGCCGTCTATCCGCACTATCGGCATAGTCGCAGGTACAATAGTTGCCGCCGCCTGTACAGGCGGCACAATTGGGGGAGCAATCCTATCTGTCGGCCTGTCTTCTTCCACAGAAATTGTACTTGGAGCGCTTGATGTAGCTTATGATTATAAAACTATTGATGAAGTTGCTGTCAACGTTGGAAAAAGCATATTAATAAATACCTTAACTAGCGCTGCGGGAAGTGTTTTTAATGGTATTAAAATAGGCTCTACGGAATTTCAAGGGATTACAAATCTTGCTGTGGGTAACATAAATGGTTCGTTTGGTAAAGTACTTACAAGTACTTTTATGACAGGAGCACAAACTTTTACAACAGGAATTGCTACAAGCGCATTAAGCGGCATTACCTATAACAATAAAGATGGTTTTGGTTATTCAGAAGAAATTTTTCACGCAGGCATAGAAGGAACACTTACCAGTTCGCTGGTATCCATGGCAGGCGCATTTACTACCACAGGTTTAACAGCTATCAATAGCGGAATAGATTCCAGCAAAATAGCAGGATTTAATAATTTAAACCAAGCCAATCTTCAAAAATTAAACCAACTTATCGGCTCTCTTGCTGAACAGGGAGTAAATTATGCTTTAGGGAATGACTTTACTTTGAACGTGTTAAATTTAGGATTATTTACCAATAATAAATATAACGGTGGCTTACTTGAACTTCACCTTGGACATGACGGCGTAAGCATGAACATCGGTACAGGCGGCGCAAATGTCAGCATTGATAACTTAGCTGCCATTTACAAAGGCGCTCAGGTATGGAATGTTAATTCAAAAATAATCAAATATGGAAAAGAAAATAATTTTGACGCATTAACAGCATTACGCGCCCAATACGGCTACGGAGATGATATACAAAAAGAGCAATTGTGGGATATACTTAAAGGCAACACATTAATCAATACCAGCGCCGAAGGAGATTATGTTGCAGAAACCACAATTAATGAGGACGGAAAAAAAGTGATAAATCTGGCAGGCTATAAAAATGGCATGAGTAAAGAGGATCAATATCTTCTTGCGGTGGTACTTGGATATGAAGCGTACAGAGACGGGTATATTGCCGGAGAAATAGATGCATCAGGTGAAATGTATACTAGCCAGATACAATCTTTTAATATTATGTGTGCAACAATCGCAAGTTTAGCAATGGTAAAGCGTATCAACCAAGAAAACGATTGGTTTGGCGATTTATTCGAAATATTTGCTTTTAATGATTTTATAGAAAAAGATATAAATAAACATTCTTTTTACAGTAATAATGATTCTCTTTACAGTAATAATGATTCTCTTTACAATAATAATGATTCTCTTTACAATAATGGTGATTTTTTTGAAGAATTTGATCCTAAAGGAGTAATAAATTTTAATAATACAGACAAATATGATTATCAGAATGACTACAAAGATATACCGCTCTTTTTATCAGATACAAAAGCTAATGTAGATGAAATAAATGAACAACGGGCGTGGGCTGCTTTTTTAAAATACAAAAAACCATTTATTATTGTCGATCATAACATTATTTATATCGATAATAAATATTATTTTTTCAAACATAAAGTTACAAATGAGGAAATTAATGAAAGCTGTAAAATAAGATATCAAAAAGAATTTGAAGATTTTAAAAATAACAAAGATTTACTAATAAAAAATGGATATATAGAAAAAGAATTTATTTCAATATCAAAATCCGGCTGTAAGCTTATGGCCACAAAATATATTCTTGAAACAATTATCGGTGAAAACGTAAAAACAACTGATTTTCATGAATATATAATAAAGAATAATTTCTTTTCTGATACAAATTTATTAACCAATAAAGCACCAGCTAATATTATAACAGCATATACAAATGGCAAATATACTGTCAATTTATTAACAGGAGAAACGGGCATAAAACCAGATGAAGCACTGAATAAAATAACCTCACCTGATGAACAATATTATATGATTATAAAAATACAAGACCCAATAAAAAAAACAGTACCACATTTTGTTGTAGTAACAAGTATTGAATATACAAAAGATGAAACAGGAAAAATTGTTAGTATAGATAAATTTAATGTAGCTAATTCTTTAAGACCATCTAATTATTTTAACAGTAAATTAAGCTTTAAACCAAGTGAGATATTACGTTGTGATTTATATTCAGTTACTAAAAATTATTAAAATAATCTATTAGGAGGATATATGAAAAAAACAATTTATTTAACCTTATTCTTTATGGTTTCCCTTTCTCTTTTTGCAGAGGAAAAATATGACTGGCTTATTAAGCATAATTGGTTTCTTGATTCCGAATATGACATCATTGAGCTTTACGAAGTTATTTTTCGGAAGTTAGAAGTGTTACCCGGAAGTACTATATACCACAGTCGTCTTAGAAAAGAAAGGTTTACATTAGTTTATCAAACAGATAAACTGAATAAGCTTTTCATCTTGGAAGATACTCTTTCTAAAGGTGTTTTTGATTTGAAATTTGACAAAAACTATACCTCTTTAGAGTTGGTGAAAAACAAAGTACGTTATGGACAACAAGACAGGGTTGGTAAACAAGAAAATAAGAATTATCCCCTTGTTGGCATTTGGGGAGAGTTACCATATTTAACCGAATATCGTATTGTTGATCCTAAAAATTGTTTTATCTACATGGAAATTGAAAAACAATATCCTTTCTGGGCTATACGAGAAGGAACTTACTTGCTTAAACAAATAAATGAAAACACATTTGAAACCGTATCTTCTTTTCCCGACGGGCGCTTAAGACTAACGGTAGGAAATGAAAAAACAATGATTTTAACGCCATTATTTACATTGCCCAAAGACGAAAAGGGAAGACTTGATCCATTGACAATATATCGTTGGCCATAACTAATTAACTTTCCACCCGGGCAAAACAAAGCGCATAGCCAAGTTTTGCCCGGATTCGCAAGTTTACCTCTGTCCTCTTGACAAAACCCGTACTTACAAATAATCTGCCATTATAAACATAAGGACAACTATTTGAAAACAATTTTTGTTGTAGATGACAGCGACACAAACTTGGCAAAAGCGGAAGAGTCTCTGGAAGACGATTTTAACGTGATGACTGTCCCATCTGCGGCGAAAATGTTCGCGCTTTTAGAGAAAATTAAACCGGATTTGATATTACTGGATATAGAAATGCCCGAAATGGACGGATTTGAAACTCTGGAAAGACTAAAAGCCGGTAATTGGGCGGATATTCCGGTGATTTTTCTTACAGGAACCATAAATGCCGCCATAGAGGAACGAAGCTCGGCGCTGGGCGCGGTCGGTATTATTACAAAGCCTTTTTCCCAATCTGTATTGCTCGAACAGATAAATCAAAAAATTTAATACCATTTTCACCAATTATTGCTTATAATTAATAGTATCTGCCATTAAAATGGCAGATACTATCATAAAGCGCCACCTGGAGGAGCAATTTGCAATCAAAAAGTGATAAAGGCCGAGCTATTAATTCAGTAAGTGTACAAATGTTCATCATTGTTATCGCTTTTATAATCATGGGCGTATCAAGCTTCATTTTTGTCAGTAATATCGAACACAGACACCTGATAAAAGACGCTGAAAACGCCCTTGCTTTTACAGAGGCGGAAATAATTTCAAATATGCTTGAGCCGGAAACTTTTCTTGACGGCTACTCCGAAACAATCCGCAGTATGCTAATAAGAGGCGAAAAAGAAGTAGTTATATCCGCCTATATGATTTCTATTACTAATTTCCTTATGAACGATAAAGATCGTATGACCGGATTGAACACTACCCACGGCTACTTTTTTACATTGGGCGGAAAATACCTGTCCGGAAGAGATTGGACGCCGCCAAAAAGTTTTTCTCCCATGGATCAATCATGGTATAAAAAAGCAATTGACGCCAAAGGGAAAATTACGCTTTCTGAGCCATATAAAGACATTTTAACCGGAAAAAAAATCCTTACATTTTCGCGTTACCTTATAGACGATAACGGCAATCCCCTGGCAATTGTATGTTTGGATATAGAATTAAGCAGAATTTCCAAACATGCAATATCAATAAACATGACAGACAGCAGTTATGGAATTTTACTTAACAACAAACTGGAAATTATGGCCCATCCCGAAGAAAATTTTATTGGTACAAAATTATATGACGTTGACAGCGGCGTTGCTTTATTATACAGTGAATTGGAATCCGGCATAAATATATCAGAACGCCGCGTTAAAAATTATATGTATGAAGATTCGGTGGTCTATTTCATAAAAATTAAATACGATTGGTTTTTAGGCGTTGTAATACCTGTTAATGAATATTATAAAAGCGTGAACAACATGGCGGTTTTCCTTATAATAATCGGTTCATTATTGGCATGGGGATTATGCACTATGTTATATTACATTACTCAAGCAAAAATGAAATCTGATATGAGAACCCAGCAAAAAAGCAACTTCCTTGCCACAATGAGCCACGAGATCCGCACTCCATTAAACGCTATTCTGGGCATGACTGAAATTCAGATGCAGGACGCCTCTCATCCTCCGTCTACAAGCGAGGCGTTTATCAAAATAAATAATTCAGGCAATTTACTATTAAATATAATCAATGACATATTAGATCTTTCAAAAATAGAAGCTGGTAAACTTGAGCTGGTACCGGTTAAATACGAAGTCGCAAGGCTGATTAATGACATCATACAATTAAATTATATCCGTTATGTGAGTAAACCAATTGATTTTAAAATTGAAGTTGACGAAAATATTCCGTCATTTTTAATCGGCGATGATCTTCGCATTAAACAAATTTTAAACAATCTGCTTTCCAACGCTTTTAAGTATACAGATGACGGCGAAGTTATACTTTCAGTCGGCGCTGAATGTGTAGGACGCGGCGGCGGCGCAGTCATTGTTACTCTTATTTTCCAGGTAAGCGATACGGGACAAGGGATGACTTCCGAACAGGTAAGCAAACTATTTGACGAATACACGCGCTTTAATATGGAAGCGAACCGTACAACCGAAGGCGCCGGACTGGGTATGACCATTACGCGAAATCTGGTAGATTTAATGTACGGAAAAATAAACGTTAAAAGCGCGGTTAACGAAGGCACGGCAATAACAGTCAGACTGCCTCAAAAAACAGACGGTATAGGCATTAGCGGCATTATCGGCAAAGAAATGGCGGATAATCTGCGTCAGTTTAAACTTAATAACTCTATACAATCAAAGAAAACGCAAATAACCCGCGATTATATGCCTTATGGACAAATATTAATTGTAGACGACGTAGAAACCAATTTATATGTCGCAAAAGGATTAATGACCCCTTATGGGCTTAAGATCGATCTTGCAACAAGCGGATTTGAAGCAATTAATAAAATCAAAGAAGGAAATAATTACGATGTTATATTTATGGATCACATGATGCCAAAAATGGATGGCATAGAAGCGACAAAGCACCTGCGAAAAATGGGATATACAAAATCTATTGTTGCCTTGACAGCTAACGCTCTCGCGGGACATGCTGAAATGTTCCTAAAGAACGGTTTTGATGATTTTATTTCCAAGCCGATAGATATACGCCAATTAAATACCACTCTTAATAAATGGATTCGCGATAAGCAGCCTCCTGAAGTAATAGAAGCCGCGCAGAAAGAAAAGGCTGAAATAGACAAGAAGCAGGATCCCGGTCAGGGGTTTCAACAAGTTGATTCACAGTTAGCAAAAATATTCGCAAGAGACGCAGAAAGAGCCGTTGATGCTATTCAAAACTCCATTAGAAATGACCTTAACGACGAAAAAGATATTCAGATGTATATAATAAACGTTCACGCAATGAAAAGCGCTCTTGCAAATATCGGAGAAAAAGAACTGTCCAATACCGCCCTCAGGCTTGAACAGGCTGGCAGAGAAAAAGACATTAATGTAATATTATCGGAAACAAACGAATTCTTGGAAAAACTTAACATGGTTATAAAAGAAATAAAAAGCAGAGAAGGAAAAAACGAAGTAACCGAAGATTCCCAGGACGCTATTATTCTATTAAAAGAGAAATTACAAATAATAAAAGAAGCATGCGAGGTCATGGATAAAAAAATTATTAAAGGCGCATTGAGCGGACTAAAAGAAAAAACATGGTCGCAAAAAACCAATGAACTTTTAAGTTTGATTGAAGAACATTTACTTCACAGCGAATTTGACGAAATATCAACAATCATTGTTGAATATAATAAATAAAAGAGATACATTATGCAGAAAAAAACATTCACGCTTAAAAACTCTGAAGTTGTCCGTTTCCGTAACAACACATGCCTTTGTATCGGTACCGGCAGAATGGGACTCGCCTTGCAAAAGGAGTATTTTGAACAATTAAAACTTGTGCAGGAAAATATCGGGTTTAAATGGATACGCGGGCATGGCCTTTTCAACGAAGACATGGCTATATACCAGGAGTATAAAACTGAAGACGGCGCTGTCATACCGGAATACAATTTTACATATCTTGACTTTGTAATAGACAGCTATTTGGAACTCGGCATACGCCCTTTTATTGAGCTTGGTTTCATGCCTCACGCGATAGCGTCCGGTGATCAATCAGTATTTTATTGGCGGGGTAATGTTACTCCTCCAAAGGATTACGCAAATTGGAATAAACTTGTCGCCGTTACCTTACAACACTTAATAGACCGTTACGGCACGGACGAAGTTACGTCCTGGCCTGTTGAAGTTTGGAACGAACCAAACCTTGCCCACTTTTGGAAAGACGCAGACAGAAATGAATACTTTAAACTTTTCCGCGAATCAATAAAAACCGTAAAATCTGTCAATAAAAAATTTCGCGTAGGCGGCCCCGCCATCTGCGGTGTTGACGATATTACCTGGTTAAAAGATTTTTTAAATTTCTGCCGCGATGAAAAACTTCCCCTTGATTTTGTGACACGACATTTATATAACATTACGCTTCCTGAACGCGACGGCAGATACGGCTACCCAAAACTCAGCCCGTTATCCCGTGCCTTTGCAGAAACAAACCGATCACGCGAAATTATTGATAATTACCCCGAATACCGCGGTATAGAAATGCATGTCACAGAATTCAACACATCGTATTCTCCGCGCACTCCCATACACGACACAAATCTTAACGCCGCATACATTGCCTACCAACTTGCATACCTCGGCGATACATGCGAATCATACTCATATTGGACATTCGGGGACATTTTTGAAGAATCTGGCGTACCTTTCACGCCTTTTCACGGAGGATTCGGCCTTGTCGCTAACGGAAAGATATTTAAACCTACATACTGGGCGTTTAAATTTTTCAAAGACCTGGGAAACGGCGAATGTATTCACCGTTCAGAGAACGCCGTAGTTTTAAAGAAAGCTGACGGAACTTATCGCGGTATCGCCTGGAACATCATAGCAGTTAACGGTTCTTCCGATAAAGACAGTGGCAAATTAACGCTTTCATTCATTTTTGAAAGCAGTAAATTCATGGAGAACGAGTATTGCGTTGTAACAAAAACAGTTGATGAAGACGTATGCAATCCGTTAAAAATATGGCATGATATTGGAGAACCTGCTAACCTGTCAAAGGAGCAAAGACTGCTCCTTCGCCAAAGCGCGTCGCCGCTAATTAAAACTCAGCGCGGCAGCGGCGCATCGACGGTCAAATTAACGCTTGGACGCAACGCACTTGTGTACTTTGAGGTATTTCCCGCGCCAATAACAAGCGATCGCGGATTTGACTATAAACGCGCGGTAAATATTGAGTTTGCGGATTAATTTTAACGGGAGAATTTTATGAAGACAAATGTTTATGTTGTAAAATGTGAAAGCTACGAAAAGGCAGACGAGAAAATTAAAGATTTGATAAACTTAATGGGCGGGATTGATCAATTTGTTAAAAAAGGCGAAAAAATCACTTTAAAAGCAAATCTGTTAGGCGCTTCTCCGCCTGAAAGGGCAGTCAGCACTCATCCTTCAATAATTGCCGCTGTAGGCAAGCTTGCAAAAAAAGAAGGAGCCATTCCGTTAATTGCTGACAGTCCCGGTTCCGGCTACCTGTACAATGAAGCGACTCTTAAAAAACTCTATAAAACCTGCGGAATGTACGATGCAGCGGAACAAGCGGGCATCGATGTAAATATGGATACAAGATATGATAAAGTATCCTTTCCGCAAGGCAAATTGATGAAACAAATAGACGTTATAAAACCAATAACGCAGGCGGACGCGGTATTTAATCTCTGTAAAATGAAAACGCATTTATTTATGCACGTAACAGGAGCTGTAAAAAATCATTTCGGTATCATTCCGGGTCTGTCAAAAGTTGGGTTTCATGCAAAATTATTCGATAAAGAGCGTTTTGCTGATATGCTTTTAGATTTGTCTCTTTATGTAGCCCCGCGATTATCAATTATGGACGCTGTACTTGCTATGGAAGGCGAAGGACCCGGCGCGTCAGGAACTCCAAGGCATGTAGGGCTTTTGTTGGCAGCTAAAAGCGATCTTGCCGTTGATGTCGTTGCCGGTGAAATCATGGGACTGCCCTATGAACACAATCCCGTATTAATGGCGGCAAAAAGGCGCGGAATACTGCCGTACAATATAGAAGATGTAAATGTAATAGGCGAAGAACTATCCGGTTTAAAAATACCAAATTATAAATTTCCGACAACCGTAAGAGGCTTTAGCAGAACTGTCGAGAAAAATCCCGTTATAAGAAATTTATTAAAATCAACTCTGAGCAAATACCCCGTTGTAGCAAAAGAAAGATGTATAGGATGCGGCATGTGCGCGACAGCCTGCCCTGAAAAAATGATTACAATAATCACGCAAAATGAAAAGAAAAAAGCCGTTATAGACTTGAAAAACTGCATTCGCTGTTATTGCTGCCACGAATTATGCCCGCATAAAGCGATTGACATTAAGAGTAAGTTTATTTCGAAGGTGTTGAAGGTTTAAAGGAGAAGTGGAATATTTGATTAGTTTATTAAATTATTATTTATATTTTTAATCTTAATAATATTTTCATAACTATTTATCTGTAACATATAATTTTTTAAATTTTCGTATAATATTCTTTGCAAATCTGTTTAAAAATAATAATAATCTTCCTATTCTATAATCATTTAAAGTTAAATATTTATTAACATAATTATTTATTATCTGATTGCAATAAAATACGCTTTCCTCCGGCATTCCAGCTGTATTGATTCTGAAATCATATCCTTCTGACCATGCAATATAAACCAGCATCCTGTTCAAACATTCTAAAACAAATTTGTTTTTAAAAAAATGTTTTTCAGTAATATCCGTACTTTTCAAATAAAATTCTACAAGCGAAGATAAAGCGGATGGTTTATACCAAAACATATTACCATAAGGAAAAATTAGCATTGAAATATCTTGAAATTTAATTTCTTTTTTTAAATCCAGTTTTTTCCATAACTTGTCCATTTCATTTCTTATTTTCTTTTCTTTTGGATCCATAAGTAATTGCAACATTAAAAAATCAGGTATGTCAGGAATAATTATACCTATTTTCTTATTAGTATTTATCATATTAACAATTTTATTTATTGGCGTTAAAAAAAGCTCAAAATAATTTTGAATTTCATTCATATTATTATTTGCAAAGAAATTTCCCGCTATATCATAATTCTTTAATTTTTCCGCCATATTCAACCACAACAAAATATCCTGATTATAGCGTTTAAGAACTATTATTTCTTTTAAATATTTATTTGAAAAATGATTTTTCAAAAAATCTGTAATTTTTTTCTTTTTTTCATTCGTATCAGTAGTAATAAATAAATGGTATTCTATTTCCCATTTATCAAGAATTGAAATATATTTTTGTAATAAAACAGGATTTTCAGTATTAATATGTATCGCTATTTTTGGCAGAGGAGTATCAGTATTACTAATAGAATATAACTCAGGATTAAATGTTTTATTTTCTATTTTAAATGAACTTGTAGGATCATATAAGTTTGAAAAATAATTTTCAATTAAAGAGACAGGGTAACTTGTTTTATTTTTAATTAATTTTTTAATATATAATGGATTTAAAAAAAAAGAAAAAGGTTTTATCTTTATAAGGGGAGCTTCATTAATAATACATAAATCAGGGCGGTCGAATGATATGCTGATTTCATCACCGGATTCAATTAAAACCGCGTAATTGTAACCATTTTTTTTAAGAATTGAGGTTAATTGACTTTCATATTTTTGAATAACAATTTGAATGTTTGTTTCATAGTTCAATCCTTCCCAAAAATCTTGAAAAACCTTATCGCTAATTATTTTTTTTTTAAAGCATATAAAATAACTTTGAATATGTTCCGGTATTTCATCATCCGTTACCGGTAATCTATAATTCATTGCAGTATGTTTGCTTACTCCCCAAAAATCAATATTCATTTGTTCCATTCGGTTATAAATCTTTGCCATGTCATAAAATGGTCCAAAACAAGAATCGTTCATTAAAGTTATATTGTCATAAGAAGAAAGTTTTTCCCATCCCTCCTGTAACAAAGCGTCTTTCCACGCGCCAAAATCAAAACCTTTGTTTTCCCGAATAATTAATGAATCGTATAGCCCCGTAAGTTTTATTTTATGCTGATCATTTAATTTACTATTAGAAATAAAAACTATTCTGTTGTATATTTGCTTAATATTAACAAGCAAATAAATTACATAATCTTCAAGATCATTGTATTTATTATAATGTACAAAAAATAAAATGCGTTTCATGATTTCATAAATATTACTTTAAAATTAAATATAATTAATCCAAATTGACAATACATTCATTGCACAATTTTTGTTTTTGTTATATTTGGTGATACTCTTTCAAGTTCCGGTATCAATTCTTTAATTTTATGTGATGAACCTTTTTTACTTATTAAGACTGCATCATCAGTATCTACTACAATTAAATCATCAACGTCAATTAGCGTAACCGATTTATTTTTAGATATGATTAAATTGTTTTTAGAATTATATAAAACATTGTTTAACGTTGAAACATTTCCATTTACATCAGAATTTGAAATATTATATAAAGCTTCAAAACTGCCAAGATCAGACCAGTCTGTTTTTAAAGCAACCATTTTAATTTTCTTTGTTTTTTCCATAACCGCGTAATCTATGCTATTAGCGGGTATTTTTCTCATATCAGACTCAATTATCCTTATTATGTTATTATTATTTTCACTATTTTTATATGCTTCTTGTGATGCAGTATATATATCATTTGAATAATTATTTATTTCATCAATATATGTTTTAACTTTAAAAACAAACATTCCGCTGTTCCAAAAATATCTATTTGCTTCAATATATTCTTTTGCTGTTTTCTCATTTGGTTTTTCTCTAAATGAAATTACATTTTCTCCTTCCGCTTCTATGTAACCAAATCCTGTCTCAGGATACAATGGCTTAATCCCAAAAGTTACTAAATTATCATTTTCAGCTAATTTTTGAGCTTCAGTTATTGTATCTCTATAATTTTTTCCGCCTTTAATTAAGTGATCAGACGGCGTTACTAAAACTATCTCTTCTTTATTTAATAACAAACAGGCAATAGTTATAGCCGGAGCGGTATTACGACCGAGAGGTTCAAGAATAAATTCTACATTCTCTATATTCAGTTCCTCAATTTGTTTTTTTGCTAAATTAAAATGATTATAATTTGTAACAATAACTATTTTATTGCATAAATCTTTATTACGAATTATTGTTTCCTGAAATAAAGAATTATTTCCTGTCAGATCACAGAATTGTTTTGGATATTGTTCCCGCGAAACAGGCCATAGACGCGAACCGCTGCCGCCGCATAAGATTATATTTATCATGTTAGATGATCCGTAATTATATTTTTAATTTTCGATAAAAATGAATATATCCCAGGGAATGCATTACGAATTTTTATTTTGGATTCAACTGTAATATAGTTATGCAGACCAGAATATTTCCCCGCCGTTTTTGATTCTCTCTGTTTTGCTTCTAAAAAGTTGAATAAATGCCATCGTTTATTTAACTTATCAATGTCTATTTCGGTATTTATTATTTCCTCAAAAAAAGCTTCTATTTCTGTTGCTGTTTGATCCCATGTATCTTTATATTCCGTTAATGGCAATTCTTTTGAAAAATCAATTGCATTAATAATTTCATTTATTTGAGAAAAATTATCAAAAAAGAAAAAGTAATCTTTAAATTCATAGAAATGTTGAAACAGTTCTTTGTTCAGAGAATTATTGTACACAATTACGCGCTTTTTGTTTTTCAATGCAATTGCAATTGGAAGTCCAAACCCTTCATACATACTGGGAAAAATAACAGCATTACAGTTAATATAAAGATAACTGACGAAATCCTCGCTAAGATTTCCACTTTTATATGTGTATATATTATTTTTTATATAACCATTATTCGTCATACCCATTATTGCAATAAATTTATTGTTTGTATTTTCAACAGATTTAATAGTTTCTATAATTCCTTTATGTTTATATTGATTGCCGGCAATTAGATAATATTCCTTAAAAGGCAAGTCGTACTTTTTATGTAAAAAAGAATTTAAATTGCTTGCGATATAAACACTCTTAACCGGTTTATTTTGTATTAATGTATCATCTAAAAAATATGCCTTGTAATCTTCGGCGCTATAATCACTTATTGAAATAATACCGTCACATTCCTGAAATCCAAATTTAACAACATCGTCGATTACAAAATTTTGATGTTCATTAATAATATAATTGCAACGTAACATTATAATATCAAGTATTGTGTATACCGATTTAAGACAATGCTGATTCATAAAAATAAGATCATCCATATAAAATGGCTGGTGAGCGCAAATTCCTAAATCAAATACGCCCGAAATAGTATCGGGAAATAGTACATTTGTATATTTCTCTGATAAATGATGAAAGTTGTCAGCCGGACGATTAGTGTAAATATAAATATCATATTTATTATGAAACAAACGATAAAAAGCTTCCGCAAAGCTTAGTTGGTATTCCGATGTTCCGCAATACAAACATGGCATAATAAAATAATTTAGCAGTATTTTTTTTTTAACATTCTTTTTTGAAAACAACTCAAAAAAATTATCCATAGGATGTCTCAAATAAGTCGAATAAAAATATTTCTGTATACGTGTATAGTAAGGATACCTCTTTAAAAACAATTTTTTATCATCACAAGAATTAACTTTATCTTCTAACTGATTTTCCGCATAGGACAGAAATATGTGATTGCTTCGTACAATACTGAATCCAAAACTATTCGCCCTTTGCACAAAGTCTAATAAAGAATATTTAAAACTTGTATAGTCTGTTGAAAAATTACGCAGTAAATCAATTATTCTTTTTTTGATAAGAACACAGCGAATATCAGGTTCAGCTAAAATGGAATAACGCGAGAATATTTTAAGATACGATAACAAGTAGTCGGGATCATCGGTATAATCGATTCGAGGTGATACAAACGCGTGCTTTTCTGTATAATATAAAATATCTCTCATTTCCTGAAAAAAATATGTGCAGTCAGGAAGAGAGAGAAGTATACTTTCATCTATTATCAATACATCATTTTCTGTAGGAGCATTTTCAGTAAATATGTTATTATATACTATTATTCTTTCGATGTCATTTTTACAGTAATAATACGAAAAACCTGTAACTTCCGCAATATTCTGTTTATTTTGTATCCCAATATTAATGATGTAAATTTTGCAGTCTGCTTCCAAGAATAGGTTTAATATTTTCAGATATTTCTGAATATTTTCTTTATATATGGATACAATTACAGTCATTGTTTTTATTTCATTATATTACGGAGCTAAATAGGTATCAACTAATTCATCTTGATTTCTAACAGTATTTATTATTACATTACTCATTTTGTCAAAGGTTTTTTCCCAGGAAAAAAGTTTGGCGCGTTCTATTCCTTTTTCAATATAATATTTTCGTAATTCTTCACTAAAATATAAATTTTCAAAGGCTTTTATACAAGCTTCTTCATCATTGTAAGTTATTGTTATAGCGGCATCACCAACCACTTCCGGTAAAGAAGAATTATTTGAAGTTATTACAGGGGTACCAGCTTGCATTGCCTCAAGAGGAGGTATTCCAAAACCTTCATATTGCGAAAGATATACAAAAAACATTGAATTACTATAAAGAATATTAACATCTTCATCATTAATATAACCAAGAAGAATTATTTTATTACGATAATATGAAAATTCTGATAAACTATTTAGAAATTGATTGAAATAATCTAACCATTGACCACCTCCTAAATAAAAAGAAATATTATCAATCTTGTTTCTTTTAATAAATTCAAGAAAACATTTAATTGTAAAAAAAATATTTTTCCTTGGTTCTATAGTACTAAAAGAAAAAATATATTTATCTTCTGGATTTAATTTAACGCCATATTTTTTTAATACTTTACCTAAAATATCTCTGGAATATTTAGGAAAAAATACTCGTGATGCGGCAATAGGCGTTACAATCATTTTTGATTCTTCAAGTTGACTTGGAGCAATCTTAAGAAAATCATTTTTTGTACATTCCGAGACACAAAAATAATATGTTTCTTTGTTGAGTTTTTGAATAAGTCTAAAAAGCCAAAAATCATCATTAACTTTAGGATATAGTATATCTTTCAATACAGGTATACAATCATGTAATATAATGAATGTCTTTATTTTATTATAATTATCAATAATATCGGGCGTTTGATATACCGGTGAAAAAAATATATCATAATTATCAATATTTAAATTTTGTTCTTTAATATTAAATAAGAAAAAATACAATTTATTTTTTAATATTTTTAAATATCTCCATACAATAATAAAAATATTATTTGTATTTTTAATCTTATTATGATGAACATTAATATTATAATTACAGCGATTTTTCAACTCCTCGTTTGAAAATAGATATGGTAAATTGCCGGCAAAATACTTAATTTTAGGATTTGATGAAAATAATGTTACATTAAATATTTCATTATTAATAAATTGTTGTAAAATATTTTTTGTAACCATATATATACCGGCCCGTCCTTCTCCGCTTATCTCAACATCAAGTATTACAGAATAATCAAATAGTACATTTATTTTTTTCATTTTTTATAAGTATTTTATTTTATTTCGCCAATCATTCAACATATCGGCAATAGTATTCCGTAAAGGAATCTCCGGTTTCCAGCCAATTTCTTGTGTAATTAGTGAAATATCAGCCTGAATAACCGGAGTATCAGAAACACGCATTAATACGGGGTCTTGCTCAACAATAATATTAGTTTTTGCTAAGGAAAGCGCCATATCCAGAATTTCTTGCATAGCAATTGCTTTACCGCTTCCTACATTATACGCTTCTCCGGCTTTTCCTTTTTGAATAAGCAGAGCATAAGCTTTAACAATATCCCGTACATCGGTAAAATCACGCCGTGAAGAAAGATTACCAACTTTAATAACCGGATTACGCAAGCCTACTTCAATTTCCGTAATTTGCTTACAGAAATTAGAAACGGCAAATGTATCCAATTGTCCTGGTCCGGTATGATTAAAGGCTCTTACCATAATAATTTCAAGTTTATATGCGCGAGCATAAGTCTGCCCAAGTAAATCCTGTGCAACTTTGGTACAAGCATATATATTCCCCGGACGTAATAAGGTATTTTCCCGTATAGGTAATTCTTCCGATAAAACATAACCATATTCATCTCCTGAACCAACAAGAAGAATTCGCGGTGGATTTTGCATAACGCGAAGCGCTTCCAGAAGATTTACAGCGCCTTTAATATTAATATCCACCGTCAAAGCTGGTTTTTCCCAAGACAGGGCAACAGAACTTTGCGCGGCAAGATGAAAAAGATAATCAGGGCGTATCTTATCAAGCAAAGAACTTATCGATGCCTGATTAAGTATATCCAATTCATAGTTCGGAACATCTTCTTTTATTTCTTCCTGGGGCAGCCGAGTTGCGCTTACTTCCCATCCTAATGATTTAAGGTGGGTAATAAGATGTCTTCCGACAAATCCTGCCGCTCCAATGATAAGGGCTTTCATTTTTTTTCTTTACCAACAAGGGCTAAGTCATTATCTACCATACGCGCAACAAGTTCCGGAAATAAAATTTTTCTTTTCCAGCCAAGTTGACGTTCCGCTTTTTCAGGATTTCCAAGTAAAATTTCAACTTCCGCAGGCCGAAAAAAACGTGGATTTACTTTTACAATAGTTTTACCCGAAGTCTTATTTATTCCTATTTCTTCTTTACCTCTTCCCTGCCACTGTATTTTTATATCTACATAAGAAAAAGCTGCTTCGGCAAATTCTCGAATGGTACGAGTTTCTCCGCTGGCAATAACATAATCATCCGGTTTTTCCTGTTGAAGCATGAGCCACATAGCATATACATAATCCTGTGAATGACCCCAATCGCGTTTTGCGTCAAGATTGCCAAGTTCAACATACTCCTGTAAACCAAGTTTAATACGCGCAACCGAGTCGGTGATTTTTCGTGTAACAAATTCCTTACCACGTCTTTCACCTTCATGGTTAAACAAAATGCCGGAACAGGCATACATACCATAACTTTCACGGTAATTTTTAGTTATCCAATGTCCGTATAATTTCGCAACACCATAAGGACTGCGTGGATAAAAAGGTGTTTTTTCTGTTTGAGGCATTTCCTGTACCAACCCAAACATTTCACTTGTCGATGCTTGATAAAAACGCGCCTCCGGCTTTACGATGCGAATTGCTTCAAGTAAATGCGTTACTCCAACCGCGTCAATGTTAGCCGTGATAATAGGTTGTTCCCAGCTTGTGGCGACAAAAGACTGGGCGGCAAGGTTGTATACTTCATCCGCTTGTGAAATCCGCATAGCGGAAACAAGAGAAACCACATCCGTCATGTCGGCATAAATAAAATGTATTTTATCTTTTAAATGAACGGCATTGCCATAATCGACAACACTTTTACGCCGCATAATTCCGTATACGGTATAGCCTTTTTCTAAAAGTAATTCGCTAAGATATGAGCCATCCTGCCCTGTAATTCCGGTAATTAATGCATTTTTCATTATGAAATATTCTCCTTAATTAATTATTTATTTGAGGGGCTATTAATCAACCTAATCGGACATCCAACATACGTCCCTTCGTTAATGACATTTTTAACAACAGTAGCTCCCATACCTATAATTACATTATCAGTTATTGATGTATTTTCTCTGACTACTGCATTTGCCCCAATCCAAGAATTATTTCCAACAATCACTTTACCGCATAAAACAGCTCCAGGAGCAATAGTAGCGGCAATACCAACTGTACATTCATGATCAATAGACGCGCTGGTATTAATGACAGAAAAATCTTTTATTGTTGAAAGAATCCCTATATGGGCATTATGGGCAACAAACACGCCTTTACCAATACTTGTATTTTTACCTAGATATGCTCGTTTTGATACCACAGAAACAAGATTATTAAAATATTTTTCACATATTATTTTGCGTTTTATATTATCACCTATAGCAACAAATACTTCTTCATTTGTTACTTCATAATCTCTTACAACCGGAAAACCAAGAATTGACTCCCCCTCACGAGCATTTTTATCTAAAAAGATTATTTCTTTAGAAGGATCGTTAAATAGAATTACATCGGTAACACTTTTCGCATGTCCGCCGCAACCAATAACAATAAGTAAATTCTTCATTTTTCTTTATTAATCTTTTTACGCTTGTAATACGGAATAATACCAAACACAGTAATACATCCAACCACGCTTAAACAAGTGATTATAGCACCTAAAATAAAACTTATGCTCACAAAAGAAAATTTTATTTTATGTATTCCCGGCGGTACATACACACCCATAATCAATGCATTTACCAGCTTAAGTTCTGCGCGTTTTCCGTCAATATAGACACGCCAACCGGGAAAATAATTCTGAGAAAAATTTACAAAATTTCCTTTTTTACTCTCAACAATACCTGTTATCGTATTGTTTTTAAAATTTATATCTCTTATAACGCTTTCTTGCAGGTCAAACGCTTCGTCATGTGCATCAATAATATAGCTGATTCTATCAAGATTTAAATTGCCTTGGTATTCAAATATAAACTCATTATTGTCAATACCTTTAACTTCATTGGAAAAATATAAAATATCACGTGCATTTGCATTTTCAAATATTCGGGTTTGTTCATCAATAATAAATGGAACATAAGTCATATTTGTATCTTTTGTATTTTTTTCTACTTCATAAAGATTGAATTTAGATACTTCGATAATCTCATTGCTAATGCTGCCATACGAAAATACTCTAATATATTGATTACCAATAAATTTTTCTGAATTGCCAGAATAAAGCAAGACTTCTACATGCCTCTTACCAGGAATCAATGTTTTTCGAACTAGACTATCACTTACAGTATCATACAAGTCTATAGAAAATACTCCTTCCTGTAGTGAAGTACTGTAATCAAAAACAGCTATATAAAGTGTATCAGGTTTTATAGAAACTTCCTCAGCATAGCCTTGTAAATCATTTCCCCACTGAACGAGACAAAAGTTTTGGCCATGTATCAATGGTAAAAGTCTACCTTCAACAGTATAATCAAACACTTCAAACCCTTCATTTGGAATTATTCCGGAAGAATCAATCAAATATTTTATACCCAACATCGAGAGTAAATCATTTTGTTCAAATACGTTTTTTGTGGCATTTAATGATCCTGTTAATAATCCTGAAAAATTAAACAGTGCTCTTTTTTCTCCACTAATAAATCGGTAAAGCACAGGATTATTATATGCAATATAAGCATTAATTGATGGTAAACATTTATCCATACTTCGATTCTGCGAAATAAGACTTATATGTGCACCATCAATCCCTGCAAAAAGATCAAATATTTTACCATTTCCAATGTTTAAAGATAGTCTTCTTGTCAATTTATCTTCATCAGTCGTTATTACTGCGGGACTTGAATTGGTCATTAAAAAGAAAGGGACTGTTTCAATCAATACGAATAATGAAATAACGGCAATCAATACTTGATAATGCCATTTTTTATTAAAAATAAAAAATTTATCAATATATAAAAAAATTAAACTTCCAGAGATTAAGATAATACCAGTAGGCATAAGCGCTCTTTTCCCGAATTCAATTACACCTTTTGAATGATTACCAAGCTCTGATCCTCCAAGGAGGTTTATAACTGCTATTAAGACAAACAATATCAAACAGATAAACATTAAAATAAAAACAGTAAAACGACGTTGAAACTTAAAAAAAATTGCTGCATCTTCTTTATCCTTGAATTTAGTTAAACACAATCCAATTATTGAATAAATAAAAAATAAGAATACAAATAACATCCTTGATGGAAAACGAAAATTACCAAAAATAGGCATACGAAATACTATATTCCGCAATATAGGAACAAAACCAATTGACATATATATAAAAACAATGATACACATCCCAAGTGAGATCATCATTTGAAAGTTTTGACGTAAATAGTATTTAAAAGCAAACAGTAAAACACAAATAGCAGTAACACCTATAAAAAATTCTATTTCCATTTCACTAAATGGGAAATACCCATTATTTTGAAAAATATTGTTATAAAAACGTGGAAATAGCATGTAAATTAATGAAAGAGGAGTTATTGAACCATCTTTAAAAAAATCATAGGGTGCATTAACGGAACCATTTTTCGTATACTCCATAATTATCTCGATTGAAGGGAACAATACAACGGCTGCAAAAACAAAGAATAACAAAGAAAATACTGCTACTCGTTTTATTAAAACAGAGAGTTTTACTTTTTCATGTATTGAAATAATCACAAGATATATACCGGATGCTATTGCCATATAAACTACATGCTGAGTTTGCGCATAAGAAAAGGCGAAAGCCAGAACACCGGAAGCAAATGCAAGATATTTCATTTTATTTGTATTAAGGCAACACTGCATAAAATACATTACCGCCGGAAAAAGAGCGGTAGCACAAATAATGTATATATGTGATTTACGATAACCACCAAGATGTATGGAAAAGAGTATCATTATAGCGACAGCAAAAGCTGCTGTTCTACTACACTTTATTTGTTGTAGATAGAGATACATAAAAAATGCTGCGCAAGAAACATGCAAACAATAAAGAAAAAAAACGAACCATTGAAGAGGTAACCATCCCAGAACCATTGCTGGAATATTAAATAGTGTATTACTCCCAATAGAAGGCATCCCGTTTTCCAGATATTTATTCCAAATCGGAAAATCTCCGTTAAAAATACTTCGAGTAATAAATGATAAAGATCTGATTGTTCTACCATCAAAAGAATCAACCAATAATTCCCCCCTAAGGGGATAATGAATTAGAGGCACCATAAGCACTAAAGTAAAAAATACGAAAACAATCAAATTTTTTATTGTTTTTTCATTTTTCATACAATAATTCAACCTCTTTTGAAACAGTCTCACAAATACGCATATCTAAAGATACTCCCATTGAGTTAAGTTCTTGCGATATCAAATCAGTAATCGAATATAATGGTTTAAGAAATATAATAGACTTAATAAAATTATATAGTTTTTCACCATATTTATCAGGAGAAAAAGTTTCTTTTACATACGCCTTTGCATTGGCGCCATAACTTTTTCTTTTTGATGGATTATTGATTAAATTCAATAAAACCTGTCTTAGTTCCTCCACTTCATTTTTAGGATCTATCTTAATAACGCAATCATTAGGTATTTCTGAATATACACCAGTATCAGAAACTATCACTGTTTTACCAAGCTGCATCTGCTCAACCAGAGAAGCGGAAGCTCCTTCAAAAGCTGGATAACGTAAGTTTACACTTGCATCCGCAAATGTATAATAGTTTGATAATTGTTCATTTTCTACAAATCCCAAAAGTCTTATATTTTCAGTAAGGTTCATTTCTGTTATTTGTCTGTTAAGTTTTTCTACATACTCCTTATTCTCCAAAGAACCAATACAGGTTAGATTGATTTTCTGGCGTAGCTTCTGATTACTTCCAATAGCCGATATAGTGGAGTGAATTCTTTTATTTGAGTTAATGTTACCTACTGTTAATAGATTTATTTTTGAAGAATCATATCCATCGAAATCTTTATCTTTATTGTCAATATCCCAATCATTTTTATAAAGCAACGGAACAATACAAATAGGACCGTCATAAATAGATTTTAATTTTGATTCATGATATTTGGAATGAGCAACAAACCCTAGGGAATATGGACATAACAGATCCGTCATATGGTAATCAAGTAAATTCAGAGCAGACCATGTTTCAAATGCTCTTGAAGCATCCAGTATCATATAAGCATTTTTTTTCCCATATAAACTAATTAATATATTAATATATTCTTCAGGTTTATGTAAATACAAGTTATAATATCCCCAAAAGAAATTATGAAGACATAAATCGTGTACAATTACTATCCCCGGACAATTACACATCGTTTCATAGATCGAAGCATGATATTCTGTATAATCTCCAATATTATAAATACATATGTCATAATCCTTCAGTAAAGAAAGAACATTTTTGGAAGTATAATGTACTGTGGACAGAGAAGTATCGTGTAAATTTTCTTTATTAGATATAAATATATCTACATTTGCATATTTTGAGAGTACTTGTGTTGCATATTGACTGTATCTGCCTATCGCGCTCTTTTTATTAAATGGAGTAAACCATGCAATTTTCATTTAGTAAGCTTCCTTATAACTGTTTCCCATGATATGCCTAGTTGTTTTATAAGCGAAAGACCGTTTTTCCCCATATCAAATGCCTTTTTCTTGTCTTCATAAAGTTTGTCAATTGCTTGAGCTAAAGCCTGAGGGGATGGTTCTGTCATATAACCAGTCTGTCCATCTTTAACAACAATATCCGTACCTCCAGAATCCGTACAACTAATAACCGGCTTTTGGGAATGAATACATTCTAACGTTACATAACCATAAGAATCCTCATCGTAAGGAATGTAAATTCCTCCAAGGCATTTACTAAAATAATCAGCTTTTTCCTGTTGTGAAATAAACCGGTTAATATAAGTAACTTTTTCAGATAAATTAAGTTTTTCTATTTTTTCAAAAATATAATCCTCATCATTTGTATTATCTCCTTTTCCTGCAAGTATAAGTTTAACTTTTGATTTTGTATACTGCATTGCTTCAACTGCCAAATGCTGCCGTTTTGAATGATTTACACGGCTTGGATAAAAAATATAATCTCCTGTATCCTCATAACGGAACAAATTTGCATCCATAAGCGGAGGAAATAATACTTCAGAATTTATTCCATTATATTTCATTAATCTATCACTTACAACGTATGAATTAGTGAATATTTTTCCCTCTAACTGTTTGAGGTAAAGATTATCGGTTTCGATAATTGATCTTTTTATCTTCTGAGAATGGTCATCAGGTGAAAAAAAATCATATATTGTACCGGATAAATCGTAAGCCTGACGAAATTGATGTAATAGCCAGAGTTTTTTATTCTCGTGTGGAATAAGGTAAGCAGGGAATTTGAGTCCTATTACCATATCAACATTAACCAATTTTGTTAGTCTAGCCGTCATCATAGCATCAATAATATTATCAATGGGCATCCATGAAAAGAAAAAACGAATTACCTGTACTTCATGTCCATATTCTATTAATTTATCTTTTAAACTGTCAGCTAAGAACTCCGCTCCCCCATAAACAAAGGGAGTCATGGAATTTACAATTGCAATTTTCATTTTGTAAAACTCTTTATAACATTGTCCCAAGTAATACCCAATTCGGTAACTCTATTAAATCCATAATTACCCATTTTTTCTGCAAGTTGTCTATCAATATATAGCTTATCAAAGGATTCGGCTAGTATTTTAGGATCTGGTTCCAATATCAAACCATTTTTCCCATTTAAAATTAATTCCTCTGTACCCCCGCTATCTGTACATGTGATAACTGCTTTCTTACTATGATGAGCTTCAAGAGATGCATACCCATAAGAATCTTCATCATAAGGAATATAGAGAGCCGCAAGGCACTTGGCAAAATATTCAACTTTTTGATCTTCTGTAATCCATTTATCTAAAATTGTTACTTTGTTTCTTAAGAAATTACTTTGAATGTATTTCTTAATTTCATCTATATAACCGGTTGGAGTATCTGGTTTGCCTGTAATAAGCAGCTTTACATCTGATTTAGTATATTTCATTGCCTGTACAGCTAATAGTTGGCGTTTAGGATAACAAATCCTGCTTGAATAATATATGTAATCTCCATAACTATCACAGAAAAATTGTTCAGGTTTTAATACAGGTGGAAAAAGTGGTTCTGAATCAATATTGTTATAATTTATTAACCTTTTGGAAACATTTTTAGAATTTGTATAGATTTTTTTTGCTTCCGAAAATGCTATTGTATCCGCACGTATTATATATTCTCTTATTGAAGCTGCATCTACATATTGAGGTGAATAACCTAATTCTGTATTCCAAAGATCATAAACTTCACGATAGTGATGAATAAACCAGAGGTATTTATTGGGATGTTTAATAAAATATGACGGCATCCTTATGCAAATAAGACGATCACATGCATCTTCAAAGTGGTATAGCCGCAAGGCGGTTATTTGTGAAAGTATTTTTCTATAATCTGAAGAAAATGGTATATTTACAACATCAACATTATGTCCGTATTCCAGTAATTTTTGTTCAAGCCAATTCACCATTAAAGAGGCGCCTCCTTCAATAAAAGGAACTATTGTACTTGCAATAATGATTTTCATTAATCGTATAATCCTATTTTAGCGATGATTTTTACACTGATGCTATAATTGCATATCCAATGTAATTAGCTTTTGTGTCAACCTTACTTGCTTGTTGAGGGGGTACAGGGGCATAATAAATTATCTTTACATCTCTAAACCCCACATATTCTAAATAGAGTTTTAAATTATCCGGCGAATGCCAAGAAATATGAGTATTATCAAGATAAAACGATCCATATTGAGAATAGCAGTATGGATTATTCGTTTCTAGTAAGATGATCCCGTTTTCTGATATTTTCTTTTTTGCAATTACAATCATTTCATTCACATATTCTTTAGACAAATGTTCTATTACTTGAAAGGATGAAAGACCAATTAATTCATTATCCTCTATACTGTTTAAGTATTCTATTATATCAGTACAATAGACTGAAAATCCTTTTTTAGTAAGATAATCGGTATTTATTTTATCAATATCAATACCTATAGAATTTATATTACGTTCTTTTAATAGAGATAAAAATTCTCCTCTCCCACATCCGGCATCTAGAAAATATTTACCTGTTGATTTCTGCATAACGGTATTGGAAAATATATAATCTATATAATATTTTTGGTGCTTTTTTATATCACTTTCAGATCCTCTAAAAAGCGCTTGATGCAATTGATAAAAATTATCACTACCAATTTTTTCAGGAGCCTCGGCTTTTAATAGAGAATTTGCATGGTCTAAATAAGAATTTTTTTCAAGCCAGCCATTTACAACAAGATATTCAGGCGTTGAAGGTAATTCCATTTGTTTGTCTAGTTTTTGGTGTAAAGAATCAATTTTCTCTGAAAGACATGTACTAATAAAAACCATATTATCAATCTGTCGTTGAAAATAATCCGTCTTCTCTAAAAGACCGACGCTGACAGGAACTATATAATCAACCTGCTGCTGGAGGTGATCTGTTTTTTTCATCAGATTTTCGTTCATTATATGTCTTTCTTCCTCTTTAACTCGCCTTTCTTCCTCTTTAACTCGCCTTTCTTCCTCTTTAACTCGCCTTTCTTCCTCTTTAACTCGCCATTCATCGTAGAAATTAACCATACGCCGAAACTTAATACACCATCCGATTATAGGTAATGCTTTTATTTTAGATTTTAAAATATATTTTTGATATTTTCTTTTATAATTGTTAATATATTTAATTTTAAATCTATTTGCGAATTCTAGGGATATAGCAATATTATAAATCATAGCTTCTCGAGGCATTCCCAGACAAAGCTTAAGTTTATACATTGAAAATTCTTCATTATCTGGTTCTCTTTCAAGAAGATTACGATAAACAGCTGAAATAAAAATATCACTATCAAGATTAAGAAATGGAGTACAATCTATTTCAATTATTTGATTCTCATGTTCCATAACCATCCCTCCGCTTTGACTTAAAACTAAATTTTCTGTTTTTAACACGATTTTTAGACGTTGAAGAACATATTTTTTTGTGAATCCTTTATAATTTATTCGATCTAAATCTTTCATAATAATGATACTATTTTTTTAATACCATAATAACTATTACTGGTTTTTAAAAAAATTTGCAATAGAGTTTGAAATATAACCTATATCGTCTTCTGTAAGAGTAGGATAACTTGGTAAATTCATCCCTCTTCGTGAAATATCTTCAGCAATAGGGAGTGGCTCGTATTTAATTGAATACATGGGCATGGTATGAATAGGATAAAAAGTAGGCCTTGTTTCAATTCCTTGTTCTTTTAAATAATTCCGTAAATCGTCTCTGGTTTTATCATCTTTAACTAAAATGGAACACATCCAGAAAGTATGAACCACATCACCAACTGACGAATGGAATTTTACAGGTAATTCTTTAAGGTTATTCATATACCATTTCGCTATATTCTGTTTAGCCTGAATGAATTTTTGCGCTTGTTCAAGTTGGGCAAGCCCAATTGCAGCCTGGATATTTGTCATTCGGTAATTAAAACCTATAGCGTCATGCCAATATTCACGGTATTTTGCTAATCCTTGACCCTTTAAATGTACTGTTCTATCATGTAACGTGTCATTATTTGTTACAACCATTCCTCCTTCACCACAAGTAATTGTTTTATTACCAAAGAATGAAAAAGCGGAAATATCTCCAAAAGTCCCTGTATATTTATTATTATATTTGGAACCAAAAGCTTCGGCACAGTCTTCAATAACCAATAAATTGTTTTTTTTGGCAATCTTCATTATTGCATCCATGTCACATGGATGTCCGTATAAATGTACAACCATAATAGCTTTTGTTTTAGAAGTGATTTTCTTTTCAATACTCTCAGACGACATTTGCCAGGTATTTTCAAGACTGTCAACAAATACAGGAACAGCTCCAACCTGTGTTATTGGGTTTGCCGAAGCAATATAGGTATATGTTGGAACAATCACTTCATCACCATGAGTTATTCCCAAAGCCGCAAGAGCAAGATGGATTGCCACAGTACCATTACATACGCCGGTAGCGTGTTTAACATTTATAAACTCAGCAAACTTTTGTGGAAATTCATCAACAAATCTGCCTTTCGAGGATATCCATGTAGAATCCAAACATTCGTTCACATACTTTTTTTCGTTACCGCTTAGCGTTGGCTGATAAATAAAATACTTATAATTTACTGCCATTTTATACCTCCTAAAAAGAACACAATTATTTCTTTTTCAATTACACTCATATAATCCAATACTATATAACGCAAATCCTAATACTCTAAGATCATCATTCATTCCCAATTCCTTTGGTGAATATGTTTTTGATACAATTATTTTTATATTTAAATATTTTTTCTCCGCCAATTCATCAACTTTAATTATAAAATCACAACTATTGTTTTTTATTTTTCCACAAACACGATCATTTACAACAACTTCAACAGTTTGCAACGGTGTAAGTATACCGCCTCTTATTGTTAACTTTATATCTTTTTTAGTTAATGGAATAGGGAATTCTATTTCGGCTATATTTTGATTTGTCCATATCTTATCTGGTTCAGGTAATGAAAAGCCTACACCTAGATAAATATTGTCCAATGAATTATTATTAAATAAATAATCACGGTTATATTCAATAGGGATATTATTTATCATATTAATAATAACTTCTTTAGCACGATTATTAATAATTTGAGCACGATAAGGGATATTTTCATCAAAATTTTCTATTAAATGATTAAAAATATCAGAAGGCTCATCTATTAATTCATAAAAGTTATCAAAATCTTTGCTTTTAAACTTCTCCAATGACCTCATTAAAAAAGCATCAAGCCATTCGCTATTTAAAAAGTATTTAGAAGTAAAACAATATCTTGTAAGATACCAAAATAAAATGTCATCTTTATTTTTTGCAGGTTTATCTAATATTTTTGCAAATTCCTCAAAAGAAGAAGCATCTCTTATGCTGTCTAAGAATGTTTCGCCTAAAGTAATAATTTTTTTATCAAAGATCATTGCCTGTAATGCTACAGAAGTAACCATACAGATAACACCGTCTATTTCCGATATAAGAAATTGAGATGCTGACAAATATTTAACAAAACTTGGATCATACAGGAAATGCTTATATCGCTTTTGAAGAGAACAAATCATTTCCTCATCAAAATAATTACCAATAAATGGATGAGTTGTTACAATAATTCCTACATTATCAGGGATATTGTCCAGTACATCCAATAAAAAATGGAATTCAGAATTATAAGTTTTTTGATTTGCAAGATATAAATTATAAGGCATACTAAGCGGTAATAGGTATAAATATTTAAATTTAATCCTGTACTCATTCAATAATACTTTATAGGGATTTTTTTTACCTAATGTAGTCTTAGCTTTCGTCTTAAATTTCTCTATAATAATTTTATTATTCTCTGTTAATTGATGTTGTGGCTTTATTCGTTTCCAATATTTTGAAATATAACTATCAAAAGCTCTACCAAAATCTCCAATATTATAACTCAAGGTATATGGATATGGCGCCCTGCTTAAAATTCCTACAGAATTACCAAATATCAATGTATTTTTAAAAAGTTTTTCTAAGAACGGCACCTTAAATATTGTAAAAATTATATCAGGTTTAAACAAAATTTTTTTACTAAATAATTTGCAATAATAATTAAGCGTTTTCTTACTGTATAGCCCTGTTTGCCATTGTTCCATAAGTTCGAAAGGTTTGTATTTATAATTATTGGTTAACTCTCTTTGAGTCACTCTAATTAATTTTACATCTTGATCATCATATTGAACATTAACACGTTCAAATTCATTTAGGTATTCAAATTCATTACAGACAATCCAAATTTTATACTTTTTATTTTTAAAATTAATTAACGGTTTTATCAATGTATAAAAGAAATGATTTAAAAAACGTGAATTCTTCTCAATTTGTTCTAAAAAAACAATTGGATCAGAATAAATTAAAACATTAACCATTATAATTTTCTCCGAATTCCATTTTTGCTATTATAACTTTCCAGCGTTACACGGTTACGAACATCCTTATACCAGAGCCGCCGTAAACGGCGAAGCATTTACAGACCTGTTGAAACTGTCAAATTTATATTTTCCTAAAAAAACATATCGCTTTTTGTTCAAAAAACGATGTAAAATCCAAAAAAATGGCATTGATTTTACTTGCTTTCTTATGTTAAATCATTAATTCAACAACTTCGTTATGTATTGTGGTTATTTTGCTTTATTTCCAGCCATGCCTTTGCACATGCTAAATCATAAATGTCATCTATATCAACTGATGATCTTTTATCCATTGTAAATTTATACGGATGAAATCCATGAAAATATTTCCACTTTATCATATCCAATCTGGGAGCAATTAATATCCCATCGGATACTCTATAAAGTGGTGGTAGTTCCTGCGACGGAATATGCTTTAGCCCCAATTCATAATTAATTGGCCCATTTTCATTCCACATATACCGACGTATCTCCTCCACTGACATCAATGAATCACATCCATGATGTAATACTTCTTTATATTTCTCTATTGCTGCCATATAATGTTCCGGTTCAACCAATGGTGAAGTACAGGTAGCCCAAACAACGTCATCGCCTTCTATATTTTCACAAATATGAGCGACAACAGCACCAAACGGCTGTGTTTTTTCATCGCAATATTCAATGTCCCGTTTGTGTGTTTTTACACCCAAATTTCTTGCCATTTGTAGCATTTCATCGCTATCAGAACTGACCACAATAACATCAATAGAACTTACTGTCTTTAATTGGCCTATTTTATAAGTCAATAAATTTCCATCGGCAAAAGGTAAAATATTTTTATTTTTTAACCTTCTACTTCCAGCCCTAACGGGTATGACCGCCGTAATCATATCGTCATAATCTCCAAAACATTATTTGTGCTTTGAATTTTGATAAAAATATCCATTGCACATATCTTAAGATTAAAAAATCGTTCTTAATTAATTTCTTCCATAATTTTTAAGCAATAAATTAAAATGTATATTGTTTTTTCTCTACTTCTTTTTTATAATTTCTTCCGCCGCCGCCTGCACCGAAAATAATTACCTTTACTTTATTTTCAACAAACGCCATAACAACCTTCCAATTATGCGGTTGAATTTACCTGACAATTTATAAGACATTTCGCCTAACACCCTACAACAGTTACTGTTCCTCTGCGGACATTCTCTTCCCGCCAGTAAATTCTTTCATCCCATGACAGGCTTTTTATAGAATCACGCCTATCAAAAATAACAAGGTAAGCGGGGCAATCCGGCGCTTTTGTATCACGATATTTAGCGATTTGCTCCAATCCCTTGTTCTTAATCGTATCAGGTGATTGTTTTTCATAAATCAATTTAATTTCAATAATATAAAATTTGTTATTATATTCAATAAATAAATCCATCCGTCCGCGTCCTGCCGCATATTCACGTTCAATGTGTCCTCCGCCGTTAAGTACACGTTGTAAGAAGGCCATTAATAACAAGTAATGTCATTAGTCGCACAAATATTTCACAGTATATAGGATTTGCAATGGACAGTACCTCTTTTTCAAATTATTTTACTTATTGTTTCAATCATTGTTATTATTTTTATCATCTATTTCTTCTTCAACAAAATAAACAGGTCTGTTTTGTGCAACATCAAGCGTCCGCCATATATACTCTCCCAATATTCCAAGAGAAAACATTATTATACCTGAAGAAAATAAAACAACAACCATTAATGCTGTCCAGCCTGCTACATTAACATACCCTGTAAGTTTAGAAATAATAAGGATTAAACCCCAAATGAACGAACCTATTGCAAAAAATACTCCTAACAATTCAACAAAACGCACCGGAGCAGATGAGAAAGATACAAATGAATCTAAAGCTAATTTAAATTTCTTTGATAATGTCCAGCGAGATTTACCTTTTTGCCGGGCAAGCCGTCTATACGATATGGTGGATGTCTTAAACCCTGCCCATAATATTTGCAGAGTTATTGCAGAATTACGTTCATCAAGAAGTTTTAATGCTTCAATTACTTTTCTGTCTATCAGATAACAATCAAATCCTGTTTTTGGCATCTCTTTACTTATAAAAACACGTACCAACTTATAATATGTATTTGAAAATTGTACTTGAAAAAAGTTTTCTTTTCTGCTTTCTCTGGTCGCCAATACAACTTTATTTCCCTTTTTCCAGCTTTCATACATATCTATAATTAAAGAAGCCGGTTCCTGACAGTCCGCAGCTTTTATTGTAGCGCAATCACCTGTACATACTGTAAGTCCCGCAAAGCAAGCGGCATGTGAACCAAAATTACGTGATAATTTTATTAATCTTGTGTTTTTATCCAAGGAAGCAATATCCTTACATATATTCCATGAATTATCTCCTGATCCATCATCTACTATAATAAGTTCATAATTATCTATTTTTGTAAAAACATTTTTTTTTAGATCTTCATAGCAGTCCATAAGAGTATCCGCACTATAATATACAGGAATAATTATTGATAATTTGTTCATTCTATATCCCATTTATAAAATCATCATAATTACGAATATATTCGCTTTTATCATAATACTCATTCGAGAGAACAAGTAAAACAGAATCGGAAGAAAAATCGTACATATCCTTCCAAATCATTGCAGGAAGATAAACACCTATATGAGGACGATCAAGATTAAATATCTTGCTATTACCATTACGATCAATTACTTTAACTTTACTGGTTCCGCTTACATTTATAAGACAGAATTCAGAACGCCTGTTTGCATGCTGTCCGCGAACAACATCAGAATCTGAACCATATATATAAAATATTCTTTTTATATCAAATGGAATATTTTTACCGCCTTCAACTACAACAAGATGACCTCTATCGTCACCGAGTTCAGAAAATTCAAGCTTTTTTACATCATTAATTGTATTCATTTAATTATATCTTATCATTATAATGTGTTATTATTAACATAGTTTTTCTCTTCCAAACCATTATTATATGTTTCAGATTTAAAAGCCCATAGTTTGTTAAGAATAAAATTTAAAGGAATAGTAATTACCAAGCCAAATAAAGGAGCCAAATATTTTGATATATGTAATATACTGATAAAAACAAATAATAATATATTCTGCAAAATAAGTCCGGTAAAAGCATATGATAAATAAGTTTTAATCAGAGACAGTATAATATTGCGTTTTTGATTATCTCCTTTTTTAAAAACATATTTATTATTCCAGAAAAAAGAATTTAATACGCTAATAACAAATGCGATAACACTGGCAATAATATAGTGTAATCCAACATACACTAATAAAGAATATATAATATAAGAGATAGCTGTATTGGAAAGACCGACAATACCGAATTTGATAAATTGAAATAGTAACTTACTATTTATGTTTTTCATATTAGGTTGAAAAGAAATTTGAAACCTTGAATTATTGATTATCATTGATTTTATCAATTTTTCTAATAAATTTTGCAGGATTTCCAAACCACAGTTCGCCACATGGCACATTTTTTGTAACAACACTTCCAGCGCCAATCATAGCTTTTTCTCCTATTGTTATGCCTCCAAGAATTACACTCCCTGCCCCAACAGATGCCCCGCATCGTATAATTGTCTGTTGAAATTCTTTCGGATATTGTTTTGAACGAGGATATTTATCATTTGTAAATGTAACATTTGGTCCAATAAAAACATCATCTTCTATTCTTAAACCATTCCATAAATACACACCTGATTTTATTGTAACATTATTTCCTATTAGTACATCATTTTCAATCAATACATTCATACAGATATTGCAATTATCTCCTATTTTCGCACCTTCTAAAATGACACAAAACTGCCAAATTCTTGTATTATTGCCAATTTTTGATGTTTTTACATCAGCAAGCGGATGTATCATATAATCTCCATATAAGCATTAATCATATCAATAACATATTTTTGTTCTTCATCCGTCATACTGTTATAAAGTGGCAGAGAAAAAACCGTATCCGCTAAATCTTCTGTTATAGGGAAATCTCCTTTTTTAAATCCAAGATAAGCATAAGCTTCTGACAAATGCGGAGGTATTGGATAATGTATAATTGTACCTATTTCTTTTGATTTCAAATACTCAATAAACTTTTCACGGTTTTTTACACGAACAACGAATTGATGCCATACTGTTTCACAACTTGAATTTATTCTCGGTAATTCTATAGCGGTATTTTTTATTCCTTCAAGATACCGGCTGCATATTTTTACACGTTCTTTATTCAATTTATCAAGATGATTAAGCCGTAACACGAAGCAAAGCAGCTTGAATTTCATCAAGCCTTGAATTTGTACCAACTACCCTGTTGTAATATCTTTTTTCGCTTCCATAATTACGATACACTCGAAATTTCTCGGCAAGTTCAGCGGAATTTATGGTAACCGCGCCGGAATCGCTGAAAGCTCCAAGATTCTTTGAAGGACAAAATGAAAAACAGCCTATATCTCCAAAAGTTCCCATCATTTTTCCATTTTGTTTTGCACCATGAGATTGAGCGCAATATTCAACAACAAATAAGTTATATCTCTTTGCTATTTTCATTATTGCTTCCATATCAGAAGCTTGACCATATAAATGAACAGGCAGTATTGCTTTTGTTTATTTCGTTATTGCCGATTCAATTTTAGAAACATCAATAGTAAAATATTTGTCAGGCTCAATAAAAACAGGAGTTGCATTGTTCATTGTTATACCCATTACACTGGTAATATATGTATTAGCTTGAACAATTACTACATCGCCTTTTCCTATATTTAACAGGCGAAATGCAATCCACAATGAATCCAGTCCGCTTGCAAGTCCTACACAATATTTAATACCAGTATAAGCGGCAAATTCTTTTTCAAACTCTGAAACTTCATTTCCAAGAACATAACAACCTGAACGAAGTACTTGTAAAGCGGCATCTTCATATTCTTTTTGATGAAGTTGAAATGGACGATCAAGACGGTTTGCGGGGATGTTCATCTTAATTTCCTTTTTTTATGGGTCTGCAAACTCAGGAATTATACAGGAAATAAAACTTATTTTGTCAGATATGTCACTCAAAAAATCTATCGTTCCTTATAATTCTTCTCTATCCATTTTTTATAATTACCACTGCGTATACTGTCTATCCATTCCTTGTTAGCCAAATACCAGTCTACTGTGCGTGAAAGCCCCTCTTCAAAGTTTACAGTTTGTTTCCAGCCTAGTTCTTTTTTTATTTTGGAACAGTCAATCGCGTAACGGCGGTCATGACCAGGACGGTCTTTTACATAAGTAATGGTAGAACGTGTTTTTTCGGCGTCTTTACCTAATTTACTCGTTGTAATGTCAATCAGAACATTTAACAGTTTTATGTTCTCCCATTCATTCTCTCCGCCAATATTGTATGTTTCTCCCGTCTTGCCCTTTTGCATAATAGTCCAAACAGCGTTATTGTGATCTTCCACATACAGCCAATCGCGAATATTTTTTCCGTCGCCGTAAACAGGAAGCGGTTTTTCTTCCAGCATATTGAGGATCATCAGCGGAATAAGTTTTTCGGGAAATTGATATTGTCCGTAATTGTTGGAACAATTAGAAAGGGTAACAGGCAAGCCGTATGTGTGATGATATGCCATCGCCAGATGATCGCTTGCGGCTTTACTTGCAGAATAAGGCGAGCGCGGATCATAAGGTGTGGTTTCGATAAAATAGCCCGTTTCTCCCAAAGAGCCGTATACTTCATCGGTACTTATATGGTGAAATAATGTATCCTTAGCGTCCTTCCATGCGTTACGCGCAACATCAAGCAGGGTAAAGGTTCCCATAACATTGGTTTTTATGAATGTCTCCGGTCCCAATATTGAGCGGTCTACATGGCTTTCCGCGGCAAAGTGGACAACTGTATCAATTTCATATTTTTTAAACAGCGATTCAACAAAGGCACGGTCGCAAATATCGCCATGTTCAAAGAAATAACGGCTGCCACCGAATTTTTCATTTATCTCCTTTAAACTTACCGCATTTCCCGCATAAGTAAGGCTATCAAGATTAATTATTCGTCCATTAAACTCCGGTTTTTCTTTTGCTTCACCAAAAAGAAAACGAATAAAATTAACGCCGATAAATCCAGCGCCGCCTGTAACAAGAATGTTTTTTAAATTACGCACTAAATAGATTCTCCGCTTATCATCTCGTGGATTATTTGGTCAATGTCATTACGAAATTCCTGCCAACTTGGTTTTTTTGTCCAAGCAATTGTTTCAAATTCGCTTTGGGGCATACCTTGAAGAATGTCACAAATTACTGGCATTTCTAAATCTGCTTCTTTTTGTCTTGCATCATTCATAATTTGCTGCCAATCTATTTTTTCATGTAACGCTATTTCTCTAATATCCGCCGCATCTTTCGCTGCATAACGAAATAAAGCTGTTATTTTATTGGATAACATATTAAGAATTGAATCTGTTCTGATAAATAAATCTGTTTTAACAATCTCTCCAAAATGAGGCGCTACATCATTTACAAAATCAAGTTTTAATAATGTATCTGATTTATTCCAGCCAACTTTAAAACTGGTAAAATTTTTATCACTAATAAAATCAAACGATGAATCCCAAAAAAAACCATCTTCCTTTAATTTGTAAAATACTTCTTTTACCTGAGCCGGATAATCATCATCGTCATTTAAAAAAAAATCAAGATCATCAGAATAACGATGATTATAATAAGCTCGACTAAGCGCCGTACCACCGGTTAGAAAAAACCGGGTGCCACATTTGCTTATAGTGTTCATCACCCCATCTTGTAGGGGGTAAAGGTTCTCTTCGTAATACTGCGAGGGCAAAATCAAAATGATACCTCCTGCTCTTCGGCCAAATACGCTTTGCTATTTCCGGCGTATATAATTTTTTAATTTTTTCAACTCCCCAAAGAGCAGTAACATAGTGCCAGGGAAGCCGTTCTAAAGATCTAACAAAAAGTTTATCCTGGGTAAAAGCCCCGGAAGTTTTTAGCCGCCCTTCAATTACCGCAAGCATATCTTCATGAGTGTCCAGGTAATCCCAGTTAAGATTACCCATTAGTTTTAATTTTTCTTCATTGCTTAAGGTCATCATTGCTTTTTAAAAATTCCTTTAAACTATTATCCCAAGCCGGAATGTTAATTTTTAAAGCGGTTTTTATTTTACTTTTATCCAGTACTGAATAGGCAGGACGTTTTACTTTAGCGGGAAATTCGGAACTGGTACAGGGCATTACATCACAGTCTTTTGTTAAAATGCCAAGTGTACGTCCTTGATTATATATTTCTTTGGTAAAATCAAACCAGGAAATTTCACCTTCGTTTGTAAAGTGATAAATCCCATAGGGAACATCCTTGCCGGCTTGCTCTGCTTTAATAAATGCTATTACCGCTTCAGCCAGATCGAAAGCCCAAGTGGGACTGCCTCTTTGATCATTTACAACTTTTACTTTGTCCCTCTCCTTCATGAGCCTGAGCATGGTATGAACAAAATTATTGCCGTATTTACCGTAAAGCCAGGCGGTTCGTATTATGTATGTATTTTTATTTTCTTCAAAAACTTTTATCTCTCCGTCCTTTTTAGTCAGTCCGTAAACTCCTATAGGATCGGTAGTGTCTTCTTCTATGTATGGCCTGTTTCCCTGTCCGTTAAAAACATAATCCGTAGAAATATGTATTAATTTTGCATTAATGTTTTTCGCGCAGAAAGCAATGTTGCCTGCTCCAGTTGTGTTTAGTTTTCTGCATATTTCAATCTCGTCTTCGGCCTTGTCTACCGCTGTATAGGCGGCACAGTTAATTATCCAGTCAATACGTTGTTCTTTGTTTTGCTGAGTACGGATAAAATTCTCAAGAGCCGCAGTAGTAGTAATATCAACTTCACAATCAGTTCCAATGAATGAATAGCCGGATTTTTCCAGAAGAAAGGATAGTTCTGTTCCCAGCATACCTTTGTTGCCGATGAGCCAAATCATTGTTTTTTATTTTCAGTCAGTAGCAATGAAAAATATGGGAGATTTTTATCCTTATCAGATAATATATACTCCATTCCCAAGTCCGGCCATTTAATGCCGATATCCGGATCGTTCCAGATAATGCCGCCTTCATCATCGGGATAATAAAAATCGGTGCATTTATAGGCAAATATAACTTGTTCTGTTAACGCTAAAAGTCCATGAGCAAAACCAGGAGGGATATAAAACTGGTTTTGTTTTTCGCTATTTAAAATAACCCCGTACCATTTACCAAATGTAGAAGAATTTTGCCGTAAATCCACTGCCGCATCAAATACTTCACCTTTTATGGCTCTGACTAATTTTCCCTGGGGATGGGTTTTCTGAAAATGCAAACCGCGGAGCGTACCTTTACCTGACTTTGATTGGTTATCCTGTACAAAGGAAAGCGTAATTCCTTCAGCGCGAAAATCCCGCTCGGAATAACTCTCAAAAAAATAACCCCGCGTATCTCCAAATACTTTCGGCTTTATCTCATACAAACCTTGTATCGGGCATGGCATAAAAATAAAAGACATTACATATTCTCTGCAACATATCGAAGATATTCGCCGTATTCGGTTTTGTACTCTTTTGCAAGCTGTAAAAGGTTTTCTTTGTTTATCCAGCCGTTGTTATAGGCTATCTCTTCTATGCAGGAAACATACATTCCCTGCCGTTTTTGAACAGTTTCTATAAAGGTTGCCGCTTCCAGCAAACTGTCGTAAGTACCGGTATCAAGCCAAGCCATACCACGATCAAGCGTTTCTACAGTGAGCATACCCCGTTCCAGATAGGTATTATTAACAGCGGTAATTTCTATCTCTCCCCTGGCGGAAGGTTTTATGTTTTTTGCAATATCTATTACAGAGTTATCATAAAAATAAAGTCCCGGTACGGCATAATGACTTTTTGGAAATACAGGTTTTTCTTCAATAGAAACCGCCTTTCCTTCCTTGTCAAATTCCACAACGCCATAAGCTTTTGGATCTTTAACATAATAACCAAAGATTGTTCCTCCCCCTTTTTCTTCAATCCTGTTTTTAATATCCTTTAAGGTCTGCGCGAATCCGCGTCCATAAAAAACATTATCTCCAAGAATCAAGGCGGAGCTTCCATTGCCGATAAAATCGGCTCCTACAATAAATGCGTCAGCAAGCCCTTTTGGGGTTTCCTGAACCTTATAGTCAAGGTTCATGCCTAGCCAGCCGCCACTCCCCAATAATTCCTTAAAAAACGGTAAATCCCTGGGAGTAGAAATAATCAATACTTCCCTAATCCCGGCAAGCATCAGTACGGAAAGAGGGTAATAAACCATTGGTTTATCATACAGCGGTATTAGCTGTTTTGATAAAACTTTAGTAATAGGAAAAAGCCTTGTACCGGAACCTCCGGCAAGAATAATACCTTTCATTTATAAAACTCTCCATAAGCGGCACAAACTTCTTTTGCGCTATCTATCATTACAGCTTCGCCTTTACGCAGCCAGAGCGCTTTATCGCACAAACGTTCAATCATACCGCTGTCATGCGATACAAGGAGCATCGTTGTAGCGTTTTGCAGCATTTCATGTATCCTAGTTTCGCATTTCCTCTGAAAAGCGACATCTCCTACGGCAAGAACTTCATCAACAATAAGAATTTTGGGTTTAACCACAGTTGCCACAGAAAATGCCATACGGGCCATCATGCCGGAAGAATAATTTTTAATTGGCATATCAAGAAAATCGGCAAGTTCGGAAAACTCTACTATCTCGTGATAATGTTCCTGCATGAATGACCGGCTATGACCAAGCAAGGCGCCTTCCAGAAAAATATTCTCTCCGGCTGTTAATTCCGGATCAAACCCGGCTCCAAGTTCCAGCATCGGCGATATTGAACCGTTAATTGCAACTGAACCGGTATTAGGAGCAATAATGCCGCAAATAAGCTTTAATAGAGTTGATTTTCCCGCTCCATTGTTACCGACTATTCCCCAGGATTCCCCCTGCTTCACTTCAAAATTAATATTCTTAAGAGCAAGAAATTCTTTAAAATGAAGACTGCCTTTGACAAGTTTTACGAAATATTCTTTTATGTTGTCAATTTTTTCCGAGGCTATGTTAAAGCGCACTGTCGCGTTTTCCACCCGAATAACAGTCGGTTCCAAAAAAACACCTCACATATACAGAATAAATTTATTCTTATTGTAGGAAAAACTTATTAATCCTATAAACAACATAATAACGGCCGCAACAGATCCTCGAATTGCCAAATCCAAACTGCCTACATTGGGACCTTCTAAAGTAAAATTACGAAACAAGGTAATGTAAAAATACATGGGATTGTAGCGTGTAACAATAGTATAGAGCCAGTCAGGCAGAATACTCGCCGGATAGAATATACAGGAAAGATACAGCCATGCGGTAGAAAAAACCTGCCAAATGTAAACCATATCGCGAAAAAAAACAGTAGCCTGAGCCATAAACAGACCTAAACCAATACTGAAAACATATAATTGTACGATAGGAATAACCACAAATAAAAAGCGTATTGTAAGGTGGGTCTTGGTAGCAAAAATTAAGATTATAAGAGCGCCCATAGAAAAAAGAAAAGTAATAAATTCACTGGTTACCACCGCCAAAGTAAAAATATACTTGGGAATATATATTTTCTTTAAAAGACTAGCATTCCCCAATACCGAAGTAAGCGATCTGGATACGGCAATTGACATAAATGTAAAGAGTAGATTCCCAATAAGAAGAAAAATAGGGAAATTTACAACATTTTTTGCAAATAAATTAGAAAAAACAATAACCATTACCAGCATGGTTAGAAGGGGGTTTAGCATGCTCCAGATGTAACCTAAAAAACTCCTGCGGTATTTAAGTTTAATATCACGGGATACTAGCTGGAAGAAAAGTTCTCTGTATTTAAAAAAGATTTGTAAGCGAGAAATTGTTTTTTCAATGATATTCATACTCTTTTATATACACTCACATTATAAATTATTAAACATCCGCTTGTTCTTACCTAAAAACCAAGTCAAACAAATGCCTTACCGTCCTAAAACGGCTTTTTTTTTAATTTCTATAAAAAAATCCAGCCGCCGCCGAAACAAGCTTGCCGAATTTGCCGGTATTATAACCATATTATACCAACAGTAACATAAATTATCAGTCAAATTTAGTCATATTTCACGAATAATCAGTATATAATATAGTTTAAAATCAGTCAATGCTTAAAACTTTACGCAAATTAAAGGAGAAATCAGAATATTTACTTAATTCTGTAGTTTGCACTATCCAGGGAAAAATTACAGTTGTAATAAGGATCCCCGGCGGCGAGTTCGTTCTTCCATTTTGCCTTAAATAGGGCTATTTCTTTGGCTTGTTTTCGCTTTTTTTCATGTGATGTATTATATCCGCGTGATTTTGACTCAAAATGATATGCTTCGGCATAAGGTGTCCAGACAATTAAATATCCGGCTTTTCTGATTCTGATGCATAAATCAACATCATTGTATGAATTAGGAAATTCCGGCGGAAAAAGGCCTACTTCCTCCAACACTTTTCTTTTAACCATCATACAAGCGCCGGTTATAGCGCTCATATTCTGAACAATTTGCAATTTTCCCATGTATCCAGCAAAACCAAAGGGCGCCCCGTACAAAATATGTTCGGCAGTTCCCTCAATGCCTATTGCAATGCCGGCATGTTGAATAGACCGGTTACTGAAGTAAAGTTTGGCTCCCGCCGCTCCAACATCATTCCTTTGGCAGAACATCAACATTTCTTCAATCCATTTAGGCGTGATTATTTCAATATCATTATTTAAAAATATTAATTGCTGTCCGTTTGCGTGCTTATAACCCAAATTACAAATTTCACTGAAGTTAAATTCTTTTCCTTTCCAATATACAATGTGAATATTGGTATATCGTTTTAATTCTTGGTAGAAATTTTCAGTAGCGATGTTAGAACTGTTATTTTCAACAATAATAATCTCATAATTGTCATAAGTTGTTCTTTCTATTATGGATGACAGGCAATTGCGTAAAAGAGTAGCGTTATCCCTGTTCGGAATTATTATAGAAACCAGCGGTTTTTCTGTTAATTCGTAGATAATTCTGTAATATCCGGGAAGCCCTATTTTACTTTCAACTTTAGCTGATATTCCTATGTTTTTTAAATGTTCGGATATTGCCTTTTCCGCCGATAAAATTACATTCAATTTTTTATCAATATTTGATTTTTCACGCTTCCTGTGGAAATACAACAATTTAGAAATATGCCCTATTTTTAAAGCATTATGCGTATATCTTAAAATTAAATCATAATCTTGGCTTCCGTCAAACTCACTGCGGAATATTCCCGCTTTATCAATAAGCGTTCTTGAAAAAACCGTAAAACGGCTTATATAATTGTGCGAGTACAAGGTATCAATAGCATAATCAGGTTTATAATGCTTTAGTGTTATTTTTCCTTTAGAAGAAAATACTGCTTCATCTGTATAGATAAAATCGCAGTTTTCCGTACAGATTACATTCATTATTTCATATAGGGTGGCAGGATGAAGCACATCGTCATGTTCCAGAAGCCCGATATAATCTCCGCTGGACATTTCTATCGCCTTGTTTGAATTGCTTGATACGCCTAAATTTACATCAAGTTTTTTGTATTTTATTCTATTATCCAGTAATGCATAATCTTCACAGATATACTTAATGTTTTCGTGTTTTTCGTCGCTTCCGTCAACTAAACATAGTTCCCAATTAACGTATGTCTGGGCTTCAACAGACTCTAACATTTTTACAAGGTGTTCTTCATTGGTATTGAATAATGGCGTGATAATACTGATTTTTATTTGTTTTGAGAATATCGCGTTTTCCTGGGAGAATCTTTCACTCATTGATAAAAACAATTCTCTTCCAAGTGATGAAAATTTATTTTTTAAATCTCTTTGAATATAAACACAAAGCCTTTTTATTGTTGCTTTAAACCCTTTTTTCCTTATTGAGACCATAGTTCTGGCACAAAGATACAATAATCTGTTTCTTCGTATAAAACTTATTAGCATCAATACGACTTTTTTTATATGCCAAAGAAATAAACCTATAAAACCCTTCGTCTTTAAACCTCTTTAAACGTAATAATAACTCAATTACCCTTCATTATCAAGTTTTGGCAGGAAAAACATTAAAAGAGACAACCTAAAAGAGTAATCCTTGACATAAACCTGCAAAAATGGTAATAAAACAGATAATAACCGTAGTTTAAAGCCAATTTAGGAGTAAATAATCAGTGATAATTAGGATAACGGATCTGTGGAAAATATACACCATGGGTAATGTCGAGATTCAGGCGTTAAAAGGCATTAATCTTGAAATAACTGAAGGCGAATTTGTTTCCATTGCGGGTCCTTCCGGCTCCGGTAAAACTACCCTTATGAATATTTTAGGCTTAATTGACAAATGCAGCAAAGGTTATCTGGAAATAAATAACCTGGAAATAAAAAATCAAAACAGACAGGAACTGGCGCGCCTGCGGCGGGAATATATAGGGTTTGTATTTCAGTCATTTAATCTTCTGCCTGTCTTAAATGTATTTGAGAATGTGGAATTGCCCCTGATAATAGCAAAAAAAGGCGGAACAAAGGCTGAACGCCGTGACAGGGTAAATTACCTGTTAGAGGAAGTGGGACTGACAGAGCGAAAAAATCATATTCCCGCGAAACTTTCCGGCGGCGAACAACAGCGGGTTGCCATTGCGCGGGCGCTTGTAACAATGCCAAAAATTGTCATTGCCGATGAGCCAACCGCAAATCTTGACTCCGGTACTGGAGAAAAGGTTTTAAATTTAATGCAGAAATTAAATCATGAGGAAAAAACAACTTTTATTTTTTCCACCCATAATCCGGAAATATGGAAAATGGCGGATCATGTTGTTTTTTTGCATGACGGCACAATTAAATCGGAGAAAAGACAGTAATGGTTTTTTATCTGGCCATTCGCAATATAATCAGAAACAAAAAAAACAACATTATCATTATTTTGCTTATTGCTATTATCACTTTTATTTTTTTTATCGGGAACAGCTTTATCGGAATGATTGACCGCGGTATTCGCCAGGCGTATGTCGAAAGCCTTACCGGCGATGTTGCGCTGGAAAAAACATCGGATATTACAATGAATCTTTTCAGCGCAAATGCTCCGGCTATCAGCGATTATTTTAACATACCTGTCCTTCCCGCCTATAATTTAGTCATGGAAACAATAGCTGCCGAACCGAGAATTGATAAAATAACAAGCCAGGTGTCAGGCAGAGCCTATCTTGACTTCATGAATATTAGGGAACCGGTTCTGCTGTGCGGTATTGACGCGGAATCATATTTTTCGCTTTTCCCGGGAATTATTCTAAAAGAAGGCCGGTTTTTGCGCGCCGGTGAATATGGCGCGATGATTACGGAAGAACGGGCGCAAAGAGTTGAAATGTTCAGCGGACAGCGTCCTTATATCGGCGCTCCTCTGCTTTTTACATCCGGCGGCGCTGTAGGTTTTAAAATTAGGGAAGTTCCGTTAGTAGGAATTTACAAGTATAAAAATCCCGGTCAATTTATGAATGAGATTATCATCATCGATCCCCAAACAGTAAGAGTACTCAACTCAATACAGGTAGCGGGCAGTTACGGCAAAGACGGCTATTTAGATACTGAAACCGGCAAAAACTCCACCCGCCTTCTGACAATTGATCCGGATGATATTTTCGGCGAATCTTTTGCTGCTAACAACGAATCGGAAGAAGACGAATTTTCGACGGAACTGTTGGAGAATTATTTAAAAGATTCTAAAACTGAAAATGTACAGGAAACAGGGGGCGACTGGAATTTTATTATTCTTCGCCTGAAAAAAGGAGTGTCCGCCGGAGTGTTTATCTCTTCTTTGAATAAAAAAATACAGCCTTATGGCATAAGCGCGGTAAACTGGAGAGTAGCGGCGGGAAACTCCGCAATTCTTTCACTGCTGATTCAAGTATTATTCAATTCGGGAATTTTTTTGGTATGCGTCGCCGGTGTTATTACCGTAATCAATATTCTTTTAATCACTGTTTTTCGCCGGACAAGGGAAATCGGCACTCTCAGGGCAATTGGCGCTTCAGACGCTTATATACGTTCTCTTGTTCTATCCGAAAACATTGTTATCGCCCTGATTGCCGCTATTGCCGGAATATTATTCGGTGTACTATTTATGTTTTGGATTAACAAACTGGGCATTAATATCTCAAACGAACTGATTGTTTCATTATTGGGCAGTCAGGTTTTAAAACTGGAAATAATTCCCCAAACTGCAGTTGTTTCATTTTTTATGGCGGTACTATTTTCCTTGGCTGCGTCTTTATATCCGGTGGAAGTAACAGTACGGATAGAGCCGATAGTGGCGGTACAGAGGGGATAATGGAAAAGTTTTTTGCCGTTTTCAAACTGGGTCTTAAATATCTGTACCGTTACAGACGGCGCTACGGTTTTATTATGGCTGCCTTGATCTTTGGTTTTGCGGTAGTTACTTTTATCACCTCATTAAAAGACGGAATGTACGATAATGTGTATTATTCCGCCCAGTCGCATTACGCAGGGGATATTATCGCAATGGGATACGATACCAATACTTCAATGAATTATACTTACCATTTAGAACAAAATGAAATATCAGCCATTCTGAACGCTGTTGATCGCGCGGGAATAAATCCTAAGTATACCGTGCTACGGACAATATGTAATTCTGATCTTTCAATTTATTTTAACGGTAACGCAATACGGCTAAAATATTTAATAGGCTGTGACTGGGACAAGGAAACGCATTTGTTGAATAAAATGAATTTTGAAGAACCTGTCAACTTAGTTTTAGGTAACGAAGACGTTATTCTTTCAGTTCCGGTAGCGCGGCAGCTTGGCGCAAAAATGGGGGACAGTATTATTCTGGAAACTATAACCCGCTGGGGACAGAAAAATACCGGTATGTTTATTGTAAGCGGAATTGCAGAGGACGCGTCAATATTTGGTTACTATAAAGCTTATATTTCCAGATTGAGCCTTAACCGGCTTTTGGATTTTAACGACGAAGACAGTTCTTCCGTTGGTTTATTTTTTGAAACCCATAACGATATTGAACAAAAACGCGTACAATTACAAAATGTTTTATCAACTCTGACACAGACAGGTCCGTTGGTTTACGACAGGGATCATCTGGCTTTGGAAAGGGATCGCCCCTGGGAGGGGATTAGGGTTTTTCTGTATACTTTGCCGGTTTATTTACTGGAAATTTCAGAACTGTTAGGTGCAATGAATATAATTACCTATATGCTGTATGTCATGATGCTTCTAATAATTCTTGTAAGCGCCGCCGTTACATACAGATTGATACTTCATGAACGCGCAAAAGAACTGGGTACCATGAGGATTATCGGTTTTTATGGAAGCGACCTGCGCCTTGTTCTCTGGACGGAAGTTCTTGTTATAGGATTCATCTCGCTAATAGCAGGTTTTATACTAGCTCAAATTTTAAGCTGGGTGGTCTCATTGCTGTCTTTTTCATGGTTTCCCGGTTTTGAGATTTTTATGAAGGACGGAAAACTTTCACCTTTGTATCTTCCCAGGACAATGTTTGTTAATATTTTGTTGGTTTTTATCGTGCTTTTTGTGATGGCGTTATTGCCGTCCATTCGCGTATCCCGAAAAAACCTGCCAGGACTTTTATCAGGAGAGCCATTATGATGTTTAAAAAAATTCAATGTGTAATTTTTCCTGTTTTGTTCTTTTTTACAACAGCATCCCTTCAGGCAGTGTCGGATCAGGAACTTTTAGTTAAAGTCGATTCGCTTGTCAGTTATTACGGCGTTGATTTTTCCGCCGAGTACACAATTGTACAGGAAAAACCGGGACAGGGACTTTCCAAAACTGTTGCGGGAGTTTTTAGAAGGGACTCCAGCGAAACTTATGTAATCGTGGTAATGGAGCCATTAATCAGCAAGGGACAAGGATACCTGAAGCAGGGAAAAACTCTGTGGTTTTACGATCCGGAAAGCCGTTATTTTAATACGACAAGCAACGCCGACCGTTTTCAGAATACCAACGCCAGAAATTCAGATTTTACCCGATCAACACTATCCGAAGATTATAAAGTGACAGCCGGAGAGGATGTAACATTGGGGCGTTTTAAATGCCGGCTTCTTACCCTCGAAGCCATAACCAAAGATGTAACATACCCAAAAATGAAAGTTTGGATCAGCGAAGACGGCTTGTTACGCAAAACCGAGGATTACAGTCTTTCCGGACAACTGCTTCGGACATCGGCAATTCCCGATTATTACCAGATTGGCGGACGATTTGTTCCCAAACAAATTTTATTTGTAGACGCGCTTCATGGAATGGTTATTAACGGGAAATTTGTAAATGAAAAAACTCAAATTTCAATTTCAAAAGCTTCTTTTAACAAAGTAGCGGATTCTGTTTTTTCAAAAACTTTTTTGGAAACGGTTAACAAATGAAAAGGCTTTTATTTGCCTGCATAGGAGTTCTGTTCTTTACAGTTCTTTCAGCTCAGGAAAAAAATACGCTGGATTGGGATATAGACGATATTTTTAATGTGCCTGAGCAGGAATCTCACGATGAAGAACAAGATAACAATAAATCTGCGGTTACAGTCAATAAATTGATAAAACAAAAAGGGATTACATTTAACGCATCTTATGAATTTTTGGCAGGCGTCGCTCCCGGATGGCTTGAACCTCCCTGGTCTCCTGTCGCAGAACACGGTTTATATTTGGATCGTTTTATTAAATTAAACAGTTCATTAACCGCAGACGCCCAAATTGATGATTCACTAAGAATTTTAACCGTACTTAGTTTTGAGATACCTGATTTCCGCATAAGGCTTGGAGACTTTTTTTTTGATTATAACATCAATGACGTAGTCTTCTTTCGGGGAGGAAAGTACAGCCACTCCTGGGGACTTAATTCAAATTTTACATTTACAAATTTATTGGCGCGTGTTCCAAGAGAAGACATTACAGGAGAATCTTTTATTTTTAAAGCCGACATACCAACCGGTATTGGCGGTTTTCA
>Ga0268262_10000174_pt1 | contig 82692 bp, 74 predicted proteins | sample TergutNc150P3_FD_190354 | JGI IMG/M metagenome (GOLD analysis project Ga0268262, IMG submission 190354) | Nasutitermes corniger P3 segment gut microbial community from laboratory colony in Florida, USA - Nc150 P3 (SPAdes) (version 2) | ecosystem: Host-associated > Arthropoda: Insects >...
GTCGCCTGTCGCCTGTCGCCTGTCGCCTGTCGCCTGTCGCCTGTCGCCTGTCGCCTGTCGCCTGTCGTGCTGACCGCCCTTGGCGGTCAGCTTGGAGTTTGCTTAAGGCAAACTCCGCCAAATCCAGCGAAACTAAATCGTAAATTTCTGTTTTAGCGAAATCTCGGCTCATTGTGAAAATAATACCAGAACTTATACGGAAACGGAAGATGCCAGATGGCTCTATTTTTGATACCACATGGCTCTTTTTTTTGCGCCTGTTGGCTCATTTTATTACATTTGTCATCTTGCCAGGTTTATTTCAAAGCAAACTCCATCCCCAAACAGTAATAGGGCAACGGAGGCTTATATGAACAATCTTAACAGTGTCCTTATCGAAGGCAACATGGTTCGGGATCCCCTGGTAAGGTCGACACCCAAAGGCACACAGGTGTGCAATTTTTCAATTGCGTCCAACCGCTTTTTCCGGCAGGATTCCAATTTGGAAAAGGAAACGGGCTTTTTCGACGTGGAAGCTTGGGGAAAATTAGCTTCGGCTTGCAGCACCCAGGGGCGAAAAGGCCGGGGCGTCAGGGTAGTGGGCAGGCTGAAACAGGATCGTTGGACCGGAAGCGACGGGAAAAGCCACAACAAGGTAGCCATTGTCGCGGAACACGTGGAGTACCGTTCGGACTTCAAAAAATCCGACGAGACTGTTTCAGAATCGGACAACCTGGCCGATGCCGCTTTCTTTAGAGGGGATTTTGACCCGAACGAAGACTCAGGCGCTTTCTCCGGCGAAGAAAACGTTGAGGCTGAAGAATTGCAGGCGGTTTCTTTCTAGCTCTATTTAACCTTAACCACGAAGCGCAAAAGAACAACAAAACATTGAAAGAAGTTCTTACGCGCCTCGTGGTTACAAAAAAACGTTTTTTGTATATTATTTCTTTATGGAATTGAACGCAGAATTTATTGAACAGCTTAAAGTAAACGAAGTAGAGCTCATGAAACGCATTGCCGAAGGGCTCAACATCAAGACGGGGCAAGTGTCTTCGGTCGTGGGCCTTATCGCAGACGGAAGCACCGTACCATTTATCGCCAGGTACCGGAAAGAAGCAACAGGCAGCCTTGACGAAGTTCAAGTCAGGGACATCGATCATCTTTTTAAGAGCGGGATGAACCTTGAGACCAGGCGCATTGAAATTATCCGGCTGATTTTTGAACAGGGAAAACTTACTGAACCCCTGTACGACAACATTACAAAAGCGGCTTCTCTCGCGGAGCTGGAAGATATTTACGCCCCTTACAAGAAAAAGAAAAAAACAAGGGGAATGCTTGCCGTCGAAAAAGGCCTGGGACCCTTGGCGGAAGCCATGAAGACCCTGGAAGCCCACGCCCTGCTGACCCTGGCGGCGGAGTTCATAGTCGGCGAAGGCGACCCCAGGATCGCCGAGCATCCCGAACTGGCAGTCGCCACGCGGGAAGACGCCTTACAGGGTGCGATGGACATTATCGCCGAGGAAGTAAGCCAGGAAAGCGAGAACCGGAGTACGGTAAAGAGCTTTTACCTTGCCGACGGAAAAATTATTGTCAAAGCCTCAGGAAAAAGCGGCAAAGGCGATGAAGAGGCAAAAAAAACTTCTACCTATCAGATGTACTGGGACTACACGGAGCCTTTATCGCAGATTAAGCCGCACCGTCTCTTCGCAATCAACCGCGGCGAAAGGGAAGAAGTGCTTTCTACCACTTTCGATGTTGACGAAAACACCGCTGTGGAAATGCTATGCAAAAGTTACACCATTCACAACGATTATCACAGAACAGCCATTGAGGACGGTTTAAAGAGGCTTCTCTCCCCCGCGGTAATCCGGGAGCTGCGCGGAGATCAGAGCGAGGCCGCGGACGACCACGGCATATCCGTATTCGGCGAAAATCTCAAGAACCTGCTTATGCAGCAGCCAATCAAGGGAACAAGAGTCATGGGCATTGACCCCGGCATACGCACCGGAACAAAATGCGCTTTTCTGAACGATACGGGAAAGTACCTTGGCAGCGTTGTTATTCACAATCACAAGGTAGAAGAAGCGAAGAAACTAATTCTTGAAGGGGTAAAAAAATTCGACATTCAGCTCATTGCCGTGGGAAACGGAACCGGAAGCCGGGAAGTTCAGGAAATCGTGTCCGCGGTTATAGCGGAAAACAACCTGGAAGTTCTTTACACGGTGGTGGACGAAGACGGGGCGTCGGTGTACTCGGCAAGCGACATCGCGAGGGAGGAATTTCCCGAACTCGATCTTACAATCCGCGGGGCAATCTCCATAGGGCGCAGGCTGCAGGACCCGCTTTCGGAACTTGTGAAAATCGATCCAAAGTCCATCGGCGTCGGTCTTTACCAGCATGATGTAAACCAAAAGAAACTATCCGACACACTGGACGAAGTTGTTTCATCTGTGGTGAACAACGTGGGAGTGAACCTCAACACCGCCAGCACTTCACTCTTAAAATACGTTTCGGGGATCAACAGTTCCCTGGCGAAAAAGATAGTAAAGTACCGCGAGGAAAAAGGGAAAATCGGAAGCAGGGAAGAGCTTCTTTCAGTCCCCGGCATGGGCCCCAAAAGTTTTGAACAGGCCGCCGGGTTTCTGAAAATCCCCGAAAGCGGCGAGGCCCTGGACAACACCTGGGTACACCCCGAAAACTACAAGCTGGCCAGAGACATACAGACCATCACGGTTACCGGAAACCTCTCCGCCGAAGCCGCGGCAAAGATCAAAAAGCAGTACCAGATCGGAGACACCACCATCAACGATATTATCGAAGAGCTAAAAAAACCCAACCGTGATCCCAGGGATGGTTACCCAAAACCGATAATGCAAAAAGAGGTCATTACATTTGAAGACCTGAAAGAGGGGATGACCGTTACAGGCAAAATAAAAAACGTGGTTGATTTCGGCGCTTTCGTTGATCTTGGCATAAAAGAGAGCGCCCTGGTTCACATCTCGGAGCTAAGCGATCACTTTGTTAAAAACCCGATGGATTTAATCAAGGTGGGGGATGTTCTGGAATTCCGCATCATCAGCCTTGACAAGGAAAGACGCCGCATCGGCCTGAGCCGCAAAAGCGGGAACGTGCTGCCTAAGGTAGCTTCGCCAAAGGTAGCTGTACATAAAGCTCCAAAAACCCCTGTCCCTGCCGCGAGAAAACCGGACGCGCCGAAGCCGCGAAAAGACGATGACGGGTCCATGTACAATCCCTTTGCCGAGGCTTTTAAGAAAATACGGGAAAAGTAGAACAGCCTGTCATCTGGCGCCTAACAGCAGCTTAATCATGTATAGTTCCATAAAGAGGAGCAGGGATTCCCTGGCGCTTATGGAAGAAAGCGCCTTATTGTTGATTACCGTATTGTAGGCCATTTGATTAAGCGCATCTCTGGCCGGCTCGAATTGTTTTTCCAGCTTAATACGGCGGCGCAGTTGGTTTTTGGCCAGAAACTTTACATCGTTTACCAGATCTTCCCGCGCCTGCTTGTCAATAAGCTTACTCCAGCGGCCTTCCAGTTCCTCAAGATAGCTGTCAATGGTATGCCCCGGCGGAACAATATCAAATTCGATTTTCTCCGCGGCCGTCCTGATCTTTCCGGCATGATCTTTTTCTTCTACAACCAGCTGTTCACCGGCGGGCTGCTTGACCGTTTTCTTCTCTTTCTTCTTAAAGAGATTTTTAAAAAGCCCGATAAAATCGGAGACAATGGGCATGGAAAACCAGAAAGGAAGCGTTAACTTAGCTTCCTGTAACATAGCCTTTCGCCGGATAAGAAACACGGAAGACAAAGGAAGGAGTTTTCCTTCATAAAGAATTCTCATGGCGGCAGGAATTCCGTTCTCCTTGTGATCCATCTCCTGGTATATCAAAAGGAATTTTGGATCGGAGAGCAGGGACATGAGTTCGGGGCAGAGCTTTTCAGCGCACCTCGCCAGGAGTCTCTCAAATTCACCGTCGGATGTCATTGTCAAATCAGTTTTAAAATCGGAAATCAATCTGCTCCACTGTTTGGTAATTTCTCTTCTAATCTGAATTTTCGCGTCATGAAGAAGGCGGGCGCAAAGAGGCATCATTTTTTCTTTAAGCAAAAAGTACTGCTCGTCCCTGGTTTTTACATTTATAATAAGCAAGGCCGGAAGTTCATTATTTTCACTTTCGGTTATCTTCTTTTTCATCCATTCGGTAAGCTCCCCGGAGGTATACTGGCCCAAAAGAAGCACGCCTCCAGGCCCCGTAAACTTCAGTATCTGATCCATGGTGTATAGATAAGGCGGTTTGGCCAGCTGGTTTTCAAGGTGTTTAAAAGCCGCTTCTACTTCCCGCTGTTTCGTCGCCGCGGTTCTGAAATAGCTGTTAATAACCTCGATTAGATGAGCCGATTGAAATACCGCAACATCCGCTGCGAGTTTTTCCTTTTTCTTTCTTATATCGCTCTTTATTAAAGCGCACAGATGAGTCCAGAAAAGAGCGGGGATCTCCCTGCTCTCCCCGATTACTCTGTATTGCTCAGCTGGTCTGGTCAAAACCTGCTCCAACTGATCTTTTAAGTGCGCTTCTTTACCCTGAAGCTGCGCGGCAAGCTGATGGTAAATGTATTCTTTGTTTCCGTGCTTGCTGATGAAATCCCTGATTTTAATAAGCGCTATTTCCGCAAACTGCCGCGGAAACATATCAGAGGGCAAAACGGCAAAACCGTAATTATCAGGAAAACAAATTTTTACAATCGGAACGTCAATATTTTCGCGTTCCGCCAGAACAGAATGAAGATCGTAATCGGAATTAAGGCGCTTCATCTTTTTTTCGGGCAGAACGATCCTGAGGGATTCTTCGCTTGGGAAGGGAAGCTCTGTTTCTGCCTCGGCGCGCGCGTATGCCGCGCGGATCTTTTCAGGAAAATAAGTTGACATATAAATCTGGCCGCTTTCAGACTCAGGCAGAAGTTCGCAGTTTCCGCCTTCCACAAGCAAAGGTATTTCCGACCAGAATTTTGCTTCCGCATCCTTGGCCCACTTGTTCCAGGCAGGGTACTCCCTGGAGAACCTCTTGGCGGCTTTTCCCAAATAATCCAAAAAAGCAGGTATATTAATGTACGGTGAATTGTTTTTGTTTGCGTATGCTACTAATATTGTATATAAATCAGTCCCCTCGACCATGCTTTATTATCTACGGATTAATTGCTGGTATCAATAGGAAACAGACAGTGACAGGCAATAAATAATGAATACTAAAAAAATAATCGGCCTTACCGGAAGCTACTGCGCCGGCAAGAACCACGTAGCGGCCATTTTTGAGCGGCATTCCATTCCGGTTCTTGACGTTGACAAGCTGGGGCATGCAGTCATTGAAACCGAAAAAGAGCGGCTTTTGAAACGCTTCGGCAATGACATCCTGAGTCAAGACGGGTCTATGTCTATTGACCGCAAGAGGCTGGGGAGTAAAGTTTTTGGCAGGCCGGAAGAACTAAAGGCTTTGGAAGAAATAATCCACCCCGCCGCAAACAGGGAAACCATAGCGTGGATCAATTCGCGGACGGAAGCTGCCTGCGTAATAAACGCGGCGCTGCTCCACCGCTCGTCGGCTTTAGAAATGCTGGACGCGGTAATTATCGTTGAAGCCCCTTTTTTTGTCAGGCTTCTTAGAGGCAAAAAGCGGGATCATCTGCCGTGGACAGCTCTTTTAAAGCGCTTCAAAAGCCAGAGAAAATTCAGCGCTCAATTTTTTAACGCAATTACCGATATATACAGAGTGAAGAACTCTGTTTGTTTCAGTTTTAAAAGGGATTCCGCAGAAAAAAAACTGAACAAACGCGTCGATGAAATTCTTTCGCTTGAAAGAATAGCGTTAACTTAAAATTGAAGGGATAACCCTGGTGTAAACTATGGAAAAGAAAAAATTACTTTTGGTAGCAATATCCGTTGGGGTATTTCTCGCGTTAACCATAGGGGCGGCCATTTTATTTTTCGCCCCAAAAGAAGTTCCGGCGGCTACAATGGCGGCAGTCAAGTCTATCGGAGCGGTTGACACCGGCATCACCGTACCGGCGCCCGCTTCTTCTTCCGGCCCGTCAGTGAGCCAGGATTCAACTCCGCAGTCTTCTTCGCTGGACCCGGTTGAGCTGGTAAACGCCACCCCCGGTCTCCGTCAAGTTCCCGAAGGGACAGCCAAACAGGGCGAAGATTTTTACATCAATGGAAACAACGGGGGAAATAACGGAGGAACAGGCAAAACCACGGAAACCGTAATCAGCGTACCTAAACCCACTACGGCGGCTGTCCCTGACACGCCCCCGGCCGGGAAAGCCGCGTCCACTACCGCCACCGCTCAAACCGCTGTCAAACCTGCCGCCGCGGCCGTTCCTGTCGCCGCAGCCGTAACAGTCTCTACAGCCGCGCAAACACAGGCAAAGCCCGCGTCTGTGCAAACCAAAGTTTACAATGATTACTGGGTGCAGACCGGCGCGTTCTCAACCATTGCCAGAGCCGAATCGGTTAAAAAAACTCTTTCGGACAAGGGGATAACCTCGATTATTGAAAACAGCGAGGTTAACGGCAAAACAGTTTTCAGGGTGAGGGTCGGCCCCTACACTTCCCAAAACGAAGCCAATTACTGGCTTTCACTAATCAAGTCGATAAGCGGTTTTGAAGACAGCCAGGTAAGACAAACTCAATCCGTGCGTTAGCAGACTGACTTTAGACCAATAAATTTCTTTTGTTTTTTACCACTAACCACACGAACCATCTCGAAAAAAGCTGAAATAATAAGTTCGTTTGGTTAGTGTTGGTTCGTGGTAAAATTCTTTGGGCTAATTTAATTAGTTCTTACTGGGGGGACTACGGCGCACTATGAATTCTCCGTTGGCAGAGCCGGGATGTTCTGCCTCGTGCGCCTTTGACGCCATGGAGTGAAAATATGCCTGGACGCGAAAAGGTTTTTCACCGGAGCCCGGCTCAAGGCGTGTCCACGCGCCTGAGGATTCCAAAAGCCAGGACTGGGTATTGTCCTTAAAGTAAGAAGAAAGCCCTGTGATTATGGTTCTTCGCAGATCTTCCGACAGAACCGGAAACATAAGCTCCACCCTGCGTTCAAGGTTGCGGGTCATAAGATCGGCGCTGGCAAGGTACAGTTCTTCAGCTCCTCCGTTATAGAAATAATAAATCCTGGAATGTTCAAGGTAATGGTCAATGATGCTGACAACGTGAATGTTCTCCGAAAGGCCCTTAACACCGGGAACGAGCGTGCAAATTCCCCTTACGCTGAGAAACACCTTTACCCCGGCTTGTGAGGCCGCATAAAGCGCTCTGATAATTTCAGGATCCGCCAAAGCGTTCATCTTGGCCATTATTTTGCCTGGCGCTTCCGCGCTTGAACAGCTTATCTCGCGGGATATAAGTTCCAGAAACTTCCGTTTTAAGGCGATGGGGGCGATTACCAGTCTGCTCATGGTCTGCGCCGCCGAATAGCCGGTGATCATGTTGAAAAGCAGTCCCGCGTCAAAAGCAATGTCTTCCCTCGCGGTAAAAAGGGAAATGTCCTCGTAGGACTTTGCGGTCTTGTCGTTGTAATTCCCAGTAGAAAGATGCACGTAACGTTTTATCCGGTTGTATTCCCGGCGCATCACCAGCGTTATTTTCGCGTGGATCTTGAGCCGCGCAAGACCGTACACCACGATAACGCCCGCTTTTTCCAGCCTGTTGGCCCAGGAAATATTTCTGCCTTCGTCAAACCTCGCCTTGAGTTCCACAACCGCCGTAACATGCTTGCCCGCCAGGCTCGCCTGCTCCAAAGCCCTGATAATTGGAGAATCGCCTGAGGTTCTGTAAAGCGCCGTTTTAATTGCCGCTACAGCGGGATCCGTGGCGGCATCCTGGAAAAATCGCACCACCGGATCAAAGGACTGGTAAGGCAGATGCAGAAGCACGTCTCCCTGGGTTATGCGATCCCAAAGACTTTGATCCTCCGAAAAAGCCGGATGCGAATATATTTTCCAGGGTTTTTCTCTTAGATGATCATAACCCCGGATTAGATCATAAATTTTTGCTGAACTTATCGGGCCTTTAAGCTCAAAGAGATCGTTTTCCGGCAGAGAAAGCTTTTGAGCCAGACAGTCGCGGATTTTCCCGCTCCCCGGCGAATAAACCATCCTTACAGCCATAGAGCGTTCCCGCCCTTCCAGAACTTCCTCCATCGCTTCGATAAAATCTTCGTCTCTCTGCTCGTCCACTGAAAAATCCGCGTCGCGATTAACTTTAAAAATAAGGCTCTCCGTCACCTTGTAGCCCGGGTAAAGGTAATGCCCCCAGGTCTCCAGCAGGTCTTCTATAAGGGCCCAATAGGTCTGCCCAATCCCGTCATCTCCGTGGACTTCCCGTTCACCCGGAAGAAAAATTACCCGCTCCGGCGTTTGGGGAATGCGAATTATGGAGATGTGTTCCTCAGGCGGCTTTTCTTCATCCAAGGCAGTTTCCGCTTTCAGGTAAAAACCGGCGTAAAGGGCATTACTCTCAATGGAAGGCAGCTCTTCAGTCTCCTCTACCCGCAGGGGTGTTAAAAGCGGAAACACTTCCCTGGCAAAAAAGGATTCCAGATAATCCCGCTGCAAGGATGTCCATTCATTTGGACGCCTGAGAGTTAAGCCGCCTTTGGCAAGGCCGGGGAAAACTTCATTCATCAGCGCGTCATACTGGCGGCTCACAATTGAACGGACTTTCTGATTTATCCTGTTAAGCAGCTCAGACCGGCGAAGGCCTGAGGGGTCGGCGTCTTCACCTGAGCGCTTTATTGCCGCTACCCTGACCATGAAAAACTCATCGAAATTGGTCGAGACTATGGAAAGATACCTGAAACGCTCAAGCGGGGGAAGATCATTTCTAAGCCCTTCGCCCAGTACGCGCTCGTTGAAATCGACCCAGGAAAGCTCCCTGTTAAAAAAAGCGGGGGGAGTAATATTTTCCGATTCATCATTGTTATTCATCAATTCAGCACTACTTTATATCCAAATACATCCTGAAACAAACCACTCTTTTCTTCCAGCCCTATAAGTTCCATTGAAAGATCCAAAACCGTGTCGATATAAAGCGCCAGAATCTCGCCTTTCTTTTCTATTGCTTTTAGTTTTACCTGCTGGGAATGTCCCCTGTCCAGCGCGTCCGCAACCCTGAGTATGGAAACCATCTTCAGCACAAGGATGCGTTCTTCCCTCTGTAAAGCGATGTAATCAATGTCTGTTGAAGACGGCGGAGTTCCCCGGTGATAGCGAATAACGTTGCCGATTATATCGAGCTCCTCGCGCCTTAAGCCGAATATCTCCGAGTTGGCGATGATGTACTGCCCATGTAAATTATGGGCAGCGGCTTTGATATACATTCCTATGTCGTGAACCATTGCCGCAATTTCAAGCAGCATCCGTTCCCGCCTGTTCATGCCGTGTTCCTGAATCAAGGCATCAAACAGAGACATACACAGCGAGGCCACATGGCGGCAATGAGGTTCGTCAATATGGTATTTTCTGCCGAGGTTTACGGCGGAGGCGAATATCTGCGAATAAAAATCCTCTTGCATAGCCGGATCGACACCCTGGGCAAGATCAATTAAAAGGCCCTCCCTGATGGAGATCCTCGGAACAACCACCTGGGCAGCCCCCGTTCTGTCTAAAAGAAGTTTGTTTATCGTTATGCCGGGAATAAAGGTTTTTGCCTCCCAAAACGGCAAATGGAGCTGTTCCATACATTCTTCGTCCGTATAGCCCTGAACCTTTTTTACAAATTCGGCGAAAGCTTCCCTTCCAATGATCCAGCAGTTTTCGTTAAGCGCCCTTCCCACATGGTCGGCCGCAATGCCGGCGTCGAAGCCCGCGATTACAAAGGTACGCACATGGGTAAGGTCAAGCTCGGTAGAAAGAAAGCCCGAAGTATTTCTGATGTGTTCGCTTATGTAGCGTTCGTGCCCCTGGGGAGTCCCGGTTCTTGCGGCCTGATCTATAAGCAAGGTTCCAAGTCTAAGGCTGTGGGCCGCTACCATCTGTCCCCGCCTTAAAAGCATGATCTCGGTTGATCCGCCGCCGATTTCAAGGATCATGGAATTTGCCCGCCAGAAAAGCGGCCAGTCGTTTTTTAAGGCAAAGCGCACCGCCAAGTACATCAGGCGGTTTTCCTCAGCGCCGTCTACTATGGCAAGCGTAAGGCCGGTTTCCTGCTTTACCCTGTCCACAAAGATATCGCGGTTTCGGGCAACCCTCAGAGCGCTTGTGGCTATTACATGAATGTCTGAATCGTCGATAAGCCAGCCGCGGAGGAACTCCCTGAAATTTTTGAGCATCGCGATACATTCCATAAAGGACTCGCGTGATACCTGCCCTGTTGTAAACACATCCCGTCCCAAAGCCACCGGCTTACTCGCTTTGTCTATAGCCTGCCAGCCGCCGTCGGGGAAAATTTCAGCTACCAATAATCTGATCCCTGTGGAGCCGATTTCCAGCACCGCGACCAGACGGTTCTTCGTTTCCATTTTGTTTATAACTTGTCAATCAGCATTGAACATTTGCCCGATGGGATTGGCAGGGTTTTCTTCTTTTTTCCTAATATATTAATGGTAAAATAATACAGCTTTTCGCTTTCCATGTGAATTTCCCAACCCCGCCCGCTTTTGTTGGAGAGGATTGTGATCATGTTTTTCTTGAGCGAGAGATTTTCAATTCCCATTATTTCCAGGTTCGGGATGATCCAGTCAACGGTCTTTCGCGGCAAAGAGATAAGAAGGCCGATAATGTTTTCTATGGTAAGGCAGATGGTAGAAAGGGCGGCGTAGGTTAAATATTGGGGCCGGGGAAAATCCGTTCTCCCCGGCCATTGGGCAGGCCCTTCTTTCATAGGAAGATAGGCCTCCCAGAGCCTGTCTTTGTGATGGTTTCCTTCGGGACTCATTGAGTCCAGCACAAAGTAAAGGTGCCTTATCGCGCTGTCCCTTGAAAGATCCCAACGCTGGTACCTTTCAAGGCCCTTTATCACCATAAAAGTAAGATGGGGAAAGACAGAGCCCCTGTAGCCGTTCCCGTTCTCATCAAAGGTTTTTTCGTTAATTGCCACGCAGGGAAAGGGATGGGGAGCGCCGAAATACTCAGGATCCGAAAGCCTGCTTATGATCCTCTCGGCTTTGTCTTCATTGGGAATTTCCGCAAGCAACGGCCAATACCCCGCCAATGTTTTTACCGGAAGGCGTCTTTCGTTCTTGTCAATGTCATGGTAAAAGCCGCCTTCATTGTCCCACATCAGGGCGTTAATCCTGGTTTTTAAGGCAAAGTACTGTTTCTTGTATTGGAAACTGGATTCCTTTTCGTTGAGGATATCGGTCATTGCCGAAAGGTAAAGGACGTTTATCGCCATGATGCTGTTAAAGTCCAGGGGATAGGCCGCTTTCTCCCTGGGCGCGTTGGGCATGCCTGTGGCGCTCAGGGGCACGCGGTAAAGGCCGTTGGACTGCTTAAAGACCGAATCTATCCATTCGTTGTATTTGTGTAAAATGGGAATGACGTCTTTTACCCGTTTTTTGTTTCCGGATTTATGGTAGAGGTTGAATTCCGCCCAGGCGAACAAGGGAAGCCCCAGGCCCTCCGGGTTGTCATCCTCGACAACGGGAAGGCCGGTCTCGATATTATAAGCCGAACGTATGGCCCCGTTGGGTTCCTGGCGCTGGTAAAAGAGATCGAGGGTCGGGCTGGCCTGGTAAATCCGGTTGGAATAAACCAGGAAAAAGGAGGAAAAAATAGCGTCCGCCTGCTGAATCACGGGACTTCCCGGATAAGAAAAGAATTTCCCTTCAACAACGCTTTTTTCACTGCCCGTATTCCAAAAATCCTGTATCCATGCCCAGGTTTTGTCGTAAATATCGACAAAATCCTGATCATAAAAGTGAATTTTGGGGAAATCTCGTCTGGTCACAAATGCTCCTTGGATATTCTTTCCAATCTACTGCAGTTAGGGTAAAAAGTCAAATTTTTGTGCAGAAAAAATGGGATCGGATCTTAAAATGTCAAAAGATCGCGAATCCGTACCGGCTCTCCGGAAGCGATGGACTTATTGGCGGCAATTCCCGTTAGAATGGAATAAGCGCCGTCAATGTGCGAGGCGGCGCGTTTGAACCTGTCCGGTTCGGGATCGCCGAAAATGTCATTCAGCATTACCACGTCCCCGCCGCCGTGACCGCCCTTGCCTTCTTTAAAGTCAACATTATAAGGCTTGCCAAACATGGGTTTAACAACCAGGGTTTTCCCTACCAGCGCGCCTTCATCACTCTTATCCCCTCCCGCGTTAATATAGGATTTCTCAACCACGTTCACTTCCAGGCGGCCTTTGGATCCATTGAAGACAATGTTATACCCTTCCCAGGGCATGTAGGCGTTCAGGGAATAAGTCATGATGGCGTTGTTTTCATAACGAACAACCAGCCCCATGGTGTCTTCGATAGAAATATCTTCGGAGAATACACTGCGATCCCGTATGTAACCGGAATCCGCTTCGGCGTCCAGGTACAGGGCCTTCATGGTTTCGTTGTTTGCGATATCAATGGCAAAGGGATCGCCCCTGGCCGCTTCACTGCCGTAACAGCGGTAATAAAAATTGGTGACGCCCCGGCGTTCGGCGTTTTTCATTCCGTAAAAATTAAGGTCTCCCATTGCGAAAACAGTCTCCGGACGGCTGCCTATCCAGAAATTTACCAGGTCAAAATGATGTGTCGCTTTGTGAACCAAAAGGCCGCCTGAATTGAGCTTGTTCCGGTGCCAGCGCCTGAAATAATCGGCGCCGTGCTGGGTATTAAGAAGCCACTCAAAATGAACAGAATAAACCTCGCCTATGGTTCCATCCATGATTATTTCCCGCATTTTGGTATGATGAGGAGCGTAGCGGTAATTGAATGTAACCCGGAGATTTTTACCCGTCCGTTTCTGACAGTCGATGATGGCCTGGGCTTTCTTTTCATCAATGGTCATAGGTTTTTCTGTGATCACATCGCAGCCTTTTTCCATAGACCGGATGATGTAGTCATGATGAGTCCGATCCACGCTGGTTACAATGACCGTATCGGGTTTATTCTCGTCCAGCATTTTTTCAAAGTCTGTGTAGTAATAGGTCTTCGCCGCGGGAGCCCCGTACTTGGCCGTGAGGATTTTATTTGTGTAGTTCATACGGGTCGGGGACAGATCGCAAATCCCAACCAGTTCCGCCCTGTCCTTATAGGTCGTGGCAATGGCCTCGTAATACATCCTCGCCCTGCCGCCTGTTCCTACCTGCACATACTTCTTCTTTGCCATAATTAACTTCCTATTTTCAAACAAGTATCGTAGTATTCCGTACACATGAGGAGGAAAGCTCCCATGCCGTGAAGATCGTTCTGGACTGTCGGCCTTTTGATGTAGAACTGGTAATCCCCTACGCCGGTGCCTATACAGATATTTGAAACGATGAGGTTCTCATCCTCAAATTTCAGGGATTTGATGATACCTTCGTATGCCCGATGAATGTATTTGGAATACGACTTATGGAGAAAGCCCTTTTTTATTGCCTTGGCGATGGCGTAGGTATAGAGGCACGAACAGGAAGTCTCAAGCCAGTTCCCCTCTTTGTCCCCCTTGTCCACTACCTGGAACCAGAGCCCGCTTCCTTCGTCCTGAAAACGCACCAGGGCGTTGATAATGTCCAATCCCGCGTTGATGATTTCGTGGCGCCTCGGATGTTCTTCCGGAATGTAATCCAGAATATCCATGATGGCCACCGCGTACCATCCGATTGCCCGGCCCCAGAATTCCGGGGAAAGGCCTGTTTCCTTGTTTGCCCAGCCTACCGCCTTGGAATCATCCCATGCGTGGTGGAGGAGCCCTGTTTTTGGATCCGTCATGTTTTTGCGCATAACACTTATCTGCCAGCGGATCTTTTCGAATAAATACGGTTTGTCATAATGATGGGCGTACATGACGGCGTAAGGCCCGATCATGTAAAGCGTATCAAGCCACATCTGATTATTATTGTTATACTTGTGCCAGAATCCGCCGTGGGCATTGGTAGGCCACATTTCCGCGATGGCGGCGAAATCGTCAAGGACTTTTTTATAGCGTTCGTCTTTGGTTTCTTTATACAGGTTAAAGAGCAGGATGGAAGGCTGCATATCGTCAAACTGGCGCTCATGTTCGTCAAAGCGGATCTTGCCGTTCTCGTCGATGTAGTAATCTATCCAGTCTTTGATGTAGGTGTAGTATTTCTTTTCTCCTGACAGGAAATAAGTCCTTTCCACGCCTGAAAGAAACACCCCCTGATGGTAATGGAAGCGGTTTTTAGGGGGCAGTTCGGCGACGGTGAATTTGCGGATGAGCGTATCCGATCCCATCTTCGCGTAATCTAGGGCGGTCTTGCCGTTTATCGTCATAGCGTTCTCCTTTATTTTTTTAAGCCGTTTACGCATAGCAGTATGTCGCCAAATCCGGATTTTTGCAATGTTTTTCTTGTTTATTACATGTTAAATCATGCGATCATCGTTTCCAGTCGCTGTATCTCAGCTAATTGGGTTCTTAAATCTTTTTTTGCCTTTCTTATCTCATAATCAGCCTGTATGCCTACCCAAAATTCAACGCTGTTCCCAAAATGCTTGGATAGCCGCAATGCGGTATCAACCGTAATTCGCCTTTTTCCTTTCAGTATTTCAGAAACCCGTGTCGCAGAAATCTTTATATCCTTCGCCAATTTGTAGGCGCTTATTCCCATAGGAGTAAGGAATTCCTCTTCTAGTATTTCACCCGGTAATATAGGTTTTATGCCCGCCATATATCCTCCTAATGATAGTCTACGATTTCAACATCATGGGCATTGTTATTTTCCCTCTGTCAAGAGGTTATAGGGAACTCCTTTTGACGATACTTGAGGATATGGATATTCGTCACGCCTATGGACTAGATTTAAATTATGAAACAAACAGTAACTATTGAAATTACTGACGATTCAGTCTTGCAATTATTACAGAGTTTGGCTTCAATGAGCATAATAAAGTTCACATATGCGATACCCTCACAGAACGATCTTATAACCGCTCATCTCACAGAACAGTGTTCTATGGCACAGGGTTGAGAAAATGCTTATACTGCGGTACTTATGTGATATCACCAGTTTTTAAGTGTGTCAGTTATAATACTTGATGCCTGTTGCTCCAACTGTTTACAGGTTGTCAACGCGTCGGCAACCTGTATGCGTTTTTCTTTCGTCCACGCATCAAATGGATAGCCATTCTGCGCTAATGCAATAGTATCGTTGGGTAGCACAGCGCCCAGCGCAGATACCATACCTGCAAAAAGTTCAGATGCATCACGCATTTTCAGCGCATTTCTTGTAGATAAGCATTGTGATTTATCAGCCCAAAATGAGTATGCGGCACGGCGCGTGTCGATTAGACGAGCTAAGAGGATGACGCAGTTTCCAGTCGAGCCATATTGTGTGATGCCAGCGAAAGCGGCGTCATCAAGACGCAGACCGTTTATCAGTATATCGTAGGCGTCTAAACCAAAAACATAACGACCGTCGTACATAGGTTCAGCTGTATAAAGATATTGGGCGATCTCTAACGATTTTTTTAATGATTCGTCCAACGGAGCAGGCGTTGTGCGACTCTTTAAAAAGTATATCAGTCTTGGGTCGGTTCCAGGATAGCAGTCAGCCAAAAAATAATTGTTATTGGTGAAAATGTCTTTTTCATCAGGTTTCAAATAATCAAAATAGCTTCGCCCATAAAATTGACCTTCACCTGTGTAACCGCAGAGTACACCCCATTCCATCTCAACTCTCGGCTGAATCAACATGACCGGCATTCCGTGACTTATTGACTCTCTAACTTTGCAATCCCTATCTTCAGGAGAGAAATGGCTACTCTCAATGCCGACCGCTCGTTCAAGGGTAATGTCCGGCTTTAACGCAATCTGGGGCATAGTAGCCGATGGACACCAATCCGATGTCATAGAGAGATAATAACAAACGCCCGAAAACCCCATAATTTCCGCGTAAGTAACATTTACGCCAATCGCATCCAACAATAGTTTTACCGCGCCCGCCCAAGTACAATCATGCGATTGACCCCACCCCAACGGCGGGAGACCGTCGATATAGTGGCCACCGAGGTGTGACTTAACCTGGTACGCTGTTGAAATCAAAAGTGAATCAATAGATACCCCCAGTAACTTTGAAATATCCGGTAACAATGCCGTTTCTGGAAGGTTCTTTCCGGTTTCCCATTTTGAAACAGCCTGTGACGATACGTCGAGAAGTTCAGCGAATTTCTCGCCGGTCAGCCCGCGTTCTTTTCGTAGAATCGCAATACGCTCACCTATTTTTTTTGTTTCAATCATATTTTCATCTCCTTGGTTTTTTGTACATTCATTCTTCCAAGGCATTTACCAATGTTCCATACATCATACTTTAAGCTGTTATCAACCCTGAGTTGATTTTTCTACGGGGCATTTCCATTTACCACCCTTGACAAACATGCACGTTGGTCGCGTTATGGGTAAAATCAGAAACATAAAATACTATCACCTCACCACAAATTGCCTTCCGCATCAAACGGCCAGTCTTCCGGGCAGCTTAAAAGCTCAAGCCTGCCGTTTACCTCCGCTTCTTCACGCATGACTTCTGAAATCCAAATGGTCTCGGTATGGAGGCTGTCGGGTATGCGGATGATACGCGGTTTGGCGGCGTCAATGCCAACGCAGGTTCTTACGGCCAACTGAATCGCCTCGCGGTCGTTGTCCATGACGCATGGTATCTTAACCTGATCAAGACCGCGGGAGGTAACTGCGTTGATATAGGTAGCGTCAAAATCAATCTTATCGAACAGCCGCTTTGTCGTACAATGAGCCAGCCCAATGCCAATCGCCGCGCCGTGGGTTGCCGGAGTGAGATCCAGCACAACTTTTCTGAATACTTCGATACAGCTTTCCGTAATAAAGGGAGTGGAGTAGCCGGTGCCTGTTACGTTGGGATCCATGCCCGTACCGGAAATATCCTTACCGATACGATCCACCACAAGAACATCGGCGTTTTTGAAAAATAGAATGGGCAGATGCGTCCGGGCCTCATTAAGGAGCCTTGGCTCCTCCCTTTCGATTTCATCAGGCCTAAGGGCTATGAGCTTGCAAGTTTCACAGTAGGCGTTTTCCATTATCCCAAACCCGAGAATTACCGGGGCGTGTTTGATAATCGCCCTGCCAAAAAGATGTACCCTGTGCGCCATGTGGCCAAACCCAAGCCGGTGGCAAATGTCCGCGCCCTCTCGTTTGCCAAGGCCGATAGCCATCATCTTAATAAGGCCGCTTTCATAAGCGCCATGAAAATCCGTGTGGGGCTTGATGCGTCCTGCGACAATGATACCGTCCGCGCCGGCGGCGTTCTTGTCGATCCGCACATCCTGGCCTTCGTCGGTTTTGCCGATGACAACCGTTTCCATCGAAGAAACGATGGGGCAGCCGATAAATTCTTCCGTTACCCCGTAACCTTCAATGAGGGCTTTCTGCCCTTCGCCTGTAGCCCCGCCGTGGCTTCCCATTGCTGGAACCACGAAGGGCTGAGCGCCCTTGGACTTCACAAAATCCGCAATGGCCTTGGTTATGATCGCTACGTTCGCGACTCCCCTGCTGCCTACGGTAATGGCAATCCTTTTACCGGGTTTTATGTAGTCCCCCAGTTCCGGACGCGCCATTTGCGCGAAAACCACCTCGGGTATTTTCGCGATTTCTATCCGATCCCTGTCAAAAAGCTGCTTCACCCTGAGCATCTTTGGAAGTTTAACTTCGGCGCAAAGTTGTTTGATAACATTATTGTTCATACTGAACCTGTCAGAGTAATATTAGCAAACAAAAAGTGAGCGATCAACAAGGCAGTTTAACAAAGACGCGGGAGGCTTATATTATGGAATACGTTGAATTTGGAAAAACAGGAGTAACTGTCAGCCGTCTGGGGTTCGGCGGCGCTGCTGCGGGGCTGAAAAACTACCTTTACTCTTACAATCCCGATACAGATGATGCAAAACAATCCATTCATGAGGCTCTGGAAACAGCTTTGAAATTGGGCGTTACTTACTTTGACACAGCCCCCGGTTATGGGAACGGCAAGTCTGAAGCCATGTTCGGTGAAGTTTTGGGCGGAATAGATCCTAAAAAGATCTTTCTTGCCACCAAATGTCCACCCGCGAGTTACGATGAGGTGCGCAAATCAGTGGAAGAAAGCCTGAAACGGCTAAAACGGGAATATGTGGATTTACTCCAGATCCACGGAAACAGTTATTCAGACGAGCAGGTAAAGGAACTCCTGGGACCTCACGGAATGGTGGAATCCATGGAACAGATGAAAAAAGAGGGACTAATAAAGTTCATCGGTTTTACCAGCGAAGACAACAACCGGGGGCTTTTTGATTTGATGAATTCCGGCCGCTTTGACGCGGTGCAAATGTGCTACAATTTTCTTTTTCAGCATGGTTATGAACCAAGCCGTCCCTTTGGCAGCCTTTTCACGGCGGAAGAAAATAAACTTGGAATTGTTACCATGCGCGCGCCCACTTCCGGTACTTTCCAGCGCTGGATGAAAATGATCCGGCCTGACGATAAATTTGACTATGGCCCGGCTCTTGTTCAATTTGTTCTTTCCAATCCCTATGTGGATGTAGTCTTAACAGGTATGCGGACATCCGCCCGGGTACGACAGAACGTCGCTATTGTGGAAGACAAAGCCGGACGGATAAATCTGGAAGAAGTTCACGGACGCTATGTATAAAAACCGGGCGCTCTCCCTTAACGCTCTGAAGCAAAATACCTATTATGGAGGTGATTATGAAAGGAACCGGTAAAAAAAAGGCTCTGAGACTGTCCCTGATCGGGTGCGGGACTTTCCCCTATAATACCTTGTATCCCATGCTGCGGAATTTACCTGTGGAACTTGCCGGTATCTGCGACCTGGATCCCGCGAAAACAGAAAGGTTCAGCCGCTTTTACCGTGCGGGAAACCGTTATACCGATTACAGGGAAATGATAAAGGCCGAGAAGCCGGATGCTGTTCTCTGCGTAACCAATCTGGATGTTCACTACGAAGCGGCAAAATACTGCCTAAAAAACGGAATCAACATACTCACCGAAAAAGCCCCGTGCCAAAACGCCGCCCAGGCGGAAGAATTGGCGGATCTACAGAAGAAAAGCGGTAAATTTCACGGAGTACTCTTCAACCGCCGCTGGGGTACGGGCTACGTACTTGCGAAGCAAGTGTTAAACAGCAAGGAATTCGGTAGGATTTCCATGATCTATTCAAAGTTTAATACCAGCGCATATAAAGATATTGATTTCTTTGTGTATAACCACATCATTCATCTCATTGATCTTACGGTGTTTCTGGCGGGTGAACTTTCCAAGCCTGTGGTACAGTCCCTGATTTTTGGTCCTAAAAGCGGCGCCCTTGGGATTCACTTTACCGCGCTCAAGAGCGGCGCACTCTGTACGATTCAATCAGCAACTGACGAGGATGAAGCCTATCCTATGGAGAGGCTGGATATTGCCGGAACAGGGGGAAACCTGACCCTGGACAACTGGAGGGATTTCCACTGGGATCGCAGCGGCCCTGCCCGGGACATTGATTTTAAGCTGCCGCTGGAAAAACAGGGCGACTGCCTTTCATGGCATCCCGCAGGCGGTTACGGCATAAACCGCGGCATTTTCAGCTACATGGGTTTTGAGTCGGCCCTTGATGAATTTGTAAAAACCTCTTCGGGGGAAGGGAATTTTTCCTGCACAATAGAAGATTGCATCCCCACGATGAAGTTCACAGATGAAGTAAGAAAGCAGGTGAAAAAACTCACTGCCGCTAAAGAAAAAACGCGATGAATATTTTTCCCCCATTAAAAATCCAGGATGTAAGCTGGGACGCTTTGGTCTTTGGGCATCTTTTTTGGAACCGCTATTTCGGTGAAACCAAAGAAAATCCGCCCAGGAGTATTCCTTCGACCTGCAGCTCCGTACTGATCCGGGGAAAGGACAAGGAAGGGAAGCTTTACTGCCTGATTGTTGATCCCACTACACGCAAAACTCCGGAAGAATACTACTTCGACCTGAACCGCCGCACCGGACTGCGGCCGGAGGCTGTTACTCACTGTTTTGTAACCCACCATCACTTCGATCATTGGCACGGGCTACGGTATTTCCCCAACGCTCAATGGCTTACCGGGCCGGGCAACAAAGCCCTGATAGCGGAAGCTGTAAAACAGGCCGTGGACGAAAGTAGAGATCCAGGAGACGGCCAGCCCCCAGGGATTGACTCTGACAGAGTTGCCGAGGTTTCAGGCGAATTTCTCCCCGGGGTTTGGACCCTCCCTCTTTCCGGTCATACAAAAGAACTCCACGGTCTCGCTTTTATTTCAGGCGGCAAAAAAATCCTGGTCGCGTCTGACGCGGTGATGACTGCGAATCATTTTCGGGACAGGGCAACAGAATTCCAGCCTGACGCTTCCATGAGGGAACTGGCCGCCGTTACGATTCAAAATATCGCTGAAAGTTTTGATATTGTGGTTCCTGGGCACGATAATTTAATTGTAATTTAGGCGATTTCTAAAGTTTTTCCTGCCGATAATAGTCTAGAGGTCTTTTTTGTGCTTATAAATGAATCGATCCGCCTGCCTGAATCCAAATACCGCTTATACGCAGTGGTAAGCTCCCTTGCGCTGGGTATATTGGGGGTGTTTCTCTGTCTTTCCATAATTGCGGCCTTTTTTGAGTTTTGGGGCGCTTTTTCGCTGCCGGGTTCCCTTTTTATCCGTTCATACGGTTTTTTGGCCTTTCTAATTCCGGCCTGGCTTTTCTACGCAGCCTACCTTTTGGCGGATCCTTACTATAGACCTGATCAAATATTTCTTCTTTGCGGCTTTGCCCTTCCCTTTTTTACCCTGTCTCTGGGTATTTTATGGATACGCGAATTTGAGGTCTACAGCACTAAATTAACATTTATTGAAAACGCCGGAAAACTTGGTATAGGCTTATCCACTTTTACCATTGCCATTTTAGAAATCTGCGTTATTGCCCTTCTTCGCTTTCTCCTGTTTACAAGAAAGAACAAGAAGCCGGCAAATCTGATTTTTGATCAAAAACCAGACGTCATGATGCGTCAAAATCCCTCAGAAAATTTCCCTGCTTCCGGCGTTTTTGTGAGGAAGGCCGCTGAACCAAAAGTAAGCGAACCGGAGATCATAGAACCGAAGGTCATTGAACCGCAGGGCATAGAACCGAAGGTAGCCGAACCGGAACCATTGCCGGTTGAGCCATTGGAGACAGAACCGGCAATTCCGGAGCCGCTGCCGCCTGAACCGTTCAATGAGACAGAAGCGGACGAGGATGTTGCAAAAGCCCTTGCAGAGGCGGAGGCGCAGGCCGCGGAAGAAGAAGCGGCGCGGCACGGCTCTAAAAAAGGCCATAGAGGGATAACAAAAAGGAAAGGTCAACCTTACTACGTTCCGGTCGAAAAAATACTAAAGCAATACCCCGACGGAGAATACTGGGTCATTGATGATGAAACCCGCAGCGCGGCAGTTACCCTAAAAGAGACATTCAAGGAATTCAACATACAGGTTGAAGTTACAGGCATTCGCAAAGGGCCTGTAATCACCATGTTCGAGATTCTTCCGGCGCCCGGCATAAGGCTGGCCAGGATAGAAAGCCTGGCGGACAATATCGCCCTGCGCCTGGCCGCTCAATCCGTGCGCATTGTCGCGCCAATCCCCGGCAAGCACGCCGTGGGAATAGAGGTCCCGAACGCGAAACGAAACATCGTTTCGTTCAGGGAGATTATCGAAGGGGAATTAAGCCGGGACGGGAAAAAGGCGGAAGTTCCTATTGTGCTGGGAAAGGACATAACAGGAGAGGCGGTTACGGTTGACCTCGTACAGATGCCGCATCTACTAATAGCGGGAGCCACGGGAGCGGGAAAATCCGTGTGCGTAAATTCCATGATCCTGACGCTCCTGTATCAAAAATCTCCGGCGGAATGCAGGCTTATCCTGATCGATCCCAAGATCGTGGAATTAAAACTTTACAACGACATTCCCCATCTTCTTACGCCTGTTATTACCGAGCCTAAAAAAGCTTTCCAGGCCCTGCAATACTGTATTTATGAGATGGAACGGCGCTATAGCTGCCTGGACTCAATGGGAGTCAGGGACATCAGGAGCTATAACAAGCGCATCGTGGAAAGGGGAATCGCGGCGGAATACATGCCCTATATCGTGGTGGTAATCGACGAGTTTGCGGATTTGATGGCAACTACGGGAAAAGAGCTGGAAAGCACCGTGGCGCGGCTTGCGGCGATGAGCCGGGCGGTGGGTATACACCTGGTGCTGGCCACTCAGCGTCCATCAATTGATATAATCACGGGGCTTATAAAGGCAAATATACCAAGCCGCATCGCCTTTATGGTGGCCAGCAAAATGGACAGCAGGATCATCATCGACATGGTTGGAGCGGAAAAACTTTTGGGAAAGGGCGATATGCTTTATGCCGGAGCGGTAGATCCGTTCCCGGTACGTATGCAGGGAGCTTTTGTTTCCGAAGAAGAAGTCGAGAGGGTTGTCGATTACGTTAAGGGCCTCGGCGAACCGGATTACATAGACGATGAAATATTTTACGACGAGGAAGAAGAAGACGCCGATCCGTCCCTTTTCTCCGAAGGCGATGACCCGCTTTATGAGAAAGCTTTGGAAATTGTCATGCAGCAGGGAAGGGCCAGCGCGAGTTACATTCAGCGAAGGCTGAAAATCGGTTATAACAGGGCCGCGCGCCTTGTCGAAGTGATGGAACACCACGGGGTTGTAGGGCCGGCGCAGGGGTCTAAACCAAGAGAATTACTGCGCGGCACGGCGATAAAGTAAAAAAACTGCTTAAAATCGGCTAACCACCACCAAAGGTGAAGGCTTTCTCGCCGATTTTATGGCTTCGCCACCGCAGTTTTTGAAGACAATAACTACAGGTATAACCCAAAGTCCATTACCACCTGCAAAGCAGGTGGGTTTTTAAGTTTCACTAAAATACCGGTTCACCTATCTTCTCAAACATCTTAACCTGATTACGGCCTGAATTCTTGGCGGCATAAAGGGCTTCGTCGGACTTTTTTATTGATGATTCCAGTGTATCCGTTCGCAGGAAATTCGCAATCCCTATGCTGCATGTTATCTTTATTTCAATACCTTCGTATCTGGTTACCGCCGATTCAACATTTTCCCGGATTCTTTCCACCAGATTAAAAGCATCAATGGCGTCCAGGTCTAAAATCAAAAAGGCAAATTCCTCGCCTCCGTAACGGCACAAAAGATCATAGGCCCTGATTGTCTGTCGGATAACTCCCGCTGTGGTCTTTAATACCATATCCCCGGCAAGATGCCCATAGGTATCATTTACTTTCTTAAAAAAATCCAGATCCAGCATGGCGGTATAAACTGTTTGATCAAGCCTCTGCGCCCTTTCTACATCCGCGTTTACAAGTTCAGAAAAATGCTTCCGGTTATAGAGGCCCGTAAGACCGTCTATATAGGCCGCGTTCTCCAATTCTTTCATTAGTTTTACACTGTCGGTAATATCCGCCAAAAGAATAATCCTGGCCACCTGGGCTCTGTTTTTCGCGTACACAGGACCGATGCTCGCCCTGAAATACCTGGCATTTTCGCGGTCTTTTTCGCCATCTATGGAAAATTCTACCGTTTCTTTTCCCAAATCCTTCAGCTCATCCGGCCAGCCAAGGGTAGAAAATATGGAGTTCCCCTTCATAAGCAAAAAGATCCCCGGCAGTATTTCCGCCGCGGCAGGATTGGACAACAAAAAATTATTGTTTATATCCACCAGGATAAAGCCTTCTTTGATGTACTCCATTGCGGTTTCAGTAGCCACGGAAATAATCTCAAAAACATTAGGCTGCATGACTTCGCGATACAGAAAAAAATTCATGATTGCCAGCGCGAAGGCGGTAAAATAAATCTGGTACTTGTTTATTCCCGTTATGATGGTCATATAAAAAATAACATCAGTCACTAATGGAATAAGCAAGCATACAAGTATGGTAAAAAGCTGCTTCCTGTATCTGCCTTTCCATTTTTTCATCTGAAAAGCAAGCAAGACCACAGCCATGATCATGCAGATAGTCGTATAGAAACGGGATATAAGGTAAATGGGGCCTGGGGTAAAAATAAAACTATGCACAAATTCCGTATTAAAACTGTAATTAAGAAATATCAAATTATGGAATTTAGCGCTCCAAACAAGAAAGGTGATAGCCGTTGAAATAACTATCATGACGGCCTTCACAAAAACCGCATGGATCTTGACATTGCAAAAATCGGCCGCAAAAAAGAAGGCGAAGGTTCCTAAAAATGACGCGCCCAAATACAGAACTTTTATCGCCCCATAGGCTTCTTCGGCATTGGTACTGGTAAGTTCCAGAAGGTAGCCCAAAAGGCAAACAGTAACCATGGTCTGCATTAGCAGAAAATAATTCTTTTTATAGCTCGGACTGCGAAAAAGGGTTATAATCCCCGCAAAGAGGGACATACCCAGAGCCGCACAGATAATTACAAACAATATGATATTCATCATAAAACTTACGATACCGAAATTAAATTATATCATATTTACCCCTTCTTGTGTAATAGATCAAACAGGAATACACTGGTTTTAAAGGGATTACTTATGCCGGACGGAAAATTAACGGTCAGACAAAAACTTGGGTTTGGAATCTTTGACCTTGGCGGAAACATGCTTTTTACGCTCATGTCCTTTTGGGCGCTGAAATACCTTACCGACACAGTAGGCATTGCGGCGGTTTGGGCCGGATCGGCGGTAATGATTGGCAAGGCCTGGGACGCCGTAACCGACCCGATGATGGGTTTTATTTCCGACAGGACTTTATCCCTCTGGGGCCGCCGCCGGGTGTATCTTCTTTTCGGGTCTGTCCCCATGTGCCTTACCATGGTCTTCTTTTTCACCGCCCCGGCCTATCTTCCCCAGTATTTGCATATCTTCTGGGCGATTCTTGCCTTGATGCTGCTAAATACCGCTTCTACGATAATCAATGTACCCTACTCTTCCCTGACGCCGGAACTCACCAGCGATTACAATGAGCAGTCTACGCTGAACGGCTACCGGTTTGGCTGCGCGGTTTTCGGCACAATTGCCGGCGCGGGGGCGGTTCAGCCTCTGGTGCAGCTCTTTGCCAGGCCCGGCGCGCCAGACCCGCTTCTGGATCAGCGTGGTTTTTCCATGATGGGCTTAATCCTGGGGGCGGTGATGATGATTGTTACCTTACTCACCTTCCTGGGAACCAAAGAAAAGCAATACCGCAAGGAAGATCTGCCCACCGAGGGCTTTTTTGCCACATTTAAGGTGGTGTTTAAGAACAAACCCTATGTGTTGCTCCTTTTAACCTATGCCCTCCACATGACGGGAATTTCCTTTCTTACGACAATTTTGGCCTACTACACCGAAAATATCTTAAACCGGCCGGATATAACCACCATTGTCCTTGTCCTTCTTTTGGTTACCGCAATGCTTTTTATCCCCGTTTCAGTCCTGGTCTCCAAAAAGATCGGCAAAAAGACGACTTACCAAATCTGTTTTGTGATAATTGCCAGCGCCTGTGGAATGATTTTCTTCCTGGGACACCGGATGCCGATTGAATTTTTCTATTTTGTGATGGTCTATGCGGGAATCGGGGTCGGTTTTAGCTATGTGGCGCCCTTCGCCATGGTTCCTGACGTGATTGAATACGAGGCGACCAAAACCGGCGTCCGGAACGAAGGGGCTTACTACGGAATGTGGACTTTCATCTCAAAACTGGGTACCGCCCTGGCACTTTTTGTCTCGGGCCACATTCTGACGCTGGGGGGCTACATTTCCCAGGCCGGCGAGGGGACAGTGGTTCAACCGCCGTCGGTATTCGGCGCCATTAGAGTGATTATAGGCCCCCTCCCCATGGTGGTTCTTTTAGCGGCTATTCTGGTTATTCAGTTTTATCCCTTGGATAAGAAGGAATATAGGGAGCGGGGTAAGTAGGTCTGTCCCCGAATAGGCTCTGTCCCTCGGGAAACAGGTCTATTAAAACAGGTCTGTCCCTCTGGGAAGTTACTCCTTGGTCATTCTGTAGCCTGTTTTATAATCCACAAGGTTTTCCAGAGGCTCATTCAGGATAAAACGCCTTGCGTTTTCAAGGTTGATCTTCATCATGTACTCGCCGGTTTCCTTCATAAAGCGGGCGCCTGCTACATGCGGGGTAATTACAGCGTTTTCCAGTTTCCAAAGGCGATGATCCGCCGGCAAAGGCTCAGGATCGGTTACATCGAGACCGGCTCCCCCCAAGCTGCCCGATTCAAGCGCGTCACAGAGGGCATCCGTATCGATACATGAACCTCGCCCGGCGTTTATTATCACGGCGTCCTTTTTCATTTTCGCCAACTGACTACGGCTTATGAGGCCGGCAGTCTCTTTGGTGGCAGGCACAGCCATAGCGATCACGTCGGCGCGCGGCAATGCATCTTCCAGCTGGGACGGAAGCAGAAGTTCATCCATATAATCAGGCTTTGCATGGGCAGTACGGCGAATACCAATCACATATGCGCCAAGAGCCTTCATACACCTGGCATAGGCAGAGCCAATGTCCCCAAGGCCGATAACCAAGACAACCGCGTTACGGATGCTTTTGACTTTTCCACGCTCCTTCCAGCGGCCTACAGCCTGTTCATCACGGTAAAGATGGAGTTTCTTCAAAAGTTCGCAAGTTAGAGCCAGCATGTGTTCCGAAACTGCGTGGCCATATACCCCTGTAGCACATGATAGCATTACGTTATCAGCCAGTTCTCCGTTTACATAGTCGTTTGCGCCTGCGGTTTGAAGCTGAAGCCATCTAAGACGGGGACAGAGCGTTAAAAAACCGACTTTTGGATTGCCAAAAATAGCAACCGTATTCTTTGCGGTCTCGGTATCAATAGAAGATGTGTCCCCGCTTTCATGAAAAACAACATTAAAATCGCTTAAAATTGCATTAAGATCAGCGCGAAAAACCGGATCGGTCTCAAAGAGTACAAGTACATTATCCATTTGTCATCCCTTGAAAGGGTTCAGTTTGACGCCAACGTCATAAGTGTCAGCCCCCTCGGCTTTTTTAAGTTTTTTTACCGTTAAAAATGTTAACGGGAACACCAATACTTCTATTGAAACCTTAAAAAGGTAATTTGTCAAAACAAGGGATAGAAAAAGTTCCCAGCCAAAGACACCCGTCAAACTTGCAAAAAACACAAAAGCCAAACTATCCAGTAATTCTCCCACAAGGCTGCTGACGATTGCCCTCACCCAGAGAGCGCGGCCTTTCATAGCGACTTTTAGGCGGGAAAGAACCGCTGAATTGCTAAATTCGCCGACCAAGTAACCCGCCAGGCTCGCAATGGTGATACCCCCGGTACTCATCCCGCCGAGGATAGCGTCAAAAGCTGCGGTTCCGGCATAGGTTTCCCAGACTGCATCGGCGGGTAAGCGGGCCAGGACAAAAAATAGTAAAGAACAGAGGGACAGAGCAATAAAACCTGTCCAGATTACCCGGCGGGCAAAGCGGTAACCGTAAACTTCGGTAAAAACATCTCCCAGAACATAAGCAATGGGAAAAAGAAGGGTTCCGCCGTCAAAAGCCAGAGGGACAGAGGGTATTCCCCAAAAACCAAAGAGACTTACCCCCAAATCCACGATTTTTGCCGAGGAAGCGACATTGCTGGTAACAAGAATGGCCACAAAAAAGGCCATCAAAATGTCGAAATAGCGATAAACGGAAATGCCCGGCCTTAAAGACCGGGCATTTAGCTCTCCTTTGTCAGTGTCTATGCCCACTTGATAAAACCGCTGCGGTAAGGATGAACCAGAGCTTCATGTTTAGGCAGAATCCTGATGATGTGTCCCTGGAAGCCCGTATCATTACATTCAATTCTGACTTGATAACGATAAGCGGTTCCATCTTTTCCTATAGCTTTCATCTCCGAATGCCGGGCATTTTTGATTTCGGAAGTCTGATTTGATACGGAGCCGTGGTAAAGTTCCACCAGTACTTCATCCGGAGAAAGATTGCCAAGTTCAATCTTGGCATTTACAGTCAGGAAATCCCCGCGCTGCATAACCGGCTTTGAGTTGGACTCGATTTTGCTGATAGTTATACCGTCCCAAGCCTGGCGCAGTTTTGTGAGGTAGGCTGCCAGAGCTTTGGATTCCTTGAAATCGTCCTTGATTATCCTGCGATAGTTTTTCAGGGCCGGAAAATAGAACTTATTGGAATAATCCATCAACATTCTGTGGCTCGACATGGATTGGCCGATTTCTTTCATGCAGGTTTTCATCATCTTAATCCATTCTCGCGGAAGACCGTCCCTTCCCCGCTGATAAAAGAGGGGGATTATTTCCCGTTCGAGCAGATCATAAAGAGCCTTGCTCTCGATTTCATCCTGCAGGTTGGTGTCTTCGTACTCCTCACCGCGGCCTATTGCCCACCCAACCTCCGGGTTATAGGCTTCATCCCACCAACCGTCCAGTATGGAGCAGTTAAGAACCCCATTGACGGCGGCTTTCATGCCGCTGGTTCCGGAAGCTTCAAGGGGCCGCCTTGGGGTGTTAAGCCAAACGTCGCCGCCCGAGGTAAGGTATTTTGCCACAGTCATGTCATAGTTCTCTATAAACACGATTCGGCTTGAAACGTCATTTTTTTCCGCAAAATGGACAATTTCGCGGATTAATTCTTTGCCGGGCATATCATGGGGATGTGCCTTCCCGGCGAAAATAAGCTGAATCGGCCGATCGTTATCTCTTATAAGCCTGAGAAGGCGGTCCGGATCCCGTAAAAGCAGGGTGCCCCGCTTGTAGGTCGCAAAACGCCGTGCAAAACAAAGGGTTAGTGTGTATGGGGACAGAGCGTCTTCGGCTTGCCTGACGCGGCGCTCCACAGCGCCTGTCCGTTTGTACTGTTCACGGATTCTATCACGGGCAAACGCCACCAGCCGCTCCCTGCGGCGTTCATGGGTGCGCCAAAGCTCTTCATCCGAAATCCGATCCATACGGTTCCAAACTGAAAGATCCGTGGGCGTTTCGTCAAAATGGGGGCCGAAATACCGCGCCAAAAGTTCGTTCATATTGCTGGAAACCCAGGTATGCGGGTGAACGCCGTTAGTCACATGGCTGATAGGTACTTCGTCCAGGGGAAGTCCCGGCCAGAGGTTTTTCCACATATTACGGGAAACCACCCCATGAAGCCTGGCAACCCCGTTGGCATAAGCGGCAAGTTTTATTGCCAACACGGTCATACAGAAATTTTCATGATCGTCATAGGGCCGCTCACGCCCAAGACTGATAAAATCCCTCCAGGAAATGCCCAAAATCTGAGGCCATGCATTGAAGTACTTTTCCATAAGGCTGATATCAAACCGCTCATTTCCGGCAGGTACCGGAGTGTGGGTGGTGAAGATATTGGTCGGCCACACGGCTTCCCTGGCCTCATCAAAAGTGAAGCCTTTTTCTACTATGAGTTCCCTGATTCGCTCCAGCCCCAAAAACGCCGAATGCCCTTCGTTCATGTGGGTTGCGGCGGGATTAATACCAAGGGCTCGCAGGGCTCTTATCCCCCCGATGCCAAGGAGTATTTCCTGCTGCATCCTGGTTTCTTTGTCCCCGCCGTAAAGCGAGGAGGTTATATTTCGCAAATCCTGGGAGTTTTCAGGTATATTGGTATCCAAAAGGTAAAGAGAACTGCGTCCAACCCGGACTTCCCAAATCTGGGCAATCACTGTTCTTCCCGCCATCTCGACAGAAATTTTTATTGTCTCTCCGGTTTTATTGGTTTTGAGCTCAACCGGCATGTTATACCAGTCATTCTCTGGATAACTTTCCTGCTGGAAACCATCGGCATTCAAGTATTGCGTGAAATATCCCTGCCTATAGAGCAGCCCTATTCCGACAAGGGGCAGACCCATGTCAGATGAAGTTTTCATGTGATCCCCTGATAGGATACCAAGGCCTCCCGAATAAATCGGAAGGGACACATCCATACCGTATTCCATTGAGAAGTACGCTACCACATCCTTTTTGGAACCTTTGTACCAGGTATTTGCCTTCTTGTAGTTCAAAAACCGGCTGTAAATTTCTTTCAGGGCGGCCAGATAAGAATCATCTTTGGCCACTTCGGCAAGCCGTTCCTGGCTGACCATGCCGAGTGTCCGCACCGGACTTTGGTGGGACTTAAGCCATACGTCATAATCCAGGCGGATAAAAAGTTCAACAGCATCAAAATTCCAGGAAAGCCACAGGTTCCTGGCAATTTCCTCCAAAGGCTTCAAGGAGTTCGGAAGCTTAGGTTTTACGGTATATGTTGAAATACTCATAGGTTAAGAATATGCCCCATAGGTGGGTTTGTCAATGTCATTTGAACAAATTAGGGGGACAGACCCTTGAAAAAACATCTGGAAGAGGGACAGACCCTCAAAATTCGAGTAAATTCAGGGGGACAGACCTCTAAAAATCGCTTATCGGAGTCTAAAACGGCTGGAAAGTTCCTTCAAATGGCTGCCAATAAATAATGCGCCATAGCAAGTTACCACCATCCCAACGGTAAGACCCACAGGCAAAAGAAAGGATAACCCTTCAGAATCAGCGATTTCAACAAAGTTCATCCCAAAAAAAGAGCTTGAAAGGGAGAGGAGCACAAAAAAACCGATAATGACCCAAAGCCTTAAAGAAAAACCTGCGGGGGCGTCAGTATCCCTGGCAACTTCATTTTCCTCATATAGGCGCTCCATAAGTATATCTTCAAAACCAGGAGAGGCAGGCAAAAAATCGGTTCTCATAATCTCCTCAATGTTCCGCAGATTTCTTATTTCCCTTGAACAATCTGAGCAGAATAAAAGATGAAACCAAATTCGCATTTGAAGCAAGAATGGCAAAGGGTTGTCTTTTTCGTACTCATAAATAGTATCCATAACAGTATGGCAATCCATAATGGACTTGTTCGGGAACCCTATTGGTTCCCTCGCAAGTCTTGCAGTTTTTCGGCTTTCGGTCTGCAAACCTGCTGTTTTTATAAGGAAGTTGTTCAGAAACTGAAGTTTCCGAACAACTCTAATAAATTGTTTTTTCATTCGGCGCCTCCTGGGCTTTTGTTTGTATAAACTGCAAGTTTTTCCCGCAGTATTTTTTTTGCGCGGAATACATGAGATTTGATGGTATTAACCGGATATCCTGTAATAATCTCTATCTCTTGATAAGAGCGATCATAGAAAAAAAAGAGATCCACACAAACACGAAATCGATTCGGCAACTCTATCACTGCCTCCAAAACAGCATCACGGGCTAAATTCCTAAAGAATTCTCTCTCAGGGGTATCATTATCGCTTGCAATTTCATCTTCAACCAAACTTTGGTACTCTTTCATTCTGGTAACGCTGTTAATCGCCGTATTATAGGCAATTTTATACAGCCATGTTGAAAATCGCGACCGTCCCTCAAAACGGGAAAGATTGCTAAATACCTTTAAAAACACCTCCTGGGTAAAATCTGACGCATCTTCCTTGTTATGGAAGAAACTCATCCCCATCCCGTAAACTGCCCTTTCGTGCTTCTTAATCAACAGGCGGAACAGCTCTTTTTGGCCGGAAATAATTTGAGCGGTTATTATCCGATCCTCATCGTCCCCCTGGAAGATTGCACCCCTAAGCTCATGAGGGTCTGTCACCGTGCCTTATCCCATAGTAAGCCAATAAACCAATTCCGACTGCCAAAGGAATAATCCCGCCCAGAAGACCAAAATTCACCCCCAAGGCGATTGCCAGAAAAATCGTTAAAGCAAGTCCCACAGCGCTTAAAAGCAACCCCGCAAGAAGACTGAAAGTAAGCAGATCAAATTCGGGACGTTTAAACATTCCGGCTTTGATAAGCAGTGTTCTTCGCTTATGGTTCCAAAGGAGATAGAAAAATATAACCACCGAACCCATTACTATTCCAACAATGGGAATTATTGAAATAATAACCTGGGCGGCTGAAGATGACATTTGCCCCATAAAATCAGACTCCCCTTAAAGGATATCACCATTTTCAGGTACTTGGAATCAGCATACTTGTTAACGTTAACGGCCAATAAATGCCGTTAGTTTTGACACAACTTGGATTGGAATAGTTGCAGTATTGCTCTGTCCCCAATTTTTAGCTCCATTGTCTTTATCCCTCAAATCCATCAAGTTTTTTATACGGATGGGGACAGAGCAATAAAAAAAGCAAGAAAAATTCTTAAAAAACAAAGCAAATCAACTAGTCCGCGCAGTAAGCTATACATGAGAAAGAATAGAATGCTCCTTGAAGGGGCGGAATACCATGTTACAGCCAGAATAAACCGCGGAGAAATGATTTTCCTTAATCAGGGGGATAGAGAATTCTTTATTGAAATCTTAAAGCGGGCGAAGAAAAAATATAATTTTTCGCTCAAAAATTTTTGCATAATGGGAAATCATGTACACTTTTTAATAAAACCAGGACCGGGAGTATCACTTTCAAAAATAATGCAGTGGCTTTTAGGTGTTTTTGCCCAATTGTGGAACAAAAAACATGGTTTATCCGGTCATTTATGGGGGGATAGGTTTTTTTCGCGAATAATTTCAGGAATTTTGGATTTTTTAAGGGTGCTTTCATATATCGACCAAAATCCTGTCTCCGCGGGCTTAGCAGATCATCCCGAACAATGGGAACACGGTGGGGCATGGCATCAAAAAAACAGGCTTAATGATATCATTGAATTGATTGATTCTGCGGCTCCTGAATAGCCCTTTTGAATACTATACTTACCCAATAATCATAAAATCACCAAAATAAATTGTCTCAATTTGCCCAAGCCGCAGGATTGAATTGAAACGAAGTAATAATTCTGACTTAATGCCGTCTTCATCCAGCTCGCGAAGCTCAGATACTGAAAAATAACCAAAATAATCAATAATTATTTGTCTGAAATCCTTTACGCGGAGAGCTAATTCCTCAGAAAAAGCTCCGTCATCCGGATAGTAAATAAATGAAACAAAAATAATCAACATACCCGGCTGGGCATCGGTGGTAGGGACTCTGATCGTACCAATACCAGTAAAGGTCTGTCCCTCTCCGGCTTTTTGAAAAACAATAGATTGCTCTTTGTTTGGAAGGTTCTTATGAAAAAACACGCCACATATTGTGCCGCTAATGAGACCCAACCCTAATAATACAGAAAATCCTATTAAGCCCCAGTAAATTAATAACAAAACTCGCGATCGTCTGTCCCCAGCTAAATTCATATATTTCCTTCTATGACAGCTTCTTTTCATTGTCAAGTAATTCTGTAATAATAGGGACAGACCAAATATGGGAGGCATTTTTATGGTCATTCATCGTAATGAAATGATAACAGAAGACAAAGAAAAGCTGCGGGATGGTGAGGGTAACACACGTCTTACATATCTCCTTGACGGTAGCACACAAAAAAACGCCAGAATGTTCGCTGAAATAACTCTAGATAAAGGATGTTCGATCGGGTATCACCGGCATGATTCAGAAACTGAGTATTATTTCATACTTTCAGGGACTGGGATCGTAAATGACGATGGCAAAGAAGTTATTGTTAAGCCGGGCGATTCAATCATTACAGGAAACGGGGCATCACACAGCATTATGAATACAGGGTCTGTCCCTTTAGTGTTTCATGCAATCATCGTAACTTACTGAATTTTGTTTAGGTCTGTCCCTAAGCTTACGAAAACCAATAAAGCCAGAGGAATAGCCATGATTGACATACGAAGTGATACCGTTACAAAGCCGACTGATGCTATGCGAAAGGCTATGGCTGAGGCAGAAGTAGGAGACGATGTTTACGGAGATGACCCAACGGTAAAAAAATTAGAAAGTCTTGGCGCAGAAATGCTGGGTAAGGAAGCAGCGCTATTCGTACCATCCGGTACGTTTGGCAACCAGTTAGCTCTTTTCACCTGGTGCAACAGGGGGACAGAGGTGCTTCTTGGCGAGGAATGCCACATAATCCAACATGAAGCCGGAGCGGCTTCAATAATCGCCGGAGTACAGACACGTCCGATTCCGGCCCCAAACGGTATACTTACTGCTAAGGCTCTTTGTGAGCGTCTACGGAAACAAGACCTTCATATGCCGCCAACTTCACTTATTTGCATTGAAAATGCCCATTCCCTAGGGGTGTCTGTCCCTTTAGCCGCTATGGACGAGACTAGGAAAATTGCAGACGAATGGAAACTACCGATTCATCTTGACGGAGCCCGTATTTTCAATGCCGCGGTGGCACTGGACTGCAATGCTAGGGACATAGCGTCAATGGCGGATTCGGTCATGTTTTGCCTTTCTAAGGGACTATGCGCGCCAGTGGGCTCTCTCCTTGCAGGGAAAAAGGAATTTATCGAAAAAGCACGATACAAAAGAAAAGTAATGGGCGGGGGTATGCGTCAGGCAGGTATCCTGGCCGCTGCTGGTATCATTGCTCTTGAGGGACAGACCCAAAGACTAAAAGAAGACCACATACGAGCAAAAAACATCGCTCGTGGACTTGCAAAAATCCCAGGAATTGTCATTAAACCAAAGGAAACTGAGATAAATATGGTGTTTTTCACTTGGCCTCAAGCAAAGGATGAAAAAATAGCTGCTAATGTAACCAAAACTTTTAAAAAACACAATATAATCATCAACCCTCCGGAAAATGGAGTATTCAGATTTGTTACCCATTACTGGATAGGCGATGCTGAAGTAGAAGCAATACTGGCTGCTTCCAGGGAAGCTCTTAATACAAAGGGACAGACCTGCTGAATTTCGATATGGAGGGACAGACCCGATGAATATTTATCAAACGCGGCGAGAAAAAATCTACGACTGGATGTCCAGGGAAGGGACAGACCTCCTCATGATAAACGACTCAGAGGAACACCGTAACCCGCTGATCCGCTGGCTTTCAGGACAGCCGGGAGACGCCCTTCTTTTTCTCTCAGCGGCAAAGAGTTCTCTCCTTGTCCCCTGGGACATTAACATGGCCAAGCTTTATGCAAAAGTGGATGCTCTGTCCCCTTATGCGGAATTTGGACGTCAGCCCATTAAGGCTCTAAAGGGAGTCCTTGAACGCCTAAAAATCCCCAAAGGAGCCAAAATCGAAATCCCCGAGACGACCTCATACCCAAAATTCTCCAATTTTGTTAAGGAAGTAAACGACTTTGATATAATTTGCCGTGAAGGTGGTGTCTGGGAAGAACTGAAAAGAAACCGCGCCGTGAAGGATGAGGACGAATTAAGGGTCTATCACAAACTAGCAGATATAACTAACAGCATAATTAGCCTTCTGGAAGACCAAATTCGCGCGGGAAAAATTAAAACCGAAGCGGAAGCGGCCCTTTTTATAGAATTCGAATGCAGGGGACAGAGCTGCGAAGGCACGGGGTTTGAAACCCTGGCTGCCGGACCTGCCAGAAGCTTCGGCATACACGCTTTTCCGGCCTATACGGGAGAAGCATTCGGTGGAACAGGGCTTTCGATTCTTGATTTCGGCCTAAAATATGCCGGTTACACCAGCGACGTAACAATGACATTCGCAAGAGGGCCTCTATCAGAAGCCCAGGAAGAAATGCTTTCTCTTACAGAAAAGGCGTACAAACTTGCTCTTGGAATGTTGAAACCAGGCGTTCCCGCGAGGGACATAGCAATTGCTGTGGACAATTTATTCGCAGAATCAGACAAAACAATGCCCCACAGCCTGGGTCACGGCATAGGGCTTCAAGCCCACGAAGCTCCCTTACTGAGCAGCAGGGCGGGCAATGAATGGATACTGGAAAAAAACATGATTATCACCATAGAGCCAGGCCTTTACGACCCTGTACACGGCGGCTGCCGTCTGGAAAACGACATCCTGGTCACGGGAACCGGCGCCGAAGTGCTCACCAATTCCAGAATTATTAGATTATAGCGTCGCCTATCTCAATCTGTTGACCAAGTTATCCTGCTCCGCGATAATATTAGTATAGTCGAAGGGGTCTGTCCCTTTAGTTTGGCGGGTCTGTCCCCCTTCGACCAGGTGTAACCATTGGAAGGCCTATAAGGTTGTTTATTTACTATGAAAACTGTCAACACCAGCGGAAAAAACAAGAAATTTCTCTTTCTAATAACTTCCTGGGCTTTTAGCCTTATCGGTATGTCCCTTTTAATTGCCTGTTCATTTGATTACGGCGCCGGAACCGGGCTTGAAGATACCAGGCCGGACATTGTTATGGATAATATCGAGTATGTCCGGGTCCGGGGAGGAGATATACTTGCGCGCTTTCAGGCGGAGCATGCCGAACGCTGGGAGGAACGCCAGCTTATGGAACTTAGCAACTTTACCTTTGAACAAATGGAAGACCGTGGAGAGACCGTTAATGTAGAAGGGGCGGCAAAAGCGGCGACAGTACAGATAGACACCGGAGATATCTCTCTTTCAGGCGGAGTACGCATTAGCATAGAATCGGAAGATATCATTATCAGTACCGAAGAACTGGAATGGAGGGATAAAGAAAAAACAATAAAAGGCGGCCCGGAAGAGGAAGTGGACGTAAAGCGCTCCGACGGCACAAACTTTACAGGCAAGGGATTTTCGGCGGACATTCGGAGCAGAACATGGTCTTTTACAGGAGAAGTAAAGGGCCGTTATGTGGAAAAAGATGAAGAGAAATAACAGATGAAAGCGCTTTTTTCTGTTTTATTTTGCGTTATTCTCACTGGCGCCGTTTGGTCTGACACATTCACTTTCAGGGCCGATCGCGTACAAGGCAGCAGAGCAACGGGAAGAGAAGTAACCATACTCACAGGAAACGCGGAAGTGCGTTCCGACAAGCTTCTTATTCACGCTGACCGGATTGAAATATCCGGCAGTGATAACAGGTTCATCGACTGCAGCGGCAATGTTCAGGGATTTGAGGAAGAAAAAAATATATTATTCATAACCGACCGTATGCGCTACGACCGGACTTTAAAAATCGCGCGTCTGGAAGGAAATTCCACAATGGAGGACAGGGATAACGAAATAGTCGCCCGCGGCCGTTTCATTGAATACGACGATGAAAATGAAATCGCCATCTTGCAAATATCCGTAAGGCTGTTCAAGGACAACCTGGTATGCCGCTCTGAATATGCCGTATACCGCCGCGCGGAAAAGACCCTTGCCCTTTCAGGTTTTCCCCTGGTTTATAAAAAAGACGATGAATATCGGGCAGACAGAATCAGGGTGGATCTGGATACCGATGATGTAGTTATGGAAGGAGATGTAAAAGGTTCATTAAAGAACTAAGGCCATGAAATTTAACATCCCTCTTCCTGCCGGACTAACACACAAGCTAAAATCGCGGATTCTTCCCGAACCAACACCCCCGCCCCGCCCCAGGCCTAAAGGCTTATTGGCAAGAGCCTCAAGCCAGCATTTTAATAACCTTGAGGTGAAAAATCTGCACAAAAGGTTCGGCCTAAAAGAGGTAGTCAAGGGAGTGAATTTTACCATGCAAAACGGAGAGGTGGCCGGCCTCTTGGGACCAAACGGGGCGGGAAAGACAACCATTTTTTACATGATTGTCGGCTTCTACCGCCCCACCCAGGGGAACGTTACCCTGGACGGTCTGGACATTACCTCCATGCCCATGTACCGCCGCGCAAGACATGGCATCGCTTATCTGCCTCAAGAGGCCTCCATTTTCAGAAAGCTCACGGTGGAGCAAAATATTTGGGCTATTCTGGAAAGCCGCACAGACATTACAAAGGTTCAGATGGAAGAACGCCTGGAATCCCTCCTTGAAGAATTCGGCATTGCGCGGATCAGAAGACAGCTCGGTTTTACCTTGTCCGGCGGTGAAAGACGGCGGACTGAAATAGCCCGCTCTCTCGCGACAGAACCAAAGTTTCTTCTTCTGGACGAACCTTTCGCCGGAATCGATCCAATCGCCGTTTATGAAATAAAGCAGATCGTCCGCCGCCTTGCCGAAAAAGGAATCGGCATTTTAATCACCGACCACAATGTAAGGGACACCCTGGAAATAACAACCGAAGCTTTTATAATCAACGAAGGCATAATCGTTACACGCGGCGCTAAGGACGAAATCCTTTCAAACGAGATGGTCAGAAAAATTTACCTGGGCAGCGAATTCAGAATGTAGCGGCTTTAACTAAAAGGCCTTCCCAGGGGAGCATAACCCCGTTTAATTCCGCCCTTCCGCTATTGGAGATTAAGAGCGTACCTTGCAAAGCGATTTTTTTTGGCAGCCGCTTTTTCCGCGAAGAAAAATTAAGACCTACAGTATACACTTCTTCGCCCAGCTTGCGTTGATAAAACATAAGGTGAGTATCGGCGAAAAGGGGTATAAACTCACCGTGTTTCAAACTGTCGCTTTTTTGCCGCAAAGCGATAAGGGTTTTGTAGAAGCTCAAAACCGAAGATGGATTGTTTTTCTGCGATTCGTAATTAATGTATTTGTAATTACCGTTAATGCCAAGCCAGGGTTTGGCCTGAGTAAACCCGGCGTTATTTTCGCTGTTCCACTGCACAGGCGTGCGGGCGTTGTCACGAGAGCTGGCTTTTATCCACTTCCAGCGCAAAAAGCCTGGTATGTGCAGCTTTTTCATCAACCTGTTTAAGCCGTGGCTTTCCACATCGTTGACTTCTTCCAGGCTTTGGTAATCGAAGTTGGTCATGCCTATTTCCTGTCCCTGATAAATAAAGGGAGTACCGCGCAGGGTAAGTTCCAGAAGGGCAAGCATTTTTGCGCTGCGCTCCCAATACCTGCCCGGCTTTCCGTCAGGTGAGCATTTCCCCGCGCCGAAGTGCGACACAATCCGGCTTTGGTCATGGTTCTCCAGGTACAGGGCATTCCACTCAAGCCCGCGCTGCCATTTCGCTAAAACCTCAAGCAGCTTACGCGCCCTGAATTTTTTGGGAATGAACCTCGCAATCCGGCGATCAATTTCCAGATGCTCAAAGTAAAAAAGCATATCCAGCTCTTTACGGCTTTCGTCGCATAAAAGTTTCGCCTCATCAAGATCCACCATGACAGTTTCGCCGACTGTAAAGCAGTCGTAACGATCCAGCACGTCCCGGCGCAGCTCCCGCAGAATGGCGTGGTTTCCCTCCTGACACTTGTAATGCTCAATGCCGCAAACCGTCATGTTCCTTTTGCCGTCCTCAAGGCTTGACTTGTAAAGAACATTGATCACGTCGCAGCGAAAACCAGACGCGCCCTTATCAAGCCAAAAGCGGAGGATGTTTTTTATTTCTTCAATTACTTTGGGATTTTTGTAATTCAGGTCAGGCTGTTTTTTGTCAAACAGATGCAGAAAGTACTCGCCGCTTTTTTCATCGTATTCCCAAACCTCGCCCATAAAAAAGCCTGTCCAGTTATTGGGCGGTAATCTTTTCCCGTCGGGAGCTGATTTACCCGGCCGCCAGATGTAATAATCCCTGTAAGGACTGGACGGCTCGCGGCTTTTTTGGAACCACTCGTGCTCGTCGGAAGTATGGTTGATCACCAGATCCATAATGATCCTGATGTCCCGTTTCGCGGCCTCGACAAAAAGTTTTTCCATATCCGCCATTGTTCCGAATTTAGGATCAATCGCATAATAATCGCTGATGTCGTAGCCGTTGTCGGCGTCCGGGGATTTGTACACAGGCGAAAGCCAGATAATACCCGCGCCCAGCTCTTTGATTTCGTCCAGACGGGAAATTATACCCGGAATGTCGCCAAAGCCATCGTTATTTACGTCCTGAAAACTTCTGGGATAGATCTGATAGGCGACGCGATCCTTCCACCATGTCTTCATATCGCTTAGCTCCCGTCATTTTCAATAGCCGCATCGGCGGCTGCCGGCTTATGGTGTATAACATTATGCTTCCACTTCCCCGTAAAGAGATAAACGATAATCACCAACAAAGTCCCGGCGCTTGCCGCCGGCGCGCCGAGACCTACGCCTTTAAGACCCCAGTCCAGCTTGATTCCGAAAAAGTAGCACACAGGCACCCTAAGAAGTACCGAAGATAGTATATTAGTCACAAGCGTAAAGAAGGTGTGCCCGCCGCCGATCAAAAAGCCGTTGATGCAGAATATAAAAGGAATAAGGAAAAAATCATAGGCAAAAGAACGAAGATAGGTAACCCCGTCATGAATCATCCTTGGGTCGTTTCCAAAAATCCTGAGAAGCGATTCCGGAAAGATCATAACGAGGGCGAAAAAGCCAAAGCTTACGCAGAATGAAAAAATAACTCCGATCCTGCAGGCGGATACCGCCCTGTCGATTTTTCCCGCGCCGAAGTTTTGGGCGGCCATGGCGGAAACGGAAGTGCTCATTGCCTGGATGGGCATAAAGGCAAAACTGTTAAACTTCCCCACAGCCCCAACGCCGGCTGAGGCGCTCACTCCGCCAACGATATTTACAATTGTCTGGATAAACGCGAAGGAAATACTGGTAATACTGTTTTGAATGCAGGTAGGAAGCCCGATTTTGAAAATAAGCTTTAACTGCTCACCGTATATTTTGAAAGAACGGAGCTTAAAATCAAACTGGAAATTGTTTTTCTTCATATAACCGATGCAGAGGAAAACGCTGATGGCCTGGGAAATAACCGTTGCCAACGCGGCGCCAAAGGCGTTCCAGCGAAAAACCGCCACAAAAAGAAGATCCAAAAATATGTTGGTAATGCAGGCTGCCAGAACAAAATAAAGCGGCTGCTTGGAATTGCCCATTCCCCGGAGTATCGCGGATAGGGCGTTGTAGCCAAAAATAAAAATAATCCCCGTAAGTGTAACCGTCAAATAGCTGTCGCTTTCCGAAAAAGACTCCGCCGGTGTATGAATAAGGCGCAGCACCGGTCTTCTTAAAAAGATCATGATCACCGTAATTGCAAGAGATGAAAGCGTTAGAAGGGTTATGAGGGTCGTTATCGCCTTTTTAAGGGCCGGCTGGTTTCCGGCCCCCAGGTATTGGCCTATAAGCACAGTGCCCCCCATGCAGAGCCCTATAATGGTATTGGTCAGAATAAATGTAACCTGCCCGCCAATAGTAACGCCTGACATGCTTTCGCTGCCACAAAAATTTCCAACAATAAGCATGTCCGCCACGTTGTATAAAGACTGGACAAAATTTGAAGCCAGAAAAGGAAGGGAAAACAGCACCAGCCTGGTCAGCACATTTCCCTTGGTGAGGTTATTTTCTATCATTACGAATCAACTTCCTTTTATTGAAACACTTCCACCGGCGGTATGAAATTCTTTTCAGCATTTTCAGCCTTAAACGCCGAGGCTAAAGCCACTCTCAGGGACGCGGCCCGTTCCTCAAGGTAACTTACAGGCAGCGCCGAGGCCTTAGGATCTTCCGGCGCGGGCCGGGCTTTGCCGTAAATTTGTACCTTGCGAATACCGGAATTTTCCTTAGCATTACCGGATGAAACCAGCTCCACCAACAGCTTTTCCCAGGCTTCAGCTTCCTCTTTCGGCGGCCCCTCGCCATCAACGGCGCAGATCATCGTCTGAATCGTTACCGGAGCTCCGGCGGCAAATTCCTTTGTCTTCTCGATTATTTTTTCAAAGGGAAGAACTGAGCGATTCATCTTCTTATACCATAAGTTTGTCCCCGCGTCCAGCTTAAGCCAGATATTCAGATTAAGGGAAAGAGCGGAGCAGGCAAGCAGGGAAAAGAGCTTTTCTTCCAGAAGAAATGAACCGTTAGTAATTACAACCAGTTCAGCGGCAGGAACCAGAGCTGTGCGCGCACAAGCAGCCTTTTCCAAAGCCTCCGGAAATTTTGGCGAAAGCGTGGGTTCGCCGTTTCCGGAAAAACAAATGTCCCTGACAGGAATATTCTGTTCCAGCGCGGAGGCAACTGTCAGGCGCAGATCATCTTCCATAAGTTCCAGGGAGAACTCAGAGTCATTTGAAAAGGGAAACACCTCGCAATAGGGGCAGTCAAAAGAACAGTGTTTCTCCGCCGGAAAAAGGTTTATCCCCACAGAAAGGCCGCCTGAACGCCTTGAATACACGGGGTACACAAGAACGCCTTTTTCACGCTTTCTGTGGTTATCTATTGGATCTATAAATGCTTTTATTGGAGATTCTTTCATTAATTTATTTACATTATAGCAGGTTAGGTACTATAATAACATTACCTAAACTAACAAGGAGTTACTAAGAATGGAAATGGAAAAGAAAAAGAATTTCTTGAGCTGGTATTTTGATTCCAATCTATTGTACCGAATTCTCATCGGTCTTGTGCTGGGTGCGGTATTTGGGATTATTCTGGCAGGCAGCCTGAAGGGCGATGACCTACAGAAAGTGCTGGTCTGGACATCCTTCTTCGGGAATATTTTTGTCAGGCTGCTCAACATGATTATGCTGCCTATAATAATCTCCACCCTTATTGTTGGGGCTTCATCAGTCAGCCCGGCAAACCTGGGAAAGATCGGCATCAGGATCATTATTTTCTATCTGATTACCTCCGCGGTAGCGGTAATAATCGGCCTCTTAATGGGAACAATTTTCAGTCCTCGCGCGGAGCTTGCAGGCTTTGCGGAGGCTGCCGGAAGGGAGGCTACCCAAACCAAGATCACGGACATTCTGCTAAACATAATACCTACCAATATTTTTGCGGCTGTTGTCAACGTAACAATTCTGCCGATTATTTTCTTTGCCCTTGTCTTCGGCCTTGCGATATCATACCTCAGGCTTTCCAAAGAACAGCGTATCAGGAACGCCGCTGAAGGTGTCTACAACTTTTTTGACGGCGTAGCGGAAATAATAATGAAGATCATTAAAGGTATCATGCAGTACGCGCCTATCGGCGTATTCGCGCTGGTAGCCGGAGTTTTCGCCACAAACGGGCCAAAGGTAATCGGCGCGCTTGGAGTGGTTACTGCCGCCTGCTTTGTTGGCTATGCGCTGCACGTAGTCGTTGTGTACTTTGGAATGCTCAGGGTTTATGGGGGCATGAGTATCGGCCGGTTTTTAAGGGACGGCAAGGATCCGTTTTTTACAGCGTTCGTAACCAGAAGCTCCAACGGCACCCTGCCTGTAACAATGGAAGCGGCGGAGAGCATGGGCATCCCCAGAGACGTGTATTCCTTCTCCCTCCCGCTTGGAGCAACCATAAACATGGACGGCACCGCCATTTATCAGGGTGTATGCGCCATCTTCATAGCCCTGTCCGTGTGGGGGCACAGTTTCACTATTGCCCAGATGGGCCTGATCGTATTAACCGCGACTCTGGCTTCAATCGGAACCGCGGGCGTCCCGGGAGCCGGCGCAATCATGCTGCTCATGGTTCTTGAATCCGTCGGACTGCCTGTTCAGGCGGGAACCGCAACCGCGGGCGCTTACGCGATGATCCTCGGTATTGACGCTCTTCTTGACATGGGAAGGACCGCCCTTAACGTAACGGGAGACCTTGTCTGCACAACTGTTGTTTCCAAAAAATTGGACATGCTTGACATGTCAAAGTGGAATAGTTAAAGGCTGCCGGGAGCTGACAGAAATGAAGCCATATAGCGCTATGTCCCGTGATGAACTTTCCGCCGAAAAGGCGTCGCTTGCATCGGCCTTTGAAGCTCAAAAAGCCAGAAAGCTGTCGCTTAACATGGCCAGGGGAAAACCCGGCAAGGAACAGCTTGATTTGTCGATGCAAATGCTTGATGTATTGTCATCTTCAAGCGACATTAACGCGGAGGGAAACGTTGATTGCCGGAATTACGGAGAACTGACCGGCATCATGGACGCGAAAAAGCTCTTTGCGGAATATTGCGAAGCTTCTGTAGAAGAAATGATAATCGCCGGTTCCACTTCACTTACTTTTATGTACGACTGCCTGGCGCGGGCAATGCTTACCGGCGTACTTGGTTCGGACAGGCCCTGGGTAAAAGAAGAGAAAGTGAAATTTCTGTGCCCTGTTCCCGGTTATGATCGTCATTTTTCAATCTGTCAATTCCTTGGTATTGAAATGATCAATATCCCCACTTCCGCCGGCGGTCCGGATATGGACATGATCGAAAAACTAACCGCCGCCGATCCTTTGATTAAAGGTATGTGGTGCGTTCCGAAATTTTCCAATCCCCTGGGAATAACATATTCGGATGAAACTATCCGGCGCATGGCGGCGCTAAAGCCGGCGGCAAAGGATTTCCGTATTTTCTGCGACAACGCCTATGCAATGCATCTGGTTTACAGGGACGTGCCGTTGCTGAACCCCCTTACCGCCTGTAAAGAAGCCGGAAATCCCAATCTTATTTACTTATTCGGCTCCACAAACAAAATTACTTTTCCCGGCGCAGGCGTCGCTTTTTTCGCGGCCAGCAAAGAAAACATCGCATTTACCGAAAAACAGCTTTCCATGCAGGCAATCGGCTGGGACAAACTGAATATGCTGCGCCATGTCCGTTTTTTAAAAAATGCAAGCGGCATTAAAGAGCAGATGCGAAAACACGCGGAAATCCTGCGCCCGAAATTTGACGCGGTGATAAAAAAACTGGAAGCAGAGCTTTCGGGACTTGGGGCCGGGGAATGGGTAAAACCCGACGGCGGCTACTTTATTACTTTTATAGCGGAAGGCGGATGCGCAAAACGAATTATCGCGCTGTGCAAAGAAGCGGGGGTAACAATGACAAACGCGGGAGCAACGCACCCTTACGGCAACGATCCCGAAGACCGCTACATCAGAATCGCGCCGTCTTTTCCCCCGCTGCCAGAGCTGGAAAAAGCGATGGATGTTTTTTGCGCGGCAGCAAGACTGGCAACGGTGGAACGCGCCATTTCTCTCTGAACTCAATTTTAAATTTCTACCACTAACCACACGAACCAACGCGAACAAACATCCCTGGGCCGTTTACCTAAGACAAGTTCTAAGTCTTGCTTGCCCGTTGCCTTGAAAGCACCTAGATTTTTAAGTATTGTTTATAAGTGAGGATATTCAAGAATACATGGTTTACCCGCTTCGCCGATAGAGAGGGTATCACGAATACCGAATTGCGTGAGACAGTAAACCGTCTTGAAGCGGGACAGGCGGATGCCGATCTTGGCGGAGGGGTGTACAAAGTGCGTGTGGCCCGTCCCGGTGAAGGAAAATCGGGAGGTTATAGGGTGATCGTGTTTTTTAAGAGCGAGGAAAGGACGTTTTTTGCTTATGGTTTTCCAAAGTCAGGCATTGACAACATAGATGAAAAGCAGCTTCGGAATTTCAAATTGGCAGCGAAAACCATTTTTAACTATTCCGAAAAAGAAATCGATGAGCGTGTAAAAAACGGATTGTTCATAGAAGTTTAGAGAGGAGCGCCAATGAAAAAGTATCGCGATGAAATTGCCGAAGTATGCCACGAAATTGTGAAAGACGGATATCGTTTGGGTATAGTAACCGATGACGAGATGAAGGAATTTGAAACGGATAGCTTTGTTTCCGAACCTGAAACAGCTCCGGCAGCCTCCGAAACCGAAATAACGGCTAAAACGTTACTCCATAATTTATCACGCTGAGGCGCATAAGAATCGAAAGGAGAGACCTCCAGAAATCTTTTGCCATTCCGCCGCCCTACCTTCGGTAAAGAACAGGGTATTAAACCAGCAAACGAAAAAAACGTTAATCTATTCTCTGCTCAATACTGTTCATCAATTATGGAACACATTTGTGAAAAATTTTCAAATAACATAGTCTTTAGTTTTTGTTTCTGTTCTTTCTGCAAAGCCATAAACCCTTCGTCTTCCTTATTATTTTCGTCATAAAACAAGCGGTAAGGCGCGATTTTAAGGGCGCTGGCGATTCTTTCAACATAATCTAACGAAGGGCAGCGGGTTCCGGTCTCAATTTGTCCAATGTATCGAAAGTCTGTATTGCACATTTCAGCGAGCTTTTCCTGCGTAAGTTTTGCCTTTTTTCTGTATTTTTTCATGTTTTCGATAAATACAGTCTGAATCTCCATATATTCCATTCTAATAGCTAGATTATCTTATAAAATACCTGCTTGACGCTAGAATTATTTTATGAAATACTAGCGCTATGCTAGACTTTAATGAAAAAATAGAGCTACCAGCAAGGATTTGTGGCTCTGAAAATAACACTTGAGACCGTCTGATTCTGGCATAGAGAGATGGAGGTTTGTTTATGTTCATGGACATTTTATTGATAGTAAAAGATTTGTTTTGGGAAATACTTCCACAAAAATTCATGATGAAAATTTGTTCTATATATTTTAACCGAAAAAAGTTTAAAAAACAGGACTGGTTGACACTGAATTTGTATATTACAGGTAAGTGTAACTTGAACTGCAAAGGTTGTAGCGCTTTTGCACCTATTGCGGACAATTACATACTTGATACGGTTTCTTTTGAGTCTGATTGTAAACGCTTAGCGGAACTGGGAGCAAAAAAAATTCCACAAATACAACTATTTGGCGGGGAGCCTCTGCTTCATTCAAAACTTATTGATATCATAATAATCTCGCGTTCATATTTTTCCCAAGCAAAATTGAGGATTATTACAAACGGCATTTTGCTCTTGGAACAAAAGGATGATTTTTGGGAATGTTGCCAATCGAACAAAGTCGATATTGCTATATCACATTACCCTATAAGCCTTGACATCAAATCTATACGAAAAAAGGCAAAAAATTATAAACTTAGATTACGCTATTACCGCGGCAAGCTTCCATGGTTTAAGTTTGAATTTGATCTGACCGGCGGATATAATCCGGAAAATAATTATCGAAAATGTAATGCGGCTATACAATGCAGTGAATTACGCGATGGGAAAATAGCAACCTGCCAATACATTCTAAAAATAGCATATTTTAACGCATATTTTCAAAAGGATCTTGTAGTTCAAGAAACAGATTTTATTGACATCTATAAGGTAAAAAATATGGATGAAATTCTGGAATTCATATCAAAGCCGGTATCTTTTTGCAGGTATTGTACTTTGAAAAATACGCCAGTAAAATGGGAGTTATCAAAAAAGGACATTTCCGAATGGACTTAAGAGTTCGCTAAGCGCGCTTATAAATCACCGTATTCGCTATCCGTCCGTCCATGACGATATCAAGAGGTTCCTCTGTCTTACTCCACCTGCAAAACTGCGTTTTCTTTTCACAATGAAGCGATTTAAGCCATTCCCAGTCAACGTGGTCCTTATCGTGCCCCGGCGACACCGACAAATACCCGATGTTCATGCTGGTTACATTATGAAAAAAATGGCTCCCTAAAGATGATTCAACATTAAAATTGGGTAGATTGGTTTCTACGATAACGCGGGAAAATGAAATCTGCGGAAAGTTTACGGGAATGCCGAGAGAATAATCCCTGGTTCCCCAGCGGCCGGGCCCGACAAGGATGTAACGCAGACCCTGCGCTTTTAACATAGCGTTGAGCGTTTCGATTTCCTTCGCGATTGCGGCCGTATGCGCTGGAGAAAAAGTTTCAGGATCAACCCATACAATGTTACTGATCGTTGTATCCCTGCCGTTTCCCATGCTCTTGCCTGAAAATACAAAACACCTGCTAATATCCTGTAAGTCTATGTTTGTCTCCTGCTTTCCGGTATTTTGTATAAGCGGCTTAACTTGTAGAAGATAAAAGATCAGTTTCTCTTCGCGCCTGCTGACCGCGAATTCAATCTCGACAGGTATGCCCATGCTTTTTGAAGCAATGTCCAGAACAGCGTCAAGCGCCTCGGCGAAAGGAAATAAATCATATTTAAGTATTGGTGCAAAATTAATGACACGGAGGCCGGGCCTGCCGATTCCCGGCTCAAGCCTGTCGTCTTCCCTGTTAAAGGTGCTTACCGTCATGGCAAAGTCTTTGTTGTTTTCTGCTTCGCTTATGTCAAGGCATTTCAAAGTCGTTTCAGCGCCTTCCAAAAGATCCAAAGCGGGATCTTCCATATCAAGCGCGTAAAAATTGCGCTGAGTGCTGTCTATCCTGGAGCCCGATACCGTCGCATCAACATTTGGATACTTTGGCGAAAACCTGTACGCCGCCCCTCCTGAAACGACATGACAGCCATGCCCAATTCCGGCAACGCACAGGCCGTCGTCGGGCTTAAGGAAAGAAAAAGGATAGTAGTTATACGATTGGGCAATCCCGGAAATAATCGGGTAATACCACCTGCCGTTTTTCGTTCCGGCGAATTCCTGAATGATAATCGCCATTCTTTCTTCTTCGATTTTATACGACGCAGCGTCAAAATACTGACGGGACGATTCAAAATACAGGCTTGCGTAAACCAGGCGCACCGCGTCGCATAGTTCCGCGATGCGCTTTTCAAAATCAGGAGCTGAATTCGGTATAACATAGGTATCGTAGACTCCCGAAAACGGCACCAAAAGCATATCTTCAAATAACCCTGAGGAACGGACAGCCAGCGGCTTGTTTGTTGTTTGCAAAAAAATCCTTAAGCGATCAACCAATTCACGGCGCAGGGGGAGCGATACGAACATCTTTTTTATTTCCATATCGCTCATGTTGATCCACGAGAATCCCCATAATTCATTTTGTTCCATGAATCTGTCGAATTCGTCTATGCCGATTAAAGCCGTATATGGAATCTGTATTTCCATTTTTTCTGAAAAACCGGAAAAGGCGGAATTTTCTATTAAGCTGCTTATGAACACAAGCCCGCGCCCTTTACCGCCTACAGAGCCGTCTCCAAGCCGGACAAGCTTATTCGGCGGCGTCTCTGTAAAACCCGAATTTTCAGGCGTTAGATCATTTGGATCCAGCATCGGTATACTGCCGCGTGTCTTGGCGGCTTTTGTTTTGCGTATACTTTCAATTAAATAATCCCGCAGCGCCTCAGACGACTCAAAATCATCGGCGCTGTAGCCCTGCATTATTTTCGCAATTCTTACTTCCCCCCTGGCCATAAACCAGGTTGAGAAGTGATTTTTGCGGCTGTGATAAAAAATGGACTCAACAGGAATTGTCCTTAACTGGATTTCAAGCTCATCCATTGTCGCGGCGCGCGACAGCTCTCCGCCGTCCGGCCTTTTGAAAACAAAGGGGCCAAAGCCAAGATGAGTTTGAAAAAATACGATCATATCATGGCCCAGGGTGTTTGAGTTTTTATCGACGAAAGCGGCTCCCATTGCGTAAGCTTTATTCCGGTTTTCTTCCTCGCTTGATTGCAGCAGAATGGGGGTCTCAGGCTTTCTTGCCCTGACTTCGGTGAGAAACTTAAAACCGGCCTCAGGATCATCAACACCGTTAACCGGATAACGAATATCGGAAATAACCGTCAATAAATAAGGTTCATAGCGTTTGAACAAATCCAGGGCTTCTTCATAATTGGCGGCCAAAAGAATTTTGGGCCGCCATCTCATTCTGACTATTTTGTTTGTCTCGACAGAGCGTTCTTCTTCCAAAAGAAGTTTGGTTTGGTTTAAGACCACAAAGTAAAGCTGCGGCAGATAACGCGAATAGTAGCGGACGGAATCTTCTATAAGAAGAATCACCGGAACCATGCCGACTTGCGTGTCATTGTCAACATTGCGCAGGTCTTCAATGTATTTGATCATGGCGACGAACAGTTTGGAATAACCGTTCCAGACAAATATTTTGTCAATAACCGCTTTACATTCAGGCCTGGAAGGATCAAGCCCCGCGAGGCTTGAGTTATTCATTGCAAGAAGCAGAATGGGAACATTGGGATCGTGCGCTTTCATTTTTCCGGCAAGCTCCAGAGGCGTGTCAAAATCCAGGCCTGCCATAAGTATGACCATGTCATACTTATTACTACAGAACATTTCGTTCGCCGACTCAGGAGTATAAGCGCAAGTAACCCTTGGTACTGTATTTAAGTTCAGGCTGAAAAACTCGCCGTAGATCTGCTCCGCTAAAGCCCCGTCCTGCTTTATCACAAAAGAATTGTACAAACTTGCAACAAGAAGAATCTCATTCACCCGGTAGCGCATGAGATCGTGAAACATATCCCGCTCGCGGTGTTCTTTGTTATAATTCTCGATCAGATCATTGAAATACATACAGTAATTCTTAATATTTTTTACCACGAACCACCACGAACCATCACGAACGTCAATAAGAAGTGTGGAGAAAGTTCGTGTTGGTTAGTGAGGTTAGTGGTAAATTCTTTACAATTATTTAGTTTTTCCAAACCACTAGCTTCTTTTAAACAAGCCCCTGGGCGATCATCGCGTCCGCGACTTTTTTGAAACCGGCGATATTCGCGCCAACAACGTAATTGCCTTCAAAGCCAAAGGACTTTGCCGTTTCAACGCAAGTCTTGTGGATGTTGCACATAATTTCATGCAGACGCTTGTCAACTTCTTCTGCGCTCCACGAAAGCCTCATTGAATTTTGGCTCATTTCAAGGCCCGATGTCGCTACGCCGCCGGCGTTTACAGCCTTGCCCGGCCCAAAGGGGATTTTCTTCTCGATAAAGAGCTTCCATGCCTCAGGCATACATCCCATGTTGGAAGCTTCAACAACCGCCTGAACCTTGTTGTCCACAAGCAGTTTGGCGTCATCCCCGGTAAGCTCATTCTGAATCGCGCAGGGCATGGCAATATCAACCTTTTGTTCCCACGGCCTCTTGCCCGCAAAGAATTTGGCGTTCGGGAATTTCTTGACATAGGTCTCTACCCTTTCGCGATCGATAAGGAGCATCTCGTTAAGATAGTCGTGCTTTTCCTGCGTGGAAATGCCGTCAGGATCGTACACATAGCCGTCCGGGCCGGATATTGTAACAACTTTCGCGCCAAGCTGGCTGGCCTTTATACACGCGCCCCAGGCGACGTTTCCGAAACCGGAAACCGACATGGTCTTGCCTTTGAGCGATTCGCCTTTGAGCGCAAACATTTCCTGGGTAAAATAAACCGCGCCGAAACCCGTTGCCTCAGGGCGCAGGATTGAACCGCCGAATGACATACCCTTGCCTGTGTAAACTCCGGTAAATTCGTTTACAAGCCGTTTATACTGGCCGAACATAAAGCCTACTTCGCGGCCTCCGACGCCGATATCGCCTGCCGGAACGTCGGTATCAGGGCCTATATGCCTGAAAAGCTCGTTCACAAAACTTTGGCAGAAACGCATTATTTCATTTTCGCTCTTGCCTGCCGGATCAAAGTCCGCGCCGCCCTTGCCGCCGCCCATCGGCAAACCGGTAAGGCTGTTTTTAAAGGTCTGCTCAAAGCCGAGGAACTTAAGCGTAGAAAGCGTTACCCGTGGATGAAAACGGATACCCCCCTTATAGGGGCCTATGGCGCTGTTAAACTGAACGCGGTATCCGCGGTTAACGCGGTACTCGCCCCTGTCGTCCATCCAGGGCACTCTGAAAACGATAGAGCGCTCCGGTTCAATAATACGCTCAAGAATTCTTTGAGCCTTATATTTGGGATCTTTGTCGATAAGCGGCGATATTGATTCAAGGACTTCTTCCGCCGCCTGAATAAATTCTGTTTCCCAGGGACTTCTGGCTTTAAGACCGTTAAGAACTTCGGTAATGTAGGCGTTCATAAAACCTCCAATAAAATAAAAAATAATATATATAGATAATATAATTCTAGCATAAAACTATAGAAACGCAAGAAAATGAGTTTTTTTATGATATGAACCATAATTTATCGTTCCATTACCGCAAACGGCACTAACCATAACACACAGGCATGGGGCGGGTATCCCCGCAGTTAGCTGTTGGAGTGGTCTCCATTTACGCATGACGGTCTAATCCCGTCCTAATGGTCATGACCATTTTTCTTTCACCCCAAAAGGCTACCTGCGGTTATCCCCGCCCCAACCTGTGTGATATACTTGGAAGCCGCCGTTTGCGGCAAAGACGAGAATTACTGCTAAATTCTGCATATCACCAAGCTAAAGCGCGCTAAACCACCTGCTCGGTGATATGCCTACAGAACCGTCCGACCGAAGGTCGGCAGTAGATTCCCCTTTACTTTTGGATACCATAAATTATTTCGTTGAATAAAATGGCCTTTTATTTCCGCTGGTATGGGAACGGGCGCCCATAAGGCAGCATTGGTGTGCGAGAGAAAATGCCAGACCAAAGTCTGCGTCAAAAAAGGCCACACCACGAGCTGCCGCATGGGCGGATTCCCATACCGGCGGTTTATAGCAGGAAATGTTTTGTTTCAATGATATAAATCAGGGTTTTCTGCATCTCCGGCAAACAGCTCCGTCTGGGGCTCCTCTTTTTCCTCTTCCTCTTTAACGATACGATCTACCCCGATGACAAAATCCGGCTTGTCGATGCTCAGTATCTTCACACCCTGGGCGCTGCGTCCCATCACCCTTATCGAGGCGACTTTCAATTTGATGGACTTGCCCTGGCTTGTAATACACATTATCTCTTCGCCGTCCAGAACGCCGACGCAGCCCACGATTTCACCGGTTTTCTCGCTGACCGTGTAGACCTTCTGCCCCGCCGTACCCCGGCCGTGGGAGCTGAACTCGCCGAATTCCACTCGCTTTCCGAAACCATAAGCGGAGATAACGAGCATTTTTTCCTCAGCGCCTACTCTGAGGAGGCCCGCAAGCTCATCGTCGGAACCCATCCTCATGCCGGTTACGCCGCGGGAGGAACGGCCCATTGGCCTGACATGCTCCCCGTGGGTACGCAGCGCCCTGCCCTTCCGCGATATCAGCACCACCTCGTCCTGAGAGCTTGTTAAAAGCGCGCTGACAAGCTTGTCGCCTTCATCCAGCTTAATCGCTATTATTCCTCTTGTTTTAGCGTTGGCAAATTCGCTTACCGCTACCTTCTTGACCACGCCGCGCGCGGTTCCCATAAAGAGGAAAGGCCCGCCTTCCTCGCTGGCAAAGTCCTTAAAGGACACCACTGCGGTTATGTCCTCATTTGGCGAAACCATCAAAAGGCTTTTTATGTGGCTGCCCTTGCTGGTTCTGCTGCCCTCTGGAAGCTCGTGAACCTTCATCCAGTAGGCTTTGCCCTCGCTTGTTATGAACATAATGTATTCGTGGGTGGATGCCACAAAGATCTGATTAACAAAATCGTCCTCGGCAAGTTTGGCGCTCTGCATGCCCTTACCGCCGCGGCCCTGGTTCCGGTAACTGGAAACGGGCAGACGTTTTACATAGCCCAGGTTTGAAATGAGGATCATCATCTCTTCTTTTTTGATGAGATCCTCAATGTTGATAGTTTCTACCTCGCCTGAAACAATTTCTGTCCGGCGCTTGTCGCCATATTTTTCGGCGGCTTTTTTTGTTTCGTCTTTTATAACGCCCAGGAGCTTCTTTTCGTCAGCAAGAAGGGACTTAAAGTACGCAATCTGGGTTTTTAGCTCCGCCAATTCCTGCTCGATCTTTTCCACTTCCAGGCTGGTAAGACGGCCAAGCTGCATTTCCACTATTGCCTTGCTCTGGGCTTCCGAAAGACCAAAACGCCCCTGTAGTTTCTCCCTCGCTTCTTTCACATCTTTGCAAGCTCTGATTAGCGCGACCACTTCGTCGATATTCGCCAGGGCGATGATGAGGCCTTCCAGAATATGGGCGCGTTCCTCGGCTTTTCTTAGATCGTACTGAGTCCGGCGCGTTACGACCTCAACGCGGTGATCCACAAAGTAACGGATCAGCTCTTTCAGGTTGAGGCACTGGGGCTTGCCCTTCACCAGGGCCAGATTGATGATTCCAAAAGTGGACTGGAGTTGGGTATTGGAAAAGAGCTGATTTAATACGACCTTGAGGATGGCGCCCTTTTTAAGCTCGAAAACCAGCCTTACAGGCTCGCCCTTTCCCGATTCATCGTTGAAATTGGCAATGCCGTCAATGACCTTGTCGCGGACAAGAACCCCGATGCGTTCAAGCAAAGGCTTGATGTATACGCCGTAGGGAATTTCATTGAATACGATTGTTTCTTTGCCCGACCTTGCGCTTTCCACCGTGAAACGCCCCCGGACAAGTATTTTGCCCCTGCCGGTTTTATAGGCTTCTTTTATGCCCCTCCGCCCGAAGATTATACCTCCGGTGGGAAAGTCGGGCCCCTGGACAAACTTCATAAGTTCATCAATGGAAATTTCAGGATTGTCGATAAGGGCGCAAACAGCGTCGCAAACTTCTCCCAGGTTGTGGGGGGCCATGTTGGTCGCCATGCCGACTGCGATGCCGCTTGAGCCGTTTACAAGCAGGTTTGGAACCACTGTGGGAAGGACGGTCGGCTCCATCTCCTCTTCCGAGAAATTGGGGATGAAATCGACGGTTTCCTTGTCCAGATCGTGAAGCATCTCTTCCCCAAAGCGGGAGAGTTTCGCCTCGGTGTAGCGCATGGCCGCCGCGCCGTCGGGGGCAAGTGAGCCGAAGTTGCCCTGGCCTTCCAAAAGGGGATAGCGTAGCGAAAAATCCTGGGCCATGCGCACCAGGGCGTCGTAAAGGGCAAGGTCGCCGTGGGGGTGAAACTTACCCATGGTGTCGCCAACGATACGGGCGCACTTTTTGGTGGCTGCGTTGTGCCTAAGCCCCAATTCCCCCATGGAATACATAAGCCGCCGGTGAACCGGCTTTAGCCCGTCCCGCACGTCGGGCAGAGCCCTGGCAACAATTACCGACATGGCGTAATTGAGGTAATCGGTCTTTACTTCGTCTTCTATAGCAACGGGTATTACTTTCCCTGTGGGAGCTGTCTCGCCTGCTGTTCCGTGTTCAAACATTATCTTTTTCCTTTATATTCATTATACTGAAATTGGTATTTTTAGTCATGAGATTACGAATGGACTCCCTTATCAAGTCTATAGCCACGGCCCTGGATATAGTGGAGGGCAGCCTTTTGGGGGCCAGTACCAACCACGGCAAGAGAATAGCCGTCCTCTGCGCAAAGATGGGAACGGTCTTACAGAAAAGCCGGGAGGAGATCACCGCCCTGGCGATTTGCGCCATGCTCCACGATAACGCGCTTACCGAATACATCCTTTCCGAGCGCCTGGACGGGCGCCATGACCCGGCAATGAAAAAACACTGCGAATTCGGGCAGCGGAATGTGGATGCCCTTCACTTCAAAACAAACGTAAAGGACTTTATCCTTTACCACCATGAACGCGCCGATGGCGCGGGGCCGTTCGGCATACGCGAGGGGGAAGGCCCGCTGGAAGCGGAAATTATCACCATTGCCGACTCAATTGACGCCGCCCATCATCTGCAAAGGCTGGAGCAAGACAAATTGCCCGCTATTAGGGACATAATTAAAAAGGAAATCGGAAAACACTACGGCAAAATAGCGGCGGAAACGATGCTGGAAATTCTCACCTGGCCTACGATCCTGTCCCTAAAAGACGATGTCATCAAGCAAACGGCGTCGGAGGCCTTGTTTCCCTGGACTGTCGATGTGCAAACAGATACTATCTTTGGTCTGGCCGGTTTTGTCGCCAGGATCATCGACTATAAATCCCTTTTTACCCGACTGCACTCAACCCAAATTGCCAACAGAGCATGGTTTATGGGGCAGCACTACCGCTATGGTTCACAAGAATTGGCGGAACTGTATCTGGCGGCGTCCCTCCACGACCTCGGTAAATTGGCTATTCCCTCTGAGATTTTGGAGAAACCCGGCAAACTTTCCGATGACGAATTTGAAATTATCAAGGGGCATGTTCGCATGACCTGGGAACTTCTTAGCGACATTGAAGGATTAGGGACTATATGCCAATGGGCATCCAACCACCATGAAAAGCTGGACGGCAGCGGTTACCCTTTCGGGAAAAAAGCCCCTGAACTGGACTTTAGTTCCAGACTGCTAACCTGCCTGGATTTATACCAGGCCATAAGCGAAGAAAGGCCCTACCACCCCAGACGCAGCCACGGAGACACCATGCGGATACTCTATGAAATGGCGGAAACAGAAAAAATTGATGGTGATATTGCCAAAGACCTGGATGCTGCCCTTGCCCCATACGACGGTAAAGATATGCCGCCGCCTGACGGCTGCGGCAGAATTTATTATTAATCGTTCATTCCGTCCATAAAGACGCAGTCGGAACCGCAAGAAAATTATCGCTGTATTTAATAGTCCTGTCGCCGGAATACAGCACAATTCCGGTGAAGGGCTTTTTATTTTTAATTATACTGTCTCTGAACCATTCAGATGGGGCAAAATCTTTTAGTGATACGTTGTGCCCCGCCTTGACTTCTATGCCCAAAAGCGCGCCGTCATCGCGTTCCACAATAAAATCTATCTCGTGCTTTTCCCTGTCTCTGTACTGATAAAGCGAATACTTGCTTTCCAGATCGACTTGCGCCGCAAGTTCCTGAAATACGAAAGTTTCCATAAGTTTACCGGATCGGTCGTTATCCAGCATTACTTCGTCTATATTCCAGTTGAGGATTGATGTCATAAGTCCGGTATCCGCCGCGAAAAATTTTGATTTTCGGTTAACACGTTCATAATCGGTTTTCAACCAGGGCGGCACTTTATCAAATATAAACAGGGACAAAAGCCAATTCACATAACTATTCAATGTAACTTTGGTCAAAGACAGCGAAGCGCCGATAGCGTTTATATCCATAAACTTGGCGGACCACGCCGCCAAAATCGGGAGCATTTCTTCCAACGCATCTTTGCGCCTGATATTGGCAATATCCATCAAATCAAATTCAATAATCGTTTTTATGTAATCTTTGTGCCATTCGCGCCGTTCGTTAAATTTTTTGATGCGGACAACTTCGGGATAGCCGCCGCGAAACGCCAAATCAAAAATTGCCCGTTTATCATATCCGCGGATAAAAGCCGGAAAATCCATCTTAAAAGCCCGCCGGAGAAAACTCGGTTTTGTTCTATTTATTTCCCCGACCGTCAGCGGGCGTAACCTTATATTTTTCACGCGGCCGGCAAGGCTTTCAGTTGCGCTGGGCATTGTCTGAAGGTTTACGGAACCGGTCAGCAGAAACTGCCCATTGCGGTTTTTTTTATCCACAATCATTTTTATTTCCGGTATAAGTCTTGGGGCTTTCTGTATTTCGTCTATGACAAGCGTTTTGGCGGATGTTTTTACAAATCCTTTTGGATCGCCAAGGGCTAAATCCAGCAAATCTGTGTCATCAAGCGTACGAAACTCCAGGCTCGGCGTCTTTATTTGCTCTGTCAGCGTGGTTTTTCCTGCCTGACGCGCGCCGGATAAAATTACAATCCTGCGATTATCCAGCGCACTTTTCAAATTCTTTGCCAGCCAACGGGGATACTCTTCGCTCATAATTGCCTGCCTTTCGCAACTTATTTATAATACAGCTCCCGCGAAAAGTAAAGTATGGCACCCGCGTAAAGGTAAATACAGCCTCCGCGGAAAGTAAAGTAGGATATCAGCAAAAAGTAGAGTATAGTACCCGCGTAAAGGTAAATATAGCCCCCGCGAAAAGTATAGTATGATACCCGCGTAAAGGTAAATAGAAAACCAGCAAACTAGGAGTCTGTAACATCTAATTCTTTTCATCCTTCCCATAACAATTCTTAATAATTTTTACCACGAACCATCACGAACCATCACGAACCATCACGAACCATCACGAACATCAATAAGATATGTGGTATAAGTTTGTGTTGGTTAGTGTGGTTAGTGGTAGATTCTTTGTAAACATTTAGATGTTCCAAAGTACTAGAGGTGTTCACCTGTTTAGGCGCTTATCAAAAGGCATTTTACGAACTGTTTATTTGTTATATTATTATTAGACCAATGAAAACCATCTACCTTGCGGGCGGCTGCTTCTGGGGAGTAGAGAAGTACCTTTCGCTGATACAGGGGGTTACATCCACGTCCGTAGGCTATGCCAACGGGCGCACCGAGAACCCCTCTTACGAAGAAGTCCGCGAAAACGGAACCGGCCATGCCGAGACTGTTAAATGCGAATTCGATCCGTCGAAGATTAGCCTTGATTTTATTCTGGAGCTATATTACGACGTGATAGATCCGACATCCTTGAACCGTCAGGGCGGCGATGCCGGAACGCAGTACCGTACCGGCGTCTATTACACCGACGAGGCGGACAGGAAAGTCATTCTCGATTCTATCGCGCTTTTACAGAAAAAATTTGAAAAGCCTGTCGTGATTGAGGTAAAGCCTTTGGAAAACTTCTACAGCGCGGAGGAGTATCATCAGAAATACCTGGATAAAAACCCGGCCGGTTATTGCCACATCGGTAACGCGAAATTCGCCAAAGCGCGTCTGGCTGCGCGGGACGGGAACCGATGAAAGATAAAGAATTGAAGATACTTGTTCCGGTTAAGCAGGTTCCCGAAAGCAGCAACGTGAAGATGGATAAGGTTACGGGGACGGTGATACGAACCGGCGTTGAAACCGTGGTAAACCCCTTAGACCTTTATGCCATAGAAACCGCCATAAGGCTTAAGGAATCTTACGGCGGAGAAGTAACCGCGATTTCCATGGGGCCGCCCGCGGCTATGCGAGTCTTACGGGAGGCCGCGGCAATGGGCTGCGACAGCTGCGCCCTGCTTTCGGATCGCAGGTTCGGCGGCGCGGACACCTGGGCCACTTCCTACACCCTTGCCCGCGCCGCGGCGAAGCTCGGCCCTTTTGACATCATTATTGCCGGGGAACGGGCCACCGACGGGGATACCGCCCAGGTAGGTCCCGCGCTGGCTTCCTGGCTTGATATTCCCGCCCTCACCTACGTTTCAAAAATCGAAAGCGTAGATCAGGGGCATATTCGCCTGGAACGCCTCGTCGAAGAAGGCTATGAAATGCTAGACGCCCCGCTCCCCTGCCTTGTTACGGTGGTGAAGGAAATCGCCGTGCCCAGGCTTCCTACCCTGAAAGGGAAAATTCGTTCCATAGAAATAGAGATCCCTGTTCTTTCCGCCGACGACCTTGATGTGAATCAGGACTATCTTGGCCTTAAAGGCTCGCCCACCAGGGTTGTAAAAATCGATACTCCTTCCGTTTCAAGGGGAGGCAGAACCATAAAAGCCATGGACGAGGAATCTGTGGCCCAGTCTGTCAACGAACTGATGGCTCTGTTACGCGAAAAGGGCTTTCTATGAAAAGCAATGTGAAAGGCGCTGTGTGGACACTGGCGGAACAGCACGAAGGAAAACTAAAAGCCGTTTCCTTTGAGCTCCTATCCAGGGGCAGAAGCCTCGCTGACAAGCTGGGCGTCAATCTAAGCTCGATTCTTATCGGCCCTGCTTTGGAAGAAGAAACACTAAAAGAGCTCATCTACCGCGGCGGCGATGAAGTCATCGCGGTAGAGGATGACTCTCTAAAGTATTTCGATTCTGTTTCCCATTCGGCGGTTTTTGAAACTCTTATAAGGGCGTACACGCCTGAGATCATTCTGGCGGCGGCGACTTCCACGGGCCGTACCCTCATGCCCTACACCGCTGTTAAAGTTCACGCGGGGCTTACCGCGGATTGTACAGGTCTGGACATAGAGGAGGGAACCGGCTGCCTCTTACAGACCAGGCCGGCCATCGGCGGCAATATAATGGCTACCATCAAAACACCGGAACACAGACCACAAATGGCAACTGTCCGCCCCCGCTCTTCCCGCCCGCTGGAAAGAGACGACAAACGAAACGGAAAGATAACCCGCTTATCGTTAGGCGACACCCTACCCGGCGGCGGACGTTTTCCTGTGTTAAAAGAAAGCCGGACAAGGGTAACCGGATACCGCCGGGATGAGACCGGCTTTGCGAACCTTGAGGAAGCGGAATTGATAATCGCCGGTGGGCGGGGGCTTAAAAAAGGCGAAAACTTCGCCGTCATAAGGGAATTGGCGCGCAGCCTGGGCGGTGAGGTTGGGGCAAGCAGGGACGCCGTAGACCGGGGCTGGATCAGTTATCCCCACCAGGTGGGTCTTTCCGGCAAGACCGTCTCTCCCAAAGTATATATAGGCGTCGGCATTTCAGGGGCTATTCAGCACCTTGCGGGAATCAAGACCAGCGAAACCATCGTTTCAATCAATATCGATCCGGACGCCAATCTCCACAAACTCGCCGACCTTGCCATTGTTGGAGACGCCTTCGAGGTGCTTGGGGAGCTGCAAAAGCGCATTAAGAAAGGGAGTGGGGAGTAGGTAATGGGGGGTAATGACAAGTTTAGTTTCAACAAGTTGACAAGCTCTATTATAGAAGAACTTAAAACCATTGTGGGAAAGGGCAACGTTATCGTAGACGGGGAGAAACTGGAAGCCTATTCCCACGACGAAACCGATGCCCATGAGTATGGACACTCTCCCGATGTTGTGGTTCTTCCCGCCAGTACGGCAGAGACCGCGGCAATCGTAAAACTCGCAAACCGCGAGCTTATCCCCATCACTCCCAGGGGCGCGGGTTCCGGCCTTTCCGGCGGGGCCATCCCCGAATACGGCGGCATTGTTGTCTCCCTGGAAAAAATGAACCGCCTTATCGAAATTGACCGCGAGAACATGGTTGCGGTGGTTGAGGCGGGCATGGTTACCAATGACTTCGCCCTGGCGGTTCAGGAGCAGGGGCTTTTCTTCGCCGGTTACCCAATGAGCCTTCAAACCTGCGTCATAGGCGGCAACATCGCCGAGAACGCGGGCGGCGGCAAGGCGGTTAAATACGGCGTTACAGGACGTTACGTTCTGGGCCTTACCCTGGTTACGCCCCTTGGGGAAATTGTTGAGCTGGGGGGTAAACTCGCAAAGGACGTTACAGGCTACGATCTTAAATCCGTCGTCATCGGTTCCGAGGGGACTTTAGGCATTGTTACCCGCGCCATAATAAGGCTCATCGGTTACCCAACGGCAAAGTCCGATCTTCTCGCGCTTTTCAAAACTCCAAAGAACGCCATCGATCTCGTCCCTGAAATTCTTTGCCGCGGCGTTACTCCCACAAGCATAGAATTCATGGACAAACTTTCGGTGCAGACAAGCTGCAAGTACCTAAACGAAAGCCTGCCTTACGAAGACTGCGGAGCGATGCTCCTTATAGAGCTGGACGGTTCCGATCCCGGTCAAGTCGAAACTGACCTCATCGAAACAGGTAAACTCTGCGAAAGCAGGGGCGCTTTGGAAGTGTACGTCGCCGAAGACCGGAACAACATCGAGCGTATTTGGAACGTTAGGCGAAACATCGCCGAGGCTTTTAAGGTGTTCAGCCCCATTCAAAGCCTGGAAGACATCGTGGTGCCGGTTTCCCGAATCCCCGCCGTCATTCCGGAGCTGGAACGCCTTGGAAAAAAATACCGCATGCAGATCCCCTGCTACGGCCACGCCGGAGACGGCAACCTGCACGCAACGCTTGTCAAAGACCCAGATATGGACATGGATGACTGGAAGAAAAATGAAAAAGCCTGCCAGGGGGAACTATACGCGATCACCAAAGAAGCAGGCGGGAAAATTTCCGGGGAGCACGGCATAGGAATCAAGCGCCGGGAATTCTTCAAAGACCTGGTTGCCCCGGGCGAGCTGGAACTGATGAAGGCGTTGAAAAGGGCCTGGGATCCCAACAACATCATGAATCCGGGGAAGATATTTGTTTAGGCTTCCCGCAATCCTGACGCGTTCCCCATACAATAAACAGGCAAAAAGCTGAAGATTTTCCAAAACTTCAGTTTTTGGAAAATCTACCTTAGATTTAGATGAAAAACCGGCTTCAATGCCGGTTTTTAATAAGCCTTTTTCAAAACTAACAGAGTTTTGGAAAAGGCTCAGTTAATAGAAATTTTTCTTTTTGTTCACCGCTAGTTAATAACTCTCCGCTAATTTCATAGCATCAGATTTTAACAATCTGGGCTGTTTCTGTACGGAAACAGAAATTATTTAAACGCCGTTCCAATAATAAAATACGGCTGGGAGAGACAACATGGAAAATCAGGATTCAACACCGCAGGAAAAAAAGAAGTTCTTTAATCTGAAAGGAAAGAAAAAGAAGATTATCATCGGTGTTATAGCCGCATGGTTTCTGATCGGCATAATTATTCATGCTTTTGGTTTCAGAGGCGCATGGGGCGACAGAGGCTATTCACTTATGGGGAACGGAAACGTCCCTGTCGCGGCGAAAAATTTTGAGTCAATGGGGATCGTATTTGCCGAATCAACAGCCATTACAGGGAACGGATACCGTGCAACCTATAACGCGCTTATGAAGGCAGCCGCTCAAAAAGGAGCCGACGCGGTAATCAATGTCAACATCGCGTCGACAGGAATTTTCAACAAAACATGGTCAGGTTCGGCTACAGCAATAAAGTACCTTGATACGGTATCCTCTGACGCTCCTTTAATCGGCGGGATCGGCGGCGCCGCTATTATGCCGCGCAACGGATGGTTTTGGGGAAGAGGCCGCTATTAAACAGATGAATTAACTACCCCGATTTCTATTTTTTAGAAATCGGGGTAAGATTGTATTCGGGAAACACTATGACCATAAAACGCAGGCTCTTTTTTTCCAATATCCGCATGGTTCTGGTAACCATCGGCGGTTCCGTTATAACTTTTCTGGCCGTCCGTATATTATTTTTTATTATCATGGGCGGGGCATGGTGGGATGGAACAGAAAATTATTCAAACATAGAAAGATACAATACGCGCGCCTGGGGCAGTTTATTCGTACTCGCTTCTATCGCCATTTTTGTTTTATTTATCAGCATCATTAATAGCATACTAACCTATCGCATGATAAAAACCATTACCAAACCGCTGGAAATTTTGACTCGCGGCGTAAATCAGATTCATGAAAGAAATTACGCTCACCGTATTGAGTACAGCGACGATGACGAGTTCCGTCCGGTCTGCGAAGCCTTTAACCAAATGGCGGCGCAGTTGGAAGCCTCTACAGCGCAGCGCTTAAAAGACGAAGCGAACCGCCGCGAGCTGCTTGCGGGCGTTTCCCATGATTTACGCACGCCGCTTACAACCATAAGCGGCTATCTTGACGGGCTTGAATCAGGCGTGGCTTCCACACCTGAAATGCGCGAAAAATACCTTCACACGATAAAAAATAAAACCATTGACATGCAGCGCATAATTGAACAGCTCTTTTTGTTTTCAAAACTCGATATGGATGAATTTCCGTTCTCTCCAGGCCGCTTTGAGTTAACGCGCGCCCTTTCCGATATGGTTGAAGAGCTTACGGAAGAATACGCGGCGCGCGGGCTTGAGGTTATCATTAACGTCAGCCCTCAAAATGTATTTGTTAACGCCGATGTATCACACTTTAGAAGGGTAGTAATTAACATTTTAGAAAACAGCGCCAAATATAAAGAAAAAGAAACAGGGCGCGTGGAAATAAGTTTTTCCGCTGACAATAATTTCGCACAGATCAGATTTGCCGATAACGGGCCGGGCGTAAGCCAGGATGCGCTCCCAAATTTATTCAACGTATTTTACCGCGCCGATCCTTCCCGTCATACAAAGGGCTCGGGTCTCGGACTCGCCATCAGCGCTAAAATAATTGAGCGCTCAGGCGGAACCATTCACGCCGAAAACGCCGATTCAGGCGGTCTTGCTATTGTTATCCGTTTGCCGGTTGAAGCGGGAGATGCGTAATGGCAGATAACAAAAAGAGAATACTTATTATTGAAGATGATCCCGACATCGCCGCGCTGGAAAAAGATTATCTTGAAATGGACAATTTTGAAGTTGTTATTGAAAAGAACGGGCGTAAAGGCATGGAACGTGCGTTAAAAGAACAATTCGCGTTAATTCTGCTTGACTTAATGCTCCCCGGAAAAGACGGAATGACAATCTGCCGTGATATTCGGGAAAAAGTTGATATACCCATTCTCATGGTAACTGCCCGCGTTGAAGACATTGACAAAGTGCGCGGCCTGGGGCTTGGAGCGGACGATTATATCACCAAGCCATTCGCGCCGGCTGAACTGGCGGCGAGGGTAAAATCCCATATCGCCCGCTATATGCGGCTTACGAAAAAATCAGCAGCGTCAAAAACGTTTGATGAACTTGATTTTGGCAGTCTGCGAATAAACAACTCTACCCATCAGGTTTTTGTTGACGAGGCAGAAATAACCCTCACCCGAAAAGAATTTGAGCTTCTTTATTTTCTTGCCGTCAACAGGGAAATTGTATTCAGCAAAGAACAACTATACGATAAAATATGGGGCGAAGATATGTACGGCGACATAAAAACAGTGTCGGTGCATATCAAACGTCTTCGGGAAAAAATCGAGAAGAATCCTTCTGAGCCTGTACATCTGCAAACCGTTTGGGGAACGGGTTATAAATTCATAGGGCTATGAGCGGAATCCTTATTTTAGCCGACGATCTTACCGGCGCGAACGATACGGCAATTCAATTTGTCAAGCGGGGATTCCCAACTCTGGTCGTCATCAACGCCGATTCGGCAAACGCCGGACTTTTTGTTGCCTACGATGTTATCTCCGTCAACTGCGACAGCCGTGGATTAAACGCCGATGAAGCGTACAGCGCCGTTTTCAAGATCGCAAAACATTTTGAAGACGCTTCTTTTGTTTACAAAAAAGTAGATTCCGTGCTTAGGGGAAATCCCGGGCAGGAACTTGCCGCCGTAATGGACGCCCTTGATATTCCTCTGGCTTTGGCGGCCCCGTCTTTTCCGGCTAACCGCAGCATAATTGAAAACGGCGTACTCTCAAACGGAACCGACGCGGCGCTGGTCTTCGCGAATGGAAGCGGAAAAAAGGCAATGAATATCCCGCTGGGAAAAATCAGAAAGGGCACTGACAAGGTTAAGGCTTTTATCAATTCGCATGAAGGGACTCAGGTCTTTGTCGCCGACGCCGCAACAGATGATGATCTTGAAATTGTCTGCAAAGCCTCAGCCTCACTCGCGAGGCCCCACGTGCTTGCGGGTTCCGCCGGGTTGGCGAATCAACTGGCACGCAGACTTGGCAAAGCGGAGGCGGTTCCTTTCCAAAAATCCACCGCGCTGTCCCCGGCGCTGATAATCGCCGGTACCAGGCAGGCTGAAACCGCCGCCCAGATCGATACCCTTTGCAAAACATTCCCGTCCGCCGCGCTTGTTCGTTTTGACGTTGCTATGGCCTCAGGCGGCAATGCCGAAAACGCGACGGCCAAGGCTTCTGACGCGGCCTCGCGCCGAATGAAAGAAAACCCTTTTTCCTGCATAATCGCTGTAGACAGCATGTTCGCTAAAACAGCCGGCGCTTATGCCGAAGGCGATGAAACAAGCGCCGTTATATGCAAAGCCCTTGGTGTCTTAGCTGAAAAACTGATGGATTCGTTTCGTTTTCCGATGCTTCTTACAACTGGCGGAGATACGACCCTGGCGGTTTGCAAACGCCTTGGGGTAAGCGCCATAGAACCGTTAGTTGAAATTTGCCCCGGCATTCCGCTGGGGCGAATCGTGGGCGGATCATACGATGGGCGTTTTATCGTTACAAAAAGCGGAAGGTTCGGGAACGCCGATTCCCTTGTAGAAATTTTAAATTGGAGTATGAAATGAGCGAAAAACCTATTCTGGGAATTACTATGGGAGACCCTTCGGGCATAGGGCCAGAGATAAGCGTTAAGGCGCTTGGGCAGGAGCAGGTTTACGAAATCTGCCGACCCCTTGTCATAGGAGACGCCGGAGTAATCGAAAGGGCCGCGTGCGAAGCTGTTAAGCGGCAGGACATCGCAATTCATCCTGTGTCCTCAGTTGGGGAATGTCTTTTCAAACCCGGAACCATCGACGTGTATGACCTGCGCAGTATTGAAGCGCAAAAACTCAAAATCGGCCAGGTAGACGCCGCTTCCGGCGAGGCGGCTTTTGTTGCTGTAAAAAAGGTAATCGAGCTTGCCCTGGCCTGCGAGATTGACGCGACCATTACAAATCCCCTCAACAAAGAGGCCCTTAACCTGGCAGGCCATCACTACGCGGGGCACACTGAAATATACGCCGATCTTACAAAGACCAAGGACTATACCATGATGCTTGCGGATGGGGAACTCCGGGTGGCGCATGTTTCTACCCATGTCTCCCTGCGGGAGGCCTGCAATCGGGTCAAGAAAGACAGGGTTCTAAGGGTAATTGAATTGGCGTATAACGCGTGCAGGAGCTTCGGCATAAGCGCGCCCAGAGTAGCGGTGGCCGGGCTTAACCCCCATGCCGGAGAAGCGGGCATGTTCGGGCGGGAGGAGATCGAGGAAATAACGCCTGCTATTGAGGCCGCCCAAGCAAAAGGCATAGATGCCATTGGCCCCATACCGCCTGACACGGTTTTTGCCAAAGCCCTGGGGGGCATGTACGACATTGTAATTGCCATGTACCACGATCAGGGTCATATTCCCCTTAAAACGCTGGGGTTTCGCTACGATAAAGCAGCGGGAAAATGGCAGACAATCAGCGGGGTTAATATCACTCTTGGGCTTCCCATCGTCAGAAGCTCGGTTGATCACGGAACCGCCTTTGACCAGGCATGGAAGGGTACAGCCAATGAATCAAGTTTGGTAAATGCCATTGAATACGGAGTTAAACTCAGTTGCCCCCTGGAGTACCACAAATAGTATTGATTTATCACACTTATTGCCGCCAAAAAGTGTTGATTTATTACACTTATTGGTTGCAATAAGTGTAAATTTGCACTATACTTTAAACTTATGGAGCGTTCCTGCTATAACGACCTTTTGGCCTGGAAGAAAAGTAAAAACCGCAAACCGCTTATCCTTTACGGTGCGCGCCAGGTCGGCAAAAGCTGGCTTTTGGATGCTTTCGGCAAGGGGGAATTCAAACAGACCCTGCACATGAATTTCGATACGGACGATGGGCTAGGCCCTATTTTCGGCGGCAACATATCCCCCGAAAGGATTATTGCGGCGCTATCCGCCAATTACAAAACGGAGATAAACCCGGCGGACACCTTGCTTATATTCGACGAGATACAGGCAAGTCAGCGGGCAAAAGATTCCTTAAAATACTTCAATGAAGAAGCGCCGCAATACCACATAGCCGCCGCCGGAAGCTTCCTTGGCGTGGCAAGCGGGAAGTTCCCCGTGGGGCAGGTGGATGAGCTTACTTTGTTTCCCATGTCTTTTGCCGAGTTTCTGGAAGCTTCAGGCGAATCCCGTATGCTTGGCATTTTGCGTTCGCAGGATCCCGCGCTAATAAGCGCCCTTGCCGCGCGGTTTACGGAACTGCTGAAAACCTACATGTATGTCGGCGGTATGCCTGTGGCGGTAAAAGCCTATATTGAAACGAACGACCCGCAAAAGGTGCGTACAGAGCAAAACGCCATACTGAACAACTATAAAAATGATTTTGCTAACCATATCCCCGCTAAAGATTTGCCGAAAGTCCGCATGATTTGGGATTCCATACCTTACCACCTTGCCAAAGAAAAGAAAAAGTTTGTGTATAAGGAAATAAAAACGGGCGGGCGCGCTGCGGAGTTCGAGAACGCGATGGACTGGCTTGTCAACACAGCTCTTGTGTACAGGGTCAACCGCACCACAAGCCCTAAACTCCCGCTTTCAAGCTATGGTGCTCCTTCCGCCGAGCGAGCGTTAGCGAGCGAAGGTTCCCCTCCGGTACGCGAACACTTCAAGCTTTATTTCCTTGATGTAGGACTGTTAGGCGCAAAGGCTATGCTCGACATATCCACCCTTATGCTCCCAAGCAGCTCCGTATTCACGGAATTCAAGGGCGCGTTGACGGAACAATACGTCTTACAGGAAATAAAGGCTAACACCGCCTTGCCGGTGTTCTATTGGGGCAATGATTCAGGCAAGGCCGAAGTTGATTTCATTATGCAATACAAAAGCGAGATTATCCCCATCGAGGCGAAGTCGGCCATAAGCACGAAGTCGCAAAGCCTTTCAGTGTATATGAAAAAATACAAGAGCGCCCGCGCAGTCCGCGCTTCCTTAAAGCCTTTTAGCAAGAACGGTCAAACCTATGCCGTGCCGCTTTATATGATAGGGGAACTGGAACGCATACTCGCCGACGTTTACACCAAATGATAGCTCTGCTCAATAGCGCGTATCTGCCTGTAAAGCGTTTCGTTTACCGGAACGGGGATGCCGTGTTTCTTGCCAAGTTCTGTTACCGTCAGGCTGAACATTTCAACTTCGGTTTTTCGTTTCGCGAGTACGTCCTGGCACATGGAAGTATAGCCAGCGGGGTTCAGGACGGTTACCGTGCCAACCCAGCTTTTTACGTCCTCTTCGCCAAGGTCGATACCTTCAGCGTTGGCGACGGCGACTACTTCCCGCGCGGCGGCGTCGATTAAATCCCGGGCTTCGGGTATTTCGTTGGGGCCGCCCTTGTTCGAGATCGCGCCGTAGGGCAAACGGAGTACCGCGGTAACCTGGTTGACGCCCACGTTGAGCATGAACTTATACCACAGCGAGCGTTTCATATTCGCTTCCAGTTTATACGCTACTCCGGCGCGGTCGAAAAATTCCGCAATCGCCTGTTCCCTCTCTCCGTTCTTTCCGTCAGTATCCCCGAAATGGATGACGCCCTTTTTGGTGAAGTTTGTTTCCTCGGCCTTGTGAAAAGCGTCGGTGCCAAGGATCATGGCAAGGGGGAGGCGCTCCCGTCCGAATTTCGCGCCGATTATATCCTCGCTTGAAATGCCGTTGAGAAGCGACAGTATAATCGTGTCTTTGTCCACGGATGGAGCGATGTCCTCGATAATTTGATTCAAATGACCGAATTTGCATGCCAAAATAATGAGGTCGGACTTTCTTTCCTGAGTAAAGCGGAAATCCGGCTTTTTGCCGTTTATCTTTAGTCCGTTTTTGCGATAGCGCTCAAGGCGCTCTCCCTTCGCGAGAATTGAAACGCACTCGGGATCGTAATTGTAAATTGTTTCCGCTACGGTAAGGCCGACAGCTCCGGCTCCGGCCAGCAACACTGAATTTATTTTCATGGGTTTTATTGTAGCATAAAGTTGGGGTCTTTGCCCATCTTGGTCATTTTTTTCATCATGCTTTTCATCTTCTCGAATTTTTTTAGAAGGCGGGCTACTTCTGCTACGGAAGTCCCGGAGCCGCGGGCAATGCGGGAGCGGCGCGAAGGCCCGATGATAAGGTGGTTTGCGCGCTCCTTGCGGGTCATCGAAGAAAGGATGGCCTCCTGGCTTTTAAGCTCCGCCTTGTCGATGTCCTCTTCGCTTATCTGGCCCGCCATGCCGGGGATCATGTTTAACATGGATTTTAGGGAGCCCATCTTTTTCACCGTGCGGAGCTGCTGAAGCCAGTCCTCAAGCGTGAGGGTCTCCTTTTCCATTTTTTTCTGGAGGGCAAGGGCTTCTTTTTCGTCAATAACTTCCTGGGCTTTTTCCACGAGCGAGACCACGTCGCCCATGCCCAGGATTCGCCCGGCGGCTCTGTCGGGATGGAAGGGTTCAAAGTCTTCCGGCTTTTCGCCTGTTCCTACAAATTTTAGGGGCTTGCCGGTAATGGTTTTAAGCGATAGAGCCGCGCCGCCCCTTGTGTCGCTGTCGAACTTGGTAAGCACAACTCCTGTAAGGCCGATTTTTTCGTCAAAGGCCTTGGCGATATCCACGGCGGACTGGCCGGTCATTGCGTCCGCCACAAGGAGAAGCTCATCAGGCTTTGCGGCGTCTTTGAGCCTGGCGAGTTCCTCCATCATGGTTTCGTCAATTTGCAGACGGCCTGTGGTATCGACAATCAAAGTGTCATTCAGGTTTTTCTTTGCAAAGTCAAGGGCGCCGCGGAAAACCTTTACCGGATCGCTTGCCCCTTCTTCCCTGTAAACAGGCACGCCCGTCTGAGCGGCCAGAAGCGACAATTGCTCCACGGCGGCGGGGCGTATAAGGTCGCAGGCCGCAAGCAGGGGTTTTCGCCCTTCTTTTTTAAGCCGCAGCGCAAGTTTGGCGGAACTGGTGGTTTTTCCGGAACCTTGCAGTCCAAGCATCAGCACCACCGAAACAGTATCCGGCCCTTTTAATTTCAATTCCTGCGCGGAACGGCCGTCGGGACCCTTCGAGGTATCCCCCAAAAAAGAAACGAGCTTGTCGTGAACGATCTTGATAAACTGCTGGCCGGGGTCTACCGAGCGCAGAACTTTTTCGCCCTTGGCTTCTTCGATGGTGGAGTTTATGAACCTGCGGACTACGCGCAGGTTTACATCCGCCTCAAGAAGAGCCATCTTGATGGCTTCAACGGCGTCGTCAATATTTTTTTCGGTGATTGTGGATTTTCCGGCAACAAAGCGAAAGGCGTCGGAGATTTTTTCGGTTAACTTGTCAAACATAAGATAATATTACCTCAGGGACTTTGATTTTTAAAGTCATCAGAAACCTCAAGAAATAAGTCAACCAGAACAGGGTCAAAATATTTACCTTTTTCTTCCAAAATAATTTTAACCGCGTCCTCATGGCTAAGCGCTTTTTTATATGATCTGTCCGAAACAAGAGCGTCGTACACATCGGCAATTGCCATGATACGTCCCAAAAGGGGTATTTCGTTTTCTTTAAGTCCCTTGTGGTAACCCGTACCATCCCACTTTTCGTGGTGGCTGGAGGCGAAAATCTTCGCGTATTTGAGAAAATCACTTTCTTTTGCCAGCGATCCGATTTTGTCTATTATCTGTTCCCCGATAACGGTGTGTCTCTTCATGCTTTCAAATTCTTCATCATTGAGTTTTTCGGTCTTTCTGAGGATGTTATCATTAATGGATATTTTCCCTACATCATGGAGCTGGCTGGATCGGAGAAGCAAGTCTATTTCCCAGTCTTTTGTTTCTTCGCTGTAAAAACCGTGTTTTTTGATCGCTTCAAGAAGTATTTTTATTCCATGCTGTGTACGCTCTATATGACTTCCCGTAACGTTGTCGCGGTATTCCACCATTTCCGCAATGGTTCTTAACATTGCATCCTGTAAATTTAAAATATTTTTGGTTTTTTCCTCAACCATTTTTTGCAGATTGTTATTGAAGTATTCAAGTTCCGCGGCCTGCTTTGCCAGAGTAATCCGCTGGGCTTCCAGCATAAGGTGTATTTCTATGTGCTTGAGGAGCAGGGCAGGCTTAAAAGGCTTGGTGATGTAATCAATCGCCCCAAGGGAAAGCCCCTCAATCTCATCGTCCGACTCGCTGCGGGCGGTAAGGAAAATAACCGGTATGTTTTTTGTTTGCGGGTTTGATTTAAGAATTTTTATTACCTCATAGCCGTTCATCTCCGGCATCTCAATATCCAGAAGGATTATCGCGGGCTTGTTGTTTTCCAAAAGACCGAAGAGCTTTGCCGCGGAAGGCGCGGTGGCGACATCGTATTGTGTTTCAAGCACATCATTGCCTATTCGTAGATTGGTGGGGTCATCGTCTACTAAAATAACAAGCTTCCTTTCGCCCTCCACAGTTACTCCTCTTTGTTTGCCTCAACAAATTCTTCAACGGTTTTTACGGCATTGTCAAATTCAGCAATTAATACCTGATCGGATATTTTATCAAGGACTTCCTTGACCTTTGAATCTGCAGTTTGCCGGTTCAGTTCCTTTAGGAGCCGTTTGATTTCAGAGACTTTTTGGGATTTAAGGGATTCGGCCAGCTCGCGGAAAAGCCGGATGGTTGAAATGTCAGTTTCCCGGTTTTTATCCGCCGTAAGATCCTGTTCGTTCTCATCCGGCGTACTTTGCAGGGCAATGTCGATGTTTTTCACCAGCGCCGTTAAGTGTTCCAAAAAATCGCTCAGATGCCCGCGGATAAAGGCCAAATCCCCGGCCCTGCCCGCGGCTTCAAGCTTCGCGGCTTTGGCCGACACTTCCGCGGCTCCGATAGAAGCGGTTGAGCCGCTGAAAGAGTGAACATTGATGATAAACATTGGCAGGGTATCCAATTCCGGAGGCGTTTTAAATAACGGCAGCCTTTCTTCCACGTTTTTGCTTAATGTGGCCAATACCTTCCGGTAGATCTCCTCCTTACCGCCGGTCATGGCAATGCCTTTTTTTACATCCACACCGGGGATAGCCGGAAATGAGGAATCGTTGTTTGAATTTCCTTCTCCCCTTTTGTCTTTATCCGCCTGAGACAGTGTTTCCTGGTTTTGCTTGTCCCTTATCCATTTATTCAAAACTTCGTCAAGCTGAACAATGTCGATGGGTTTTGAGATGAACCCGTTAAATCCTCTGGACAAAAACATCTCGGAATTTCCCACAAGGGCATTGGCGGTAAGGGCGATAATGGGGATGTTCTTTGAGTATTCGCTGTCTGAGTTCTGCCGGATAATTCTGACCGCTTCGATACCGTCCATCTCCGGCATCATGTGATCCATGAAAACAAGATCATATCCGGGATTTTCCGCTTCAATCAACTCAATGGCTTTCTGCCCCGACTCGGCCGAGTCCACCAGAAGTCCGTAAGGTTCAAGAAGCCCCCGCGCTATCTGAATATTCACCGGCAGATCGTCCACTACCAGAACCCTGCCGTAAGGCATCCAGGAATGGTCGATGTAATCTCTTTTCCTGTCTACCGCGTAATTGAAGCTCTTTAATTTCCTGGCTGTTTCTTCCCCAATAGGCCGGTAATCCGCAATGCCTTGAATAATCTCCGCCGTAAAAACAGAACCTTTACCGTATTCGCTTTCAACAGTGATGCTGCCGCCCATCATATCCACAAGTTTTTTTGAAATCTCAAGGCCCAGCCCCGTCCCCTCAATTTTCCGGTTCACCCGTTGATCAAGCTGGGTGTAACTTGAAAAAAGTTTCCTCAAGTCTTCCAGGCGTATACCTATGCCGGTATCCCGCACACAAAAACGAACAAGCGCTTCGTTTTCCCGCCCGGCAAAACTTTCCCACGCGACACTGAGAGTAACGCTTCCTTCTTTAGTGTATTTAATCGCGTTTGAAAGAAGATTATTCAGTACCTGTTTGATCCGCAGTTCATCCCCCAGGAGCGTCATGGGAAAATCCCCGTTTATTTCAAGGGCAAAGACGATTGGCTTTGAACCGATCCGCACCCTGTTCAGCATAACCGTGTCGCTTAAGAGTGAGGCGGTTTCGTATTCAACCGGAATAAGTTCAAAACCGCCGGCTTCGATTTTGGAAATATCAAGAATATCGTTGATTATCCCCAATAGGGATGCTCCCGATTGATGAATCTGCCGGATGTCGCTCTTGCTGGCTTCAGGCAGTTTCCCTCTTTGAAGAACAATTTCCGAAAGACCGATAACCGCGTTTAAGGGAGTGCGTATCTCATGGCTCATTGTAGCAAGGAACTGACTTTTGGCCTGGTTCGCCTCTACAGCTATTTCGGTTTGCCTTTCCAATTCAAGCGTGCGCTCGTGCACCGCTATTTCCAGTATAGCGTTGGATCTTTCAAGCTGCCTGTACATATCGCTGAATCGCCGCGACAGGGTAAAGACCATTCCGACGTAAACCACAATCACGCTGTATGAAAAAAGAGAGGCGTTATTTTTTAAAATCGTATTGTAAAGAATGTCAAAAACCCCGCACAGGTAGCATATCACCATGCCTATCAGAATGTTGTCGATAGGCAGGGCCGGCGCCTTGCCGGCCTCGCTTCCCAAAGACTTTCCCTTCCGTCTGCTCCAAAAATGGAAATATAAAACTTCGTAAAAGAGAAGGTAAGAAACATAAACCCCTGTTATTACATTCCATATTACGTTGACTTCCTCCCCGTATTGACGGCAAAAAAAAGTCTGGGTCAGGCAAATTAAAAAGCTGAATGCCAGATAGCCCCGGCTTATCTTTGTGGTCTTTCCCCTTCCCAAAGCTTCCAGAAACATTCCGAATATGGGGATCGCCAGCATCAGGGAGCCGAGTTCCAGGCGTTTGGAAATATCGGAATTGGGAATCAGTGTATTAATCAGTTCCTGTAAGCAGACAATATAAACGCCGAGAAGAATCGAGAAGATTCCAAAATAGAGGTTGAAAACTTCAGTCCGTTTTTTGACAGAAAAAAACAGCATCAGATAATAGAGGCCGGTAAAGGCAAAGAAACCGCACAGAAATATATACACATAAGCAAAGCGCCCGCTCTCTATGTTTCTATAGTTCTCCATATATATGGGGGCCGAAGTAAAGTACAGCCCTGTACCCCTGTAGGCGGGATCCCCCAGGATCCGCAGGGCAAGGATGTTCGTTCCGGGATGTACAAGGGCGCCGTCCACCGGAAAAGACACAGCGTTCCACGTTCGGCGTTCTTTGATCCGGCCCTTTTCATCCAGGTGCATCTCCGAAAGGACTAATTTCCCGTTGAAATAAACTTCCCAGTTCTCGCCGATACCGGCAAAGTAAAACCCGGGGACTACTGACATATTTCCATAAAGAAACTTCATGGCCGCGCCGCCCATTTCCACCAGGATAATAATGGTAAATTCCTCCGTGTCATTTCCCCAGGGCGAAAGGTATCTGCGTTTTGGGATGTCCAGCCCGGAATCACCGATGCGCCGTGATATACCATCGAAGAGTTTCCATTCGCCTGATGATTCATCGGGAATCTTCAATAAGTCGGCAGGATCAAAACCCCTCCTGGCAAAAGAGGGACATTCCCTCAGGTTGGTATAGAGAGGACTGTCCCCGCCGTGCTTGGTTCTATTTTGTTCATTCCATGCGTAAAACACTACAATCAACATTGCCACAGTGTAAAAAATGGGAATAAGGTATTTTTTAAATTTTTGATAAAACTGTTTTGTCATCTAACATTATTGATAGCATGGTTATCGAATAAAATACAAGGATGGAAAATGATAATCATAAAAAAGACCTGTTTCCAGGAATTCAACCATTGGAAGGCCGCTGGATTTTAGTTACTGTCATGATTATCATTTAAAACTAATGGAAACCAACAACGCTTTTTCCCGCTTTATAGGTGATTTTCTTGACGGCGCGCTTGCCGAAAAAGCCGGGATCATCGAGATACGAATAGGCGCTTCCGCCCCGGCTCCCTTTGCGGCCTTCCCCTGGCCTGCCGCTTCCGTCATACGCGGGCTAAAGTACGATTCCCAAAATATCACACACGGGGATCTCTACTTTGCCCTGCCCGGCCTGCACACGGACGGCCACGATTTTATTTCGCAGGCCGTTGATCGCGGGGCCTCGGCGGTTGTTCACCAAAAGGAATGTTCCGAATTCCGCGATGGGATCATTTACATACGCGTAAAAGATTCCCGCTTTGCCATGTCCCCCATAGCGGACGCTTTTTATAATTTCCCATCCGGCAAGATGGGAATTATCGGCGTTACAGGCACCGAGGGGAAAAGCACCACTGTGTACCTCATTTATCAGCTCCTGAAACTTCTGGGAAGAAAAGCCGGTTTCATTTCAACGGTTCAGCACGGGGACGGCCTGACTGAAAAGTGGAACAGCGAGCATCAAACAACGCCCGAAGCCGTAACGGTTCACCGCCTTTTGGCGGAGATGCAAAAAAATGGAGCCGAGTTCGCCGTGGTGGAAGCAAGTTCCCACGGGCTTTCCAAAAAAACCAACCGCCTTGGGGACGTTGACTTTGACGTTGGAGTTATGACCTGCGTAACGCACGAGCACCTGGAATTCCACGGAACCTGGGAGCAGTACCGCAGCGACAAGGCGGAGCTGTTCCGCGCTTTGGACGTTTCCCCCACGGCGCACAAAAAGCAGGGACTGTCAGGTGAATTTGCTGCGCCCTCCTTCGGCGCGGTAAACGCCGATGACGCGAGCGCGGATTACTTTGCCGCCGCTTGCAGGCAAAAGGTTTATTCCTTCAGCGCGAAAGGCGCAGAAGCGGATCTTTCAATAAAAAAATTAGAAAGCGAAGCGGACGGAAACAAGTACGAGGTTCTTGTTTCTTCCGGTTCTTCAACCGGAAAGACTCTCAGCATAAAGGATAACCTAAGCGGAGCCTTTAACGCGGGGAACGTCCTCGCTTCTATTCTGGTGGTTTCAAACCTGCTTTCAATAGATATTGAAAAACTCGTTCCCCTGGTTCCCCTTTTAAAGCCGGTGCGCGGCCGCATGACGGCGGTCAAACTTGGACAGCCCTTTGAGGTTCTGGTTGATTACGCCCACACCCCTTCATCTTTTGAAACGATTTTTCCCCCGCTCAAAGAAAGGATAAAAAAATCAGGCGGCAGGCTTATCAGTCTTTTCGGTTCCGCCGGGGAGAGGGACACCAAAAAGAGAAGCCAACAAGGAGAAATCGCCGCCCGCTACTGTGACCTGGTTTTCCTTACCGACGAAGATCCGCGCGGAGAAGATCCAATGGCTATTTTGGAAGAGATCGCTAAGGGGTGTGAAACACCCCAGGGCTGCTTTGCAGACCATGGTTGTAAAAACATGATCCGTAACGAGACGCTTTTCCTCATCCCCGACCGCCGGAAGGCAATCAGAAAAGCTTTCTCACTGGCACAGCCGGGGGATATTGTTTTGCTTTTGGGGAAGGGACACGAAAACTCAATTATTTACGCGTCAGGAGCAATAAGCTACGATGAAATCACAGAAGCGGAAAATGCCTTAAAAGAGGCTGAAACTTCTCAAAACCGCCTGAAAATAGTATATTAGAAACAGGAGTTAAAGCATGGAAGCAACTCAAACAGCCAATACCCCAAGTTTTGAGACCGTTTGGGCGGTCTTGCAGGAAGTAGGCGAAAAGAATAAAGAAATCGTTGAACAGCAAAAGGAAATGGACCGGATTTTAAAGGAATACTTTGAACAGCAAAAGGAAACTGACCGGATTTTAAAAGAAAACGCAGAACGGCAAAAGGAAACTGACCGCCTTATTAAAGAAAACGCAGCGGATTTCAATAGAAGGCTTGGGGCATATATCAACCTTTTCGGCGAAGTTACCGAATATATGCTGGCCCCAAAACTGTGTGAAAAATTCACGGAGTTCGGACTTGATTTCCCAAGGGCAAACCCAAATGTTTATGTCAATGACAAAGTAAATAAAATCTATCTTGAAATTGACGTTATGCTGGAAAACGGCGATAAAGCCATGCTGGTAGAAGTAAAAACCAAGCTTACCATTGAACGGATAAATAACCATATAAGCCGTCTTGAAAAAATGCGTGCCTATGCGGATTTGCGCGGCGACAAGCGGGTATTTTTAGGGGCGCTTGCGGGCGTTGTGGTAACAGATGAAGCGAGAAAGTACGCGCTTGATCAGGGTTTTTACTTAATTGAGCCTTCGGGGGAAAATTTAAACATTACCCCTCCAAATGGCAAACCTAAAGAATGGTAATAGTATAACCATGTATATTGATGTCAGGTACAGCAAGTCCGCTTTTAGGCATGTTACCAAGGAAGATATAAAACATGCTTTGCTCAATGCAATATACGATGATATGCTTGATAAAGATAAAGACAAACATTTATTAATAGGGTTCGATATAAAACTCAACTTGCTCGAAATATTGTATAATGTAATTGACGATGATAAGATTCGGGTGTTTCATGCCATGAAATGTACCGAGAAATATCTAAAACTGGTTAACAGATAGGAGAAAGCCATGCCCGATTTGACCGAAGAAGAATATGACGCTTTAGACGAATACTATACCAAGAATCCGCCCGAAGTGTCGGGAGACGGTAAGAGCGGCTTTTTTATGCAACACAAAGGCAATATTATAATTGTAAGTGATACTACCGCCACATACTTGCGAGTAAAAGCCGAATCTGTCCATAAAACACCTTCGGAGATTGTTGACGAAATGGTGCGGGAACGGATTGCCGCAGCAGGTTAATTTCCAACTCTCTGATACCTTTGACCTTCTGCGCCGCTTTTGTGTTCCCTCCAACTTCTCAAAACCGCCTGAAAATAGTATATTAGAAACAGGAGTTAAAGCATGGAAGCAACTCAAACAGCCAATACCCCAAGTTTTGAGACCGTTTGGGCGGTCTTGCAGGAAGTAGGCGAAAAGAATAAAGAAATCGTTGAACAGCAAAAGGAAACTGACCGGATTTTAAAAGAAAACGCAGAACGGCAAAAGGAAACTGACCGCCTTATTAAAGAAAACGCGGCGGATTTCAATAGAAGGCTTGGGGCATATATCAACCTTTTCGGTGAAGTTACGGAATATATGCTGGCCCCAAAACTGTGTGAAAAATTCACGGAGTTCGGACTTGATTTCCCCAGGGCAAACCCAAATGTTTATGTCAATGACAAAGTAAATAAAATCTATCTTGAAATTGACGTTATGCTGGAAAACGGCGATAAAGCCATGCTGGTAGAAGTAAAAACCAAGCTTACCATTGAACGGATAAATAACCATATAAGCCGTCTTGAAAAAATGCGTGCCTATGCGGATTTGCGCGGCGACAAGCGGGTATTTTTAGGGGCGCTTGCGGGCGTTGTGGTAACAGATGAAGCGAGAAAGTACGCGCTTGATCAGGGTTTTTACTTAATTGAACCTTCGGGGGAAAATTTAAACATTACCCCTCCAAATGGCAAACCTAAAGAATGGTAAAACCAGCGGGTAACTACGTGCGCTGTGCTTGAGCTTTCCAGAAGGGCTGGAGTAAGTCAACCAGATCCTCCACGGTTTTAGAGTCCCTGTACACGCTTGGGTCGATTTCACCGTTGGTATAATTCTTCATGCTGACAATTAACTCTATCAGATCAAGGGAATCGAGCTGCAGATCGTCAAATATGTGGGCTGTCGGACAGATTGATGCGTGATCGAGCTTGAATTCGGCTGCCAAAGTATCCCTTAAACTTAAAAAAATGACATCTTTACTCAAAAAAAACTCCGTTTGTACTATACCCGAACAACTCTAATCTACCTGTCCCATATGTAAATATATAAATCATTACTCCTCTTGTCGATACTATATCTGTAATTTCTCCCATCCAGCGCCCGTATAGCGAAATATCTGTAATCGTCCAGATCACCGGATAGCTTTGAACTAATAAAATCCGCGTCGCCAGGCCCTTTCAGATTCCCCGTACCGTATTCTTTCCATACTCTGGTGTCAGGATCATGCACGTAAACCGTGAATGAAATATTGGTCCTTGTAGTTCGATTGAATATTCTGATGTTATCTTCAATGCCGCCGCGCACGCTATACGAATCAATCACAAAAGAATTTGCCCTGTCAAAAGACGGCTGAGCGTAATCAATTGACTTGCACGATATAAAAACGCCGATAACGCTTAAAACCAAAACGAGCGAAACTAGCTTCTTCATAGAAACCTCCTTAAACTGATGTTTTAAGCGCCGTGTTGCCGCACTGACAACACGGCAGCTAAAAACAATGACCACTACTGGTACCTTGTATAAGTAGCAGACGGATTAGTTGCACCGGGAGCATAGGCAGATAGAGTCCTTCCATCCGCGCTTAAGGTGAGTGTACTACCTTTATCCCAAGATACACCTGTACAAACATTAGGGCTGGACGTTTTATAAGTAAACAACAAAATTTCACAAGACCATGATAAATTACCTGTAGATGATATACTCCGCCATGCTTCGCTGCCAATAGTAACATAGCCTTTGGAGACAGCATCCTGCTGTAAAGCCCAGGTAGGACTAAAGGCGCTAAAACGACCTGTATTGCCGCTTACAGTAATTCGTGTTCCGCTAGCAGACTGCCAAGTACCCTCAATCGAAGAAGTATTGACTCCGGCCTGGGTCCTCGCGGAAGCCCAGTCTGACCACGCGCCTTCTCTCCCGTCCGAGGTAATCGCGGCTACCTTGAAATAATAGGTCGTATTCGGATCTGCGCCTGTATACTGTCCCTCAGGTGAATATACGGTTCCTTTTAATTCATATCCGGCCGAAGCAGATTTACTAGTATATACTCTGTACCCATAAGCGCCCGATACTGAATTCCAATAAACATTTATTTCCGTTGAGGAAACAGTCTCTGCTCTTACTCCGGTAGGCGCGGGAAGAACGCCGCCGCTGCCGGGATTGGGCTGGTTGCCGCCGGGGCGGGCAGTGTCCTCATCGCAGGCCGCCATTGAAAACCCGATTACCGCTACAAGCGCGATAAGGGCAAACGTTTTTAAAACGTTTTTCATAAATTAACCTCTTTTAAAAATAGTGTCTGTCACCACAGCGCTGCAACCTGACGCCGTTCAGTAAATATATGCGTAATCATAGCTTGATGACCTCGCACTTTCTCTTCCGTTTCTAATCGCGGTTACTCTGAAATAGTAGGTTCCCGAGTAGTTAAAAGTAACATAGGCAGAAGTTCCATAGGTGTGAGCAGACGTTGCGTAATACGTGCCATCACGGGAAGTACTAGTATATATTTGGTAATAATCTGCTCCCGATACCCCATTCCAGGAGACATATGCTCTTAAATTGCCAGAACGATAAGCAGATACTCCGCTAGGCGCGGGAACGCCACTGCTACTGGGGTCGTCGCAGGCGACCATAGAAAACCCGATTAGCGCTACAACAGCGATAATCCCGAACGCTTTTAACACGTTTTTCATAAAATACTCCTTTTAATAAAACGACTGAAAGGGGCAATCGCCCTTAAAAAATGGCAACAGCCGCCGCTGCGCTCTCGTCCATGGAAGAACGGCGGCTGTCACCGGGTGATAACGCTTACCTAATTCCGGGCAAGATACGAGGAATTGACATATCCCCGAATACTTCCGGACTTGATTTCCCACCACGTACCTGAGTTGTTAAGCACATCAACACGATCGCCGCGCTTCAGAACCCCGACAACGGCGTTATCTGCGGACGGGCCGCTTCTGACATTCAGTGTGTCGGAATTAACAACATACCTGCCACCTGAGCTTCCGCCGCCAGAACCGCCAAATTTAAATGACGCGCCCGCCTTTATAATGAAGGGATAACCGACCTCAGCCATCGCGCCGAAAACCGGAGTAAAGTAGAAGTGAATGCCTGCATGGGCGCCGTAATGTAAGCTGCTAAGTGTCGAGTAATAACTATAGTAATAGCCACTGTGCCAATAGGCATTATAACCGAGTGTTAAACCGGCATAGAAGTCAATCACATTCACGTCAAAGCCAAAGTGCCAATCGGCCTTGGCTCCGATAAATAAATAGTGATCTCGCCATGCGTAGTCTTCTAACCACCAATAAGAAGTTTTATATTGCCAGTAGGCCATAGAGAGCCCTACCGAAAGGGGTATGTTGGGAATCGCAAATTGTGTGTCTAAATATATTGGCGGGACTGCTATTCTGCTGCTGGATAACCAACTATACGCCCAGCTGTACCAAGTCCATCCTATTCCAAAGTCGAGCAATACGGCTCCGCCGTTGCCAAGAGCAGGTGGATAACTTAGCATATCGGCGAAAACAGAGCCGCCGACAATCACGAAAATCAACAAGAGCAAAAGCAATTTTTTCATAACTGAAACTCCTTTTTCATTGCATCTTTGCAATGTTTTTCAGCCTTCTCTATGAGCATGGCCATATCAAAAAGTTGATTGCTTCAACTTCTTAACCAATAAAAAACGCGTTACGCGTAAACCACGAAAATCAATTTTCAAATAATTCACCACGAACCACGCGAACGCCACGAACCCTCACTCCGATATTTGCCGTAAAACTCTCGTGCTCCTTATTAATTTCATGGAATCTGAAGGTAAAAATAGTTTTTCTAACAGCAAGTTCGTGATGGTTTGTGTGGTTAGTGGTAAAATTGAATTCCATACGCGCAGCCGCCTTACCTTTTACCTTTTATACCCGCCGCTATTTCCCCTGTATTGCTCACAAGCGCGGCGCGCAGGCGCACCTGCTCGGCGGCGAAACGGGACAATAAAATTATGAAAAAACCGGTAATCGGGGCAACTATTACCGCCAATACGCCGAAGCGCATGAATCCCATGCCAACCATGCTGAAAAGGTAGTCTACGTCCTTGCCCAGGAAAATTGACGCAAGCAAACCGCCGCCTGCCCCAATAATCGCTATCAGTGTTCCCAGCCATTCCCCGAAGGTTTGCATTATTTCCGCAAAGGCCATAGTCGCGAAAAACTCGGTCGATTCAATTTCCATGACGTTTTTACGCCTGTTCCACCACAGCTGAAAACCAACCCAGCAGGCAAAAAAGATCACAAACCACATCAAAATAAAAGCGAACACGTATTTTGCCCCCAGGGAAAGGAAGCCTGAATCTATTACCGTGTAAAGGATCACAAAGGGAATGATCGGGTTTAATACGGCCATTACAATGTAGATAAGGTTAAAAAATTTCCCTTTGCCGATAAAATCCAGATACGGCCTTGAAAAAGTTAAAAGCGGACTATCATTCATTTTCGCGAATTTATTTTTCGCATTGTTTTCGTCAGCGGCAGAATCTTTCATAAGTCAATCTCCTTTTAGACCATAATGAATTACTGATTTTTTTTATCGCAAAACCCTAATTAAAGAGAAATTATAACAACGCTTATACGAAAAAGGCAGATGCCAGACGGCTCTATTTTTGCACCACTTGGCTCTTTTTTTGATACCACATGGCGCATTTTTTGATACCACATGGCTCATTTTTTGCGCCACATGGCGCATCGTTTTTGATACCGCTTGGCGCAACATCATAAACTCAAGGGTATTTCTTAAAATTTTCATCACGCAAAGGCGCAAAGGCGCAAAGGACTTGAGGTAATTTGTATGCTAAACGCCCTATTTCTGCTTATTTTTATAAAAAAAATACTAGGAGCCTGTCGGACTTAAGCTAAATTCATCTGTTTTTTCGTATTATTTCCCTGTACCTCTGAATCTAATGGCATTGTAAATAATATGTAAATTTGTTGGTATAGGAATGGTGTCCTTTATTATGCTGCCCCTT
>Ga0268262_10000175_pt1 | contig 82635 bp, 80 predicted proteins | sample TergutNc150P3_FD_190354 | JGI IMG/M metagenome (GOLD analysis project Ga0268262, IMG submission 190354) | Nasutitermes corniger P3 segment gut microbial community from laboratory colony in Florida, USA - Nc150 P3 (SPAdes) (version 2) | ecosystem: Host-associated > Arthropoda: Insects >...
AGACCAGAGTGCTTAAACAACAGGAAAGAAAACTGACAGCCTATCACGAAGCCGGACACGCGATAATCGCCGCGTTTACACCTAACGCCGACCCTGTGCAGAAAATTTCGATTATTCCGCGCGGTTTTGCTTTGGGTTACACTTTGCAGCTTCCGCTTGAAGACCGTTATACGGTAACCAAGTCCGACCTTCTGGGAAGGATCGATATCCTTCTCGGCGGGCGTATCGCCGAAGAAATGATTTCCGGCGAATACTCCACAGGCGCGGCTAGCGATTTAACCAAGGCGACGGACATCGCCCGAAAAATGATCACCGATTACGGAATGAGCGACCGTTTCCGCCATGTCGCGCTGACATCGCGCGGCATTAGCATGACAGGGCAAGAGCGGCAAGAGCCGTCTTTCCAGCGCGAGTACGCGGAAAGCACACAGCAGTATGTAGATGAAGAAATCGCCCGTATTATCGACGGCGAGTACGCAAAAGCAAAGAAAATCCTTGAAGAACAGCGCGGAGTACTGGACAATGTTTCCGCCGCATTGCTGGAAAAAGAAACTCTTGATGAAAAAGAATTCAAAGCCCTCATTGGAGAGGGAATATCAATTGTGGTATAAGTGCCAGATTGCTATGATCTAAATTGTCGGGAAAGATTGATACTCTGATCTGACGGGATCAGAGAGCCGGGACAGATTGTAAGATGACATGAGGACGCGCTGAATAATAGCAAAACACCTCAACAAAAAGCAGCAAAACACCTCAATGAAACTTGACAAAACACCTCAATGAAACTATAGTTTTATTAATTATGAGTTATCTACCGAGGATCATGGATAAAACGCTGAAAGAAACGCTGGGATGTATCGGCGCGGTTTTGATTGTCGGACCAAAATGGTGCGGGAAGACGACGACCGCCGAAAAGCAGGCAAAAAGCGTCATAAAAATGCAAGATCCCGACAAAAGTCAGGGGTATTTGGTCACAGCGGAAACCATGCCGTCCTTATTGTTGAAAGGCGAAAACCCGAGGCTGATTGATGAATGGCAGGCTGCGCCCGTGTTATGGGATGCAGTCCGTGTAGAAGTGGATAAACGGGGTGAGGACGGATTATTTATCCTTACAGGTTCAACTTCGGTGGATGATTCAAAAATAATGCATTCGGGTACGGGTAGAATCGCCAGGCTTCTGATGTATCCGATGAGCTTATTTGAATCGAAAGAATCAAACGGAACTGTTTCTTTACAAAAGTTATTTGACGACAGGGACTATGATATTGACGGCGCAAAATCAGATTTGTCTGTGGAACAATTAATTTTTGCCGCATGCAGAGGCGGCTGGCCTGCAAGTTTATTTAAGAAAACCGATAAAGCTTCATTATTTACCGCTTCTTCGTATCTTGATAATATCTGTGAAAGCGATGCCTCGACTGTGGATGGGGTAAGCCGCGACCCAAGCCGGATGCGGGCTATTTTGCGATCATATGCCAGAAATATTTCCACTCTGTCGGGGAACCAAACGATCATCAAGGATATAACCGCCAACTACGGGACTATCAGTGAGAATACCTTTTATTCCTATTTTAACGCGCTAAACAGGCTTTTTGTCATTGATGAAGTTCCGGCATGGTCGCCGGCAATTCGGTCTGCTTCAGCTATCAGAGCTTCCAATAAACGGGAATTCATCGATCCGTCCATTGCGGCAGCCGCGCTGAAAATTTCACCGGAAATTCTTATGCAGGATTTGAATACATTTGGCTATATTTTTGAAAACCTGTGCATTCGGGATTTGAAGGCATATTCTCACGCGCATGGCGGCGAAGTTTCCTATTACCATGACAGGCATGGATTGGAAGCTGATTGCGTACTTCGCTTGAATGACGGCAGATATACTCTTATTGAATTCAAGTTGGGAAGCAGGCAAATTGAAGAGGGGGCGGAACATCTGCTGGCTTTACTAAATTTGATCCGTAAATATAACGCAGTTGAAAGCGTGAAAATTAATGAACCTGAATTTTTAACTATCATTACAGGCGGCGAGATGGCTTACCGCCGTAAGGATGGAATTTATATCATTCCTGTTGGATGTTTGAAAGAATAGGAACCGGAGTACACTTTACCTTAAAGCCATTAATAATAAAGGTTTGATATACCCCCGGTTAAGTACTGATGCGTTAAATCGCTTACAAACGCAAACGCGGCAATAAAAATTAACACTATGGGAAATAATTTTTTCATGTTCGCTTTTTACCGGGAGGAGTACCTCCATTTAACTCTGTATGTATATATACCTGCCCCATTTTTGAGATATAATTTAAAGAACTCATCTCCGGAATAAACAAGATCATAATTATCTGTTACAAATCGAACTTGAAATGAATTCTTTTCTATAGACACAAATGACCCAATGGTAATTTCCAGATAAACTCGTTGTCTCCCATCATGTAAGAATAAAAAAGCTTTCTCGCCGATAAATTTTACGCTTTCAGGGATGACCACCTTGGAGAGTTGGTTATCGGTAAACGCCTGCGCCCCTATAGAAGTAACACTATCGGGAAAGGTAACACTGGTAAGTTGGTTATTCTTAAATGCCGAATCTCCAATGGTTCTAACGCTATTGGGAATAACTACGTAGGATAATCCGGCATTCTTAAATGCCGAATCTCCAATAGAAGTAATTAGTTCACCCCAAATTTCATTAGGAAGAACAATACTTGCAACTCTGTTCGAGGAAAATCCTTTTACGACACCGTTTTCTATTCGAAAAGTATCCGTGTTTTTCCGATACTCCTGCCACTTTGCAGCCGGTAATGCCGTCATTAGGAACTTGGCATTTTTTGGATCCGCGCCATTCACCGAGGTGATTCTAATGGTAAGATTGTCGCTTATATCGTTTGCTTTAACGGCGTTAAAGTACACGGTATCAAAAGAATCTCCTGTCCAATCGGTAACAATCCGATCATTGTCACGGCTAACAGAAAATGACCGGCGCATGTTGATTGTCCGCTTGCCGATTACCCGGTTCTGTTCATTTACCAGTTCGAACACTATCGAAAAATCATATGGCCATGAAGTAAAGGGGTTTGTTCCGGTTACGCCTGACCTAGGCCAGCTTCCCAGCCCCCAATCGTTTTTTCTTCCAGTGGAGTTCAGCGCGGCGCTTAATTCGGTATATACCGCGTTACCCGCTTGCGCGACGGAGGCAATCCATGATCCGTTGGCGCGCATATTTATGGGGATACTTAAATCGATAGTTTCTGACTGATAATCAATTCTTCCCCGTTCAATGTCGGTAGAATAAAACAATGTGTAAGGCGGGTCGCCGGACTTGATCATCCGGTAGTACGTTTCTTCAAATTCGGTAAGCCTCGTAATCCAGTTTTTGCGCCATGCTATATCATTGCGGGTATCCGCGCCGATATTCCCGCTTGAAATATTAGCGGAAATTATCGAAGAACGCCTTGTTGCTTCCAGTAGCGAGGGGTCAAGGGCGGCGGCTTGAAAGAAATAAATCTGCGCTCCTACTTCCGTGCCTTGCCGGACGGCTTCTATTCCCTTTGAAAGCGCCGCCTGCCCCTGTATCTGCGCCGCGTCTGCCGGACGTAAAAGCGCCGTTCGTCCGGCTTCGTTCAGAGTAATTCCCATCTGTGCCAATAAATCCGCTGATGCTTTTTTTACCGCAATTTGGTTCTTAATCTCACTAGACGTACAGGTTCCGGTATGTGATGCTTTAGACGTTCCGTTGGCAGTTTCGATAACGCTGAAGTTAAGACTAAAATTTGCCCCTGTTTTTTGAACTCTGCCAACCAAAGTATATTTTGCGGATGCCAGCAACTCCGGAATCTTGCCCAACTGGATGAGACCCATTTTATCATCGGGATCCAATCCTTCATTTACAACGGCCATTTTTTCCAGCGATTCCGAATCCATTACTTTCATTGCGGAAAATTCAGTTAAATTTCTTGCTAACACACTTTGTACTGTAGTTGGAATGAGCGTTTCGTCTTTCGCGAGCCCTTTGCCTTCGGGAGTCAGAACGGCAATACTCATCCCGCTGCCCCCGTTTCCCGTCCAGTACTGTTGGGCGCACACACTGCCCCCTGCCAGCAGAAAAATTCCTGCAAGAATAACAAACAATAGTTGCTTACGCATGATAACCTCCAAAAGAACCGGCGGATTAATTGCCTGTTAGAATAATATCCTTGCCGCAAGCTGTGCGGCGTCTATTATGGCCGCGTCGGCTGGAACAACAGATGCCGCCGTCCTGAGTATCGGGTTTCCTGAAGCATAAGCCGCCCGTTCCGCATTGCTTGCCGCTACTGCATCTGTCCGCGCAACTGATGCATCCGCCCGTTGTTTCCCCATGGTAATGGCAGTCTCCGAGTTAATCTTCGCCAATTCTATTCTGGCGGCATCGCGCTGCTGTGCGGGCATTAAGTTTATCTGGGCATCCAACATTCTTTTCTGGGCTTCAAGCTGGGCTACCCGTTCCTGTTGGGACATTTCAATGGGGTGGCGCGCATCGTTCAACATGTTCTGCAGCATATTCGCAACTTCCCGTTCATTCGGTCGCTGGCGCTGCGGAATCTGATTCAATACTTTTTGTACATAACCGCCGGTTATGGCAGCCCAATCCTGCTTGTCAAACTCGTACAGGCGATATACAATAGTCCACCGCGTTTGTTTACCGGAAACAGAATCGGTTTCAACAACATTTTGCCAGAACTCGGCTACCCTTTTTGCGCCGGATATTTCAACTTCCGATCTTGTATCTACTGCACTATTTATTGCTCCACTGGTAGCGTCATTCATGGATGAGCTGTCACTGGAAGCCAAATATGACTTGATTGACACATAGAGTTCATTAGCGATAGTTCGGGCAAACTCCGCGTCAGCGCGCATTTGAGCTCCGCGCAGATCCGGACCTTTCATCTCAACCCCTCGGTAAATGTTGGTTCCCGTAGACCGCCCAAGCCTTTCAGCCGCATTATCATAGTTATGACAAACGGCTTCCACAATCCAACTGGGTCTTGATGGCGCATTGGCAATTCTTCCCATCCAGTCAATAATAACCGTTTCATTTGCCTTTACTAGAATATTGCCTTCACTTGTTGGTTTCACTGTTTGTTCAGCTACTGCAACAGCCGGGAGTTTCGCCTTTTGCTCAGGCGTTGCAGCGCCTGACTTGTTCGAAGCGCAGCCGGATATTACCATAGCCAGCGCCGCAATCACATAAAAAATTCTTTTGCACATACTAAACCTCCTAAAGTCTATATGTTTGATTTATTAATCTCCCGCAAAACTTGCGAGTCTTTTTCTGAATTCGCCTAAGAAAGAATTTTCCACTTCGGCAGCGAGAGCTGTGCTTGCCCGTCTTAATCCCACATCGCGGCCTATTGTCGCAACGCGCGGTATTGCCGGAGAGTTATAGGAAAATAAAATGCCGCTTGTGCTTGTTAATGACGCAGAAAGGGTAGGAGTAAATTCAAAACTTTCTGAAGTGTTTATTAATCGGGTTGTTTCATTCCAGTTGACATTTATTGCAAATATACCGGCAGCTTCCGCTCTGTTTTTTGCAATGCGAAAACCGGCATTGCTTAACGATTTTTCAAAAGCTTGGGTTATGCGGTTTTCATAATCATTATTACAATTTATTAGTATTACTGCCCTCAGCCGCGCATCGTCCAATTTATGCGGCAATTCCGCGCGTATCCTGTCAACATCGGCAAAATATTCTCCCGCTCTGACCGTATTTATCCGCGTTGCTATAGCTCTTCGCCGGGCGTAATTCTGTGTATAAGAATTCTGCGTCCCCTGGTATATGGCATAACGCCTGATAGGGTCGCGTTCATTTTCCGCTTTGGCGTACATATTAAGGAAGGCGTTTTTTTCCGGTTTTAAATCCGGTTCGTAAACAGTGTTCCATGCTTCGTCGCGGTTAATGTAGGCAACGGTTTCCCATTTGGACTCTCCTTTGTTATACCAGGCTGCCGTATAGCGGATGGGTGGAAGTTCCTGATGGGTTACCACAGCGGTAATATCGGTACCTTTAATTTCTGTCGGTCCGTTGTTTATAAACCGGGCTTCTTCCGTTAACTGGCGAGTAACTTGCGTGGAGATATATGAAGCAATCGCGCGGCTACCCGCAATTTCCGCGTCACCGGCGCTTTTGCCTGAACCTTTTTCCGCCAAGAAGGTATCCATAGGAAACACCGACTCTATATCCATTACCCAGTCAGGCGGAGGCGTTTTGGGACTTGATGCGCAGGCTGATAGAACGTATATAATAACTAACGGAAATACGTAACATAGAGGCGCTATAATATAGTAAAAAGCTCGCTTTTTATGGGTAAAGGTTTTTAAAGCTATCACACTATGCCCTCCTCATAATGATAAAAATAGAGGGTATATATGTTGTTAGATAGTTTGTTATGGAATGGGGGGGGGGGGGGGGGGGGGGATATATATTACATGTCGTTAAGGTGTGTAGACTAATAAAATCAGCCTTTGCAACGCTACGAGTAGTATAGTTTACAGAAAAATCACAAATCACGCTATATCCTTTATGCTCATGGCGGATTTTACCAATTTACGGTTTGTAAGCCATTTTATGTATTTTATTAATTTTCTTCGGTTTTTGTCAAGGGTTTTTTTTATTTATTTAAAAGGTACATATACCTCGCGAGCCATAAGAAAAGCGAGATTTCCCGCTTCCGGCGCTCCCTTAATAATAATTACATCATTATCCATAGTACACACCTCGGCGCAAGGCACCGCTTTTTCGTAGTGTCGCCAAAAAACAAACGGCACTGTTTATAGTGTATATTACTTTCTTGGAAAAAGGTAGAGAAAGCGGTAGCAAAAAGCGGTAGCGGGCGCTTATGCGCTACCTATTTTTTATCTCCCAGATAATGATGCGTTAAATCGCTTACAACTTTTTGTAAAGAATCGTTGAAATCTTTCACATAACTTATAATCTCGTTATTTGCCATACCATCGGGTAGGAAAAATTGATACGGCTCTGCGTTTAACGCCATTGAAAGTTTTGCCAAAGTTTTCGCGGAGACTCCTTTTTTGCAGTTTTCAATATCATTAATAAAATTATGAGTAAGCTCTGTATTTAGTGCGAGGGTTAACTGCGACATATTATTTAAAGAGCGAAGGCGTTTTATGTTACTGCTTATCAATTTAAAAACATATTTTTCATCAATTTCATTTTTCTTTGCCATTACTCTATTTTCATTTATTATCAATATTTAACAAATAACACAGGGTGTATTTATTGTCGCTTAAAGATTATAATAAAATTACGATAAATACGAGAAAGGTTTAAAACCTTTCTCGTAGAGTATTATTTTTCTTTCAACGGCAGTCCATTTAGAATAAATACTTCGGGGCGATATTCAAAATGCATTGTATCAAACAGCACCCACTTGCCTCCCCAGACAAAACCATAGGACTCAAAAATTTTTATTACTGTCTTAGGCGGGTGGTATCTATTGTTATACGAAACATTCCACCAGTCGTCTCTCTTTTGAGAAGCCCACAGCCAATACGTTTGTTTGTCGTCTAACAATTTTGGAAGTAAATCAATAGCAAGCCCGTAAGAGTGATATGATCGCGATTTAGTTTTTGCGATAGCCCGCCAATAATACCCTCCCGGAGAGGTAAGATTGTCTATCCATGTTTTAACCGCATTATCAGTTTTTGCGGCATCTTGAATTTGTTCTTCGATGATCGCAAGTTTTTGCTGAATTCCCTTGTGAACTCTTGTACTCTTCCCAAGAAAAGTTATGTCTACAATTTGTTTTTCCGTTTCTTTGCGCGTAGACGCTTTCCAAAGCACACCAAGAAAAAACCCGGAACGATCAAGTATATTTGCGCCTGTTGGGTTTGTCCAGCTAAGATACATTTCTACATCTTCAGGAGTTGCCTCCTTCTGCGGCGGCAATTCCGCAGGATATTTATAAAATTGATACGGTCTGTATTTTGCCGCTTTTCTTAATTCTCTTTCAGGCAGCAATCTCCCTCTGGAATAATAATACCAAACACCCTTCATCAGAACAGCCCAATCGCCTTTTCGGAATTCCACTTTAGTAATTTTTTCATTAAAAGCTTCGTATAAAGCTTTCATTACAAGTTCCCCGTCTGTTATCAACGTAGGATCAAGTTCTTCAAGAGTATACTCAGGCTCAATATTCTTATTTCCGGAAGAAAATAAACTATAGGCGGAAAATATCAATATTAATAAAAATAAATTTATTTTCTTTTTCATTTGATTACCTTAAGGTATTATTTCGGCGGCATTCCGATCAGGTAAAAAACTTCGGGGCGGTATTCAAAATGCATTGTATCAAACATTACCCACTTGCCGCCCCAGATAAAACCATAGGACTCAAAAATTTTTATTACTGCGTCTGGCGGATGGTATCTTTCGTTATACGAAACATTCCACCAGTCGCTTCTGCTATTGGAAGTCCACAGCCAGTATGTTTGTTTGCCGCCTAATGATTTTGGCAGTAAATCAACCGCAAGCCCGTAGGAGTGATACGATCGCGATTGAGTATTTGCTATATTTCTCCAGACGAAACTTTCCATTGAGCCTAGATTATTCATCCATTTTTGAACTGTATCATCGGTCTTTGCTATAGTTTTAATATCCTCTTCTATAAGCGCAAGTTTTTGTTTAATCACCTTATGAACCCTTGTAGTCTTTCCAAAAAAATTTATGCTTACAAGCTGGCGTTCAGTTTCCGCGCGGGTAGAGGCGGACATAAGCTCATCAATAAAAAAACCGGAACGTTTAAGCACATTTTGACTTCTTTGACTTGTCCAGCTTCTAATTCTTTCTATATCCTGCGGGGTACGTTCTTCCAACGGCGGCAATTCTACGGGATATTGATAAAATTGATACGGTCTGTACATTGCCGAGTTTTCCAACTGACTTTCAGGCAATATTCTTCCACCGGCATAATAATACCATTTGTCATGCATCAGAAGAGTCCAGTCATCGTTTTGGAATTCCACTCTATCGATTTGTTCGCGGTAAGCGTCATATAGCGCTTTCATTACCAGTTCCGCTCTTGTCGGCTTTACAATAACCGGCTCTTCGGGAACAGGTTCTTCCTGAATCTGTTTTTTGCCAAATGAAAAAATATTACAAGCGGTAAAAATAAACATTATGGTAAATAATTTAAATATTTTTTTCATTTGTTAATATCCATACTATTAATTGTTCATTTATTATAATATAATTCCTGATTATGGGGAATATAGTACGACACGGCGTCGATATGTACAAACAAACCATGAACCTGCCGTCTTCAGGCGGCGGCGCAGCAAGTAGCGGCGCAGCAAATAGCGGCGCAAATATTCTCGCCAAGCGCCCTCCAAAAGATCCTCCCTCGGTTTTTTATAAAGAAACAGAAAAACCAAAACTTCCTGTTCCTACTCCCAAAGCAGAACCCTCGCAGGATTCAAAGTACAGACGGGTTGCGAAATTTCTTATTTTAATCGGCAGTGAACAAGCGGCGGAAATTTTATCGGAACTTGATCCCGAACAAATCAGCGAGATATCAAAAGAAATCGCTTTAGTTAATGTTATTAAGCCGGAAGAAAAAGACCAAATACTTGAGGAATTTTATACTCTGTCTTCCAAACCTTTTAATTATTACGGTTCATCGCGCGGAGGAATAGAAACAGCGCGCCGTATTCTTTACACGGCGAAAGGTCCCGATGAAGGAGAGGAAATCCTTAACAGGGCGATTCCAAAATCGAAGGAAAATCTTTTTGGCTTTTTAGAAGAATACTCCGCGGAACAGCTTGTAATACTTTTAAAAGACGAAACAGATCAAACGGCGGCGCTTTTGCTTTCCAGAATGACGGCTAAACTTTCCGCGGAAACATTGAGCAAACTTCCGCCGCACCGCAAGGCTATGATTTTAAAACGGATAGCGCATCAGAGCGAGGTTGCGCCTGAAGTGCTTGAACAAGTATCCGCCGCGATAAAAGAAAAAATCAGGAATATCAGCGTTGTTTCCAACGATATAAAAATTGACGGTATGCAAACTCTGGCGGCGATTCTAAAGCAAGGGGATTATTCTTTCGGCGACAAATTAATTAATGAGATAGAAAAAAAAGACCCGTTAATCGGACAAAACTTAAAAGAAAAACTTTACACGCTTGACGATGTTTTACTCGCGGTTGATCGTCCCATTCAGGATAAATTATCCACGATGACGGATCATGACATTGCCGTTTTATTGAAAGGCAGGGGAAATGATTTCTACGAAAAAATAATGTCCTGTGTTTCGGCGGGACGCAGAAAAGCAATCCGCGAAGAAAGCGAACTTCTGGGCGCGGTGCCAAAACGCGATTGCGATTCAAGCGCCAAAGAATTTCTTACATGGTTTAGATTTGCCCGCGAAAACGGAGAAATTTTACTTTACAGTGACGAGGATGTGGTTATATGAGCGGAACAGCGTTGAAAAAAGGTCAAAAATTAGACAGTGGTTTTATAATTCTTGATGTGGTTGATCTTGAGGAACTTAAAGCGCAGGGTATCTGGGCTAAACATGAAAAAACAGGCGTAGAAGTTTTTCATGTGTTAAACGACGATATAGAAAACTTGTTTTCTTTTTCTTTCGCGACTTTTCCAGAAGACAACACAGGCGCGGCGCACATTTTGGAACATTCCGTACTTTGCGGCTCCGAGCGTTATCCGCTAAAGGACGCGTTTATCGTTCTTGCGCAGGGAAGTTTGCAAACTTTTTTAAATGCGATTACTTTCCCCGATAAAACAATTTATCCCGCAAGCTCAACAAATGAGCATGACTATTTTAATCTTATGTCAGTATACGGCGAATCGGTTTTCCGTCCCCTGCTTCCTGAATGGACATTCATGCAGGAAGGTCACAGAATGGAGTACCAGAACGGGAAACTTTCCATCACAGGCGTTGTCTACAACGAAATGAAAGGAGCTTATTCATCGCTTGATACTTACGCCGGTCATTGGTCTGTTAAAGCAATTATGCCTAACACTCCCTACGATTTTGAATCGGGCGGCGACCCGCAGGCAATTCCGCAACTAACATTGGAGGGTTTAAAAGAATTTCACCGCAGCCGTTATTCACCCGCTAACTGCAAAATTTTTCTTGCGGGAAATATTCCCACAGAAAAACAACTTGCGTTTTTAAACGATGAATTTTTCTCTAAATTAGAAGGCGGTAAGACTTGCGACCCCATAGTTAAAACGCAACGCTGGAAAGAACCCAAAAAATTCCATGTACCCTGCCCCGCCGGAAGCGAACGTAAATCGACAATTTTTCTCTCATGGCTTTGTTCCGACGTTACCGATATTTACGAAGGGCTTGCGCTGGCGGCGCTTACGGAAATTCTTTTGGGACACGACGGCTCTCCGCTAACAAGAGCGTTAATTGAGTCCGGTCTTGGAGAGGATATTACTCCCGTATCGGGACTGGAGAGCGAAATACGCGAAGTTTTATTTGTCGCGGGATTAAGGGGCGTTAAGGGAAATATAAAACAAAAAAGCGAAGCGATAGAAAAATTGATAATGGGGGAACTGCGCAGACTTGCGACCGAAGGCATTCCGCCCGAAGAAATAGAAGCCGCTCTTTTGGCGCTTGAATTTTCCCAGCGGGAAATTCGCCGTTCAGGGGGACCATTCTCGCTTGTCTGGATGCGCCGCTCTTTACGCGCGTGGCTTCATGGTTGTAAGCCGTGGGAAGGACTTTTAATTTCCTGCCAGCTTGCGAAAATAAAAGAAAATCTTTCGCGCGATAAAAAATATTTTGAAGTCTTAATCCAAAAATATTATCTTGATAACCCGCACCGCGCACTTGTTATTCTGGAACCAAAAGACGACTTCCTGCTAAAACAGGAAAAAGAACTTTTAAAAGAATTAAAAAATATTCAAAAAAAACTAAGCAAAGAAGAACAACAGCAAATAATCGATAAATCCAAAGAACTGGAAAAAATACAAAGCGAGGCGGACAGCCCTGCGGCGCTTGCGGCAATCCCTCATCTTTCGCGTAACGATCTTGCCGTCTACGAAGATATTATCCCGCGCCGTCAAGAAGATTTAAAAGGCGTTCCCGCTCTTTCTCACGAGCTTTACACAAACGGCATTACATATCTGGATTTTGCTTTCCCCGTAGATGTTTTCCCTCCCGAAGATTATTCATGGCTGCCGTTTTTCTCCAGAGCGATTACTTCCGTAGGGCTTCCCGGCATGGACTACGGAGAAGTGTCAAGTTTGCTTGCCCGCACCGTCGGCGGCTTTAACGCTGTTCTTCACACCGCGACGGCTGTAAAAAATACTCCACCCTTTTTACAAACCGCGCCGGGCAGTTTTGATTTATCGGGACGCGATTGGCTGTTCCTGCGGTTAAAATGCCTTGATGAAAAAATAGCTCCTTCCGTTGATCTTGCAATGCGTGTAATCTGCGACGCTGATTTTTCAGACCGCAGGAGAATAAACGATCTTGTTTTGGAAATGAAAAATGAAATTGACTCAAGTCTTGCGCCGATGGGGCATATTTATTCTTCAAGCAGAACATGCCGTTTTAATTCGCGATCAAAAAGCGTGGAAGAAAAATACTCAGGCATTTCGCAAATAGAATTTGTTAATCAACTTGCAAGGTATGATATTGGGGAAATAATTAAAAAACTGCAATACATTCGGGAAAAAATCGTTAAGGCAGGGGTTATTGTAAATATCACGGGAAGCGCCATTAACTCCGCCGTTGCGGAAACAGCGCAAAGATTCAGCCGCTTTGGACCGCCTTCGCCCCGGCTCTCCGCGGAGACAAGCGGCAATGCGCCAGCGCCTGAAGTTTTTGCTTCCCGGTCTTTGCAAGTGGGCTTTGCGGCGCTGACGTTAAACGCCGCGCCTTATGACACATTGGAACAAACAGCGGAAATTGTTTTGGCTCATCAGTTGAGTACCGGGGCATTGTGGGAAGTTATCCGCATGAAGGGCGGCGCTTACGGAGCGTTTATCAACAGCAACAGTCTTGATAACTGCCTGTCTTTTGCCACATACCGTGATCCAAACCCATTGCGTTCGTTAGATGTTATATCATCAATTTTTAAAGACCGCTCCTACGGAAAATCTACGGAAGACTATCTTGTAAAATCAATAATCGGCTGTTACTCGAAAGAAACGCGCCCGCAGACTGCCGCGGAAAAAGGTTTAATTGATTTTAACAGATTCCTTTACGGTATTGATGAAAGTTACCGCAGGAAAAGGCTTGAACGATTAGTTGCTCTTTCAACGTCCGATATTGAATCTGTTTTTAATTCTTTCGGTTCAAGACTCACGTCGCCGCCTGTAATAATCGCGGGCGTAAAAAAAGCCGAAGAAGCCGCCAAAGCGCTTGGCGTTAATGTGCAGATGTTAAAGATTTAAGCGTTTTGATGTTTCTTTAACGATTCTTTAAATATTTTATCCGCGTCAAGTTTATTATCCACGCCGAACATCGGTTCTATTCCTTCGTCTTTAATGCTTCTGAAAAGCGGTCCTTGTCTGACGTTGTTGTATACCCAACTGTTTTCATTATTAACGATATAATCCAAAACCGTAACCGCGGACAACGAAAAGAAAATTAAAGTGGCGTTTATTTTTCTTTCAGGCGGTAACATCATATCAAGGCGCATGGATATTGGATTCGGAACCTGAAAATTATAAGGTTCCCACGGATTATTAATTCCCCTGCATACGGCTTTTGTCTTCGGTCCGCCCTCGTGTATACCTTGTTCAATGCCAAGAGCGACTGCCGTCAGGTATTTACGCACCTTTCTTACTTCGCTGTAAATGGGAACAATCTCGCTTTTTGGAAAAGGAGGAGGTCCCATTGACTCAAATTTATAATATGGAAGGAAATAAAGTCTTTTTATCCAATGCAGTTCATTTAAATTTTTTCTTCCGTAAGGCGTTATTCTGGATTCCTTTGAATTTTCCAGCATACGGCAATATTCCATCAGGCGCGGAAGATAATCTCTGGAAAAACTGTTTTCTATGTAACCGCGCCATTCGTTAATAATTTCGGTAAGTTCGTCGCCGACTCTTAAAGCCGAGCCGTCCGATCCCGTAATCGTACCGAAGTTCACATAACGCATTCCGATAAAAAGATCATCCAGTATATGCAGTAAGACGGAAATATATTGAAGCGGATCGGTAGGCGAAATTAATTCATAACCATGTCTGAGGTTGTATACGTTGGCAAAATACGGATAAAAATCAGGATAATCTTCCAGTTTATCCCAGCCTGCTTTTGGAAAAAGGACTTCCAATGCCGATTTTCCCTGCTCAACGGCTTTGCGTTCTGATCTTTCGGCGTCCTGTTTTGCTCTTAACGCGGCGTTCTTTGGATCTTCGGGCTTTTCTTTTCCTTCTTCCTGTAACCCGCCGTCTTCGGCAATCGCCCCGTCTTCGCCTTCGATTTCTTCTTCTTTCATATTTTTTTGAAGAGCGTCGACATCTATGCTTTCAATTTCTTGCGGGCTTAAATCCACCGCGTTTATTTGTTCCGTTTCTCTAACGTCAAGAAAAGCCATAAAGCGCCTTCGTCTTTCGATAAAAAAGCGCTCATAGGGAATAAATCTGTTGGAAATTAACTTCATTAACAGCGGATACATGCCATAATGGACAATTCTGCGGATTTCCGAAATAGACGCAATAATATTGCGTATAACATCCTGATACTTGTCTTTTGCTTCCATAGGGCTTTCTATGTACAATACTTTATAAATTAATTTAAAAGCGGATTTAATATTATCCATGCTTAATTCATCAATTATAAATAACGGTTTATATACGCCTCTTAGAACTTCAGAAAAATCGTGAACTGTTACCGAGCGGGGATGAGCTTGTAATTCGGAGATATATTTTGCAAGATCTTCAATATCCCAACTGCGCATAACATCAAGAACTTTATATACGAACAAAGACGCTCTTTTTAACTGATTGTTGCGTTTTTGGTTGTTTTTTGGAAACAAACTTCTTGCCGCGTTTACCAGTCTTTCAATTTTACTGTAATATTCATTCATGCGTTGGATAACAAAACGATAATTTACATAATCAATTGGTTCCTTAAAAAAAGAAAAAATCGAAGTGAGCACCTGCACTGAACTTTTTATTTCAAAAACAGTCTGCCCGGCGTATTGGTCTATTTTTACTCTTTCTCTGTAATTAAGTCTTGCCGGAACAGAAGGATCGTCTCCGGGATACGGACCTGATTTCTTGGATTTATATGTTGGTAAACCGGCTAATTCTTCTTCGTCTTCCGGCGCAAGATCGATTGATCTTCGTTTCCTGCCGCCGGAAAAACTGTCGCCGCTTTTTCTCTTTTCTTCTTCCGGTGCCCGCTCAGTGCCTACTTCTCCTCCAAGAAGCATCGCTATTCGTTTTGCTTCGGCGTCGTCTGTTACGCCCAATTTATCCCGAACTTTGCTTAATTCGCCTGGCGCGTAAATCGCGTTATTTTTCTTTGCCATAATTACACCCGTAAATAAAGTTTTTCTCCAACTCCGAAAAGGTTTTTAATAGTAATTTTTTCCCCTTCGGAATTGACTAACATCCCGTTATAATAGCCAAAAAAAACATTAAAATTGGCTCTTGTAAACATCAATTTTACGCCGCTATTATCCGGTTCCTTTGGAGTAAACGTCAAATCGACCATACCCTCAACGTCCTGAATGATCCAATCGGCATCAATTCCTTCTGTCATCGTAATCCGCACCGGCGGAAGAAGGGTTAATTTCCCGTTTACCCACAAAGCATTCTCGTTGTTTTTGTTAGTATCTCTAGTTTGATTTTCGGCAATATGAAAGCCAAAACGCCTGTTTTCTTCGTCAAAACCCGAAGCATTGCAATAAGATGTGTGCATTCTGTAGGGGAAAAACCCCTTACAATCGAAAAAAAATCCCGAACAACTGTCCTGTTTTAAAATTATCCGCTTTCCCGCCAAGACCATGTCGCCGCGGACAGGGGCAAGCGCTTTATACGCGTACATTATCCGCGGTTTCTCAAACGCCAAAGATGCCGCCATCGGCGTTACATTTTGATTGCTCATATCGTAAGCAAGGTGAGCGGTCAGCGGAGGGCGTTTCCCGTCTGTTTTAATATTGATGTCCAGCTTTACGGTGTCGGCGTCAAGCCAGTTATGGATACGGAAGAAAAAACGGAATGAACGGCTGTCTACGGAAGAATTTGCAAGGCTTTTCGGCAAATGCCAGCCTGTGCCCGGGATCACTTTCCTGAAAATAAATTTTTGCCCTTTTTCCTTGTCATAAAGCAAAACTTGCGCCATTCTGTACATTTTTACATTACAAAAAACAGCATCCAGCAAAAAATAGCTATCCTGTACGCTGAAACTCTGCCATTCTTTTATCCGTAAATCTTTTGCCCAGCGCGGAAGCGGATAACGGAAAGGTTTGCTTATTTCCTGTAAATCTACTCTCTGAAAAGCTTTATTCCATGTCCCGATAATAGGATTTCCGTCTTCAACAGGCGAGGCAATTGGAGGCAATATTTCCCTAGTGTACATCAAGGAGAATTGTAGCATAGTTTGGTTTTATTTGCAAAATTCAGCCGCTGGATACAGGTAGAAAAACCTCGATTTTTTGCTCAAAAACACGAATACTTGTTGCTTATAGATTATATTACGCTGTTATAGCTATGATTGATTATTTCCTCAACCGCTCTATATGTATCAAAATATTGATTTTTTTTAATTTATACGTTGACATATTACAACAAAAAATAATAAAATATTTCCAATCAACAATAAAACGACGTACTGAAATACGCTCGTACTTTGGTATACGTTTACAATCAGTTTTACATACAGAGCCCTGTCCGTATGGTCGGGCAATTTTTCGTGATTACCTACTCATATAACAGGGTATCACAAAAGGAGTGTTTTCTATGAAAAACACAATCAAAATTATAGGGATTATCGTTATGGTGGCGGTAATCGGATTCACAATGACTAGCTGTACTACTACTACTATCGGCGGAGCACATTCCAGTCATGGTCTAATTTCCGGTCTCTTCGAACCTAAAGCACTCACTGATGACGCTCAGAAAATAGAATCTTATTTTGTTGTTCTTTCGTTAATTGATATAGGGTTTCCTGAATTCGCCAAAAAAGTTAAAGCTGCCGATAAAGCAGGCAAGAAGATTACATTAGTACAAATGGATTTTTGGGGTCTCATCTGTATAGTTACAGCTTACGCAGCTAAATAAACGCAACAACGCCTGTTACCGCTTTTTCATAGCGTACCTAGTTAATTGAATTACACTGCATATAACGTAGGGAACAAGGCGTCTCTTTTATTTTGCCGGAAAATGGGATATGCTTGAGATAAGGAAAACTTAAAAATGAGTTGTGATCCGGCAAATCCCAAAGGTAATGGAATTGTTAACATTTGGCAGGAGACTGTTCCCGTACGTTTCGGCGAAATAGATAGATCAGACAGGCTTACTCTTGACGGCGTGTTCCGGTTGTTTCAGGAAATGGCAATCTGCCACGCTGAAAATCTCGGCGTGGGACGCGAAGACATGGCAAGAACGGGTCAGGTTTGGATTCTTTCGCGAATGTCCGTATTGGTTAAAAGCCGTCCCAAATACTGCGATACTGTAACTATCCGAAGTTGGCCTTGCGGCTGGGAAAAATTATTTGCCATGCGTAATTTTGATATTCGGGATAAAAATGATACCGCGATTGTCGCGGCGCGCAGTGCATGGCTAATAGTAGACATGGAAAAACGCCGCCCGTTAAGACCGCAATCTGTAATGGACAACCTTCCGCAAAATGAGGGAATTAACGCTCTCGCCCCGGAAGACAACGGAACCGCCTCTCTTGAGGAGCGCAAAGATCTTCAAAAAGCCGCGGAAAGAAAAGCGCTCTACACCGACGTTGATTTTAACGGGCATGTTAACAATGTTCGCTATATCCAATGGATAGAGGACACTCTGGATCCCCAACTTTTAGAAAAAGCCGATAAAATTCGCATTGATATAAATTACATGAATGAAGTTATGTTAGGTGAAACTGCGGAACTTTTATCCGCGCCTATTTCCGGTGAAAATAACGCCTTCGCTTTTGAAGGGCGCAAAAAAGAAAGCGGGCAAACCGCTTTTAGGGCTGAATTGCGGTTGTGGTGAAGAGAGAATTTTACCACGAACCACATGAACTTTTAAGAAATATCTTGTCGTCGTTCATGATGGTTCGTGGTATAAAAAATGAGCATATCCGCTTTTTTTGTTAATGCTCTAACCAAATGTGTTTTTCGGTTGGCTCATACCCACAATAATAATAATTGAACATTCTGTTTGTGACTGATGCCTTGTAAGCGTCATCGTCAATAAAATGATTTCTCTCATCATCTACATTTACCGTTTCGTAATATTCAGCGGCTGTTTTCCCGTTTATTGTTACTCTGCTTAAATATACTCCCTTCTCTGTATTGTCATACGAATAGGTGCCGGTTTCGGTATTATGATTATCCATATAGCCAATAAGGGTACAGGTATAGGTTTTATTGGCGCCAAACACATATTCTCCAAACACATCATTCATATACACTACGTACGTTTTACCGGCAAGTTCATCGTTTCCCTTTGACTGAGGCAGATGGCTCAGCATAAAAAGGGATTTACCGTCATTACTGAGGGAATATGTGTACGGGCGATTCTTAAACCTTGCATCAAGATATGCATCAATGTACTGTGTTATGGAAGAATAACCATATGTCTTTTTAATGTATGCGTCAAGTTGTGCCTGAGTCCATCCTTCTTGTTGTTTCTTGGATGCAAAATATTCATTCATCTCAGCTGTAAAACTGATCTTAAATTCTGCTTTGGTCATTAATTTCTTACCTCTCCGGATCTTATCAGGTCTGATGGTTAAAGTTTTTTCGTATTCATTCCATATATAAGTCCCGACTTCATCAATGTCCATATTATATTTGCCATTATCATCAAGTGCCTTATACTGTGCCTCATATAAGGTATATTTGCCATTTGTGCCTGTTGATACGTCAAATTCGATTTTCATTTCATATACATAATAAATTTTTCCACCTACAAGATTATTCCCAACGCTTACAAAGTTTTCGTTGCCGCCAGTCGAACCATCGCTTGTCGAATCATCGTTCTTTGAATCGTCGCAAGCGGTAAACGTAAACCCAATTATCGCAATAAGAGCGATAATTCCGAACAGTTTGAATAAGTTTTTCATAAACTACTCCTAAAATTGTTATATTTCTCCTTTTATTATACCCACTAATAGGTAAGTATTGTCAAGGGAACATATAGCCACTTTTAGCTAATTGAGAGTTGGTTCTAATGGCTATTAGCTTAAAAAATGACATTAAAGCAGGTTTTTATCCAAAATCTTAAAGAATTCCGTAAAAAAGAAGGCATATCTCAGATGAAGCTAGCCGAATACTGCGGTACAGCGCACAGCTATATCGGTGAAATTGAGGTTGGGCGGAAGTTTCCATCTATGGATTTGATAGAAAAAATAGCCAAAGTTCTTAGAATTGAGCCCTACCTTTTTTTCAAAAGCAAGTCAGGCAAAGGAACATTAACTGAAATTATAAAAGAAAACGTAAAAATGCCGCATTCCTCAAAGAAACAACTCCAAAAACAAATTAAAGACCATATTAAAAAACACAATAGCCAATCAACTTCTCAAATCTTAAACGAAATTAACGGGCTTATTGAACAATATTAAATTATTTCCTACTTGTCGTGTGTAATTTTTTTTAGGTAATTAAATCAGTAAATAGCCAATTTGATAAACTCTGCCATTTGTAGCAGTTGTCGCAAATTTTGCGACAACTGGATTCTCACTCTTTTCTTCTCCAACTGTCGCAAAATTTGCGACAGTTGAAAATATCGCCTATTTTTCATTCAGCGCGTTGTTGATATGTTTGCCGATGGTTTTTATATCCTTTTCAAATAAAACAGCAATTTACTGTCTGTTTAGCCAGACATTTTCATTTTCTGTCAAGCAAAACGACACTCTCGCGCCATATAGAGTATGTACTTTTTAAACCGTCCTGTGACGGCTTGGTACAAACTTTTTCTATGGAGTTTCTATGAAATCAAACAACAAAAATCATGCTAAAAATGAGCGGGACACTTTTGACAAACCCGGTGATCTTAGGACAAATCCTCTTCTTCTCTACCCTGAATCATCTCTGCTAGTGGCTATGGCTGAAACTGCTTGGGCAGGAAACCTTAAATCAGCAAAAATCGAATTTTCTCTATCAGACAGATTGAAAGTAAAACTTACAGAACTTTTAGGAAAGGAGATAAATAAAATCTTCATAACCGATAGCGACGCCCGTCATATCAGAAATCATCACGGAAAAAACGAAGAATTAAGAGGTCAAGTAGACATAACTCCGGCGGATTTTGCGTTTATTCCTGTTATTTTGAATGAATATGATACCGTGGAACAAATAGGAGAAAACAAAATAGGCGATAAGAGACTTAGGTTTACAAAAAAAATAGAAGGGACATTCTACATTGTAAGTATTGAAAAGGGGAATAACCAAATAGGGATAATCACTTTATGGAAAAAGAAAAAATAAAAGCCCGATTGGGTGTCTAATGTTTGACAAGATACCGCAAGGTACTCGCCCCCCTAAACTGAACGTCCGAAACGCCCCCAACCAGCCAATATATAATATAGCGCCGGAATCATTGTCTGTCAATGGAAATTTGTATTATCCTCTCTACAAATTACGGAACATCAATAATCGACGCGGCTTTCCCGTCGCGGGCGTAAGTTCTTCGCGGATTCAATGAATCTACAATGCGCTGTCCTTTGCAGAAAAAAACGTATTGGTATGTGCCGGGCGCCAATGAAAGCGTTAGGGTGTAAACGCCCTTAGCGGTCTCCCTCATTTCATACATAAACGGATCCCAACTGTTAAAATTGCCCGCTACTGTTATTGTCTCTCCGGGCGCGCCATTAAAAGTAAATGTCACTCCTTCCGGCATACTGTCAAGCGGATTCGGTTTTACCGGTTTTTCGGGCATGCGCAATACCGACAAATTTAAACCGGAAATTGGGTCTCTCCTGACTTGGGGATTGCTCGGGTCTGTCGCCCACAAACCGTTAATTACGATTCTGTACTCAAGTTCTTTTATCTGCTGCGGAACTTTATATATATAAAATTGAACGCCCGAATCCTTGTAGGGATCGGGTACTTTCTGTCCGGGCGGAATTGGGGCGTCAAAATCATTGGGGACGACAATTTTCTTAAACCAGTAAGTATTGGCAAAATTCTCGTGGAAAAACGCTACTCCTACCCTGCGAAGGCTTGAATCGGCGGTAAAAATGACAAAATCTTCGCAAATTACAGGCGATCCGGACGTTTTTATTTTCAATAATCGGTCTAAAACCTCATAAGTTTCCCAGTCTTCCGCCCATAAGGCAAATTGCGGAAAAGAGGCAAAAATCAGAGTTAAAAGAACGAAAAAACTAATCCTTTTCATACATTCTTTACAATTATCGGTCGATATATAATTATCTTAATATGCCGTCTTTAAACGCGCTGGGGCAGTTTAAGTACTCATTCAATAATATCGCAAATGAGAAAGCCGATATTGAATCCCTAAGTCTGCCTTTTGACGATTTACAACTCCCAACTACAGAAGCGCCGCCTTTTGAGTTTGTAAGGCATGAACCTCCCCCTATTGAAGACCTTGGTCCCGACGATGGCGGCGCAAGTCCGGATATTAATTCCTTTTTAGATAATATAACAGGCGATAATGCTTCCCCGTCGGCGGATATACCCGCTGACAACGCCGTATCCGCGCTTGACGACTTTTTAAAAGAAATAAGTCCCGATTCTTCCCCGCCGGAACCGGATAAGGGCGCGGACGATCTATCATCTTTTTTAAACGAAATGCAGGAGCAAAGCGCGGCGGGCGCTCCGGCGGATACTCCGGCTGATGTTCCGGCGGAAGACGATTTATCAGCTTTACCGGACAGCGGTCAAGACGAAGCCCTGCCGGATTTTTCAACGGATGATCTCGCATCTCTCACGGGTAACGATCAGGACGAAGCCTTGCCGGATTTTTCGACGGACGATCTCGCATCTCTCATGGGCGGCGATCAGGAAGAAGCCGCGGCGGATGTTCCGGCGGAAACTCCAGCGGATGTTCCGGGCGGCGAAGGCGGCATACCGGATGATCTTTTATCGGGTTTTTCTGATGAGGTAGAATCGGCTCCCGCTGACGCCGGTCTTCCTGACTTTTCTCAGGAAGATTTTAGCGCTGAAGAATCCGGCGATTTTGAGCCTCAGGAAGAAGAAGCGGAAAGCGATGATTTGGGAGGCATAGACCTTGGCGGAGAAAGCAGAGACAGCGTACCGGATGCACCGGCGGAAGCCGACGCCGGTTTAGGCGATTTAGGCGACTTAGGTGATTTAGGCGATTTTAATGTTGATTCGATTGACAGCGGCTCTCCCGATGAAACTCCCGAAAGTTCTGAAAGCGCGGACTTAGGTGGTGAAACAGACGCGTCTCTGCCTGATATTCAAGACTTCGACGGTATAGATCTTGGCGGTGAATCTCCGGACTTTTCGCCGGGAGCGGCTGAAGAGCCGGAAGCTGATAATCAAGATTTAGGCGGTATTGATCTTGGCGGCGAATCTATCGACTTTACGCCGGAAGCTGCAAGCGATGATTTTTCTTCGGACTCTTTACCGGACTTTAATTTATCCGGAAGAGACGATTTAGGCGCTTCCGTTGATTCATTTGATACACCCGGCGCGGATGATTCCGCTTTAGATACAAATTTTGACTTACCCGTTTCGGACACGGACTTTTCCGGCGCAGGTGATACTGCGCCTGATACCGGAACCGACTCAGGCGCGGTGCATGAGTTCGGCGATTTAGGCGCCGACTTTGCGTCCGATTCAATCGAGTTGGACACCGGAGCAGGAGCGGAAGCTGAAGGGCAGGAAAACGACTCCGGTTTTTCCGGTTCCGGCGATGTTTTCGGCGGCGATGATTTCTCGCTTACCGGTCTTGATGACATTTTAAATAAAACAAAAGTAAGCGAGCCAAAGCCGGTGGAAAAGAAAGGCTTATTCGGCAAGAAAAAACAAAAAGAAAAAGAAGAAGAAGTTATAAAAGCGGAAGACAATATCGATGAAATTTCTTTAACTCAGGAAGACGTTAATAATCTATTACATACTCTTTCCACTTATCCGCTCAATTTAAGAATTGCCTGCGAAGAATTAATCGCCGAACAGGTTATCCTGCCGGAGCAATTATCAAAATTAATCCGGCTTCTTGTAAGCGGCGCGCCTGTCAGGGAAACAGCGGCTCATGTCGAGGTAATCACCGGCAAACCGATTGTTATTCCAAAAAGCTTTGAAAAAAGCTCAGGCGCGGCTTTTGAGGCGGAACAAGCAAGTTTTGCGTATATCTTTGTACACAATTTACTTCCGGTTATAAGACTGTTTACTTTTATCGCGTTAATGGCGGGCTCTATTATGTATCTGGGTTACAAATTTATTTACATACCTCTTAAAGCCGAATCCCTTTACAAACGCGGCTATGAACGTATCCCAGAGGGAGAGTACCAAAGAGCAAATGAATTATTCCATGACGCGTTTACATTGCACAGAAAGAAAAAATGGTTTTATGCCTACGCCGAGGCGTTCAGGGATCAGCGCCGCTATATGCTTGCGGAAAATAAATACGATGAGCTTTTAAGATACTATCCGCGAGACAAAAAAGGCGTCTTGGATTACGCGGCTCTTAACACATATTATTTAATGAATTACGAAAAGGCAAACAAACTTTTACAGCGGGAGCTTCTTGATTACGCTCCCAATGATTACGACGGTCTTCTCGCCGCGGGAGACAACTTCCTTGATTGGGCGGATTCCAATCCCGCAAAATTCTACGATCGATACGAAGACGCGCGTTTCTCATACGCGAGGCTCATTGAACAATACGGATGGCAGCCGCAAATTCTGGAAAGAATGTTAAAGTATTTTATCCGCACGGATAACCTTAAAGAGACACTCCAATTAAGAGTCTGGTTTGAAAACGATCCAAAGAAGCGGAAACTTTCCACCCCAACCCTTGCGGAACTTGGCGGCTACCTTTTGGATAAACAACTTGAAAAAACACCGGGCACCGTACCCGATCCGTACATTGAAAGCATAGAAAGCGTAAGAAATATGCTGATAAAAGCGGTCATGCAGGATCAATATCTGCCCGAATCGCATTATCATCTTGCGCGTTATTATCATAACCTAGGCAATATTCACGAAGAACGATTAACTTTGGAGAACGCTATCCGCGCATTTGATCTGGCTAAACAGGAATCCGTTAAACGTCGCCTTTACCGCGTTGATACTCATTACCGTTACGCGAACATACTTATCAACAACAAAGAATTCTTCCCCGCTGACGAACAGGCGGTAAAAGGCATAGAACTGTTTGAAGATTTCCTCAACAGAAATTTAATTCCCGCTTCTCCCCAGCTTGGTCAACTATACGCCCTGCGCGGAGACTTAGAGTACTTTGTAAAATCGGGCAACATGGAAGCCGCCATCGCCAACTACAAAAAAGCCGAAGGGTACGGCTATTCTCCGCCCGAAGTTCAGTACCGCATGGGAGCCGCGTATTACCAGCGCGAGGACTGGAAAAACGCTCTTGACTATCTGTTTAAGGCTTCAAAAGAATTGCCGTTGAACAGGCGTGTGCTATTTGCAATGGGAAATGCCGCCTGTCAGCGCGGCGACTATTTCGCGGCTCAAGGCTACTACAACCGCTTGCTTGACATTCTGGAAGTCCAGCGCGTAAGACTGCCCGTACTGTTGCCGAATGACAACGTCCAATTCCTTGAGACGGGAGAACGTCTGATGATGGCGCGGAATAACGCCGGTGTTGTAAACGAGGCTCTCGCTCGTCAAACAGGCAACCGCGATTACCGCTCCAAGGCAATGGTTTTATACGCCGAATCCTCGCGAGCTTGGGACGCTATCACCCGTAACCCGGAAACAATGACAAGAAGCCGGCTAACGGACAGTTCGGGCGCTCCCAGCATCAACCTTGGCTACCTGAACGCGAATAACGCCCTGCGCCCCACCAGCGGCTACAGACCGCAAATCTTTGTCCGTATCGATAAAGACGCGCTTGAACCCTCGCACTGGGAAGAATTAGCCCCCTTGGGCGGTTTATAGGGCATTTTCCCCCGAAAAATTGTACAAAATTCCGCATTTTTAAATAAAAAAAATCTTGACGAATTCACATATTCGTGCTAAAATAGATATATACCAGTTTGGTAAACATCTAATTCTATTCTTTTTGGATAAAAGCTATGCAATATTTTGATACTCACGCCCATTTGGGGCTTATAGTTGATGACCCCATTGAGCAGTTAATAGTAATACAGGAAGCCCGTCAAGCTTCCGTTGCCAGAATCGTCTCGATTTGTAATAGTCTTCATGACTTTGGTCATGTTTATGAAAATCTTAAATCGGCGACAAACGTATATCATGCCGTAGGGGTAAGTCCGTCCGAGGTACAAAACCCGGGCAAGGACTGGCTTCAGCATATTGAGCAAAGCGTTCAATATGAACGCGTGGTCGCCATTGGTGAGATCGGTCTGGATTATTACCGTAAATTCGGCGACAAGAAATCTCAGATCGAACTTTTTATTACCCAGCTTGATCTTGCGGCAAAACTTGGCAAACCCGTAATAATTCACAACCGCGACGCGGGACACGACGTACTGGATATTCTCCGCGACCGTCTGCCTCCGAAAGGCGGGGTGCTTCACTGTTATTCCGAAGACGCCGCTTACGCCGAGAAAGCTTTAGAGCTTAATTTATATTTTTCTTTTGCGGGAAATCTTACATACAAGAACGCGAAAAATCTGCACGAGACTCTTTCTGTTCTTCCTGTAGATCGCATATTGATTGAATCGGAAAGTCCGTTCATGGTTCCGGCTGATTATCGCGGCAAAAGAAATATGCCCAAGTATCTGCCGCTGACCGCTCGTTTCATGGCAAACATGCTCAATATGGAAGAAGAGGCTCTTGCCGCTCAACTCTGGGAAAACTCAAATAAATTTTTCGGCTTGCCGAGTGAATAGCGAAAAAGGAAGAGAGAAGAATTTACCACGAACCAACACGAATCACACGAACAAAGAGAGATGAGGGCGGTCGCTGAGCTTGTCGAAGCGACCAGAGAGCAAGACGCTTCGACAAGCTCAGCGTCCCGCTAACCAGTACGGACAAGAGGGAATGAAGGTGGTCGCTGAGCCTGTCGAAGCGACCAGAGAGCAAGACGCTTCGACAAGCTCAGCGTCCCGCTAACCAGTACGGACAAGAAGGAATGAATCTTTATAAGCCAATAAAAATCGGATCGCTTGAACTGACAGGGAATCTTTTCCTTGCGCCTGTGGCGGGGTATACCGATCGCGCGTTTCGCTCCATTTGCGCCGAGGAGGGGGCGGACTTTTCGTTTACGGAACTTGTCTCCGCCGAAGCGTTGTACCGTAACTTTGGGCGGTACGGGTTGGGGGTGCAGGAGGGAGCGTCCTCCGGTAACAGCGCCGCTATTAATTTGGTTCGGCGGGGGGAGAAAGAAAAACGCTACGCTATACAATTATTCGGCGCGGAGAGCGAATCTATCTACAAGGCGGCTGTTTTACTGGCGCCGTTGAAGCCGGACGCTGTGGATATTAACGCGGGGTGTCCTGTTCCCAAAGTTGTAAAAAACGGCGCGGGATCGGCGTTGATGAAAAATCCGTCCGGTATCGGCAAAGTGGTAGAAGCGGCTGTTCGCGCTTCACGCGAAAGTTTGGGCGGCGTTCCCGTAACAATAAAAATACGTTCAGGGTGGGACAGTAAATCGCTCAACTACGCAGAGTGCGCGCGGATTGCGGTTGAGGCGGGAGCGGCTATGGTTACCCTGCACCCGCGCACACGCGCGCAAAATTACGGCGGCAAAAGCGTTTGGTCGCACATAGCGGATTTGGTTTCCCGCCTGTCCGTCCCCGTTACAGGTTCCGGCGATCTTTACACGCCGGAGGACGCGCAGAAAATGTTAAAAGAATCAGACTGCGCGGCGGTAATGTTCGCAAGGGGCGCGCAGGGCAATCCGTTTATTTTTTCGCAGACACGTTCTCTGCTGGAAACAGGCTCATGGGAGCAGGCTTCGGTTTCCGCGCGGATAGCCGCCGCCATGCGCCACCTGGAAATGCTTGCCGTTGACATAGGAGAGCGAACCGCCTGCCTTGAAATGCGAAAACAATTCTGCGCTTACACAAAAGGCGTTGTCGGCGGCGCGGTTTTACGCGAAAAAGCCGTCCACGCGGAAACAATCGAAGAATACCGGCGGATTATCGAAGAATTACATTTTTAAAATGTCTCTTAAGAGCAAGACGCTTCGACAAGCTCAGCGTCCATACGCTGACAAAGAGAGATGAGGGTGGTCGCCGAGCCTGTCGAAGCGACCAATCTTTCGTTAATAAAAATATCATATTGATCATTTTTTGAAAAATATGATTATTTATAGACAAGCAATTATGAAATATATATTATCTATATATTATCAATAAAGGAGAAATGAAAATGGAGACGAGAATTAACAAACACGTTTATATATGGGTTGGGACATTCCTTTTTGGCTATTTGGGAGTGGACAGATTTATGCGAGGTCAAATCGGACTTGGTATTCTAAAACTTATTACAGCCGGCATGGGCGGTATATGGGCATTAATTGACTGGATTATTGCCCTGACAAAACTTGGACAGTACAAAGACGACTTTGTATTTATTGACAAAAAATGGGCGCAATAATAGTTCTTTACTTCTTTAGTGAAAACGAATCACCCACTTCGTTGAGAAGCGGGAAATCGGGAATACCGAACTTATAATCGCCGATAATATCATATTTAGAAATATTACCTGTAAGAACGCTGGTACCTATTGCTGCAATGTCATCAACGGTCAGGAAAAAAGTAAAAGGGATTGCTCCTGTTTCGCCTGCTTTTATTGTGGGTTTTTCGAGAACTCCTCCCTTCGATAATGAAGTATTGTTGATTTTAAGAGCGCAAGTAAGATCGTTGATTATTACATCAACATTGCTTTTATTTTTCATGTTCAAGGCAAAGTCAATTTTTCCGCCTGTAGGAATAAGACCTCCGGTAAGTGTCGCCTTGGGAGGTGTCGCTATGTCTATAGCCGGGATGCGTATAAGGGGTACTTTCCCTTCATGCGAAAAGGGCCATGACATATCCCCCAACTGCGGCACGGGAATGTGCGCTATCATATTTATTTTATACTTGGCATTTTCATCTGTCAGAGCAATGATGGTGTCAATTAGATTCTTATACGTAAAACTTACCGGAAATTGTACTTCAGTCGATCCTCGTGATTTAAGCGCGCCGTTACTCTGTATAATTCCATTTACAAACGGGTTATCAATAATATTTAAATCCCAGTCGATTTTTGGGAGCGGAATAGTAACCGAATTATCATTTTGAATATCTATCTTGCTGAGCAGAGTAAGTCCCTCAAAATCAATGTTGGTAAAATCAACCGTTTTAAGCGTTAGTTCCGGCGCTTTGACCACTTCCTTTAATAAATCACAAGTGGTATTCATTAAGCCGCATACCAGAATTGCCAACATAAGCGATATTTTTCTTTTCATTTTTATCCCCTTCATATATAATAGTATATACAATTTTCATTAAAAATGCTACAATTAATTAAACTATAAAGTGGGGTGTTATTATGACTTTTATAATTTTAATCGTATTATTTGCCGTTCTTGGCGTCGGTCTCGGTCTTTTATTTAACAAATTCGTTATTAAAGATTATCCTGAGAAGGGCAGAAAATTTAAGTATGTTATAACGGTTATCGTTTTTTTCTTAATAACTGTCGCGTTGTTTGCTGTTATATATGGTAAAACCATAGTTGACACTGCTGTAAAAAAATCTTTAAGTGAACTTGAACAGGATATTATAAAAAAACATTCAAATCTTCCTATAGTAAGAAACGGGATTAATATAACGGCGATTCAAAATGACGCTTCAACAATAAATAATACTATAGTCGCTTTAATACCGTCAGCCAATGAACTTGGCATTCCATCTTTAATTTATAACGCGGTTTTAAACAATGTTCTAAAAGAATTACATAAAAAACTTGCTCTTATTAAGGTAGCCGAAAATAAGGCTAATCCTTTTATTGATGAAAACAATAAGCTAACGGTCTCATCGTTAATAAACGGGTTACAAACAAACATATTGAAAGTTGTAAAAACAACCGTAATTGTCCTTGTTATTATTTTTGTAATTCTTCTGGCAATTTATGTACTTGTTTCATTATCAAAAGCGTCCAAAGAAAAAAAGCGCGTCGCTGGCAATAACGCAGGTTGACCTTATTTGATTCTATCTTTATCCTAATGTAAAGATGAATATTTTAAGACGGTCATTCCGGTATGTTAACTTTAATGCGGTGTATTGGCTCATAGGTATCAACGTACTCATTTTTGCAATGACGCAGTTTTTTGGGGCGGAGTTCCGGTATTTTCTTGTTACAAGAATGTCGATGATTCCCGCTATGGTTGTACATGGCTGGATTTGGACATTTGTTACTTATATGTTCATGCACGGCGGCTTTAGTCATATCTTGTTTAATATGCTTGGACTTTTTATTTTTGGAATCCATGTTGAAAGGCAGATGGGCAGTAAAGAATTCCTGCTCTACTATTTTCTTACCGGCATTTTAGCGGGCGTTTTTTCTTTCTTGGTTTATTATTTTACCGGCAATCATATAATCGCCCTTATGGGCGCGTCCGGCGCTTTATTCGCCGTTGAACTTGCGTACGCGATATTTTATCCCGATTCAATTATTTACATTTGGGGAATTCTTCCCCTGCGCGCCCCTGTGATGGTTCTAGGGTTTACCGCTCTGGAATTGTTTTTTTCAATTACCGGACGCAATAGCGGTGTCGCGCACCTTACCCATCTTGCCGGATTCGCCATCGGTTGGCTTTATTTTCAAATTCGCTTTGGAGTAAATCCCTGGCGGCGGCTGACAGGAAGGTAACTATGAAAAAAGTCGGCATACTTTTCGGCGGCAAGTCCGCGGAACATGAAATCTCTCTGTTATCCGCAAAAAATGTCTATGAGGCGATTGACAGAACAAAGTTCGAGCCCGTCTTAATCGGGATAGATAAATCGGGACGCTGGCTTATAAACGACGCGGAAAAATTTTTGCTTAACTCCGATAATCCCGCGCTTGTAAAAATCAATCCAAACGGGAAAGATGTTTCACTGCGCCCTGAGAGCAACGGAATGTTTGCCGCGGAAGGAGCGGGTAATTTTAACATTGACGTAGTGTTTCCCATTTTGCACGGACCTTTCGGCGAAGACGGAACGGTTCAGGGTTTTTTAAAATTAGCTGATATTCCTTATGTTGGTCCCGCAGTGCTTGGCTCTGCTGTCGGCATGGACAAGGATGTAATGAAGCGGCTTTTTCGCGAGGCGGGAATCCCTATCGGAAAATTTCTCACTTTTAAAAGCCACGAAAAAATACCGTCCTTTGCGGAAATAAAGAACGAATTAGGCGCGCCGTTTTTCATCAAACCCGCGAATATGGGTTCTTCTGTCGGAATCAGCAAGGTACACAATGAAGCGGAATTAGCCGCCGCGTTAAATGACGCTTTTTTGTACGACACAAAAATCATCATAGAAGAATTTATTCAGGGCAAAGAGATTGAGTGCGCCGTTCTTGGGAATGAAGAACCCGCCGCGTCCGTACCCGGCGAAATAATCCCCTCTCACGAATTTTATTCTTACGATGCCAAGTATCTTGATGAAAAAGGAGCCGCTCTTGAAATCCCCGCGAAACTTGACGACGCAACAAAAAAGCGGATTCAAGACCTTGCCGTAAAAGTTTTTCAAGTTCTTTGCTGTGAAGGGCTTTCGCGCGTGGATTTCTTTTTGAAAAAAGACGGCGAAATAATAGTCAACGAAATTAACACGATGCCGGGTTTTACAAAGATAAGCATGTATCCCAAAATGTGGGAGGCAAGCGGGATAAGCTACACGGAGCTTATTACCCGCTTAATTGAATTGGCAGTCAGCCGTTTTGAAAAAGAACGGAAACTAAAAACAAGCGTAAATTAAATTTGGAAGGTAACATGAAAAAATTATGTATCTTTATTTTTTCTGTTGTTATGATTTTTAATCTGTCTGCTAAAGAACATAATTTTTCCGTAGGCGTTTCTTTTGGTTTGTTAAACGGTCAGGCTCAGGAAATGGTATTTAAGGATACAATATCAAATAATAAATTAAGCGAATTGCTATGGTATTTTAATTCTCTTGCCTACATTGGACTGGATATAAAATATTCATGGTTAAAACCGGAAAACGCTTGGGGACTTTTTGTAAACGGCTCATTTAAATACGGACTTTTCAGCCAACCAGATGTAATGGAGGATCGGGACTGGATGAATGTGAAATATCCGGATTGGTTAACACATTATTCCGTACATGACAACAAAACAGAATCCGCAAACCTGCTGGATTTAAATTTGGGATTGTCTTTTTTAGTTTTTCAGAATTTTTTATTAAAGTCATATATTTCTTATCATTATATGCGTTTTTCATGGACAGCAAGCGGTGGTTCGATATTATACCCTGATAGCTTTTTTTATGATTATTATCCGTCATCAAAAAAAGTTGGAACATATGAACAAACTTGGCACATTTTTTCTCCGGCAATATCGTTTTACGGAGAATTTAACCGCTATTTTGATATTGAAATTGCGTTTGAAGCAACTCCATTTATGTGGTGCGTCGCTATAGACGAACATCTCCTTCGTAATTTGGTAATTACCGATGTTTTAAACGGAGGGCTCTTTATCGAACCAAGCCTTCTTTTTTCATATAAACCTACGGATCATTTTGTGTTATCACTTTCGTTCGCGTATAGAGAAATAAACTATTCTCGCGGGGACACAAAAGAAGAAGATAATAAAAAGCATTTAACTCTTATTTCTAGAAATTTAAGCGGGGCGGGATATGCCGCGCTTGATATTGGCATCATCGCAAAATATAGTTATTCTTCACCACAACAAGATGAAACTATACTATTAAGATAAAGTTATTAAAACGCCGCATATCTCTAAATATCTGCATTAATCAGGCTTAAGCCCCGGCACATCAAACTCAGGCGGTATCTTTGTCGGAGCGCCTTTTGAATCGACAAACGCCCATGTAACTTTCGCCTCTATTAATAAATCTTCGCCCCGCCAAATTTCCTGCGCAATAGTGCCGCTTACCGCGCCTTGTTTTACAGGACGCGATTTAATAATCAATGTGTCGTCGGTAAACGCGGGTTTTTTATAATCAATTTCTATTCGGGCAATGTAAAGACCGTAACCGGCTTTGGTCGCTTTAATAAAGTCAAAACCAACATCTTTAAGAAATTCATAACGCGCGTATTCAAGATAATTAAGATAGTTTGCGTTATTTACATGGTTGTAGCCGTCGCACTCATAACTTCTTACCCGTAATGAACATTCTGTTTTCATGGTTCAATTATATTGATCGCGCGGTACTTTGAAAAGTCCCGTATTATATGTATTATAAATTATGTTTAATTTTTGCCCGTCATGCGCTTCAAAAAAAATTACCTTTAATAAGGGGAAATTTTTCCGCTGTCCCGACTGCGGTCTTGTTTATTATCACAATGTCGCCGCCGCGACAGGCTGTATTATCATCGTGCCGGACGGGGAAACAGAGCGGCTTGTGTTTCTTGTCCGCGGCAAAGAGCCCGGTATAGGCAAGCTGGATCTTCCCGGCGGCTTTGTCGATCCCGGCGAAGGCGTTCTTGACGGACTCTACCGCGAATTACGGGAAGAAATTAACTGGACGCCGCAAATTCCAAGCGGCGCGAAATTATCTGACATTTTTAAATTATTCGCGTCTTTCTCAAATGTGTACAAATACAAGGGCATAGATTACAACACATGCGATATATATTTTTCAATCCGCGCCCCCGGTCTTAAACCCGAAGACCTGCACCGTCAGGAAACTGAAATCGCGGATATTCTATTCTTAAAACCCGATGAAATTGATTTCTCCCGGTTCGCTTTTCCTTCCACCGTGAAGGCTGTAAAAACGTATCTCAACATCCTTGACTAAAATTGACATAAGTTATCAAATAACATTATGTATCGAGGAAATATGTCAGCAAGTTCTTTTCTTCCCGGCGAATACCGTAAAACGGCTGATCGCCTGTTTTTAAAAGACGGTTTTTCAAAAGGGCAAAAACCCGATATAAAAGCCGCCGGAGAATTTGCCAAGTCTCTTGGCATCGGCGTTGAGTACCAACGGTTATTCGCTCTTGAAACAAACAGCGGAGAGTTAAGAACTTTTCTGGATCAGTTTCAAAATAATCTGGCTTTGTTAATAAAGAAAACATGGGTGGAAGAAGCCGATGAAATCCGCAAAGGAAAATTACACGATGATATTCCGTCGTTTATGAAAACTGTCGAACAGCCGGATTACATAAAAGCTATAGAAGATTTTAGCGTAATTCTTGATGAACTGGCTTATCTTTTTTTCGGCAAACAAAGCGAAAAAGAAGATTTTGCCGAGTACACCTTCCGCATTGACGCGCAAATGGGGCTTTTCTGGTGGTACGGAAGCAAACTTGCTTTATTAAAAGAATTGAAGGATAAAAATATTGACCAAAACGACAAATGCTTATGGGCGGTTTTACTTCTTGGTCTGTGTTATCTGACAAATTTTTAAAAGGAAGAATATGATTAACGAAAACAGCGCCGATACAAAAACTGATTCTTTAGGAACGGATTTTATCAGTGAATTTATAAAAGAAGATTTAGCGGCGAAAAAATACAGTTATGTGCATACGCGCTTCCCGCCGGAACCCAACGGCTGGCTGCACATCGGGCACTGCAAGGCATTTTATATCGACTTTAGCATGGCTGAGCGTTTCGGCGGAAAATGCAACCTGCGCTTTGACGATACCAACCCCGAAAAAGAAGACATTTCCTACGTTGAGGCAATCAAGCGCGACATTAAATGGATGGGCTACGATTGGGAAGACCGCGAATATTACGCTTCCGATTATTACGAGTATCTTTATGACTTGGCTGTGAAAATCATCAAAAAGGGAAAAGCCTACGTTGACGATTTAACAGATACCGAAATGAGCGAGTACCGGGGGACAGCGGTCGCCGATAAAAACAATATCACCGTAACGCCGCCGGGCAAAAACAGTCCTTACAGAGACCGTTCTATCGAAGAAAATCTTGACCTCTTTGCGCGTATGCGCGCTGGTGAATTCGCCGACGGCGCAAAAACCCTGCGCGCGAAAATCGACATGACACACCCTAACCTGCTCCTGCGCGATCCTGTCATGTACCGCATACGCCGCGAAACTCATTACCGCACGGGCAATTCATGGTGTATCTATCCAATGTATGACTTTCAACATCCGCTTTCCGACGCGAAAGAGGGAATCACCCACTCTCTCTGCTCGCTTGAATATGAAATCCACCGCCCTTTGTACGAATGGTTTATCCAAGAAGCGGAAGTTTTCCCTTCGCGCCAGATAGAATTCGCCCGTCTTAATTTGAGCCATACCGTTATGAGCAAACGCTGGCTTTTAAAACTTGTGCAGGACAAAGATGTTTCCGGTTGGGACGATCCGCGAATGCCGACAATAGCCGGTCTTCGCAGACGAGGTTACACTCCCGAAGCTATCCGCAGTTTTGTCTCGCAGATCGGCATCGCGAAGACGGACAGCATGGTAGACATCGCTTTCCTTGAGTACTGCCTTCGCGAAGATTTAAACAAACGCGCTCTGCGTGTAATGGCAGTCCTGCGCCCTCTTAAGCTAATCATAGAAAATTGGGACGCGGGAAAAACCGACGAAATGGAAGCGGTAAATAACCCTGAAGACGAGGGCGCGGGAAAACGCCATGTGCCATTCTCCCGCGAATTATGGATTGAACGCGAAGATTTTGAAGAAGTCCCGCCGCCCAAATACTTCCGTCTTTTCCCGGGAAACTCCGTCCGCCTGCGTTACGCGTACATTGTTACATGCACAGGCTTTGACAAAGACGCAAACGGCAATATTACAGCCGTGCGCTGCACCTACGACCCTGAAACAAGGGGCGGGAACGCTCAGGATAACAAAAAGGTAAAAGGGACGATACATTGGGTTTCAGCAGCCCATTCCGTCTCCATACAAGCCCGTATTTACGATTACTTGTTCAATGTGGAGAAGCCAATGGAAGTCCCGCTCCGTGCGGACGGCTCTCCCGGCGAATTTACCGATAATTTAAGTCCAAGTTCGCTGGAAATAATTGAAAACGCGTGGGGAGAACCGTCGCTCGCAAACGTCCAGCCGGGAAAATCTTTCCAATTTGAACGATTGGGCTATTTTGTTCGCGATCCCGAAACTTCCGCGGACGGAAAACCTGTTTTTAACAAGACAATCGGTCTCCGCGACACATGGGCGAAGATAGCAAACAAGAATTAGTCATAAATTAGTCATATTTACACACATAATTATAATTACTTGCACAAGTATTCATTATATTATATGATTATATTATGCCCCATGAATGTAAAAAAGATGTTGATATGGAAGGGTTATCAGAAGAAGACTTAACCATAAACAAACCCGAAACAAATGTTGATGAAAGCATTATGCTCGCGTTATGCGACAGCCTGAATGAACTATACGATAAATTAAGCATATTAAGCAATGTAATGGAAAAGAAAATCTCGGAACATAATTTAAACCAAAATGATAAAGGAGAAGTAAAATGAAAATAAAAATCAAACTGAGCATCATGATGATAGCTATTGTATTGGCTGTGTCCGGCGGTCTTGCAATAATTGAACTGGTGCAGGCATCCGGCATAGCCATGTCTCTTTCCAAGCAGAAAACCATGTATCTGGCTCGCCAGCGCGCCCAGTACTGGGACGGTCGTATGAGCGGCTACATCAATATCTTACAAACATTGTCGAATAACTTTAACTATTATGAAAACATAGCGGCGGACATACGGCGTAAAACGTATGAAGATACAATGGAGTCTGTTTTTGAGGACGTGCCCGACTTTGTACGAATGTTTACAATCTGGAAACCTAACGCCATTGACGGCATGGACGCGCGTAACATAGGCAGGGTAGGTTCAACCGAAACAGGACAGTTCGCTTTTGCATTGACAAGGGAAGACGGGACTACAAGGGCTATCACCAGCGCCGTCGTTCCGGAGGCAATGGCTCATATGACAGGATCAGGCAAGATGACCGTCAACATGTCCGACATCTCCGAATTTAAGAATATGGGAAAAGACACTTACTGTATCAGACTCATGGTCCCCATTATAAATAAACGTATCAATGACGCAGTAGGAGTCATAGGCTGCCAGTTGGATATCGCCATGTGCCAGCCCAGAATAGAACAGACCATCAAAGATTTTGATGAAGTTACCAGTATGGTAATTTACACCGACACAGGGTCTATTTTGGCAAATTACCTGCCTGAGTTTATAGGAAGAAAAATTGACGAGGAAACACAATACGGCAAACAGTTAAAAGATGTCAAAGACGCTATTAAAAACGCAAAAGAATGGGAAGGCGTGGAATTTGATCCCGAACTTAAAACAAACATGATAATAGCGATAGCCAATATTCCAATAGGAGTCTCTCCGACAACATGGTCGGTAATGGTCGGTTCAACTGAAAGTTACATCTTGAAAGAAGTAAATCAGTTAAGAAGTTTCGTCATTATTCTCGCGTCAATAGCCATTGTAATTGCGGCGGCAATTATATACTTTGTACTGGGCACTACTACAGCCCCAATCGTCAGAGTATCTGAAACCCTCAGAGATATATCGGAAGGCGAAGGCGACTTAACAAAGAGCATCGCCGTCTCTTCCAATGACGAGGTAGGCGATCTCGCCCTGTACTTCAATAAAACGATTGAAAAAATCAAAAACCTCGTGCTTATCATTAAAAAGCAGTCGCATAATCTGTCGGATATCGGTTCCGCCTTGTCCAGTAATATGACGGAAACCGCGGCGGCTGTAAACGAAATTACAGCTAACATTCAGGGTATCAAAGCCCGTGTAATAAATCAGAGCGCCAGCGTTACGGAAACAAACGCGACTATGGAGCAGGTTATCGCCAACATCAACAAACTTAACGGTCATGTTGAAAACCAGAGCCGCAATGTTTCCCAGGCGTCGTCCGCCATTGAAGAGATGGTAGCCAATATCAGTTCCGTTACCAACACGCTTATCAGCAACGCAACCAATGTAAATACATTAAAAGAATCTTCAGAGGTTGGACGCGGAGGCTTGCAGGAAGTAGCGGCGGACATTCAGGAAATTTCACGCGAGTCAGAAGGCTTGCTGGAAATCAACTCTGTAATGGAAAACATCGCCAGCCAGACCAACCTGCTTTCGATGAACGCCGCGATTGAAGCCGCGCACGCCGGAGAAGCGGGCAAGGGCTTCGCGGTAGTAGCCGACGAAATCCGCAAACTTGCCGAGAGTTCCAGCGAACAATCCAAGACAATCGGCAACGTGTTAAAGAAGATAAAGGAATCAATAGACAAGATAACCAAATCCACCGAGAACGTTCTTAACAAGTTTGAGTCGATTGACTCAGGCGTAAAGACGGTGGCTACGCAGGAAGAAACAGTTCGCAATGCGATGGAAGAACAGGGCGAAGGAAGCAAGCAGGTACTGCAAAGCGTCGGCGGCTTGAACGAACTTACCCAGCAGGTAAAAAGAGGTTCCGAGGAAATGCTTAACGGCAGTCAGGAAGTAATGACTGAGAGCCAGAATCTTGAAAGGGTAACGCAGGAAATCACAGGCGGTATGAACGAAATGGCGTCCGGAGCGGATCAGATTAACATAGCGGTAAACAATGTCAATGAAATGACCACCAAAAACCGCGAAGCCATTGATTCTTTGATAGCGGAAGTTTCAAGGTTTAAGGTAGAATAAGAAAACGCTTGCGCGTTTTCTTTTAGCAGTTTTGTCTGACCGCTTTCAGTGGTCAGACAAAACTGCAACTGTGCGGTATGGCGGCGGCTTCGACAGTCTGACCACTAAAAATACAAATAACCCATAAATTATGGCTTGCTTTTAATGGTATTTTTAGTGGTCAGACACCGGATTTTCAGTCACTGCGATCGCTGGTGGTGGCTTCGACAGGCTCAGCCACCCCGGATTTTCGGTCACTGCGGTCGCTGAGCTTGTCGAAGCGATCGCAGTGACCGAAAGAGCTTACGCTTTTTCATAAAATTCAATGGCGCGGTGTTTGATAAACGTATCCAACAGTCTGGATTGTCTTAAGTTTTCTTTGGGAATAAAACCTCCAGCCATATTATCATGACCGCCGCCTACTCCACAGCCTTCCACAAGGAACCTGACAAGATCGTTGGCTTTTATTTTATTGCAGATACTTCTAACTGAAAGTTTAATTCCTTTTTCCTTGACCGCATAAGCGACAACAATGTTTACGCCCGCAATACTGATTACGATATCACCGGCGGAACCTAAAAGGGAATCGTTCACATTCTTTAAACGCAGAAAAGCAAGCTCGTCATAAATTTCCACAGTCTTAAACGCTTCCGCATACATTTCAAGATCTCGAACTGAAATCTCATTCCCTTTAAGCTCTACGATCATTTCTATATTGGAAAGACTGTAAAGACGATAAAACATATCGATATCAAAATTCGAAGTTCCTCTGGTAAGGTTGTCAGTATCCATAAAGATTCCGTAAAGAAGCGCTGTCGCGATAACTCTTGGCGGTTCAATATTATTTTCAAAAAACCACTCGGCTATAATGGAACTGCAGCTTCCAACATCGGGGCGTATATCTTCAAAACGATACCCCATGTTACCCTTGTATTCATGATGATCAATAGCCGCAACTTCATCGGTGGGAAGGTCGGTAATATTGGCGTTTCCTTTCTGAGCGTCTACTAACACCGCCCAGTCTTCAGTCCCCAGTGTATGGGCATCGGCGGCTCTAACTATAGGCACATTAAATAACTCAAGCATCTTAAGAGAATTTGCTTTCTCTATTTCCTGATCATAAACAATTGCAAGTTTTTTTATTCCGCGCTGTGAAAGGAGATAGTACAAGCCAAGACTTGAGGCGATAGCGTCAGGGTCGGGAACATTATGGGGTTGGATAAAAACTTCATCGGGCGCGTCTTTTAGAATATCTACTAATATGTCAAGTTTTGTTTGGCTCATAGAAATTATTATACGCCATTAAACCGGCAGATACTACCACATAGAATATGATAGCGTAGCCGATTTATTGACGGCGTTGTGAAATTCGGGCGTCAGGCAAGTTGCACTGTTGCGTCATCTAATATTGATACTTTTTCTTTTTATATTATATAATATAAGCAAGGAGAATAAAATTATGTCGGACATGATTTTAGATGTTCAAACATTACCTGAAATGATTTTCTCGAGGATTTCCACCGGAAAAGTGAATTTTCATGAAGAAAACGGTTCTATAATTTTAACTCCCGTTGTTGAGAAAAAGCGAAATTTTGATGTTTTATTTGGTATGTTTTCTGATGGAAAAATATCATCTGAAGAATATATAAAGGAAAAACAAATCGAAAAGGAACTAGAAAATTGAATCTGTTCGTATTGGACGCATGCGCTCTCTTGTCTGTGTTGGCAATGGAAAAAGGAGCGGAAAATATAAGGGATTTATTTCAAAAAACAGTTGATAACCAAGCGCTATTAATAATGAATAAATTTAATTTTCTTGAAGTCTATTACAAGATTTATAAAGCCTATGGAAAAACAGAAGCGGATAACTTGCTTAAAACAATAGAACAAATGCCAATAACGATAAAAGATATATTAACCGATGAAATATTTAAGGAAGCCGGAAGGCTAAAATCGAAATATAAATTATCTCTGGCTGATTCAATTGCCATTGCTGAAAGCATAATAAACAAAGGTTCATTGGTTACTGCTGATCATCATGAAATTGAACCCATTGAAGCCGCTGAAAAAATAAATGTTACATGGTTTAGATAAATATTTGCTATTTCAATTAATCAGGTACGCTATTGACGAGGGGGAATTGAAAGCTTTTAAAATCGATGCCAAAGAAGATTTTGATTTGACCGATGAACAAATAGAGGCTTGGTTAAAAAGAGGAACCTTGATTGAGGTTCAAGAAGAGGTTTGAAATGAAATACAAAAGTGAAATTTACGAGGTAATTTACCAAAGCGCTATTGAGAAATATAAGATAGGCGCTATTTCAGAATCCAAACTTAAAGAATACGATGAAATGTGTTTAATGGAAAAACCGGAAAAAATTAAGAAACAAGAAGAAATTGAACATACTGACCTTGTACCTGTTTGCTCATGATAAACAATTATTCCAAAGTAGTGACACCTTTACGCCGAAGTAGCTCAAGGGCAGACAGAATTGTTAAGCAGAATAAGGAACATTTGCAACGATTTAATTCCCCCGGATTTTCAGCCAAGTGGCATTAATTATATCCGACTGCCCGACGCATTGCGGACTCTTTGCAATACATTTGAAAAGCGCACAGGCATTGAATGTAACATAACGATACATGATAACTCAGAAAAAACTTTTCTTGCCTTAACCCGTCGAGATAACGAAATTGTCTCGCTTGTAAAACAATCCTTAACTAATCAGCAAATAGCCAAAATGCTCGGACTTAGCAATCGTACCGTGGAAAATCATCTACAAAGTATTTACGAAAAAACAGGCGTTACCTCAAGAGAAAAATTGATTAATTTATAAAGACAGCGAAAATAATTATTTCCACTTTTCCAACGCTTCACGCATAAAGCCGCGAATATCAATGCCATAAACATCGTTTAAAATCCCGCCGTTCAAAACGTCCTCAATTTGTCCGTTTGCGGCTAACGCGCCGTTATTCAATACAACCGCCGTGTCGCCGAATAGACGCGCAAGATTGAGATCATGAAAAACGCTGATTAAAGTTTTGTTGTTTTCCTTAACCCATGTTTTTAGAAACTTGAGTAATTCAATTTGATGTTTCAAATCAAGGTGATTGCTAGGCTCGTCAAGTAAAATCAGTTCGGGGTTTTGCGCTAAAGTTCTGGCAAGAAAAACTCTCTGCAATTCTCCGCCGCTTAATTCGTCTATCATGCAGTCCTTGTTGTCCCAAATGTCAAGTTTTTTTAAAATGTCCTGAATAACTTCCCTGTCTTCGGCGGAAAGATTTTTTAAAAAGCCCTGCGAATACGCGTAACGTCCCAAAGATACCGTCTCATAAACCGTGAAGGGAAAAAACACCTGCGTACTTTGGCTAAGCAAGGCGATTTTTTTCGCTAACTCTTTGCGTGAAACAGTGGAAATATCTTCGCCGTTCATTAACACACACCCGCGGTAATCAATAATACGGGCTATCGACTTAAGCAAAGTGCTTTTTCCGCTCCCGTTAGGACCAAGTATGCAAAGACTCTCTCCCCTATCCGCCTTTAAGTTTATATTACGTATAACGTCAATGCAATCTTTGATTGCAACGCCGCCGTATCCCGCGGATAAATCTTTAACTTCCAGCATATTACACCTGAGCCTTGCGCCGCCGTCTAAAGTAGACCCACGCAAAAAACGGCGCGCCAATTAGGGCGGTAATCGCACCTACGGGAAGTTCCGACGGTGAGACGACTGTTCTTGCCAACAAGTCGGTTAAAACAAGCAAAGAGCCGCCTAGAACAAACGACATGGGAATTAAATGTCTGTGGTTAGACCCGCAGATTCGGCGCGCCGCGTGAGGGGCTATCAGGTCTACAAAGCCGATAACTCCGCTGAGAGCGACGGCGGATCCTGCCAACACGGCGCAGAGAGCGAGTAGTTTTTTCCGCACCGCGCCTGTTTCTACCCCTGAAGATTTTGCCTGTTCGTCGCCGAAACTTAAAATGTCCATTTCCTTTGTGAAAAAGAAAACTCCCGCTATTCCGACTAGTAAAAACGGAAGCAGCAGCCATACCGACGACCATCCCCGCATGGCGAAACTTCCCATCTGCCATAGAGCTATACGCCTTAGATCATCGGAAAATATAGCGCTGAGCATGGTAAGCGCCGCGCTTAAAAAGAGCGAAAGAACCATACCGCACAGAATTATTGTATTGTTGGACATCGAACGGTCTATGCGCGAAGAAAAAGCGGCGACAAAAAAAACTGCCGCAAGCCCAAAGACAAACCCCGTCAGCGGCAGAGTGAAGCCGCCCAAAAGCGGGATTGCTATTCCGCTTATGATGATTATTCCGGCGCCCAAAGACGCGCCTGACGAAACGCCTAAAATGTAAGGAGAGGCAAGCGGATTGCGCAATATCGACTGACAAACTGCGCCGCTTACCGCAAGTCCGCCGCCGACAAGGAACGCCAGCAAAACACGCGGAAGCCGCAACAGCCACACGATTGAAACATTTTTAGGGTCTATGTTTTGCGAAAGCCGCAGACGGAAAATTTTATGCAAGATGATTAAAACAGTATCGCGCAGACTGATCCCTGAACTGCCCAAAGAGACGGCGGCGACAATTATGAAAAGAGAGACAACTGCGCCTAAGATAATATGATTTCTGTTACTCATTTTGCCCGCTAAAATACATAATATTATTTTTCATTATAACTATTTTTCCTGACCACTAAAATATAAAACAATATTTCTCATTATAACTAATTTTCTTGATATATTTTAGTGGTCAGGGGCGCGTACACCGCTTGGGACATTTGCCGCAAAGCTAAAATAATACGGCTTGAGGGGCGCACCGATGAATCAGTATCAATTTGATAGATACGGTTATTTATAACGGCGTTGATGTGGTTAAAACCCGGACGGCTTTTTATTTCCGCAATTGGGTCATCAATATAATTTACATTTGTAAAAATCACATCGGGGTTGCGGCTGATAATCGCTTCCGCGCCCGGCGTTACAAGCCAATTCTCGTCTCCAAAAATATTTTTCGCCCCGATAACGGAAATCATATCGTTAATGTAACTGCCTTTTCCAAAAGTCATCATATCCGGCGCGGCGGAAATTTCAAAATAAACGGTTGCCTTGTTTTCTATGCCCGCCGCAGTTTTCGCAATCTCATCAATTTGCGCCTTCATCGAATTTATTAGTTTTTCTCCCTCTTTTTGCACACGCAAAATATCAGCTATAAACGCAATGTCATTGTAAATTTCATCAATGCTTGCGCTCATGGAAATATACACCACAGGTATTCCCACCTTGCGCAAAAGCTTAAACGGGTCTTCCCCCGTCCCCGTTGGATTATGTCCGCTCGCAATAATAATATCCGGTTCAAGCCTGATAATCGCTTCTGCGTCGGGATAGAAAAAATCCAGTTGCGTCAGTCCTTCGGGAAGCCCCGTAACATTCGCCGAATGGCGATCGATAGCGACAAGTTTATGCGCCTGTCCCAGATCGGTAATAATTTCCGTATTCGACGGCGCAGTGGACACAATGCGGTTTATTTGATTTTTTATTGTTACTGTTTTCCCTGTGCGATCGGTTATTTCTCGCCCATTGCTGGCATTGCACCCTAGAAATAATAATAAGATCATTAACCACGAACCCGCCAAATAAACGCACGGCGAAGCCGTGTGGATCATTAATGCCGCAGGGCGTAGCACCAATAAAAGCCGCCGTTTGTAAGAAAGCAAGGTCACCTTTAGGTGACCGACAGTGCGCAGAACCAACACGAACAACGACGAGATTACGGACGATAAGTTCGTGATGTTCGTGTGGTTCGTGGTAAAATTTCTTTTTGTATCCATTTGCATTATTTTACCTCCAAATTGGCGCGTACTCCAACCGTCAATGTAATCCCCGGCATGTAGTAGCCGCTAAATGATTCGTACGATTTGTTCAGGATATTACGCAGTGCGCCGAATACCGTAAGATTTTTTCCTATCTTTTGATTAATTGTGGTGTTAAGCAAAAATATCGGTTTTAGCTGCGTAAGGTTGGCTCTGTCTTCATAGCGTAGGCTCTCATAATGTCCGCTGATTATTACGGAGCCGCTTTCCCAGGGGACATCAAGAGAAGCGCCGATTGTATGCATGGGACTGTAGGGGATTCTTTTATTGTCAGCAAAGTCATAGCCGAAACTCAGCAGATAACTTAAAAGATACTGATACGAAACAGAGGGAATAATTTTTTTTATCGATCCCAATTTAACGGGTATTTCAAAACGCAGTTTGCTGTCCGCGCCGAAAAATATCGCCTCTCCGACATTTTCAGGTCGCCAGATACCGTTAGCCCCCGGATACCAGTGAATCGAATTTTTCAGCCATTGTGTAAAGAACGTGCTTTCAAAATTAAATAGCTCCCTAAAACGCCACGACAAACCGATGTCTCCTCCCCAACCGTCTTCGGGTTTAAGGTCAGGATTGCCCTCACTGCCTCCGGCTGTGCCACTGCCGAAGGTTGTGCCACTGCCGGAGGTTGTGCCGCTGCCGCCGCCTTCACCCCAGTACAGTTCTTCAAAGTCGGGAAATTTAAAACTGCGAAAATAATTGTTTTTAAATGCAAATGAATCTGTTACATTCCAAAGCAAACCCAGTTTTGGAACTGCGGTAAATTGCGTGTCTCCCTTGTTTGCGAATACAGCTTTTACAGAAGGAATGATCATAAATTGTTGTACAGGTTTGATTTCCGCAGTCAGGTAAATTCCGCCGTCGTGCCGATCCCGATTTCCAATATCTGTGGAATCAAGATAAATAAACCGGTAATCGAAGCCGCTTCTCAGCGATATGTGTTCGCTTATATCCCAACTCCAGCGGTTTATTGCCGTAAAGTTTTGTTGATCGTGACGGGAAAAAACGTCCGCAGGCGACGTATAATCTTTTCTGATAAAATGCCACCCAAGAGACGCTTCCATTGCAAGATCATCGTGAAAGGCGCGGGGCATATCAAGCATTAAATTATTACGCGAAGAAGTATCTTGCTGATTGCCGACATTGCTTGAAAAGCCTGAGTTGGGAAGATTTTTATCGCCGTAATAAAAGTTTGATGAGAAAATCAATTTTGAAAGATCGGGAAGTTCCCCTGTTACGGATACCGCGCCCCCTACGTCCCGCACTTCGTTGTTGTCTTTGCGGCGGGAATATTTATAGCGATCTATAAATAAATAATGATTCTGCGCGCGGTTTGCGAATGCGCTAGCTGTAAAAGAAAAAGCGTCTCCTCCGTAAACGGTTGAAATGTCAACGTTTTGGGTATCCGCGAAATCTTCCCAATTCGGTCCGTGCGTTTGTCCGTCTCGTCCCCGGTATTTGCCGGGCATTGCTCCGGTATTGGAAACAAAAGCGCCAAGCCGTAGCCCCGGTTTTTGTTTTTTGACGGTGACAATATTAATCACTCCGCCCATCGCGCCCGAAATATTAAACTTGCTGTCTGATCCGCCGTAAATAACTTCGATACGCTCTACCAAATTAAGATCGATTTGCTCAATATCAAATTTTCCGTCAAGGGAAGAATTTACAGGAACCCCGTCTATGAGGATTGCAAGCCGTTTTGAATCAAGCCCGCGCAAGTTAAGCAGGGTCATGTTTCCGTAAGTTCCGTAACGGGTAATATTGAGATCGAGTGTCTCCTGCAACAGCGAAGCAATGTCCGGCGCGTTACGGCGTTCAATTTCTTCTTTTTCGATAACCGCCATCTGTTGGCTTGTCTGTCTTGTTCCCGTAATAGTAATGCCTTTTTCATCAGAAAAAGACAGTTCGTCATCCTCGGCGGATTGCCCGTTTGCGCTGTTGGGAATAAAGAAAGAGAAAAACAATAACACCAAGACCGGAAAAAATTTTCCGGTCTTGTGGATACCGAAAAACATTTACTTGTTATACCCCGATTGCTTACTCCAATCTACATGAGTTCCAACTTTGTCAACATTAAATGTATTTTTTGCCTCAGCAAGCGTATTCTTTAAAATGAGAGCATATGATTCGTCAATTGCGTTTGCTAAAAGCACATGAGATGCGGTATAGCCCTTGTAATATACGCCGATAAATTTACCTGTTTGTCCTGTTGTAGTGCTTGTGGTAATTTGTACTATTAGGACACCTGCATCTTTTGAAAAATTAACAGCTTCTTTAATACTGCCTTTTATATTTTCACCCGGATATTCTTCGCTATAGTAAGCTGTGTAATATTCAAGCGAAGACGCAGTAATTTTATAACCACTGCCAAAACTATCTGCCCATTCGCCCACCGGAATAAAACCGGTATTTTCAATTTCCGGTTCCGTTTCCTCCTCACACCCCGCAAACAACAACATCACCAACAGTACGGCAAAACTTGCGTACTTGCGAACCAAAAGTTCGACTCCCCTCTTTGCGAGGGCGCTCCTCCCTATGAGGTTTTTAGAGAAATACATAAATACTCCTTTTCGGAGAAAAGACAAAAAAGACCGCTTACGCTAATGACGAGAAAATAATATAAGGATGGTAAAATCGGCTTTTCTCAAGCTCTTCCTCGAAGCTAAGAAAAAAATATTTAACCCTATACGGGGTTAAAGCAACCAAAGGTTGCAGCATACCAAAGTTTCCTGACTTGAGGGCTATTTTTCAGTCAACCTTCCCGACTATTAATCAGTGGTTGTCTGCGACTGAATCTTCCCTGTCACAGTTACGGGTTAGCGGGGGATTTTCACCCCACTTCCTTTGAAGTATACGGTTATAGTTATACAGAATTGCAGATAATTTGTCAAGACAAAGATTTTCTCATTTTTTATAAAGTTCCCTGTTTAACCCATTCATCAACTTTGGCGGAAAGTTTTGTTTGCCAGCCGCGTCCCAACGCTTTTAGTTTTGTTAATGTAGACGGATTCAAACGTATATGTATATCCTGCTTTACCATTTCCTTTTTTGGTCGTCCGCGATTCGGGCGCTCGGCTTTTGCCCGCCATTCTTCGGAAGAGTAAGGATTATCGTCTTTGCTTACCTTGGCTTTGGCGATCATGGTTTTTACTTGCGCCGTAGTATACAGCGTTTTTGCTTCCGCAACTGTCATACTAGTTATTTTTCCCATAATATTTCTCCATATCTTTTTTATGAATCTTATGAATCGAAATAACTCTTATCCTTTTCCCTCGCCATGTATAACAAAGTTTTAAAACCTCTCCGTAAACCTTTCCATAGGCAATGTATCGAATTTCTTTATAATCCTTTCTTTTATCAATACACTGCACCATATCAGGATCGGAGAGAACCAACGCGGCTAATGAAAAATCCAACCCCCGTTCTCTGAGCGTTTGTTGACGTTTAGCCTCATCCCATTCGAGTTCAATTTCGTCATTCACGTATTTATTGTATCCACAATATATTTATTTGTCAAGGCGTATTTATGCAAGAATTAATTTAAAAAATTCTACAAACCCGCAAGCGCCGCGTTAACCTCCGCCTCGCAGCTTTTCATCGCGGTTAAAGTTTTTTCGATTAACGTATCAAGCTCCCAGCCTAAGAGAGCGGCACCGTCTTCTATGACTTTTCTGGAACAACCCGCGGCAAAAGCAGGGGTTTTATATTTCTTTTTGACTGATTTTATTTCCATGTCCATAACGCTTTTTGACGGTCTGATAATCGCGACTGCCCAGATAAGCCCTGTCAATTCATCACAGGCATAGAGTATCTTTTCCATAATGTGTTCAGGTTTATCGTCTACGGCTGTAAGCCCGTATCCATGACTGCAAACGGCGTGTATCAATTCATCGCTTACGCCGCCGGAACGCAGTAACTCTTTCGCTTTTAAACAGTGTTCCTGAGGAAACTGTTCAAAGTCAATATCGTGCAGTAACCCGGCGATCGCCCAAAAGTCCGCTTCTTCCCCACACCCCTGATCCGCGGCAAACCACTTCATCACACCTTCCACAGTCAGAGCGTGCTGTAAATGAAAAGAGTCTTTATTGTACTTTGTAAGCAGTTCCCATGCCTGCTGTCTGTTAATACCCGCGTTCATTGTTTAAACATAATATTTTAGAATAAAAGAAACAAGCTATACCGTTTGTTTCAAATTATCCTACAATTAACCGAGGTTGGAAACAATCCGCTGGAAATGAAAAACCTTGCGTTCATGGGGGCTAACGTAATGAAAAAAATCTTTGTATGGCTGTACGGGGAATTATTGTAGCTTACTTAACCGCCGTAGTCGTCTCTGTTGCGCTGGATATAAACCTGGTATATGCTCTCACCTCTATGTTGTGAGAGCCTGCGGCAAGGTCTGCAACATCAAGCGAAACATTTGCCATATTGGCGTTAAAACTTTTTTTGTACACCCCGTCGATATAAACATCTATTTTAACAACGCTATTATTAGCGTCGGACGAAAGAGTCATCGCCAAATTAAGGCTTGATCCGGAAAAGACGGCAGAGGTTATCGCTACCGTCGGTTTGGTTAACTGCGCTGATGTGAGCCTGTCGCCTCCCGGCGGCGGCAGATAGCCTTGAAAAGTTGTTCTTATATCGTCGACTTTTTTGTTCCCCAGTACAATAATGTTTTTTGTATTTCCGTTCAGGTATATTGTCCGCCCGTTTGGTTTTCCGCCAACTTTACCTTTCGCGGCTAAATATGTCATATAGGGCACTGTGGTGTAATTCCAGTTCATTAAATTCGCTTCAACAATGTCTATTGCAAGCGGATCTTTTGACGCGAGTATACTGCGTAAATTTTTCTGGTTACCTTGTAAAGCTGATAAACTGCTGCCTGTGCCAGGACCGTTTTGAAGTCCCTGCAATCCGTCCATTACAACAAAATCGGCGGGGAGGCAGGAAAAAAAGTCCGCTATCCATTCATGTAAATTAATCGAAGCATGGTTTACCATGCCGTTACGTCCGATACTGCCGTTGGCAATTCCGTAAATTTTCGGCGGAGCGGCTCCTATTGATATGTTTTTAATGGAGCCTGTGACAGCCGCGTCCCAATGATTTTTAACCACCGGGATGGAAATAAGCGCGTTCGCATTGTACATTTTTTTATTTACCCAATATACACCGTCGCCTTTATAATATGTCTGATAGGAAGCGGAACCAAAACCATAAGAACCGCCGGGAACTGTTTTATATTTATAATTACTCAGCTTAACCTGAACATTATATGTCGCAATGTCGCCTGCGGTACTGCTCCCGCCGGCGGAATATGTAGTACCTTCTTTATCAAGCCCGATAATCTCGTTTACTTCGGTAAGGTTTGTCTTGGTATAGCCAATATTGGCAAATTGTGACTGCATATCTCCATTACATGAACCTTCAATAAGCATGATTTTTCCACTACCGGTTGCGGAATTATACGGACCGATAATTTCCCTTACAAGTTCGGCTGTCGCCTGCACAACCCGCCAGTCGGTGCAGACGCCGTTCACTGTTTGGGGAATGGCAGTTCCGCTGGTTGCCCAGCCATAATAAGTGGTTAGTACATTCGGTTTTAAAACGACCACGTCGCCGGTTTTTATAATGCCGTTAAGCCCGCCCGCCAATGTAACCGCTTCGGTAACAAGAGCTTTTATATCCGCATAAGTTAAATTTGACGCCTGCGTTACCGTTGTTGACTGCACCAACGAAACAACTGATGGGTTTTCCGGTGTATAGTTTTCTTCTGTATGGATATTTTCTTCTATCGGCGGGTTATCCTTATGTTCACAAGTTGAAAATACCGCCGTAATAATAAAGACCAATAAAAACAATAGGTTTTTCATAACATTTTCTCCTTAACTTAAATTTTCCGGTGTTTCTAATCCCGGCTACTTCTTCAAATATAATTTCGCGTATTGGTCTGAGTTTTGATACGCTACATTCCTCTCATTATCAGTACCGCCTTTTACAAACATACTTCCAATAAAATGATCGCGATCGCCTGTGTTGCCGCTGTTGTGGGCATCCTTATCGTTATCACAATAGGCGACAGCAAAACCCATTTTCTTGCCTTCGGTTAATTTTACCGGCGCAGTATCAGGTGAGTTATTCAAAGGATATGAACTATTATATACCTTCATTTCTATTTCCCAGATATATAAAGGGGCGGCGTTTTCATTTATTTTATAATTTAAATGGGAATTTCGTAATACATTCTGTCCGGTATAATCCACGACATTGATTCCGTCAAAGTTCATATGGTAGGTAAAAAAATTATTTCCTCCGTCAGAAGTCCTGTCGCCGCCGGAAGCATTCTCGTCGATAAACAATTCCAGACAGTCATTTTTCTCAGGGCTTTGTTTCTTGTCAGTGATGGGACAGTATTTTATATCGTCAATAATTTCCGCTAAAATATAAAGCCTGTCCGCCGTCCATACCACCTTAAACCTTCCCGAAAAATCAGCGGTTTTAGGTATTGCGCCATTTGAATCAACTGCGGCGCCGGTGGGAAGACTCATAGGAGATTGATACATCCATGCATACTTAATATCCCGCCACTCGGCTTTTTCCCATGCCGCATCACTGCCGTCTCCGTCTATTACCGGCGGAGTATCCGCAAAATGGGCGATCAAATCGTCCTGCCCCATGGTAATGGTACCGGTAATGATTTCATTCCCGGTATTCTGATTGTCCTTGGTATCCTTGTCATTACAAGAAATGAAACACACCGTAATAATAACTGACAAATAAAACAACGTCTTTTTCATAAATCTATCCTTTTATATAATATCCCCAATTTACACATAAACTAACCCCATTAACACCGCCGCAACAATAAGGAACAGGCAATACGCAACCAGGAACAAGGGGGTAAACAATGTTGCCATAGCGATAAGCGGTGTTGGACGTGTGGCGGGACCGACTATAAAAAAAGCGAGCGCGGTTCCTTTTCCCATGCCATTAATTACCATAGCGCTGACAAGCGGGATTGCCGCTCCGCCGCAGGGAGACAAGGGTATGCCCAATATTGCTCCGGCAAGTATAGACTGTATACGTCCAGCCCGAAAAGCGGTATATATCAGGCTTTTTGGTATATACATCTCTACAACCACGCCAAGGAATATACCGATAAGCAGGTAGACTCCTAAATGTTTTAAATTCAACAAACAATTGATAAAATATTGTTTAACGATAAATAATTTTGTTTCCCGGTTTGCGATTCTTTCGCAGCCGTCGTCATAAAAATTGATACTTTTCCTAACCATAAATTTTTCGGGAATAAGATACGACAACATACCCACAGAGAAACTGAACACAAATACGGCAAGTGTGCGGGCAATCGCCATTTCCATCCCGATACCTCCCGCCGTCATGATAAATAGTTGCGGATTCATCAGCGACGATGCGGCAAGGAACGCAATAAGCGGCGCGATATGCACCTTGCTTTTATACAGTTCAATCACCACGGGAATTGTTCCGTAAGTGCAAAGCGGAGATATAATACCGATTATTGACGCGGATATTACCGATACCACCGGCGACCCGGATACCCATTTGTAAATAATTTTTGTCCATGAAGTAAATTTTAAAAGTTCACCGACCATTACTCCCCCAACCAAATACGGAAGAAGGCTAAGTAAAGTCTTCCAGCATTTATAAAGGAGCAAGAGCGATTCATTTAGAATCAATTGCAAAGTTTGCATTTTTCTTATTTATATTTCTTAAATTCAACCCACCATAAACTTAGACAAGTTATACTTGCCAATATTAATATTATGCTGTTTGTACGGAATTATCAACGTGTAAACATAATATTTTAGAATAAAAGAAACAAGCTATACCGTTTGTTTCAAATTATCCCACAATACAATTTCTCCTTTTTCCCGCGTTTTGGCTAAATCAATAATTCGCTGATTCGATGAACCGCGAAACGGCAATTCAATATCGCGAAGTTCGTGAATATATTTTCCGTCTATCAATATATCGCTTGCACGCAACAACTCTTTTACGCCCTCGTCTTTGCTATCCATTAATTGTTCGTAGGTAAAACCGGTATAGGTTACAACGTCCAGTCCTGTTTGATGAGCCGCCAGCGCAGCTTTCGCTAACTCCTGCGCCTGCAAAAACGGTTCGCCCCCGGAAAAAGTAACGCCTTGTTTTGTTTTCTTTTGCTGTTTTAACAAGCGGATAACCTGCTTTACGGAATATTCTTTACCCGCGTTCATGTCCCAAGTTTCAGGATTATGGCAATGAGGACATTGATGCGGACACCCTTGAGTAAAAATAACGTATCGTAATCCGGGACCGTCAACAAGGCTTTCCGGCGTAATGCCCGATAAACGCATAACTTATTATATCATGGAACCTTAAAAAACCCCGGTTAGATTTTCAGAGGTTAGTTAAATGTTTGATGTACCTGACGATGTTGAACTTCCGCAAGTTTACTGTCATTAAATCGATCAAGCGTTGATAAATACCCTGTTATTCTGCGTATGCGGCTAATGTTACTGCCGCCGCATTTAGGGCATGTATCCCCCTGAATTACGCCGTTTAGTCCGCAATCACAGCAAATGTCAACCGGGAAATTCACCGATGCGTAACCCATATCCGCTTCCGCCATTTCTCTCACCAAGGATTCAAACGCTTCAAGATTATGCTCAGGCGCGGATTGTAATTCAACATAGGATATATGTCCTGCGTTGCAATACTTGTGATACGCTCCCTCAATTTTTATTTTGTCCAACGCGGTGATGCTGTATTCCACCGGCACATGAAATGAGTTGGTATACCATTCTTTGTCCGTTATGCCCTTAATTACTCCGTATTTTTCAACGTCAAGTTTGGTAAATTTTCCGCTTAACTGCTCCGCGGGCGTCGCAAGGAGCGTAAAGTTAAGTTTATATTTTTTTGTCGCTTCATCGCACCTGCGTCTCATGTGGCTGACAATAGCAATGCCCAGCGCTTGAGCGTCCGCGCTTTCCCCGTGATGTTTACCCGTCAGCGCGACAAGACATTCCGCAAGACCTATAAATCCAATACTGAGCGTTCCATGACGGATTGCTTTTTCAATCGTATCATTGGCGGACAATCCTTCGCTGTCAAGGTATAATTTTTGCCCCATTAAAAAAGGAAAATCTTTTACCTTGAGATTTTTCTGTACGTTATATCTTGTTAATAATTGTTCGATACAAAGATCCATTATCTCATCAAGAAATTTCCAAAACTGAGATAAATCTTTTTCCGCGCGTATGCCAAGACGCGGCAGATTAACCGTTGTAAAAGACAGGTTTCCCCTTGAATTGGTCACACTGTCCCCGTTACAGTTTGCGATAACGCGCGTACGGCAGCCCATGTAGGCGACTTCCTCATCGCGATACGGTTTGTTAAAACTTGAATCTTGAAACGAAAAAGAAGGGAAAAGCCGCTTGCAGGCGACGCGCATACTTAACTGAAACAAATCGTAATTTGGATCGCCTTCTTCAAAATTAACGTCTTCCTTAATTTTAAAACAAACATTCGGGAATAAAGGCGATTCTCCCTTACCTAAACCTTTTTCGTAGGCAAGTAAAAAACATTCCGTAACCATTCTGCCCGCTTCGCTTATATCAGTGCCAAAATTAATGCTCGAAAAAGGAACCTGAGCTCCCGCTCTTGAGTGCATTGTATTCAGATTGTAAATAAATCCTTCCATTGCCTGAAAAGTTTCCTCTTTTGTTCGCTCATAAACAAGTTTTTTAATTTTTTCTTCATCGGCGGATAATCCCAATTCTTCTAAATTATCACGCAGTTGTTTTTCTTGTTTTTCTTTTTCCAACTCGACATAAACCGCCATATCCCTGTCGAAATAGGCAATAGACTGACCGCCGTGCATATCGTTTTGATTGCTTTGCAGGATAATCGCCGCAAGCGCCGACGCCGTTTTTATTCCTTTTGGCGGGCGAATAAAACCGTGCCCGTTGTTAAAACCTCCGCGTAACAGGCGGTCAATGGGAATTTGCAGACAAGTTAACGTTTTACCGTACCAAGATAAATCGTGAATATAAATATCGCCGCTTATGTGCGCCATTGCTTCTTTTTCGGGGAGGACTCGTTTTAAGTAATAATTTTTGGAAGCAAGTTCCGATATTTGCAGTACCTTCGCGGAAGGCGAGTTGCCGACATTGGCGTTATCGCGGTTTGTCTCCTGCAAAATTTCAGAGACAGCGTTCATCATCTCGCTTCGCGCGTCTCTTATTCTGGAACGATTGGCGCGGTATAAAATATACGATTTGGCTTCCTTGGCGCAGCCATGTTCAATTAAAACCGCTTCAACTATATCCTGAACATTTTCGACTGTAAAATTATCCTTATCGTATTGTTGCTTGAGTTTTTTTAACACTTCCAGCGTTAATTCAATTGCCCGCTGCCGATCCGCTTCTCCCACAGCCTCAAGACACTTGAATATTGCGTCTGTTATTTTACTCTCACGAAACGACTGCGTTCTTCCGTCTCTTTTAATAATTGACGAAAACATTATGCCCCCTCTTGCAATGTTAATAAATATATGTTGACTATATAAGATTTGTCAATTAGAAAATTACACATTTTTTAAAATTAATAAAATTCAGAGATTTTATATGTTTTTTCGTTAAAACAGCGATTAAAACTGTATTTTTACGTTATTATCCGCGGGTTCCAGATCTTTCCAAAGACCGTCAACGGCATATTGCTGTTGTCCAAGAACAAAACGCCCCCAAAGACCCAGCCCGGATTTGTCCATAATTTTTCGCAAAGCCGGATTTTCATCCCCGCTGTAATGCGCGGTAAAAGCGTCTCCTACAGTGTCGGCAATAATTGCAATATCTTTTTCGGATACTTTAAATCTTCTAAGAATGTTTGCCGCTTCCAGCATGACCGTTTTCTTTACAAAGGCTGCGGCGTTAGGTGCAAAATTTGTCCACGGATAAAGTTTATCCACGATTGTTTCGGTACGGATATTTAAACTATTGTTTTTTATCTCGACATAGCGCATCGGACACGGAGCGGTTACGAGAGAGCCGGTCTCAATATCATAAATAACTTTTCCGTTATACTCGGCGCGCGTAATATCCTGCGCGTGATAATGACCCGTAAAAACTGCTCTTACATCCCATGAAGCGAGAAAACTTCCAAAGTTGACGAATTCCTGTATTAAATAATCCGGGTGGAGTTTTTTCTGTCCTTTCCAGTGTTCAACAACGCCGTGGTGCATCATCACCATAACAGCCTTGTTATTATTTTCCGCTTCACGTAACACAGAGGCTGTCCAGTCCGCTGTCTTTTGGCTTATTTTCCCCGAGACAATTTCATGTTTTCCCTGTACATTTTCGCGGTAACGGCAGGCGTCCATAGCGAGAAGCCATAAACCTTCAACAGGTTCCGCAACATAACTTAATGAATCGTCATCGCGCGTAATCGCGGCGTTAAATCCAAAATCTCCGTAGATACGCGCAAAATCATTTGCGGTAATTGACGCGACAGGCTCCGTAGTGTCTCCGTTGTACTTTACGGCGTCGGGGTTATTAATATCATGATTTCCCGGAACAACATATACGGCTATTCCCGCGGAAGTCAACTTTCTCAATTTTTCCGCGACAACATTGTGATTGACCAACTCGCCGTCCTTGGTTAAATCTCCGCAGATTAAAACAAATTTAACTTTTGACGCGATAATTTCATTTATTGCGTAATCAATTAAATCTTTACTGTCCAGCAGTAATTTACGGTCGGAATTCATTGCCTCCTGAAATGCCGCTCCGCTTGAGCCAAGCGATGTATCGTAAATGTGAATATCGCTTATAACGGTAAAAAAAGCGTCAGGATACGCGGGAGGCGTCCATGCCTTTGTATTGTTATCATAGTTTATTACGACTTTATCCTTTGCGCAGGAAAATGTAATTAAAATTGCAATCACGGCGCTCAAAAAGACGGCGGCGATTAATAAAACCTTCTTTTTAATTACTCCTTTCATCTTAATATATAATAACGTAAATTTTCGCTGAAGAATCAAGCTGATTCTCTTTAATAAATCTTCATTCTTATATTAATTTACGAATTTTCAAAAAAAATTTTAATATCACGTTTTGACGCTTTCTCAAAATATGTAAAAATGTAAATCGAAATTGTTTTTTATATTAAAAGTCTTGATTATTTTTTATTTTTTTGTAATATTTGTCTTAACAAAAAAATATACAGAGCGGAAAATTCCGTTCTTTATATATTTCCACGTTGTGGAAAAAAACCCTTTTAGGGTAATATTTTGAGATTACTCACTTACTAATATAAGTAACGGGTAATACAGAAGAGGAGGTTCTTTATTATGAAGAACTTATTTAAAACTTTAATGATTATCGCTTTAGTTGCGATGATCGGTTTTTCAGCGACAAGCTGCGTTACAGCTACGGGAATCGGCGGAACAGGCGATTCTCACGGTCTTTTATCCGGCGGCGGAGCTAAAAAAGCAGTCACTGATGGCGCTTCCGAAATCGCCTCGTACATGAATCTTTTTATGCTCTTTGACGCCGGCTATGGCGACTATGCAAAAAAAGTAAAAGAAGCCGAAGCAGCGGGCAAACAAATTACATCCGTACAAACATTTATTTTCATTGGCTTCAAAACCACAGCTTACGCGAAATAAGACGAGAAAAACTTCAAAGAACAGAATACAAAAAACTTGTATTCTGTTCTCTTTTTTTGTAAAGTATTTTGTTTATTAAATAAAAAATTTTATATTTATATTGACAAAATACTATTTATTATATGATAATAACAGTGAACGTTAATTTATCGGAAAAAGATAATGAAAATACTAAGACTATTTGTATTTTTTATTTGTTCTCTCCTGTTTTTTTCCTGCGCTAATTTTCAGGCGGGGTTATATCTTGTTTTTATCGACAGGTATAATGGGAAAGAAATACAAAACAATGAACCAAATGTAAGAGCCTATTTAGAAAGGATTTTAGCCACCCCGGAAAACTATAGAATGGAAGTTTATAAAAGAACGGGGATAAGCTCACAGTTAAAAAGGACAAAATTGCTTGAGCATAGTTTTTATGTAATTACAGATAAAAACGGCGCGTATCATACGATAAGTTTTTATGGAACCGCTATTTCATTTATTTCGCAAGGAACATGGGCAATGGACAGCGATTCCGATTTAGGCTCATATAATATGTATTTGCAAGACAAAAACAAATGGGATGTAACAAAAGTTGTTACCGACGAGATAAATGTCGAAGCGACCGTAAAAAACATAATAAAAAAATTAGACATGCACGTTACTTTTTATTACAGGGATCATCTAAACAAAAAGCCCAATATGAACAACTGTAACACCGCATTAAGAGAAACAATAGTATTTAATAAAACAATTCCCCAAATAGCGGAAAACCGATAAAGAAGTAAATCAATAATTAGTATGATAAATGCTGAAGCTGAAAAAGACTTGTCTATATATCAAAATATTGATATATTTTATTTGGAGATAAATAAATGCCGGCAATACGGAAAAGCGTTGATTTACAAAATAATTATAGTGAAATATCAGAATTTTGTCATAACTATAGAGAACCTATATTTATTACAAAAAACGGTCAAAGCGATCTGGCTATAATGGGTATTGAAGCATTTGAAGAAATGAATGGCAGACTTGAATTATATCAAAAAATTCTCATAGGATTAAGTCAAATAAAAAACGGAGAAACAATTCCAGAAGAAGAAATGATGAAAAAAATTAAAAATTACGCTGATTTATAATGTACAATTTATCATTCTCAAAAATAATAGATGAGGACTTTGACTCATGCTATAATTATATTAAAGACAAATTGGAAGCGCCAACAGCCGCTGAAAATTTAATGAAAGACTTATATAAAAAATTAAATCATATAAAAGAAAATCCTTTTTCCAGACCATTGGTACACGATAAATTATTAGCGTCTTTAGGAATTAGGTCGATAAAAGTAAAAAATTATTTATTATTCTATAGTGTGGAAGAAGAAAAAAACAACATAAATATTATAACTTTTATGTACAATAAAAGAGATTGGATAAATATTGTAAAAACGTTGATTCCATGATGATTTATTTTTAATCAATTCCTATCATCTAACTCAAGATTTAGCTGTTATAGTTTTCCCTGCCCAAGCATTTACCGCAAGCAAAGTATTTTCCTGATCTCCTGAACTTAGTTTCCGGTATGCGGCTACCAGTTTTCTTTCAATTTCGTTTAACCCTTCCGGTTCAATTCCCGTTATCAGATATTCCGCAGAGGTCTCAAGCAGTTTAGCTATTTCAACGCCTTCCTTAAGGTTTGGGTAAGTCTTCCGTGTCATCCATTTTCTGAATGTGCCAAAAGGGACGCCGATTTTATTGGCTATCCATTCCTGTGTCGTATTTTTTGCTTTTATATCTCTTTTGAGCCTTGTCCAGAAGTCCATACTGCCATTTTATTCCAAAAAAAGGTCAAATTTGGCTTATTTCACTTGACGTATTGGGCAATATTGCGCTATTATTTTGAATAATAGAGCATATTCGAAACAAAAATCCAAAAAGATAGGCAAATTTGAGCCTGTCATATTGGACATTTCGCTAACAGGACGGTATATGCTTCACCGCCTTACGACGGATTATCTTGAAAAAAATTTTCGTATGAAAATTTAAATATGTCAGCGGCGACATTAACACCGCAAAGGAGTGTTTATGAAAAACACGTTTAGAATTCTCGGCATTATTGCTATCGTTGCAATAATCGGACTCGCAATGGCAGGATGTGACTTACCTAAGAATGAATTTCCTTCTGAATTTAGAGGAACATGGGAAAGGGCTTTTGATTCGCCATATACAAACACTCTAACTTTTACATCAGATACTCTAAAAGCCAGTAATCAATCAAGTACTTGGATACTTGAAGACATATCTGGCGATACTTATACTGTATCGCAAAGTGATAACAAAGATAATAAAACAACAGAAGTCATCAAATTTGTGAATGGTAATCTTGAAATTTACGAAAAAAAAACACTCGGTCTTGATAGTCAAGATAACTGGAATGGTACATGGAAGAAACGATAAATAAACTTACAAAAAAATCTTATTCAAATATTTGTAGGATAAATTGTGTTTATATATTGATTTAAAAAGCAAAACAATTGGCACATAATTAACGTTATGTGCCATATACTCAGGTCTTTTTTGGATATTATAAAACACACAATAAAAACCATTTACAAAAATTTTAAAACAGAATATACTGATTTCAATATTAAATGCCTAAGGAGGGCTAGAATGAAGAAACATTTTTCTTTTATTGGGTTAATCGGTTTATTGCTGATTATGGGTATTGTCGTTATTAGCTGTGGCGGCGGTAGTCCGACCAGTGTAGTTAAAAAACTCCATACTGCTATTGAAAAAGGGGACGCAAAGGCAATTGGTCAATTGATGACGCCTGAAGCCGCGCAAATGATGGCTATGATGGGTGAAAAAACAAAAGGAATGATAGCCACTTATGGAGGCATAGCAAAAACAGAAGAAACCATTGATGGTGACAACGCCGTTGTAAAAGTTACGTATAAAAACGGCGAAACAAGCGATTATGAACTTGTAAAAGTTGATGGGAAATGGAAAGTTACCATAGATAAATGATCAGAACACATAATCGAAAATATTTTGTGTTGATAGGCATTAGTATTTTTTCGATATTAATTTTTTTAATATTAGTTTTTATACTAATGCCTAGAGGTAAACCTGTTGTATTAATAAAAGAAGACGCATTTTATGGAATATTAAAAGATGGTGATATAATTTGCCGGCTTGGAGACAGACTTTGGTCTCAAATTTTTAAAGATTTCTCAATTGATGATAAGAGATTTTCGCATATAGGAATAATACGTATTAAAAATGATCGGATTACTGTAATACACGCGGAAGGGACGACAAAACCCGGGAAAGATTTTGTAAAAGAAGAACTATTAAATGATTTTTTAAAAGTTGCTATAACAATAGGGATTTATAGAATGATTGATTTTGACGGAAATAAAATATCCGATTCCGCTATGGAATATATAAACGTGCCTTTTGATTGGAAATTTGATATGAGTGATGCATCAGAGTTATACTGTACTGAATTATTATATATTATCTTAAAACGATTAAAACCAAAATTTGAATTTAATACTACTTATGTCAAAGAATTGGGAAAAGATATTATTCCAATAGATTCTATTTCAAATTCAGAATATTTTTCAGAAATATATTTTATTAAAAAATAATTGTGATTATCTCTTTCAAATCTATTTCGATTCAAAGTAAAATAACCTAACAGGATAATCACCGTTCATAGGCGGGATTTTGAAACCGGCGTTCATCAGCGCCGCCCCGGTGTATTTATCGCCGTTCACACTATAGACTTTTTCAACGGAAAGCCCTTTTAGTCTGACATATACGTATAAAGGATTGCCTTGCGATTCCGTGCCGACTACAGTCAGCAAAGACTCAGAACCATCTTCGGCGGCAATCTGCCACGCGGTAATCCCAAAATTGTCATAGGGGCTTTTCAGCCGGTAATAACGTCCGTTGTAAATTAAATTCTGATATTGCCTGTATTGCTCTGTGAAAACCAACGCTTCGCTTTTTTCTTTATCGGTCATTTTTGTTACGTCAAGCTCATATCCAAAACTGCCCGCCATTGCGACGGCGGCGCGGGTGGAAAGCGGGCAGGAACGCCCGGTTTGATGGTTGGGTGATGCCGAGACATGGGAGCCTACTGCCGATACAGGATAGAAAAAGCTTGTTCCGTACTGGATTTTCAGGCGGTTAATCGCGTCGGTGTTGTCGCTGCACCAAATCTGCGGCTGGTAATATAACATTCCCAAATCAAACCGTCCGCCGCCGCCGCTACAACCTTCAAAGAGAATATGAGGATACTTTTCTGTCAATTTTTTCATTAGATCGTATAACCCTAAAACATAGCGGTGGGGCAGTTCGGTTTGCTGTGCGCCGGAAAGCAAAGGTGAATACCAGTCGGTAATACTGCGATTCATATCCCACTTGACATAGGCAATATCCGCGCTGTCAAGTATCGCGCAGATTTGATTGTAGAGATGGTCGCGAACCTGCTCACGAGACAAATCCAGTACCAACTGATTACGTCCGCGCACCGGCTTTCTGCCGGGGATTTGCAGCGCCCAATCCTTGTGTTCCCGGTAGAGGTCGCTGTCCTCGCTGATCATTTCCGGCTCAAACCAAATGCCGAATTTCAATCCGATATTTTTAATATCCTCAGCCAGCTTGCCAAGCGAACAGCCCAGTTTTTTTTCATTGACTATCCAATCGCCCAAAGCGCGGTTGTCGTCAAAACGGCTGCCGAACCAACCGTCATCCATTACCAGCAGTTCCACACCGATAGCTTTCGCATCCTTTGCAATTTGCAGCAGCTTTTCGCCGGTAAAATCCATATAGGTCGCTTCCCAGTTGTTGATAAGAACCGGGCGGGAGCTCAGACTATACTTTCCCCGGCAAATGTTGTGCCGAACCGCTTTGTGAAAGGTGTGCGACAAAGCGCCAAGCCCTTGATTGCTGAACGACATAACCGCTTCCGGTGTGGAAAAGCTCTCTCCGGCATGAAGCATCCAATGGAAACCATCGCCGCCAAGTCCGAGGCTTACGCGAGTCCCGCCGATTTGATCGCGCTCAATATTCGCGCCGAAACTGCCGCTATATACCAGATTGAAGCCCCAGCAGTCGCCGTGATCTTCGTTTGTATCCCTCTCCGCCAGAATAAAGCCCGGGTTTTGCTGGTGGCTGGAAGTTCCTCTGCCGCTGGTGAGGGTGTGGATTCCGTACATAATCGGAACACGCTCAAATTCCCGTTCCATGCAATGGCGACCATGAAAATGAATTAAATCATAATCGCCCTGCACAAAATCCATACTGAAAGAAGCCGCCATTTTGATTTGGACATCGTTGTTGTTACAATTGCGGAATATTGCGGCGCGGGTGATGATGTCTTTTTCAGCAAATGCGCCGTAAAGCAGTTTGACTTCAATGCCTGTCACAACGTCCAGCAAAACAACCTCAAGTGTTTGCGCCTCTCCTTTTATTTCCTCATAGAAAGAGGGCATACCATCCACAGCATATTTGCCTTTTTTGATTTCGTGGCTTTTGTAGCGCAAATCCAGTACGCGGCTGCCGTCCGAGTTGATCACATCGGCGGCTGGTTTGCGGTAATCGCCCACACCAACGGTGGGGTATTCCATCGGTAAAAAGTTCGTTGAAAAAGTTCTGTCATCTTTCGCATCATTCGGGTTCGGGCAAAAGCCTCTGTCGGCAAAATGCATAAGATAAGCCATGCTCTGTCCCTCTATGCGGCTGCCGTAGTAGAGATGGAATAGGAAACCATGTGAACCAACCATAAACTGGTATGTACTGCTTTTACTGTGTATGGTAAATATTTTTGTTTCAGAATCGAATGTGATAGGCATTAGTTATTCTCCTTCATTTTATTGAGCCTGACATTACGCCGTTAATTATCTTTTTTTGACATATTAGATAAAAAATTACAATAGGGATAAGCGCAAGAATATACGAAGCGAATGCAAGATTGTAATTTGTACCGAACTGTGTTTGGAATGTAAGCTGCGCCAGCGGCAGTGTGTTTACGTCGGAACCACCCATTAGAATTAACGGGAGCATTACATCGTTCCATGTGCCAAGCGCGGTAAGGATGGCGACTGTGGCATGCATGGGTAACATTACAGGAAATATAATTCTCCAAAAAGTTTCCCATGTATTTGTTCCGTCAATATAACCGGCTTCATCCAGAGCAATGGGAACATTTTTTAAATACCCCGTATACAGGAGTATGTTCATCGGCATAAAAAACACAATGTATCCCAAAATTACACCGCCTTGATTTGCAAGTCCCAATTTTGCCATTTGTTTGATAAGAGGCAGCATAAGCAGGGCGAAAGGTACAAACATACCGCTGATAACGTAATGGTAACAAAATTTGAAAGTTTTTCTTTTTACCATGCCGCGTCCTATTACGTAACCTGCGAATGAATGAATAACAATACAAAGAACAACGGTAGTAATGGTTATGAACAGGCTGTTTGCCAGAGAACGCCAGAAGTCGGTAACTCTGATTGCTTCGACGTAGTTGGAAAAGTTGAATTTGGACGGCAGAGAAAGCAGTCCGGTTACATCAAGCGTCATATCCGATGGAGCCTTGAGTGAAACAACAATGGCTATGTACAAGGGAAAGATAATTGCGGAAAGACCAAGGATAAGGAATACCATCGCGCCATAGTTTATACGGCTGATTTTTTTATTTTTTTTCATAACTGCTCCTCCTTTTTATTCATTGCCTGCATCTGGATTATGGAAACCGTAACGATGAGGATAAAAAAGATAAAGGCATTCGCGCTTTGGAATCCAAACTGGTTGCCGCCGATACCGTTTGTATAAATCAAAAAAGAAATGGATTCCGTACTTTGAGCGGGACCGCCTTTTGTTAAAGCGATAATCTGGTCAAATACCATAAGGAAGTTTTTCATGCACAGTACCATATTAATGGTAACAAACGGCATGATCAACGGGAACGTCAAAGCCTTGAATCTCGTAAATCCTTTTGCGCCGTCTATACTGCCGGCTTCATATACTTCTTCCGGTACGGTTTGTAAACCTGAAATATATATAATTGTGTTAATGGCGACACTGCCCCAGGAGCATACGATTACGACCGCGATCCATGCCGTGTCCGGGCTGGACAGAAGGCTGGTACTAAGCGCACTACTGCCGATTGCCTTTCCAAGCGCGGGAAGAATGAATGTAAACAAAAAATTGAACACATAGGCTACAATCAAACCGCCCAAAACATTCGGAAGGAAATAAACACCGCGCAGCGCCGTTTTTGCCTTGATTTTTGCGTTAAGCGCCAGAGCCAAAAGCAGGCTGAGTACATTAACAATAACAGAACAAACAACCGCGAAAAATAAAGTAAACCTATAGCTTTTCCAGATACGGCTGTCGGTAAACAAATCAATGTAGTTTCTTAAACCTACCCATTCAAAACCGCCGAATCCCCTGAAATTGGTAAAACTGTACCGAAACCCCTGAATAAGCAGGAATGTATTAAAAAAGAAAAACAACAGCAGCACAGGGGTGAGAAACATTAAAAATGTTCTCTCGCGTTTATCCATTTTTTTTATCATTTGTTTCCTCCTTTTCCAACCTCATATTTGCGAACCCGCGCTATAAGGTCGCGGTTATAACGCACCCAACTCGTATCGAATCTTGAAAGGAACTCGTCAACATTCCCTTGTATTAAAAATGTTTGCAGCATACCGGCAACGTCCATTTCTGCAGGGTAGTAGTGATCCTGATAATCCGCGACATTTCCCGCGTCAATGTACTCTCTCATGCCATCCAGCATCGGCGATATTGTAAAATTGCCTTTTATGCACGGAACCGCTATTTGCGAATCAAGATAGGCTTGAATCGTTTTCTCATTTAAGAGAAAATCAAGCACCATGTATGCCTCTTTTTTGTATCGGCATTTCTTCATGATTGAAAACTGTAAGTCTATGCCGGAATTGAGGATATTCTTGCTCGGATCATTGTTGGCGGGCATGGTAAATGAATTGATTTTCATATCCGGATTTACCGAAAGAATCTGCGGTATAGCATAGCTTCCGATTGCGAACATCGCGCTTTGTCCTCTGGCAAAAGCCGTACAGGCATCGTTATAACCATAGGTAAAAGGTTCCGACTGTCCGTATTGCAATAACTGTAATTGTTTTTCGGCGACTTCCCTGTACACTGTTGTAAAATTTGTTTCGCCGCGGTTTACCTGATGGGTGATGTCGTAATCCGCCAGACTGACTGCCAGCGCATTCCATATTGGCAAAGTGTTCCATGTATCCTTCATACCGTAAACCAGCGGCTGTATACCGGAGGCTTCCATCCTACGGCACAAGGAAATAAATTCGTCCCATGTTTTGGGGATTTCCCAGCCGTGTTCGGCAAAGATTTCCCTGTTAAAAAGAACGCCGGCGGAGTTTGCCACATACGGTACGCCGTACTTTCCGTCCATCGGCAAAGGCAGGAGTAATTTATTGATTTCATGGTATTTTTGTTTCACACGAGTAAGTCCGGGATAATCAGAAATATCCATCACAAGACCGACATCCACGAAGGTACTCCAGCTAATGTCGCCGCCAACGCCAATAATATCCGGCGGATCTTCCCGAATCAGCCTTGTTTTTAAAACGGTCATCGCGTCATTGGGCGATGAAATGGTCAGCGTTATAGTATCATGGGTACGGTTAAATTCTTCCTGAAGATCATTGAAAAACGCGGTTGCTTCCGGCTTATAATTCAGAATCTCAATGTGTACCTTCCCGTTACGTGAAACATTTTTTTGACCGCAGCCTGTTAATGCCGCGCTTAACAGCGCAAGGCATAAAAACACGCCGCGTAAAAGGGTAATCTTTCCCTCTTGCCTATTCATGGTTTGTTCCTCCTTAAAATAATCATTACCGCCTCGTAAGGACGCAGTTTGTTAATAGTGATTGGCGCATTGTAATTGGCGATTAGACATTCACCGGTGAAAAACGGTTCGATCAACCGCTCTGAAATTTCGATATGGATTTTTGTAAAATTAGCCAGAACCAGCAGTTTTTCCCCATCCCATTCACGAGTATAGGCAAAAACATTGGCATCGTCTTCCAACAGGGGGGCATATTTTCCTTCTGTGAGGACAGGCTCGGTTTTGCGAAGGGCAATCAGTTTTTTATAGAATGAAAAAACCGAATCTGCATCTGCCATTTGGTTCTCCGCGTTAATGTCTGTATAATTGGGGTTCACCTTTATCCACGGTTTGCCTTCGGTAAACCCGGCATTTACACCGGAAGTCCACTGCATCGGAGTACGGGCATTGTCACGGCTTTTAGCAAATATAGAACGCATAACATCCTCTTTGGCATAACCGTCCGCGATACGCTCCTTGTAATAATTCAGCGTTTCAATATCCTTATACTCCTCAATGCCGTACCGCATATTGATCATTCCAAGCTCCTGCCCCTGATACACATACGGAGTCCCTTGCATGCCGTGCAGGACTAAAGCCAGCATTTTTGCGCTTTCCGCGCGGTACTGCCCGTCATCGCCAAAGCGCGATACGCTTCTAGGCTGATCGTGGTTTTCAAAATACAGACTGTTCCAGCCTTTGTTGTACAAGCCGGTCTGCCATTTGGAAAAGACGCGCTTGAAATCCGTAAAACGAAGCGGCGCAAGGTCCCATTTGGATTTACCGGGTATCATGTCAAGTAATACATGCTCAAATTGAAATACCATCGAAAGTTCTGAACCGTCGGAGTTTGACCACAGCATAGCGGTTTCGACAGTAGCGCCGGGCGCTTCGCCCACCGTTACCAGATCGCCGTTTTGGAATACCGCCGCGCTCATTTCCTTAACGTATGTATGGAGCATCTTTCCTTCAGCAGTCACTTTTTTATCAGGCTCCTTTGCAATGCTGTCAATCACATCAAGCCTGAAACCTCCAACGCCGCGTTCTACCCAGAAGCGGATCATGCGGTAAAGCTCCTGCCGAAGCGCGGGGTTATCCCAGTTCAAGTCCGGCTGTTTCACTGAAAATTGGTGAAAATAATACTGACCGAGAGAGGGTACATACTCCCACATAGAACCGCCGAATGCCGCCATAAGATCGTTTGGAGGTTTGCCGGGTCTACCGTCACGCCAAACGTAAAAATTATGATAGGGATTATCCCTGCTTTTTATTGCCTCAATAAACCACGGGTGTTCATCAGAACTGTGATTAAGAACCAAATCAAGGATAATTTTAATATCCCGTTTGCGCCCTTCGGCTATAAGTTCGTCCATATCAGCTACCCGCCCGAAGATAGGGTCAATATCCATGTAGTCTGATATATCATAGCCGTTATCGTCCTGCGGTGATTTAAAAACAGGCGAAAGCCATATCGCCCCGATACCCAGATTTTTCAGATAATCAAGTTTTCTCGTCACCCCCGCAATATCACCGATACCGTCGCCGTTGGTATCCAAAAAACTGCGGGGATATACCTGATATATAACCGTGTTTTTCCACCATTTTTGCGGCATCTTTTCAGTCCTCCTTTTAGGTTTGCTTTATTTATTTTTGCCCCTCTGTTTTTATATATAAATATCCGTATTATGTCATTTTTATATCATTTTGCGATATTATTCAAAAATATGTTAACTATGGACGTATAATGATATATACTATAATTGCCTACTAAGGAATTATTATGTTAAAACAAATTTATCAGGTTTTTCCGGGCACAAGCTATATGGATTTGTGCATTTACCATTTTGGTTATGAGGAGTGGGACCCGCTCAATTCTTTCGGACCTGCCAGCCGAAAACATTTTGTTTTTCACTACCTGCTTTCCGGTAAAGGTATCCTTCATTCCATAAACGAGAGAAAAGCGTCCGCAGAGTACCATCTGGAGGGCGGGCAGGGATTTCTTTTATGTCCCGAATATAATTACAAATTTTCAGCAGATAAAAAAAATCCCTGGAAATATGTGTGGGTGGAGTTTGACGGTTTGAAAGCGCGGGAGTTTATTATGCAGGCGGGTATGTCGTTTAACCATCCTGTTTATATCGCCCGGAATTTGAATGAACGCGAGAAGATGAAAAACGAACTGCTTTATATCGCCACAAACTCGAATAATCCGCCGTTGGAACTTATGGGACATTTCTATCTTTTTTTCAGCGCGTTTATTGCTTCATCCTCCCTGCGTAAAGATACAACGGGAAACAGTCTGCGCGCTCATTACATTCATGAAGCCATTATGTTTATAGAACAGAATTATAAAAATGAGATCACGGTGGAGGATATGGCGGAATCCTGCAATCTTGATCGCAGCTATTTGGGAAAAATATTTAAAAGCGAGTTAAGGACAAGTCCGCAGGATTTTATTATCCATTATCGAATGGACAAGGCTTGCGAACTTATGAAAATCACCAATCATTCTATTGGGGAAATCAGTATGATGGTAGGATATCAAAATATGTTTAATTTTTCCCGGGCGTTCAAAAAAATAATCGGGCAGCCGCCGAGGGACTGGCGGTCAAAGAATAAGCTGCAGTAAGAGATTTAAAATCGATGATTATTATGGAAAACATATCAAAAAAAATCTTAACAAAAAATTATTTTTTCTTTAATTAGTATGATATACTCCTAATTAGGAGAAAACAATGGCTGAAATACTCAATATCGAAACCAAGAAAAAATTGATAGAAGCGAATTGGCGCATGGAAAATTTAAATGAAACGCCCTACATCATCGAAGTTGGTCCTATGCACATGGGAACCAAAAAATATTACAACAACCCGGACGCGGAAATTGAATGGGCGGAAGATCACGCCAAAAAGCGGGAGGGCGTTTACGATTACGGCTTCCCCAACATTAAACCCAATCAGGGGATTAACATTGTGGCGGGCGCGTTTGGCTGTAATTGCAAAGTCAACGACGAAGCCGACCCTTGGGTTGATTGCATTATCCGCGAAGAAAATGTCGATGATGTTTTTAAATTGAAAGTTCCCGACCCTGTGAATAATCCCTACTTTGAACAGGCATGGAAGCATGTTGAAGCTTTGCAAAGTAAATCGAAAATTCCGCTGCGGGTTGTCAATGTTCCCTCTCCGCTTGTTACAGCGTCTCTCATTTGGGAATATACTTCGTTCATAGAAGCTACGCTTGTCTACCCCGACGAAGTTCACGCGCTTATGGAAAAAATCACGGAAGCGACTATCGGCTACATTAAAGAAATGTTTAAACGGATAACAAACCTTTACGGAGTGAGCCATGAATTTTGGTACGTGCCGAAAGAGGTGGGTATCCGCGTTAGCGACGATACCGCCGCCCTGCTCTCCCCAAAACTGTACCGCGAATTCGGCTTAAAGTACAATGCGATAATAGCGAAGGAATTCGGCGGCATTGTAGTACACTCCTGCGGCGACGTGTCCAATGTCGCGGAAGCGATGATGGAAATCCCCGGATTGAAAGGTCTTGATTTCACTATCCCGCAAGTGCAGAACTGGGAAAAAGTCCGCGACGCGGTGTCGGGGAAGACTCCGCTCTGTCTTCGCCACTTTTACTGGGATCACCTTGACGACGGACTTTCAAGCGTCGCGGATTTAGCCGCTTACTCAAAAAAGCTGATTGACTTCTTCGGGCGCAAAGGCGTGTTCATTCAAACATCGACAAAAACTCCGGAAGAAGCGGTTGCGCTTGGCGAAGAAATGCATAAATTAATGTCTGTGTAAATTTAAATCGCGGTTATTTTTTAATCGTCTCATAAACTTTCAATCTACATTCAGCGTGGTGTAATTGTTTTTTCGCTTTGTCAATCTCAAATTTTAAATGCGTATCTTTCAATATTTCTTCGGCTTGCTTTTTAAGCATATGAACACGCTCAATATTGATTTCTTCAGGCCATTCGGCGCTCTCTACCATAAGCACGTTTTTGTATTCTTTTATTTCCAAAATGCCGCCGCAGACAAACGCGGAGCGCCAGTTGCCGTTGTCGTCTTTAATTTGAAGCGTCCCCGTAACAGAGTGCGCGGAGAAGGGAGCGTGGTTTGCGTATATTCCGATTTCGCCGTCGTCAAGACCGATGATAATCGCCTGCACCTTGCCTGAGTAAAAGAGCCGTTTTGGCGTATGAACCTCAAAGGTAAATAAAGCGGACATTATTTTGCCTTTTCCAGAACGTCATCAATATTGCCCGCCATGTAAAAAGACTGCTCCGGTATTGCGTCACATTCGCCGTCCAGTATCATTTTGAAGCCGCGGACTGTTTCCTTCACCGGCACATAGCGTCCGGGAATACCCGTAAATTTTTCCCCGACGAAGAACGGCTGGCTGAAAAACCGCTGTATCTTTCTTGCTCTGGCGACCGTGAGCTTGTCTTCCTCGGAAAGCTCGTCCATTCCCAAAATAGCGATTATATCCTGTAACTCTTTGTAACGCTGTAAAATCTGCTGCGCGCGTCGCGCGGTGTTGTAATGATCCTCGCCCACTATCGCCGCGTCAAGAATACGCGAGCTTGAAGCAAGAGGATCGACAGAGGGATAAATTCCCAACTCTACAATTTTGCGCGACAGTGTGGTGGTTGCGTCCAGGTGGGCGAAAGTTGTCGCGGGCGCGGGATCGGTAAGGTCGTCGGCGGGAACATAAACCGCTTGAATACTGGTGATTGATCCTTTTGATGTGCTTGCAATCCTCTCCTGAAGACTGCCCATCTCGTTGGCAAGTGTCGGCTGATAACCGACCGCGCTTGGTATGCGCCCAAGAAGAGCGGAAACTTCCGCGCCCGCCTGAATGAAGCGGAAAATATTATCGACAAACAAAAGTACGTCCTGCCTGTCCTGATCGCGAAAATGTTCCGCCATGGTAAGACCGGCAAGCGCGACTCTCATTCTCGCTCCGGGTGGTTCGTTCATCTGACCAAAAACAAGCGCGGTCTTTTCGACAACGCCGCTCTCTGTCATTTCTTTCCAAAGATCGGCTCCTTCGCGAGAACGCTCGCCAACCCCCGCGAACACCGAGTAGCCCGAATGTTCCGTCGCTATGTTGCGGATAAGTTCCATGATAATAACGGTTTTCCCTACTCCCGCGCCGCCGAACAGTCCAATCTTGCCGCCCTTCGCGTAGGGCGCGATTAAATCAATTACTTTTATTCCCGTTTCAAGCAAAGAAGTCGCCGGACGCTGTTCGCTAAAGCCCGGCGCACTGCGATGTATCGACTCATACTGCGCCGCGCTGAACGCTCCCTTATCGTCAATAGGTTCGCCGGTTACGTTAAACATGCGCCCCAGTACTTCCTTGCCGACCGGCACGCTGATCGGTTTGCCTGTGTCCTCAACCTCAAGCCCGCGCGACAATCCCTCGGCGGCGGACATCGCGACACAACGTACGCGGTTGTCGCCGATATGCTGAAGTACTTCAAGAGTAACGATGCGATCGGCTTTCACTTTCAACGCATTTAAAATCAGAGGAACCTGTCCCGGTTCAAAACGAACGTCTACAACGGGACCGATTACCTGAATAATATAACCTTTATTCGCCATCTCTCTCTCCTTACCTACCAGCCAGCGCTGTAGAACCGCCTGTTATTTCCGCCATTTCCTGCGTAATACCCGCCTGACGCGCGCGGTTGTAACTTATCCGCAGAGAGGCAAGCATATCTTCGGCGCTCTTGGAAGCCTCGTCCATTGCCCTCATGCGGGCGCTCTGTTCGCTTGCGTACGCTTCCACCATCGCCCCGTAAATTACGCCCTTTATATATTGAGGAACCAGAATATCAAAAACCGCCTCTGTGGACGGCAGGAATTCAAACTTTAAATCTACCCTCTTTTCTCCGCCGATTTCAAAAATATCCTTTTGAATATTTTCTTTTACAAGCGGAATTATCTGATGATCTACCGGCATAAGTTTTAACATGCTGAACATATTCGTATAAACGACATGTATTGAGTCAAAAATTCCCCAAAGGAGTTGAGAAACCACATACTCGGAAACTTCTCCGGCGTGTTCCACTGTGGGTATCTGCGGGTGAAAGGAAAAATTTTCCAGAATTACATACGGAGAATGACCAAAATAGCGATAGCCGACACTGCCGCCGATAAGTATCAGCACCGGATTCTGCATCTTTTTGCAAAGCTCGTCTACATGACGATAAATATTCGCGTTATAGCCGCCCGCAAGCCCCTTGTCGCTTGTTATGACAATTATCGCGGTACGTGGAGGCTTTGATTCATTGTCGCGTTTTTTGAAAAATACGCTGTCAATATTTTTTTCGCTGGAAAGAATATCGAACATTGCTTTTTGAATTCTGCTGAAATACGGCACGGTATCCGCGAGCATCTTCCGCCCCTTGCGCAGTTTTGCGGTGGAGATAAGATTCATCGCCTTGGTTACCTGTAATGTCTGTTCGATAGCCCGCATCCGCAGGCGCACATCGCGTAGATTCGACATTATTTTCTTACTCCTTATATTTTGGTTTGTCATTTATGACAAACCTTTTTAATCGGAATTTCCTGACAACTTCAAGTTGTCAGGAAACTGCTCCTTTAAAGGACTCAACTGCCGCGCGCAATTCGTCTTCCTGTTCCTTGGAAACAACTCCCGTTTCCGCAATGTTCTTAAGTAAATCCGCCTTCGCGCTTTTAAGGTGCAATAAAAAATCTTTTACAAACGCGGAAACATTTTCCGTTTTAATATCAAGAAGATAACCTTCCACCGCGAGAAAAAGAATTACAATTTGTTCTTCAATATGATACGGCGAATACTGCGGCTGTTTTAACACTTCCATAAGCCTTTCGCCCTGCGCCAGTTTGTCCTGAGTAGCCTTGTCCAAATCGCTGCCGAACTGCGCAAACGCCGCCATCTCGCGGTACTGCGCAAGATCTAATCTGATACGCCCTGAAATTTTCCGCATCGCTTTTGTCTGCGCGGAACCTCCGACACGGCTTACCGAAAGACCCACGTCTATCGCCGGACGGAAACCTGAGTTAAACAATTCGGAATCAAGGAAAATCTGTCCGTCCGTTATCGAAATTACGTTTGTGGGAATGTATGACGAAATGTCGCCCGCTTGCGTCTCAACAATGGGCAGCGCGGTAATTGAACCGCCGCCTTTTATCTGCGAAAGTTTTACTGCCCGTTCCAAAAGCCGCGAATGAAGGTAAAATACGTCGCCGGGGAAAGCTTCGCGTCCCGGCGGGCGGCGCAGAAGTAAACTGATCGCGCGGTAAGCGACGGCGTGCTTGGAAAGATCGTCGTAAACCACAAGCACGTCTTTTCCCTGATGTAAAAAATGTTCCGCCATAGCGACCGCCGAATATGGCGCGATATATTGAAGAGCCGCCGAATCGGAAGCGGACGCAAGTACTACAAAGGTGTAGTCCATCGCGCCGTGTTTCTCAAGATAATTCATAATTGCCACTATCGAAGACGCCTTCTGCCCGATAGCGCAGTATATACAAATAACATTTTTCCCTTTTTGGTTAATTATCGTATCAATGGCGATTGCGGTCTTTCCCGTCTGGCGGTCGCCGATTATCAGTTCGCGTTGACCGCGCCCGATTGGAATCATCGCGTCTATGGAAATACAACCCGTTTGAAGCGGAGTGTCCACGCTTCCGCGGTCGATTACAGGCGCGGCGGGAGACTCCATCGGCATAAAAACTTCGGCTGTTATCGGTCCCTTGCCGTCAAGAGCTTCGCCGAGCGGGTTTACTACCCTGCCGAAAAACGCGTTACCGGAAGGAATGGAAACTACTTTACCCGTTCTTTTTACTTCCTCGCCGTCTTTAACAAGGTCTTCGCCTGTTAAAATTACGCACCCCGCGTCTTCTTCTTCAAGATTAAAAACTATTCCCTGCGCGCCTGATGCAAATTCGACAAGCTCTCCGTAAACTGCGTCGTTAAGACCGTAGACGGTGGCGACAGAATCGCCAACCTGAACAACAAAGCCGCTGCTGCCTGATGAAGCTTGTCCTTTCCAATTTTCAATCCGCTCTTTTAAAACTTTAGTCAGGTCGTCATAATTAGCCATTGCGGGGACCTCCTATATTCTCGCCTAAATGAGCCGCTATTTTTTCCAACTGCCCCTTTAAACTCGCGTCAATATAATGACTGCCAATTCGCAGAAGGTAACCGCCCAGCAATTCCGGTCTGAGGCGCGTCTTCATTTTAATGTCCGCCGCGCCTGTTTTTTCTTTTATCATTTTAGAGAGTTCTTTTTCAAAGCCGCTGTCCACAGGAGACGCGGATTCGATAGTAACGTCAAGTATCCTGTTTTGTTCATCAAGAGCTTGTTCGATTTTTTGTAAAACCAATTCAATGTGCTTAAAACAGTTTTTTTCAACAATCAGACACAAAAAGCGTATAACGTACTCTACGGCGGGATTTGTTTCGATAACAGAAGCGGCGCTTTCCCTTAGTATTTTTTCAAGTTGTACGGAAACATTGTGTCCAAAGAAAACGCCGTGTACGTTTTTAATTTGCGCAGAAAACGCCTTAAGGCATAAAAACGCCTCGTTTGCGTCTTTACCCGAAACAGATAAAAACGCGCTTGCCCAACGCTGCGCGTGAAACATTTAATCGCTTCCTTTTTGCGCCGAAAGCTCGTCCAGCAGCATATTCGCATAACGCCTGTTGTCGTCGCCTGAAAAATCTTTTGACGAAAGTTTTGCGGAAACGGCGATTATCAAAGTAGCGGCTTCAAGCTTAAACTTCGCAAGCGCCGCCTGTCGTTCTATTTCAATCTGTTTCAGCGCGGCATTAACAGTATCCTGAGCTTCCTGTCTCCCTTCGGTAATTATCAACTGCGCCTGACGCGCGGCGTTCTCGCTCGCTGTTTTTATAATTTCCCGCGCTTCCGCTTCGGCATTATTCAGTTTTCCCTGATATTGAGCAAGCAGGTTCATCGCCTCGTCTCTATCCTTCTGCGCCTGCTCGATTGTATCCTGAACTCGTTTTGCCCTATCCGACATGAATTTTGTTACCGGTTTAAACAATACCGCTCTCAGAATAAAAAACAGAATCGTGATATTGATAATGGTAATTATAAATGTGACGGAAAAATCAAGCATGATTAACTTATCCCAATTTGTTGATCAATATTATTGAAATAACCAATCCGTATATAGCCGTTGATTCAGCCAGAGCGCAGCCGACGAAAAACATCGGCGTAAACTTGCTGGCTGCTTCGGGCTGGCGGGCTATTGCCTGTATAAGCCCCGCTGTCGCAATTCCGATGCCGATACCGGCGCCAATCCCGGTAATTACCGCAATCCCCGCTCCAACACCAAATAAAACATTCATATCCATAGTATCCTCCATTTGCGCCTGACCGGTTAAAAGCGGGCAGGTTAGTTATATAGAAGTCTTCGCTATGCGAAGACAATCCTCCTTAGGTCATTCTGTTTCAATTCTAACTGCCTCCGAAATATAAAGACTGGTTAAAAACACAAAAATCGCCGCTTGCACAATCCCGTCAAAAAAATCAAAGTACAGCGAAGGAACCACCGGAAGCGCTACCGGAAGCACCCCTTCGATCATGGACATCAACACAAAACCACCCAGCATATTTCCGAACAGCCGAAGCGACAACGAAAGGAGACGCGTACCATAATCCATTATATTGAAAGGCAGCATTATAGGAACAGGGTTCAGCAGATTTTTAAACCAGCCGGTAAATCCCCGCGCCGCAAAACCGCAGACCAACACCAGCAAAATCGAAATTACCGCAAGCGCCGCCGTTACATTGATATCTTTGGTTGGAGGGCGGATCGCAAACGGCGGAATAAACTTATGCCCAAAAGCGTTAAACGCCAGAGGCGATAAAACAGGAATGATATTCGCAAGGAGCAGGAACAAAAAAAGCGAACCCATGTAGGGACCAAGGTATTTTGCGAAAGGACCAAATTGATTTTTCGCAAAATTATTCAGAAACTCGACCCCGGTTTCCAAGATTGTCTGCGAACCTGTGGGAATTTCTTTTAATTTACGCGTAAGAACGAGCGATCCAACGATAAGAATGAGCATTACTACCCATGAGATTATGACCGTTTCGGTAATCGGTATTTTAGTATTGAATAAAGTGAGAGTAAAAATAGTTTTTATTCCAAGAGCTTCCATTATATACCAGCCGGAAAACTTTATTTTATAGAAGTATACACCCGTTGAGGGAGTTTACGCAAGTAAAAAAAATGTCAAAACACTAAATATAGGGATAAAAGACCTGTCATTTTTAACTAAAAAAATATTAATTAACACTTGTTTGAATAATATGGAAAAATGCCGTTTTGTAATTTGCTTTAATTTTATAAATCGGAAGTTAATTCAAACGGGAGTGAATCTCGGCGGCTCTTTCTTGCGGCGGCTTTCCTTCAGTTTCGATAACAATATCGGCAATTTGCAAATAAGCAGCCGCCCGCCGCTCGTGTAAAGCGCGGTGCGTCTCCCGTGGGTTTTCTGTTTTAAGGAACGGCGGCAATTCCCCGGCGGCGGAGATTCTATCCCACGCGCTTTCGGCGGAAATATCAAGATAAACCATTACCGCGCCTGATTTTTTCAATATAGACAAGGCTTCACTATTGTCAATTATTCCACCGCCTGCGGCAATTACGCGCTTCTTTGTCCCGTCTCCGTTTTCGACACTAAATGAACCGACCGAACTGCCACCTGAGTCCACAAGAGCCGCCAACGCTTCGGCTTCGGCTTTTTGAAAAACAGCCTGCCCTTCGTTAAAAAGCTGACGGGGAGTTTTTCCGGTTCTTTGGGAAATCAATTCGTCTATATCGATAAAATCGCATGAAAATAACGATGCAAGCGCTTTGCCTGTGGTTGTTTTACCGGAATGTTTCGGACCTGTCAAAATTATATCTTTCATTAATTTTCACACTTCAAGAATATTAGATAATCTGATAAAATAGAGTATATGTTAAATTCATGGGTTTTATTTGTTTTAATTTTAATTTACTTACTCCCTGTGGTTATTGTATACATTTGGTTTCGTCTTGCAAAGTATCATATTTCTCTTGTTCAATTTTTATTCGCTTTCCTTGCCGGAGCGGCGGCGTTTTTTCCCGCTCTTGTTTTGCAGGGGCTGTTAACATTTAAATCTATTTCTCACGGCAGATTAGCGTTATTTTATAATTTTTTCATACGAATATCCCTTACCGAAGAATTAAGCCGATTCATTATGCTATTCATTTTCTTTTTTATCGGCTTCCGCGTTAAATCGCCCGACGACGGAAGTCAGCAGTCGGATTTTAATGTTATCAAACGGGGAACCGCCATCGGTCTTGTCGCCGGTTTTGGCTTTGCAATTCTTGAAAGCGCAAGATACGCCGCGGACGGCATGAGCATCAATATTGCTTTATTACGCATTTTCACCGCCGCGCTGCACGGAGCCTGCAGTTCCAGAGTCGGCAGCGCAATTATACTTCTCCGAAAAAATCCCTCGCAAGCGCTCACCCGTTTCTTAACCGCCGTTGCCATTCACGGCGTTTACAATTTGATGGTATACACACAGAGTCTACTGCCGTCGATTGCCGCGGTTCTAATAACGCTTTCCGCCCTAATAACGACGATATTGTCTATTCGCGGCGGCTGGGAATCAGTCAGCATAAGCCTTGACAAGTCAGAAGAAAATCAGTAACTTTAAAGAACGACGCAAGGTAGAGCAGTTGGCAGCTCGTCGGGCTCATAACCCGGAGGTCGCAGGTTCGAGTCCTGTCCTTGCTAATTAAATTTTTCGTTTAATATAACAAATTATATAGTTTTGTCAAATATAATTATATTGGTTATCTTCTTTACTAATATTATTCTGTTTAAAATTGATTTTATTATTAATTTTTAGTATAATTTATTACTTATTAAAATATAATACTAAAAAAATTTAGTTTTTATTTTTAAATTTATTATCTTTATCACATATGAACATTAGATATTTTTTAGATATGCTTTTATAATAACAAAGGAGAAAACTATGAAAGTATATAACTCCCTCAGATTTCGATTTGTTATTTTTCTTTCCTTTTTTATTATTGCTACGAGTGTATTAACGTCCGTACTGGGAATACGCCAGATGACAAAAGCTGTGTCTCAGACCTTTGCCGATCAAGGTATATCTATCGTAGAAAAAGCGGTTTCAGTAATCGACGGCGACGCTTTCGAAGCTCTGACAAAATCACTTGATGCTGATGATCCTTTTTATGAGGAAACCAGAGTTCAACTCTTTAAGATTAAAGAATTGTCAGGCTGTGTGTACTTGTACACAATGGCGCAGATAGACAAGAACACTTGGCAGTATATCATTGACGGCAGCGGCGAACCCGGTGATCCGGAAAATTTTTCCGCAATTGGAGATCAAGAAGATACCGACTCCTATGACAACGCTTTCAGGCGCGTATTAATTTCCGGAAAAACTGAAAGCGGTAATTTGGCGAATCAGGAAGGTTGGGGCTGGTTGATTTCGATTTATGCTCCTATCAAAAATTCCGCCGGAAAAATTGTGGGTATTACAGGATGCGATTTTAACGGAGAGCATCTTCATAACACAATTGTCGAAAACGGTAAACGGCAGGTAATTATCGGCGTAATTTCAGTAACGCTTGGTCTTGCGCTTATTTTGCTTTTACTGCGTCAAATTTTTTCGAACCTTGATAAAATCAACTCCATCCTTAAAGAAATCTCTATGGGTGAAGGAAACTTAACCATAAGAATCGACGATAGCGGAGACAACGAAATCGGAGAGCTTGCAGGTTACTTTAATCTTACAATGGAAAAAATCAGAAATCTTGTAAAGACAATAAAATATAAAATTAACGGTCTTAACCATACCAGTTTTGAACTTTCCAGCAATATGAAAAAAACTTCCACCGCCGTGGAACGAATTACATCGAATCTTGACAGCATGAAGACCCTCATGGTTAAACAGGAAAACAGCGCGGAAGAAGCGGGCAAGGCGGTAGGGGTAATTAAAGAAAATATCAAAAACCTCAACAAGATTATACAAGAACAAACTGAAAGCGTAAATATGTCGTCTTCCGCCATAGAGGAAATGACAGCTAACATTCATTCTGTAACGCAAACGTTGATAGAAAACAGCAAAAACGTCGCTGTTTTGGCGGAAGCTTCTGAGAACGGTAAAACGGGACTCCAATTAGTAGCGCAGAAAATACGGGAAATCGCGCATGATTCCGAAGGATTGTTAGAAATAAACTCGTTGATGAACAATATCGCAAGCCAGACCAATCTGCTTTCTATGAACGCGGCGATTGAAGCGGCGCACGCCGGAGAGGCAGGCAAGGGTTTTGCCGTTGTAGCCGATGAAATCCGCAAACTTGCCGAGACTTCGGGTAATCAATCAAAAACTACCGCGACGATGCTAAAAAAAATAAAAGCTTCCATAGACAATATTACCAACTCCTCTGAAAACGTACAGGCGCGTTTTGGAGCGATAGACTCAAGCGTTAAAACGGTTTCCGAGCATGAGCAGAATATCCGCAACGCCATGGAAGAGCAGGAAATCGGCGGAAAGCAAATATTGGAATCCATAGGCCGATTACGGGACATAACCCATTCGGTAAAAAAAGGTTCTGACGACATGGAACAATCGGGTGAAACTTTAGTCAAAGAAACGGATGAATTTATAAAGATAAGCAAAGAAACGGTAAACGGCATGAACGAAATATTGGTCGGTATTAACCAGATAAATTCTTCGGTGAACCATGTCAACGAAATCAGCTCGGAAAACAACCGTAACTTTGAGTCCTTAAAACATGAAACAGATAAATTTAAACACACATCCGGCGACGAAAAGAAAAAAATACTTGTGGTAGATGATGAAGAAATAGATCTTGAAATGGTAGGATCGGTATTACAGGATAAGTATGATATGTCTACCGCTAAATCGGGCAAAGAAGCGCTTGGTTTATTCTATCAGGGTCTTGTCCCCAATTTGATATTATTGGATTTAATAATGCCGGATATGGACGGATGGGATACTTACGGCAGAATAAAAGCGATAGGCGGCTTACATGATATTCCAATAGCGTTTTTCACAGTTTCCAACGACCCAAAAGACATACAACACGCGCGCGAAATAGGCGCTGTTGATTACATCAAAAAACCTTACGATAAAGACGATCTGTTAAACAGAATAGAAAAAATACTAAACGATTAAGCGCGGCGCGAAAAAGAAAAAACGGAGTAAAACATTTCATTTTTACTCCGTCTTGACAAATCCACATAACTTGCATTAAATAAAGATAAGCGGAGATTGATAGCTATGAATAATTATGTGATAACGATAGCACGAGGGTTCGGCAGCGGCGGAAAACAAGTCGGACTTGCGCTTTCCCGCGATTTGGGAATTCCTTGCTTCGAAAGCCAGATACTCACGCTTGCGTCGGAGTATAGCGGAATAAACAAGAACAGGTTTGTAAAAGTAGATGAGAAATTACCTTTGCCTTTCAGTTTTTTGCCAAGACTCAAGGATACCCCCAACACAGACCATATTGTGACGCCGCAGGACAGAAAATTCACCTCCGCAAAAAATTTGTTCAATATTCAAACAAAAATCATCCGTGAACTGGCGGAAAAAGAATCATGCATAATTATCGGAAAATGCGCTAACTATGTATTACGCGATCTTAACAATGTTATAAGCGTCTACATTGAAGCTCCGCGGGCGTACTGTCTTAAGAATATTATGGACAAAATGGGCGCTACCGAAGAAGAAGCTCACAGGCTTATTTCAGAAACTGACAGATACCGCGCGGCATATTTCAAATATTATACAAAGGGGCGTACATGGACAGACCCTGTTCTGTACGACATGACGCTCAACAGCGAGCGTATAGGTATAAAAAAATGCGTCGAGCTGATTAAAGAATATATAAAAATTAAGTTTTCGACTTGAACCTCAACCGAGCCCTCAAGGGCGAAGGTTCCCCTCTTGAACCTCAACCGAGCCCGTAAGGGCGAAGGTTCCCCTCTTGACAAAATTTCAAAAAATGTATATATTGAGCGTGTAAACAGCAAAGGCGCTGTGGACTCCCTTGTCCGCAGCGCCTTTCTTTTTACCTTGAGGGGTATTTTGTTGCCGTTGGCGCGTCTCTCTTGAAGAATTTCCAATGGAGGAGAAAGTTATGCAAAAAAGGGTATTAAAAATCGTAGGTTGTTTGGTATTGGGAGTAGTTCTCATCGCCGGTTTTGCCGGATGTAAAAAAGGCGGGTCAGCCGGTGATACGGTAAAAGTCGGACTTTTACATTCACTTACAGGACCCATGGCAATCAGCGAAATATCCGTAAGAGACGCGGAATTACTCGCGATTGAAGAAATCAACGCGGCAGGCGGCGTTTTGGGAAAGAAAATCGCGTATTTTGAAGAAGACGGCGCGTCAGAACCTTCAGTTTTCGCGACAAAGGCGGAAAAACTTGTAGGGCAGACAAAGGTAGCCACTGTATTCGGATGCTGGACATCGTCTTCGCGCAAAGCGGTAAAATCCGTATTTGAAGAATACAACAGCCTTTTGTGGTATCCGGTTCAGTACGAAGGAATGGAACAATCACCTAACATCGTGTACTCAGGCGCGGCTCCCAATCAGCAGATTGTACCCGCTATCGAGTATTTGATTGCGAATGGTTACAAAAAGTTTTTCCTGCTTGGTTCCGACTATGTGTTCCCCCGCACCGCGAACATGATTATAAACGCGCAGTTAAAAGCCTCCGGTCTTCAAGCGGTTGGCGAAGAATACGCCGCGATGGATCAGACGGACTTCGCAACAATTATCGCGAAAATCGAAGCTTCCTCGCCTGACGTAATCGTAAACACATTGAACGGTACCGGTAACGTATCTTTCTTTAAACAGATGTCGGAAAAAAATTATAACGCTGCAAAATACATGACTATGTCTTTCTCCATTGCGGAAGAAGAAGTCGCGGCAATCGGCGCGAATATTCTTAAAGATCATCTGGTCTCATGGAATTATTACCAGACAACAGATACGCCTCAGAACAAAAAATTTGTAGCGGCGTACAAAGCAAAGTTCGGTCAAAACCGCGTAACAAGCGATCCGGCGGAAGCGGCGTATATCGCTGTTTATCTGTGGAAAGCGGCGGCGGAGAAAGCGGAAAGTTTTGAAATCGATAAAGTTCTTAAAGCTATAAGAACGGGAACCATTTCTTTCCAAGCTCCCGAAGGATATGTCGTAATCGACGGCGTCAACCAGCACCTTTCCAAACCTGTCCGTATCGGGAAAGTCGGTTCCGACGGTTTAATTACGGAAATTTATGCGACATCGGGTCCTGTTGCGCCGGACCCCTACCTGACCACATACGCGTGGGCGGTAAACGCTGGAATAACAAAGTAATTTAGAGTAGGATATTAGGTAATCGACCGTCTGATCGCTTTGCGGTCAGATGGTCATATCTGATAATGGAGTTTTCTCAATGGCGCAGTTTATCAACGCGGTCTTTAACGGTTTTAGTTTAACATCAATTATTTTACTTACCTCGTTGGGTCTTGCGATTACATTCGGTCTTATGCGCGTTATTAATATGGCGCACGGCGAATTTATTATGATTGGCGCATATATGACTTACCTTACACAGCAGTTTTTTGTATCGTTCCTTCCAAAAAGTATTTTCAGCCTTTATTATTTTGCGGCACTTGCCGCGGCTTTTGCCGTCGCTTTCATGCTGGGAAGCATAATGGAAAGATTTATCGTGTCGCGGCTTTACGGACGGGAAATTGACAGCCTGCTTGCGACGGGCGGCATTAGCCTTGTACTTCAACAGGCGGCGCGGAGCATTTTCGGCGCGCAGGGTGTGAACGTAACCGCTCCTTCGTTTTTAACGGGCGGTATTACCGTGGGCGGCAGTACTTTTTCGTATAACAGATTGTTTATTATCTTTTTAACAGGATTCGCCCTTTTTATTGTTTGGCTGATTTTGTACCGCATGAACTTCGGCAGACAAATGCGCGCGGTCATGCAAAACCGTTCAATGGCTCAGTGTTTGGGCATTAACTCCCGCAGAATAGACAATGTCACTTTCA
>Ga0268262_10000176_pt1 | contig 82596 bp, 59 predicted proteins | sample TergutNc150P3_FD_190354 | JGI IMG/M metagenome (GOLD analysis project Ga0268262, IMG submission 190354) | Nasutitermes corniger P3 segment gut microbial community from laboratory colony in Florida, USA - Nc150 P3 (SPAdes) (version 2) | ecosystem: Host-associated > Arthropoda: Insects >...
TATCTGTTTCTATGGCAAAATAAAAACGAAATGGTGTTGGAACTGACGTATTATCCAATGATTTTATTCGTTCTTCAATGGTTTCCATTTCAGTGATACCTATTTTTATAATTCCTGGCATTGAATCGTTTGTTAAAATATACACTTTTCCCATTTATTCCTCCATATTAATTTAATTATATTTGATTTTTTATTATATTCAAGTATGTTTCTGACATTTTTAAAGAATTTGTCCAATGTCGTCTAACTACCCATAAACGCAATTAATAAATTACTTGAAATATTATTTTAAAAATATTCTATATTTTTTTGTAGCTTGTCAATAAAAAACCCACTGCCCCATGTTTATATAATTCCCTAATTAATGAATAAATTACATGAGCGTAGGCACAAATCCGCAACGGCGACACACGGCGTGGATCGCAAGGATGCCACGCCAAAGCGTGCGTCAATAAAGGCCACGGCGCGCAGCTCGGGCTAAAGCCCTCGCGCTTTATTCATCTGAATCTTTTTATTGTGCGCCACGCTGTGTTAATTTATTCATCCACACCGCTTTACGCGGTGCATACTTGAGCGCGTCAGGAGCCGTCGCGGATTTGCGCCCACGCTCACGGAATAAAATCATTAAATAGTAAAAGTTCTTTAAAGTACTATTTTATTTGACTAAATAAAAATTTTTTCAAAAATTTCTCATTTTCGGTCAAGCGCCACGCATCTGCACGCCATATATAGGCAGGAGATTTTATGGGTGTGTTTACATTTATGCCCTCTGGGGCTGGCGGAATCATTGTCCGGGTTGAGACGGATATACGCAGGGGAATTCCCGGTGTTGATATTTCAGGGCTTGCGGAGGGAGCGGTCAGGGAAGCGCGTGACAGGGTGCGGGCGGCTTTTAGGAATTCGGGGTTCAGTTTTCCGCTGGACAGGATTCTAATTAATTTGGCTCCCGCAGGATTAAAAAAAGACGGTGCCGCGCTTGATCTGTCAATCGCGCTCTCGGTAATGGCGGCGGCGGGAATTATCACTATTTCGGGAAATCTGCTTGTCATGGGAGAGCTTGAGCTTTCCGGCAGGATTCGCCCTGTGCGCGGCGTTCTTGCGGCGATTGCGGCAGGACTTGCCGAAGGTATACACGAATTTATCGTTCCCGCGCAAAATGCTGCGGAAGCGGCAATTTTGACGGACAAGGGTATACGTTTTACCGCCGCAGAAAATTTACAGGGCGCGGTACATGCGCTGGTTATGAGAGAGAAAAACGGCTATCTTCCCGAATCACTTGATGAGGTTTTTTCATCAGCCGCGCCAATAGCGGAGGGTACGGAAAATTTGTCAGTTAACGCGGCGGCGGGAGTGGAAGAGTGCGGCGATTTTGCGGATGTTCACGGGCAGACAATTTACAAACGCGCTTTGGAAATTGCCGCCGCGGGAGGGCATAACACTCTTGTCTTTGGTCCGCCTGGCGCGGGAAAGACAATGCTCGCGCGGCGTCTGTCGTCAATCATGGCGCCGCTCACTCCAGATGAGGCTGTGGAAGTGACGCGCCTTCACAGTCTTGCGGGACCGCGCAATGGTTTTATCGATAGGTTAATTACAAACCCTCCTTTTCGCGCGCCGCATCATACCGCAAGCGCGGAGGGCATTCTCGGCGGCGGCAGAATTCCGCGCCCCGGAGAAATCAGTCTTGCCCACTTCGGCGTGCTGTTCCTTGATGAAGCGCCTGAATTCAGAATCAATGTTTTGCAAGCCCTTCGCGAACCGCTTGAGGACAGGGTAATAAGCATTGTCAGGGCGGAAGGGCCGGTGCGTCTTCCTGCGGAATTTCAATTACTGCTTACCGCAAATTCATGCCGTTGCGGACGCTTAGGTTTGCATGGCACGGAGAACGCGTGCCTTTGCTCCCCGGAAGAAATCAATCGTTACTGGCGCAAGTTTGGCGGCGCGTTGCTTGACCGCGTGGAAATAAGAGCCGCCGTACTGCCGCCAAAAATTGAAGAGATGGGCGTACGTAACAATTCAGGCGGCGGGGAAAACAGCGCCGCTATTTTAAAAAGAGTCAGGGCGGCAGTTGAAATACAACGGGAGCGTTTTAAGGGGACGGGTATCCGCCGTAATGCCATGCTTCCTGCGGCAAAAACCGCAGCCCTTTGCCCGATGAGCGAAAAAGCTGAAAGCGCGTTTCATGCAGCGGTTTCAAAATTGGGGCTTTCAGGCAGGGCTTACCATGGGATTTTACGGGTAGCCAGAACTATCGCTGACATTGAGGGAAAAGATGTTCTTGAAACTGAACACATACTGGAGGCGGTTCACCACCGTCGTTTGGGAGAAGACCCTTGGGATATTCTGTCAGTTTGACATATTTTCAGTGTCAAGACATTTGTCTTGACAAATTGTCTTGACAAACGTCTTGACAAAAATTTTTAGGAGGAATACAATGGATATAGATTTTGAATGGGACGAAGAAAAAAACGCCAAAAACATAAGAAAACATAAAGTTTCTTTTGAAAGGGCAAAAAAAGTTTTCTTTGATCCAAGGCGGTTTGAAACATTTGATATAAAACACAGTATTTTTGAAGAACGATTGATGACTGTTGGTTTTTCAGGTTTGAAATTACTAACAGTTATTTTTACAGAAAGAGATAATTTTATTAGGATTATTTCCGCCCGAAAAGCAGAAAAAGACGAAGAGGAGGAGTATTTTTATGGGTATTGTTAGACATACATCAGATGGAACCGAGCCATTATCAGAAGAAGATTTAGCATTGGAAAAAGAAATGGAAAACAGCCCTATAGATTTCAGTGATATTCCAAAATATAGCCGCGAACAAATACGGGAAATGAGGCGTTTGGCGGAAGAAAGACGCAAAAGAAAAGTACGAAAAATGTATTCTTTACGACTGGAATTAGGGACTGTTAAATGGTGGAAGTCATTAGGGGAAGGGTATACAGGCATCATGGCGAATTTTTTAGATTACGCAAAAAAACACCCTGAATGGGTCAAGGAAAGTATCGAAAACGCTACTTGAATTGCCGCAGTTCAGGAATTGCGTCTAAGAGAGAATCGTCTATTTTTCTGCCTCTTGAGGAATAGCCCAGTTTTCTGTCTGGGCGAATGGAGCCGTGGTAGTCGCTGCCTTCGGTAACGTAGAGCCCTAAAGACTTGGCTAGAGATTCAAGCCGGCGGCAGGAGCCTTGTTTGGCTGTGGGATGCCATGCTTCAAGTCCCATCAGTCCCATGTCTTTTAATGTCTTTATTAGGTCGGGAAGGCGTCCCCACGCTACAAAAAGCGAGATGGGATGCGCAAGGACGGGAATGCCGCCGGATTCGCGTATCAAGGAAGCGGCTTCTTCAAAAATAAGTCCATCTTTTGGCACATACAGAGGTTTTCCCACTCCAAGATAGCGGGCAAACGCCTGATTCACGTTTTTAACAATTTTATGCTTTATAAGCAATGCCGCAAAATGAGGCCGTCCAAGCGAATTACCCGCTTCCCTTGAAACTGACGCTTTTCCGGCAATAGTCAAAAGCTCATCCCATGCCTCATTCTGCCCGCTGGGAGTAATCATACTCAATTCAACCATCCGATCAATAATCTCACGGTTTCTGACTTCCCTGCGGTGCGAGAGATTTTGAATTGCGGAAATAAAAGTCGGGGTCGGCGAAGCTATCCCCAAACCTAACAAGTGAAACTCACCGCCGGGACCAAGTCCCGGGACGCCATGCGGAACATAATTTGTGGATTTTCCCCTTGTCCAATTAATATTTACCTCAATTCCGGGGATAAAACGTATATTTTCCTTTTTAGCGGCAATTTTCGCGCTTTCCAGTCCGTTGATAGTATCGTGATCTGTTAAGGCGATGGCGGTAAGGCCATGCTTAACCGCTTCCTTAATAAGTATGGCAGGAGGTAAATCTCCGTCTGAAATATTAGAATGTGTATGAAAATCAACCATCTGAAAATATTGTATCAAATTTTTGCCAATTTATGCATAAATTACCGATAATAATAAGAAGATTTGTGAAGATTGTATTTTTGTTGATAAAAAGACGCAGCTTTTTATCGGTACAATAAATAGATTAGTCCAAAACATTGATTTTTTGGGCATTTATCAATAGAATTGTAGTATAGAGAGTTTTTTCTGATAAGGACGGTCTTTAAAGTGTTTGAGTATGTCTTGGCAAACGGGGTAATTGTTTCCCCGGGTAAAAAAGTACATACCGGTGATTTGGGAGTAAAAGGGGAAAAAATTGTTTCTCCGGGCGGTATCGTAAAAATCGATTTGAAGGGAAAATCCTTTGTGTACCCTTCTCTAATAAATACCCATGACCATTTACAGGGGAATTATCGTCCGCCTGTAGGGCCAAAAAAGGGCAGTTTCTATCTTACGTGGCTGCCCTGGGATAATGACTTAAAAGCGTCGGAGATGTTCAAGGAGCGCTCTAAGCTGAATAGGGAAGATCTCTACGCTCTTTCCGGCTACAAATGCCTGTTTTCCGGAGTTACGACGGTTAACGATCATTTTGTGCATAATTTAAACAGTCAAATATTACCCACCCTGCCAATCAGGGCTATTCAGGAATATTGCATCGAGCATGAATGTTCCTCTTATGATCTTAAATGGGGGGAGGGCATAGAAATTGAGCATAAAAAGGCGAAACAAAATAACTGGCCTTTTATTACCCACCTTAGCGAAGGTTTTGACGATGAAGCCATGCATAGCATTGAAAAACTGGAAAAATTAAATGTGCTGGACGACCATTGCCTGTTTGTTCACTGTATAGCTTTCAGCGATGAGGATATTAAAAAGACCGCAAAAGCCGGAGCAAGCGTTTCATGGTGCGGGTTTTCCAATATGTTTATGTTTAATGTGACCGCGAAAATACGAAAAATGATCAAAGCGGGAGTTAATATTACAATCGGAACAGATTCATCGGCTTCTGGCTCCGCAAACATTCTTGCGGAAATGAAATACGACAGGGAATTGTATCAAAAACTTTACGGCGAGGATCTTCCCGCAAAAAAAATCTTCGAAATGGTTACGATTAACGCGGCAAAAGCCTTTAGAATGCAGGACAGAGTTGGCGCCCTGGAAGAAGGTTTGTTAGGTGACATTATTGTCATGAAGGCGAAAAACAACGATCCTTATGAAAATTTTGTCAATGCCGGAATGAAAGATATAGAATTCCTTGCGCTTGCGGGAAAGCCGATTTACGGCGAAATGCGTTTTATGGATATTTTTAACGGAAAACTGCCTTCAGGTTATACGCAAATAAAAGTAGGAAACAGAGACATGTTTGTAAAAGGCGACCCGGCGGGACTTTACAACGAAGTGAGAAAGAAAATTGGTTTTAAAAAGATATTGGATTACCTGCCGTTTGAGCCGGCACAGGAAGGAGCGTAATGCCAAAACCAGCGCAGTATCGTTCAGGTTCTCTTATCTACTTTAAAGGCGACCCCGCTGAAAAAATATACATACTACAGTCCGGAAAAGTAAGTCTTGTCTATCAGGACATTGAAACCGGAGCCGATGTAAGAGATTCTGTGCAGCCCGGAGAATTCTTCGGGGTAAAATCAGCATTAGGACGCTATGCGCGGGAAGAAAACGCCGTCGCCCTGTCAGATACCAGCGTAATGATATTTACAGTTCCCGAATTTGAAGCAGTCGCAATGGCTAATACCAGAATAATAATGAAAATGTTAAAAGTTTTTTCAAACCAGATGAGGCGCGTTCATAAACAGGTATCCAAAGTAATGGCAAAAGAAGAACATCCGCCCGCCGACGGTCTTTATAATATTGGGGAATTTTATTTAAAAAATAAACGCTTTACCCACGCAAAACACGTATTCAGCCGTTATTTGACATTTTATCCTTCGGGGAAAAACGCTATTCAGGCGGCGAAAAATATGGAAATAGCGGAAAACGCCTTGAACCGTTATGGTGACGGCAAGGGGCCTGGCGTTTCCGTCAGCAATGCCGCCGCTCCTGCTGCGCCGTCCGCGCCGGTATCACAGAAAAATACGGAGAAAGAGACCAAAGCGTATTATGACGCCATGGGTCTTGTTTCGCAGGGGAAGTATCAGGAAGCGTTCATGTCTTTTAAATTAATAGTGGACAGTAATGCCGATTCGGAATTGGCCGCGAAAGCGGCTTTCGAAATTGGCCATTGTATGTTCCTTTTGAATAAGTTTGATGAAAGTTTAAAGTATTATACCGGTATGCTGACCAGATTTCCAAAGCATCCTGAATTATTGGAAACCATGTTTATTATGGGTCAATGTAACGAAAAATCCGGCAGAAAAGATCAGGCGATAGCATTCTATAAAAAGATTGTTTCAATGGGCGGAGACGACTCCACTATCGAAAAAACAAGGAAGGCGCTTAGCGCCCTGGGAGCGTAAAATGGCTATGGATTTGGCCGCGTTTGGCCGTTTTTCACGCACTTTTCATCAGGGAGAAATTATTTTTTCCGAGTTTGAACTTGGCGATACTTTTTATTTAATTCAATCGGGCAGAGTGCAGCTTGTCAAGCTTGTCGGGGATATCGAACGGACATTGGATATTCTGCAGCCTTCCGAAATGTTTGGTGAAATGGCAATTTTGGAAAATTCTCCCCGTTCGGCTACGGCCATTGCGATTGATGAAGTAAAAGTGCTGGAATTTAACGCGCAAAATTTTGAAATCCTGCTCCTTGGAAATCCGCAGATTGCCCTTAAACTTTTAAAAATGTTCTGCAAACGCATATACGATTCAAAACGACGCTTTATGATTCTTACGCTGCCTGAGCCGCAGGTAAAAATCGCGGACGTATTTCTTATGCTTGATGAAACTCAGCCTGATATTGATAAAACCAGCGAACGTCGTGAATTTAAAACCACAGTTGAAGGAGTAGCGCACTGGGCGGGAATGAGCGTCAACGAGGCGAGAGATATTCTTGGTCATTTTGTGAATCAGCGGCGCGTAGAAATTTTCCCGGATCGAATAACAGTTAAAAACATCAACGACTTTTCCCGCTTTGTCAGTTCCAGACGCAACTCACGCGGCGCCTAATTTTTTAGTTATGGACAATAAAAAACTTCTTGTATTTTCTGATTCACATGGTAATGTCAGGGCTCTTAAAGCGGTTTTCAACTGGGCAAAAGACCACATTCCGCCGAATGACACTATCCATGCCGCGGCGTTCCTTGGAGACGGTATTTCGGACTTGGAGTTTGCGGCGGACGAGACGGGTTTTTATACCGACTGGAAACTTGTCATGGGGAATAACGATTTTGGGATTTCAATGCCGGAAACTTTAACCTTTGATTTTGCTGAACATCATTTTTTTATGTGCCACGGACACCGTTACAATTTATACAGCGGGTATAGTTTTCTTATAAATGCCGCAAAAACCGCGGAAGCGGACGCAGTGTTATTCGGCCACAGTCATATTCCCTATTATAAAATAGTAAATGGCATTGCGTTTATCAATCCCGGGAGCGTGGGACGACCGCGAAGCAATAAGATAGGCGCTTCATTTGCCGTTATTGAATGTCCTCTAGATAAACCATTAATTGTAAAATTTTTTGAGATTGGGTTGCAGGGGAAGATTAAGGAAGTGAAAATTTAAATTTTTACAAGTGGAGGAAAGTAGAAGCGCCTCTGCGTGAAATCCTTTCGAACTATTTAATCCTCTTATACGCTTTAATTTCACTACGAATACGCGTGGAAAGTTCCGTCTTCGGAACACGAACCTGCTCCATAGAATCGCGGTAGCGCAGGGTAACGGTTCCGTCTTCTTTGGACTGATAATCCACGGTAACACAGAAAGGAGTGCCCGCTTCATCTTGCCTGCGGTAGCGCCTGCCAATCGCGCCCGCCTGATCGTAATCGGTAGCGTAGTCTTCTTTCAGTTCAGCGCGAATGTCCTGCGCTAATTCCGCAAGCCCGTCTTTTTTCATCAACGGAAGAACGGCGACGGTAACCGGAGCAAGATCGGGGTGGAAGCGCAGGACGGTTCTCCAGTCGTCGTCATTGCCCTTGTCGGCTACCTGCTCCTCATCGTAAGCGTCGCATAAAATCATCAACAGGTTGCGGGTAAGTCCGGCGGAAGTTTCGATAATGTAGGGAATGTAGCGCTCGTTGTTGTTGTCCTGATCGATGTACTGTAAATCTTTGCCGGAGAACTGAGTGTGCCGCCCAAGATCGTAATCGGTTCTGTTGTGAACGCCCTCAAGTTCGCGCCAGCCCATCGGGAACAGGTACTCGATGTCGTAAGCGTCCTTTGCGTAATGCGCAAGCTCGTCCGGTCCGTGCTGATGCCAGCGCAGATGATCCATCTTAATGCCAAGTTTTTCATAATAAGCCCAGCGCTGTTTGCGCCACTCGGAAAACCATTCTTCGTCCGTTCCCGGTTTTACAAAGTACTGCATTTCCATCTGCTCGAATTCGCAGGTGCGGAAAATAAAGTTCTTGGTAACAATTTCGTTACGGAACGCCTTGCCAATCTGCGCAATGCCAAACGGGATTTTCATTCTGTTGGACTGAATGATATTTTTATAGTTGACATAAATACCCTGGGCGGTTTCGGGACGAAGGTAAATGATACTGGCCGTGTCCTCCGCGGGGCCGATGTGGGTTTTAAACATCAGGTTGAACTTGCGGGTATCGGTCAATTCGCCGCCGCAGTCCGGGCATTTTTTCGCCGCGAGGTTTTCCTGCGGGATCTGATCCGCCCGAAAACGCGATTTGCATTTTTTGCAATCGACAAGCGGATCGGTAAAATTTTCAACGTGCCCCGAAGCTTCCCATGTTCGCGGGTGCATCAAAATAGCCGCGTCCAGCCCCACGATATTGTCGTGGAGACGGGTCATTTCCTTCCACCACGCCCCCGCAATACGGTTCTTTAATTCAACGCCGAGCGGACCGTAATCCCACGCCCCGTTCTGGCCTCCGTAAATTTCCGATGACTGATAAACAAATCCCCGCCGCTTTGCCAGCGACGTGATCTTCTCCATCGTTGCTTTTCCCTTGTACTGCTCTGCAGGACAATATTCTGTTAATTCTGACATACAGGCATTTTACACAAGATTTAAAAATTAGGGAATAAGGGGGCTTACCGTATTAAGCGTCTAAATTGAGGATTTTAAATTTTAATCCTCACTCCCCCATTCTTTTAATAATCTCAAAACAGGCGCGGGCATTATGATATGGGCACTTCCAAAAACCAGCCTTAGGCATACTCGAATCCGGCGTATTGTCAATGTTCAGTTCGTTGTGCCATTCGCCATGTGTACAATCAACAAAATAATTTTGAATGTAACTCCAAACGCTCTCAGCCGCGTTAAAATATTTCCGCTCGCTCGATAACTCATACGCGTTGTAAAAACCCACAACTGCCTCCGCCTGCGGCCACCATTCCTTTTTAGCGTGATGATGCCCCGCCGCGTCACAGCCGCTAATTAGCCCGCCGTTTTTACGGTCTATGGCGGCGTTATAAGTAACTTCCGCAATAGCCAATGCGGTTTGTTTTACTTTGGAGATAAGGCTTTCATCGCCAACAGCCAGCGCCGCTTCATACAACAGCCAGCTTCCTTCAATATCATGGCCATAGGAAACGTCCTTTACAAGCGAATTCCAATCCATGTCAAAGAACAGCTTAAAATGCCAATCGCGGTTGACAATTTTTTCAAGCGTTATGTGCAACAACGCTTCAAGCGCCTTGCATACGCGCTCATTTCCGCCGACACAGGCAAGATTTGTATAGGCTTCCAGAACATGCAGATTGGTATTCATGGACTTTGGGCAGTTAAGGTCTTTCCCGCTGAGCCGAAAATCGTCAATGCTTCGCCATTCACAATTACGCGCCTCAATATAACCGCCCGCAAGGGAATCAAATCCGTATTGTTCAGCCGCGTCAAAAAGATTCATCGCCAATTCCAGTGAAGATTGATCGCCTGCGGCGCGGTAATGTTCACTTAACGCATAGATGCCAAAGGCGATGTTATAAAATTGCTTTCTTGTATCCTGCGCGTTCCCGGTATAGTCTGCAAGCCAGTACAGTCCTCCGTGTATTTTATCCAAAAAAGCTGATGATAAAAAATCCCGCGCGCGCCCGGCATAAGTCTTGTAAGTTTCGTCCCCTAATATGCGGTATGAGGTGGAAAATGTCCACAATATGCGCGAATTTAAAATACAGCCCTTGTCGGCTGTTTTGTCCGGTTTGCCATAAAAATTCGCTTCGCCGTAAAAGCCACCGTTTTCTTCATCAGCCATGCCTTGCCAAAACGGAAGAATATTCTCTTTTACTTCACGTAACGCTTCCTGTCTATTTAACATACGGTTATTCCCTTATCTCTCAAATCCCAGCAAAAAAACAAGAGCGGATTTTCTTATGATGATTTATCCGCTTCAATCAAATCACAAACCGCAAGGCTCGCCAAAACCGCGAGGTCTTCCGAGGCAAACCATGTTTTTGCCGTTTGATCAAAAAGTATGTTTCCGTCGGGGGGAAATTCTTCGCTTCCTTCCCAGATGATAAAAGTCATCGGCACATACGGAAGAACATTTATCGTAACGGATGCATCGCCCATTTCAGCAGTCTGTCCGCCAAGAGCGGCGCCGGTGGAAATGAGGTTTTGCGGGTTTTTGCCAAAATGATTTACAAGGGGCTTTACGGCGCGTTTGTTGAAATTAGCTTCATAGAAAAGCGCCGGTGCGGCTTCCCTGTAGGCGATCAAATGGCCGGATTGCTTTTGTATCCCTCCGGCTGTCAGATAATGTAACCAAATAATTTTATGTGAAACTGAAGCTGAGGAAAGAGGTTTTTCGGTATTGAACCAGGGTACAAAAAATTCCCCGTTTTCATAACGCGCGCCGCAGTTTTGGCAGACCGTCTGCGGCGGTATCTGCGCCAGTTTTTGCGCGGCAAGGTTCAGCGCGTCGTCATATCCCAAAAACAGCCTCCTTTACGTTTATGTAAACAATGTAATAAATAATCATATCATAGTTAGCGAAAAAATTGATTGATTTTTCGCGGTAACTAGGAGATAATTATTCAGGAGTTAAATATGTCAGATCAAGAGGGGAACCTTCGCCCTGCGGGCTCGGTTGAGGTTCAATCACCTTTATCAGATCAATCGCCTGTCAATTCGGAACCGACCAAACGGAAAAAATTTAACAATATTACTTCAAGCGGCGGATTTAAAATCACCATGCTTGTTATCATTATTTTACTTTTATTGATACCCGTTTCCATGATTCGTTCATTGATTAACGAGCGCAGTTATCGCGCGAATGAAGTGGAAGAATCAATCATGGAGGCATGGGGAAGCCAATTTATGCTGTACGGCCCCATTATCCGTATTCCTGTTATAGAACGCGAGGAGGTCAGGACAAAAACAGAGAAGGAGGGGGAAAAAATTGAAATTATTACGCGCAATTACACGCTTTGGATTACGCCGAAAGATGTAAACATCAACGCTGATTTTTCCGCCCAGAAAAAACGCAGGGGCATTTTCTCGGTCGCGTTGTTTTCAGGCAACGTTTCTCTTTCCGGAAACTTCAGTTATGAAAGGGCGAAAGACGTACTCAAGCAAAACCAGACATTGTATCCCGAACAGGCGGAAATTATCATAGGACTGGCAACCCAAAAGGGAATACGCAGGATAATCAAAGCGGACTGGAACGGAAGCGAACTCTTTTTTAAACCGGGTAACAGAAATTTTTCTATAGGTTATTCGAGCGGCCGGAAAGGAGGTATCCGTACATCGGACGGCGGAAACGGCGTTAACGCGTTAAGTCCGTTTAACGCAGACGGCATAAACACATTCGATATTCAATTTGCCGTGCAGGGCGGAAAAGCAATCAGGGTTATTCCCATCGGTGAAACAACGCAGGTGCGTTTACAGACCAATTGGCCATCGCCGTCGTTTCAGGGCGGATTTTTACCCGCAAACTATACGCTCTCTGAAAACGGTTTTGACGCGGAATGGGAAATAAGTTATTTGAGCAGGTCAATCCCGCTTTATTGGCTAAACAGCGAGCGCGATGAGTATGAAAGTAAATCGGACTGGATAAATGAATTCTTTGGCGTGGATTTTTTCAAACCGCTTGACCATTACGCGCTAAATACCCGCGCGGTAAAATACGCGATTTTATTTTTAATTATACCGTTTTTAACGCTGTTCTTTCTGGAAGTGTTTTCTCAAAAATCAATCCACCCGGCGCAATATTTGCTTTCGGGACTTGCGAACGTTATTTTTTACCTTTTACTTTTATCAATCTCAGAGCACCTTTCCTTTTCCGTCGCCTACCTCATCGCGTCCGCCGCGCTTACCTGCATGATGACTCTATACGCCCGCTCGTTACTTGAAACATGGACAAGCAGCGCGTACATGGGGCTTGTCATGGCGCTTTTGTACCTCATTATGTACCTGACGCTCAATGCCGAAGACTGGGCTTTGCTTATCGGTTCAATCGCGGCGTTTGTAATAACAGGCGTGGTAATGTTCCTGACCCGCAAACTGGATTGGTCAAACCTGAACATAAAGGGAGTAAAATAGAAATAAGAGCGCGATAAATAAAAATACGCTTATCTTGTAAACCTTACAGAAAGAATATGACCTTTGGGCAGGTTAACGATAGCGGAGGTTTTATCATCGCCTATTTTAACGTCTTCCCATTTTGCGTAATTATTCTCGCTTGACCTCAGTCTTCTACCGCAACAGATTTGTCGTACAACGCTTCTACTTCAGCGCCAGGCTTTTTCCCGCAAAGGGTAACGATTATAGCCGCGATTAAACCAACTATAAAGCCGGGGATAATTTCGTAGAGGCCTGTGCTTGAAAAAGCCACAATCCAAATCACATCCACCGCCGCGCCTGCGACTATGCCTGTAACCGCTCCGATGAATGTAAAGCGTTTCCAGAAAAGAGATAACAGAATAGCCGGTCCGAAAGCGGCGCCGAATACGCCCCATGCATTTCCGACAAGACTCATGATAGTACCGCTGCCGGGATTCGACGCGATAATAACAGCTATTAACGCAATAATAGCGACAACAAAACGGCCTGCCCAGAACATTTCTTCATCGACTGCCTGTCCCTTACGCAGTACAGGTTTGTAAACATCCGCGGCAAACGCGGAAGCGGAAGCAAGAAGCTGGGAGTCGGCCGTACTCATTGCCGCGGCCAGAATTGCAGATAACAAAATACCGGCAATAACTCCCGGGAAAATCAACCTTACCATCTGTATAAAAACCGTCGCGCTTACAATTTCCTTGCCGGAACTGTCTACATCGCCAAGGAACATACGCCCAATGCAACCGGCGGCAACAGAGAAGATCAATATTAAAATATTCCATGTTATTCCGATTTTTGCTCCCTTTCTTACATCTTTTTGAGATCGTATAGCCATGAATCTGATAATAATATGCGGCATTCCAAAGTAGCCAAGACCCCACCCCAAACCTGTAAGGATGTCAGCCCAGCTTTTCCAATCCCACTTTCCACTGCTGAGGAAGTTCCAGTAATTTTCCGGAAATGAAACGGAAATTGCTTCGGTATGACCGGATTCGACCAACACCAGCGCGAAGATAGGAGCAACAAGAAGCGCTCCCAGCATGAGAAGTCCCTGAAAAAAGTCTGTCCAGCATACTGCTTGAAAACCACCCATCAAGGTATAACCGATGATTACAAATCCGGCAATATACATGGCTAAATTGGCATCGATACCAAGAACAGTGTTGAACAATATACCGCAGGCTTTAATACTTGAAGCCGCGTAGACAGTATAAGCAACCAGGAAGATAATCGCGCATACAATTTGCAGCGCCTTGCTTTTGGAAAGAAACCTGTTTGTAAGATACTGAGGTATAGTTATTGAATCATTTGCCGCAATAGAAAATTTACGAAGACGCGGCGCCATAAATAACCAGCTTAATATGTAACCTATGGCAAGGCCGATAGCGATCCATGTCTGCCCCATACCGTAAGCGTAAATTGATGCAGGCAAACCCATGAGTACCCACGCGCTCATGTCAGACGCGCCTGCGGAAAGAGCGCTTACCCAGGGACCCATCTTACGGTTTCCGAGGAAGTATCCTTTCTCTCCTTCTTTTCCCTTTGCGTTGATGAAGAAAACTACGCCAATGCCCAACATACACATCAGATAAATGATGAAGACGATTAATTCGCTATAATTCATATATATTCTCCTAATTATTACAGACTTATTGTATTATATGGTATAACTTCTAAAAATACAATTATTTTTTTATTTGACAAAATATTAAATAATGTATTTTACTGCCATTAATTTGATAATATTGTGGGTGAACGATATATGCCTAAAGAATTTTTTTAGTATTTATTTTTAGTAAATAAATACCCATCACGCTTCAGTGACACCAAATAAAAATAAAAAAAACGTCCGTTTATTTTGAGCAATTTTTTTCGATAAAGGATAACATCAATACTTTTTAAAAATATCATAATATTTCATTTTTTGTCAATTAAAATTATGAAAAAATACAATGTTTTGTAATAAAAACCGTAAATTCTTATCAATAAATATACAGCATTTATATCAAATAAAAAAAATAAACTTAGAAAATGCATGTAATAAACGGACGTTTATTTGAACTGTAAAGGCTGGAAAATAAATAAATTGGAGGGTTTTATGAGAAATGTTTTTTATTGTGGACTATTGTCCGTAGTTCTCTTACTGGTTCTGGGGTGTACCAGCGTAAAGGAAGTTACCAGTACGGTTCCGCTCGTGTATACAAACAATATAAACACAAAGTTTGTAATTCTGGGAGAGGTTCGGTATGAGAGCAGTGATCGTATCGGCTACAATGAGATGCTCAAAGCCGCAAGGAAGCTGTATCCGGACTGTGATTATGTGATCGATATTATGGTCGATCAAACAACAGTAACAACGACAACAACAACATCGCTTTTATTTTGGAATACGCAATCGACGGATATATTTACCACATACACAATGCGCGGTACGGCCATTAAATATGTAAAGTAACGGCAGGGAATTTCAAACAAAAAGGGGTGTTTTTAATGAGTTTCTTTACACGGCAAAGATTGATTCTTTTATTGGCGGCAGTAATGGCAATTACGGCGCATGGTGTTTCCTACGCGCAATCCGGCGGTCTGGGTAACATAGCAAATAAGGCGATTGAAGCGCTTACCAACAAGGTTATGGATGAGCTTAAGAAGAAATACACGGAAGTTATCGAAAAAGAAGCTTTATCGGCGACAGCCAAGGCAAATGTCGTAAATGAACTTATTGAAATGTCCAGACCACTGGTGATGCAATTCATTAACAGCGCCACGTCGGGCAGACTGCCTAACTGGATGGAGCTTATGAATATGGTTTTAAAGGACATATTGCCGCGTGTGCCGAATCTTGTTGCCGCCGCCGCAATGGAAGATGGCGGTTCGGCTCCGGGATCAACACCGGGATCAACACCGGCAGACAGCGCCGTTCTTTACGCCCAATCGCTTGATGAGGCAATATTATCCGCCGCTATAAAAATTAGCAAAGAATTGCCCGCCGGCGCTTCGGTCGCGGTTATTAATTTCAGCTCTTCTTCAGAAAATCTTAATGAGTATGCGTTGGATGAATTGTATGGCGCAATATTGCGGAACCACAGTATTGTACCTGTTAAACCTAATCCAGGACAGTTTCAAACTATCAAAGACGGGCTTAAAACGGAGGGCGTACTGAACAGTGAATTGGGCAGGAGCATAGGGAGGATGCTTGGGGTACAATACCTTATTACAGGCTCAATGAAGCAAAATGGCAGTTTATACAACATCGTTTTTAATGCGGTTAACCTGGACGCTGAAATTAAGTCCCAGTACCAAGCTTCTTTAAATCCACAAAGCGATATGCAGCTTGCATCGCTTTTGGGCATCAGGTCCCAATATCAATCGTCTGGCGCTTCTGCTTCACAGCCAAAAACTGTAACCATATCCGCAATACCGGGCGTTGGCGCTCCGGCGACAGGAAGGACTCCGGTAAGGAAAATTTCTGAAAACGCCCAATACATGGGAACCGTAACATGGTCACCGGAGGTAACGGGAACCTTTGAACTCAATACCCAATACACCGCGACCATTACGCTTACTGCAAAAAGAGGCTATACCTTTGAAGGAATAGCGGCGAACTTCTTCAAGGTAGCCGGTACTTCATCGGTAAGCTATAATGCCGACTCCGGCGTTGTTACGGCGGTGTTCAAGACAACCAAAGATTCGGAAAACACAAAGTTGAATACGCTTGGCGTTTCATTGGGAACATCATTTAATACCTTGTTGCCTTTTATATGTACAGTACACGGTACGTTTGCCCCGCTCAATTACTCGTTTATTGAGTTGGGAGTAGATGCGGGTTGGAGCTCGACTTCAAATAGGTTAATGCCCCAGCCGGATATGGGTGATGAATATTTTGAACCGTATTTTGAAGAGAAAAATTTTGGTTATGGTTATTCTATTTACCCCAAAAAGTCATTTTCCCTGTACCCATTTGCCAATTACGCGCTATTCTTGCCGTTTGCGCGGACGAAACAAGGGAAAAGAGTTGGAGGCTGGTACATCGGCACAGGACTCGGCGTAATGTTTACCGATTATACGTTTGAACTCCAGGAGTTGAATACCACCGCAACAATTTGGGATACAGCCTTTGTTATGAATGTTGTAACTGGTTTTAATCTTGGTATATTTGATATTTCTTATACACTGCAAACGGATTTTAAACCGTATTCGTTTACCCATAAAATTTCGATTGGGTATGTATATAGGTTTAAATAGGAGTTTTATTATGCAAAAATTTTTTATTAGGCTTGCCTTTTTAATCGGCATAACAATTTCAATAACTGCCTGTTCACCACCGTTTGGTCAAGACATTGATACGCTCTTTGATAAGGCGTTTGTGGGCGATTTTTTAAAATCTTCTACAATGCTTACCGCCAACACATGGACAGACGGCAATATTCCAACAGACGGGCAACAGTGGTTCAAGTTTACCGCAACCGCAAGTACGCAGTTCATACACGTCAGTTTTGGCTCGCTGAAGGATCTGGCGGTTCGTGTGTATGACTCAAGCGGCGATTGGGTTGGAGGTAAATTATATGGAAAAAGCAATAGATATAATAAATATAATGAAAGTCTTTCCATTACGGTAACGATAGGGCAAGAGTACTATATAAGGGTAGATCCTGTCGAGTATGGTACGTCTTCATACAAACATGGCGACCCACCCGGTTGGTTGGACATCGGTTGGCGGTATTCCGGCAGCGGCACGTACAGGATTTCGTTCAGTGCAACGCCTTGGCCTTCAGACGCCATCATAACCCCGCTTACTGTTAATATCTGGACGGATGGCGACATTCCCACCTTGCCTACTGTGCAGTGGTTCAAGTTCACCGCAACCGCAAGTACGCAGTTCATACACGTCAGTTTCGGCACTCTGGATAGTCTGCGTGTTCAGATATATGACTCAAGCGGCGCTGATATTAGAGACGAGAATAATTATTCTTTTAGTAAAAATTACAATACAAGCCTTTCCGTGACGACAACTTTAGGGCAGGAGTACTATATAATGGTATGTCCTAATCAATCTTATTACAATGGCTACCCTTCTTATTACAGCGGCACATACAAGATTGGGTTCAATGCGACGATTAATCCGCCAGGCACAACCATAACCCAGCTTTATTTCAATACCTTTGCAGACGGAAACCTTCCCACATCGTCTGATGAGTAGTGGTTCAAGTTTACCACAACATCAAACACGCAGTACATACACGTCAGTCCCGGCACTATAAGTCCTAATTATCAAGTGTATGACTCAAGCGACGCTGTGGTCATTTGGTCCGGTAGAAATTTACATGGCAGTAATAATTTTTCGGCATGGCAGGAGTACTATATAAAGGTATGGACTAACAATGATGACTACGGTGGCACGTACCAGATTATGTTCAATGCGACACTTTATCCTCCAGGCACAACCGTAACCCAGCTTACTGCCAATACTTGGGCAGACGGTAATCTTACCACGTCATCTAGCGAGCAGTGGTTCAAATTCACCGCGACCGCAAGTACGCAGTTCATACACGTCAGGTCCAACACACTAGGTTGCAAATTTGAGGTGTATGACTTACTCGGCGTTTGGGTTATGAGCGATTACATTTATAGTAATTATGATAATAGTAGTAAAAATTTTTCAGCAGGGCAGGAATACTTTATAAAGGTATCGTCTGACTATTCCGGTACTACATTCCAGATTGCATTCAATACAACAATTTATCCGCCAGGCAAACTTTAATCCAGCTTACCGCCAATACCTGGGCGGACGGCAATCTTCCAACGTCGTTTAGCGAGCAGTGGTTCAAGTTCACTGCAACCGCAAGAACACAGTACATACACCACAGAATAAGTATTTCTAATTCGAATTTACAGGTTTATGATTCAAGCGGTACTGTGAATATGAGTGATCTTTTTAGTAGTAATAATTTTTCAGTAGGACAGGAGTACTATATAAAGGTTTGGACTGGTTCTTCAGGCGGCGGCACATGCCAGATTGCATTCAATACGACATTTATTCCGCCAGACACAACAATAACCCAGCTTACTGTGAATACCTGGGTTGACGGCAACCTTCTCACATTGTCTAGCCAGCAGTGGTTCAAGTTCACCGCAACCGCAAGAACACAGTACATACATGTCAGTTTTAGCACGTTTTATTCTTATTTTTATATTCAGGTGTATGACTCAAGCGGCGATGTTGTGGTTAACCAGACCTCTTTTTCTGACAGTACAAGATACGTTTCCATGACAGTAACGGAAGGGCAGGAATACTATATAAGGGTAAACAATTATTCCTACAGCGGCACATATCGGATTGCGTTCAATACGTCCGAAACGCCGCCGCCGTGATGAAGCCGCCGTAATGTGGCACAGAGATCGCAGAGGACGCGGAGGATGTTATTTTTACTCCTCCCTCCTCTTTGTGATTTTCTAACCTTCGTGTTCTTGGTGAGAAAATCTTCCGTCTCGTTGTTCGTATTGGTTCGTGGAAAATTCTTTAAATAATTTCCAGCAGTCCATCATCCCCATTTTCTAAAGGCAAGTGCCGCTCTAATGTGGACCTTTTGTAATTCGGGATAATCTGCAATTATTTCCTGTTCTGTCATTCCCCCTGAAAGCCATTGCAAAATGTCTCCAACGGTTATCCGAGTTCCCTTTATACAAGGTTTGCCGAAGCGTATTTCAGGATCAACTACAATATGCGCCCGTAATTCATACATATAATATAATTATCATAATAGGCGAAAAAAGTCAAGCCGTTAAAAATCCATGTCAATTGCAGAGGACGCCTCGGTGACAGTCACTCATTACACGATGTATGGCACCTAATACGCGCTTGAAGATGTATGCCGAATAAAATACTTCTTTCTTTCACTAGTACATGCCCAGCGTCAGTCACCATTACACGATGAAATAATCGTTCATGCAGCCTACACACTCATTCTGGCTTTTTTAGGATTCACGCGCTTTTTCGCCTTTCTTGCTGCAAATTTAGATACAGGAACCAGCGAAAGTCGGTAGCCGAGAGATTGAGCGACTTTTGCGATAGTTTCAAAAGCCGGATGACCGTCCTCGGAAAGAGATTGGTACAGATTGGTTCTGCTTACTCCGGCGGCTTTCGCTGCGCTGGTCATTGCCTTGCGGGCACGGGCAATATCGGCAAGGGCAACAGGAAGGAATTTATAGTCGCCTTCCTCAAGCACTACGTTAATGTATTCCTCAATATCTTTTTCAGTTTTAAGATAGTCAAGAACTTCAAATTTTCTGGTTTTAAGCATTTATATCTCCTTTGCCAGTTTTCTGGCTTGTTTAATGTCCCTGCTCTGAGTAGACTTATCACCACCGCAGAGCAATATAATGATTTTCTTCCCTTTGTTGACAAAGTACAGTCTGTATCCCGGACCGTAATATATTTTTGCTTCAAAAAGACCTCCATCAAGAGATCTTATTTTACCAAGCGTACCGAGAGACATCCTTCGAATACGTTTAACGATAATTTTTTGCGTTTTACCATCGCTAATGCCGCCGAGCCATGCGTCAAATTCATCAGTTGTCTCAATCTCGTACATATAATAATTGTATTACATATAAGACAGATTGTAAAGAAGAAAATAGTGTTATTTCTTACAGATTTACAAACATTGGAGAATTAAATAAACGATACGCTGATAGCGATCCCGGTGACGGCGCTCATTAGCGGGGGCATTGTGTGTACGGTGAGCAGATAAATTTTTCTAGCAGCATCATCGCCTTTTTCTTTTAGCGCCCGGGATTTTAGCGGCGGATTTCCGTTTGTCGGAGAGTGTTTTTCCGCGGGGTTTTGCCGCTTTTTTAATTTTGTTCAGGACTGACTGTAATTTTTTGTTTTTTCCGGCTTCGGATAAATCGGCTTCTTGCTGCAGATTAAGCCAAAAGACGGGGGTAGTACCAAAGTATTTAGCAAGTTTTAAGGCTGTTGCTACGGATATATCCAATTTTTCTGAAACGAGCATACGAACCGAGGCATAGGACAGACCGATTTGTTTAGATAATGAATGTGGGTTTAAGCCATATTCTTCCATGTAAGATTTTAAGACAGATGAAGGCGTTTTTACTGATTTGGGCATGATTACTCCATATAAAAAATATTTAATATAACATTATAGGTTTTATAGACTTTAGTCAAGTGTAAAACAGTTAATAAATGAGGTTTGTGTTAAAATTATTTTTATTAAAATTTAAAACTAAACGCCCCCGCAACACGGTAAAATTCCAATTGTTGAGGATTTGACGCGTCAATTTTCCTGTCCCGGTAATACAAATTTTCCCAATTCGCATTGGTAAAGTTCCTGCGCGTCCTGAACTGAGTAATTATGGCAATGCCAAAATGTTTCGTTATGGTAAAACTAAGCACGCCTGAAAAAGTCCAGCGAATTAAATCGTCGCCCCAAACGCCGCGGTTGGGAGTATCGTATAAGTACAGATCCATTTCCGCAAGAAAAGCTACCGTATCCAGAAAAATGGGCATTTGGTATCCAAGCAGGAAATTGCCGTAATAATTGAAACCGTTGCAATTTTCACCGTCGTCGTTTTCATAAAACCACGCTTCGTTTCCCTTTGCTTTGGTGTAACCTCTGTAATTCATTTCGTGATAACTGCGGAAAACAATATGATTCCAGTCTCCGGGCATGACTGCGGCAAGGTCAAACTGGATCGCTCCTCCCGTCTGCGCTTTCCATAAAAGACCGTCAAACGCGCCACCGTCTCCTTTGTTGGGCGCATTTGGCTGATTAATGCCGATTCCGTAAATGTCACCGCCAAAAAGATTAATATTCCAGCCGGAGCCTATTCTGCCGCCTAACGAAAATTCGAAGAACGCAATAGGAGTCCAAACCGCTTCGACAATTCCGTTAAGTGAAATGGGAGATACTTCCGCGGTTAAACCCAAATTGACGTTATTGTTTTCCGTAAGCGGACTTTCGCCCTGTAAAAACGGAAATATATACCGTTGGGTAAACCCGAGTTTTAATTCAGGCAGAGTTGAAATTTGCAGAAGCATACTGCTTGACGAAGCAACCCCTGTTTCTTCCTGCGCAAAAAGCGGCGACGTAAAAAACGATAATAACAATAAAATAGCCAATTTTTTCATTATTAATCTTCCTTAATATAATTACTAATTTTATTTAACATTATTTTTTCCTTAGTGATAAAATGGTCATAAACAAATATCGCTAAAACAAAAATAAATAGCGTAATAAAGCCGGCAATTCCAGTTATTCCTATTGTTAAATCATTTCCCCCGCTTACCGCCATTATTGAAATTGCGGCAATCGCGTTTAAAGTGCCGTGCGCTATTGCGGAGGCAATAACAGATTTTGATTTAATTGTCAGATATTGCAATATGGGAGTCAGTAAAATGCAAAAAACTACCATCATAAGAACGCCTATTTGCGGATGTTGGGGATAATTATGCCCCATTAGTATCAAAGGCGCGTGCCATATTCCCCATATAAAACCGATAATTAGCGCCGCTTTAAAAAAGCGCATATCTTTTAAATTCTTTAATAAAAATCCTCTCCAGCCTGTTTCTTCTCCAAATGCCGCCACCGCGTTTATTGTGATTCCGGCAATTAGTCCCTGTATCAATACCAGCCAAATATAATTAATAGGAAGCGAATTTATTTTAGTTTCAAATTCTTCAATCTGTTCGGGCGAAAGAGCTTGCGGCATTCTGTCAAAAAGTCCCGTTAATTCGGGGTTATATGTTACATTTGGAAACAGGAGACTGATACCAAGAGAGCAAAACACGATTAACGGAATAATTAACCATCCTATAAAAAACCATCTGTTAATTTTAAATGAAATTAAGAAATCTGACATTATCGGTTCTTTGTATATTGCTTTTACAATAATTGCGGAGATAAAAGGAATAAACATATAAATTATTCCCAATATCATAAATCCAATTTGAAAATTAATATTTTCGCGAATGATCCAAAAAATTGCCGCTATTGACCAGCTTATAACAAAAGTAAAAATCAAAAACAAACAAGTTTTACTGATCTTTTTCATAAATAAATCTCCTTTTTTATATTTGCCGTTTTATTCTCCCATCACCCGCACATGAACTTTTCGCGTGCGCGGCCCGTCATACTCATTAAACCATATACCCTGCCATGTGCCAAGAAGCAACCGTCCCCCCGTGACAATTATCGTGATTGAAGGCCCCACCAGGCTTGTTTTGGTGTGCGCGGCGGAATTGCCCTCGCTGTGATGAAATTCGCGGCGGTCGGGGGAGATTATGTTTAACGATAAATTCACGTCACGGGGAACGTCGGGGTCTGCGTTTTCATTGATTGTTACCGCCGCCGTGGTGTGCGGCACAAAGACGACGCAAATCCCTTCGCGCACACCGGAAGCGGCGACAACTTTCTGCACTTCGCCTGTAATGTTGATCCAGTCGGTTTCTCCGCCTGTGCGGACGTTGAAAGCGGAGAGGGCCGTCATTAATTACTGCCTTGCCAACAGGCGGTTAAGCCGTTTTACAAAGTCCGCAGGGTCATTGAGTTTTATGCCTTCCACTAAAAGCGCCTGTTCGAGTAACACTGCCGCAGTGTCGGCAATGCGCTCTTCATCGTCAATGTTTTTCAAACCAGCGACAATGGGATGTTCGCCGTTTACTTCAAGAATTGGTTTAATATCAGGCATCGAAGTCTGTCCCATTGCCTTTAGCATTTGCGCCATTTGCATGGAAGGATCGTTTTCATCGGCGACGATGCAGGACGGCGAATCGTGAAGGCGGCGGGAAAGTTTTACGTCTTTTACGCGGTCTCCAAGAGCCTTTTTAATTTTTTCGATAACGGGCTTTGCCTCTTTCTCCGCGTCCTTGTCTTTCTTTTCACCTAACTCCTCGTCCGCGCCCGCGCGGTTTACCGCTTTAAGTTCCCAACTTTGGCTTTCGCTCTTGCCGTCCGCGCCGGTTGTTTCTTTGCGGTAACTGTGCAGAGTTGGAATTACAATGTCGTCAATTTCATCGGACATGATTAAAACTTCAATCTCTTTGGCGCGATAGGCTTCCAGCAGAGGGGAAGAACGCAGTGTTTTTTCATCGCCGCCGGTTATGTAGTAGATATTCTTTTGATCGCTTTTCATGCGGGAAACATACTCGGCAAAACTTGTCCACCCTTCAACGGCGGTGCTTTTGAAGCGTACAAGTTCTTGGAGCGCGTCGCGATTGGCAAAGTCCTGATAAAGCCCCTCTTTAAGGGGACGGTTAAACTGTTCTATAAATGTTTCCCATTTTTCCTTCGCTTCGTCAGAGCCTGACGCGGCGTTATCTGCCATTTGTTTAAATTCGGAAAGCAGTTTTTTTACGGACGCGTTTTTTATATTGAGCAGAATTTTATTCTGCTGCAATATTTCACGGCTTACGTTTAAGGGCAGGTCTTCCGAATCAATTACGCCGCGTACAAAGCGCAGATATGTCGGCATCAGTTCCTTGTCGTCGTCTGTGATAAAAACGCGCTTTACATAGAGTTTAACACCCGGCTTGTAATCGACATTGTACAAATCAAACGGCGCTTTTTTCGGAATGTAAAATAAAGTTGAATATTCCAGAGTTCCCTCCGCTTTTGTGTGAATGTAATGCAGGGGAGAATCGCTGTCGTGGCCAAGCTGTTTGTAAAATTCGTTGTAATCCTCTTCTTTCAACTCTGATTTAGCGCGCCGCCAAAGCGCGGTTCCGGAATTTATCCTGTCGGTTTTTGTTTTACTGCCCTTTTCGTTACCTTTATCGTCCCACTCTTTTTCATCATAGGTAAGGTAAATTGGGAATGCGACATGGTTGGAGTAACGCTTAATGATGTCCTCGATTGACCAGCGGTTAGCGTACTCTGTTCCCTCCTCCGTAAGGTAGAGAATCACTGTCGTTCCCTGACTGTCCCGCGACGCGCCCTCTATTTCAAAACCTTCTTTGCCGTCGCTTGTCCATTTCCATGCGGCATCCTCGGCTGCTTTTCGGCTTATAACTTCAATTTTTTCCGCAGCCATAAAAGCGGAATAAAACCCCACGCCAAACTGGCCGATAAGGTTGGAATCTTTTTTCGCGTCTTCGGCAAGTTTTTCAAGGAACACTCTTGTTCCTGAACGCGCAATAGTTCCAAGCGAGTCGATTAAATCGGCTTCATTCATGCCGATTCCGTTGTCGGAAACAGTCAATGTTTTCGCTTCTTTATTGAAGGAAATATCGATGCGCGGATCAAAATTGATGGTTTTGTACTTTTCGTCCGCGACAGTCAGGTATTTAAGCTTGTCCAAAGCGTCGGAGGCGTTGGAAACAAGCTCCCGAAGAAAAATCTCCCGGTTTGAATAAAGAGAGTGAATGATAAGGTGCAGCAACCGGCTTACTTCGGTTTGAAATTGGTGTTGTGCCATGATGGGCTCCTTATAAATCAGATTTATTTATAAATGTGAAATAGCATGAAATCAAAAAAAAATCAAGGGAAAAAACGCGAAGAATTTCAAGCAAACCAACTACTATATTGGCGGTTTTTCTGTTAAAATGAAAAAGAGGAACATGTTTTGATTGACCTGCCTGTAAGGTCTGAAGCGGTATATTTGTCGCTTGTAGTGCCTTGTTACAATGAAGAAAAAGTTCTTGCTCAGGTTTACGCGGATACCGTTAAGATATGCGAATCTATCAATAAACCTTTTGAGATAATTTTTATTGACGACGGTTCAAAAGACGCTACGCTTGATATTATAAGGCGGATTGCGTCTAACGATACCCGCATTCATTACATTTCCTTTTCGCGTAATTTCGGCAAGGAAGCGGCCATGCTCGCCGGATTGCAGGCCGCGCAGGGAACTTATACGGCAGTATTGGACGCGGACGGACAGGACCCGCCCGATCTTATTCCCCAGATGCTGGAAGCGGTTGCGTCCGGCGAATATGACTGCGCGGGGACACGGCGGATAAACCGTAAGGGAGAGCCGCCTATTCGTTCATTTTTTGCGCGGCGCTTTTACAGAATAATGAGAAAATTTACCGATATAGCCGTTGTTGACAGCGCCAGAGATTTCCGATTGATGAACAGAAGGTACATGGACGCGCTTTTATCGCTTCCTGAACGCAACCGATTTTCCAAAGGCATATTCCCCTGGATAGGTTTTAACACTAAATGGTTTGAGTATGAAAACATCCCAAGAACAGCGGGAAGAACCAAATGGTCATTTTGGAAACTTTTAACGTATTCTCTTGACGGAATGACCGCCTTTTCATCAAAACCTGTCGTCATTGTTTCGATGTTGGGAATTATTTTTTTTATGATTGCCCTTGCCGTAATTATTTTTATTATAATCCGAAAATTAGTATACGGCGATCCGGTCGCAGGCTGGGCGTCAACAATCTGTATTATTCTTTTTTGTTCGGGAATTCAATTATTTACAATCGGCATTTTGGGGCAATATATCGCAAAGACATATGCGGAAACCAAACAACGTCCGCATTATATAATCCGCGAGGCGCGGTAAATACGATATGCGACATTAAAACGTCGCTTATCTCCAAGGAGATGAAATGAAAAAGTTGCATCAGATACTCATTTTAACAGCGGTATACGCGCTTGCTCTCGGTGTTCGCATTTATTGGCTTTCGCAAAAAGACGGTTTACATGTTGACGAAGGATTAACCGTAGCCTATACCTGCTACAATAATTTTATTGTAAGGGAAAACTATGAATACGGTAAAAAATATACAGGAAAGGAATTAAAAGAAGAAAGCCTTGTCAACAATACCGGTTTAAAAGGCACACTGGATGATGTGCGTAATTTATGGAAGGATAACCGCGATTCTCCTCATACCAACTTGTACTATACGTTTTTACGTCTTTCGTTTATCGGAGCCAAATCCGGCGTATCATCAATTTTTATTAGGGGGAGTATTCTTAACCTGCTGTTATTTACAGTATCGTTTATATTCTTTTTCATGTTAATGCGGCTGTTATTTGCCGGCTCCGAACTTTTGCAGTACACGGCGTTATTATGCGCGTTTTTATCAACCGCGACAATTTCCAATACGTTGTTTTTCCGCCCGTATCAAACGCAGGAAACCGTGTTTATCATGTTCTGTTATTATTTTGTGTTAAGCCTTGAATGGAAAAAATATTTTATTCATGAAAAAAGATTCTTTATCGGCGTAATAAAGCCGATGTTTATTATGTCTCTGATTACCGCAGTTACGCTTTTAACCGGATACTACGCGGTTATTTTTATCGGACTGTTCGGGTTATACGCCATATATTATCAATGTAAAAACAAAACTTTTTCCCAAATACCTTTTTATTTTGCCGTCTTGAGTCTGGGAATATTGTTTGCTGAAGTCTTATATCCTAAATATTTATCCGGCTTTTTTTCATACCGGGGAAAAGGGACTATAATGACCATTTCGGATAATGTATGGGGAAATATCAGTTCTTCATTAAAGAGCGCCGGATTATTATTAGAAAAACATTTTTTTTCGGCTCCGGTAATTTTTATCTGTTTTTGGTTTTGTTTAATCATGGTGTTTATGCTGATTCGCGGACAAAAACAGAATAATAAAACATTGTATAACCTGACCTCCGTTCAAAAAACGGCAAGTTTTATTTTTACCGCGTCGCTAATTTATCTTTTTGTTGTTTTAATAATTGCCCCATATAAAATTTTACGTTACGGTATGCCTGTTTTCCCGTTTTTTATTATTTTACCCGTATTATTAATTAACTTATTTAAAGAAAAAACGCCGAAAATTGCCGTTTGCGCAATGCTGTTATTGTGCGTATCTTTTGCTTTTAACGCTACAAGAGAAAACAAAATTGAAAATATTTATCGCAATAAGCCGGATCAATATGTATTTGCAAAAGACAAAGAAACGCCGGTGTATGTCATTAACGGCGGCTGGTCAGCGTGGAAATACGGCAATTTAATTCCCTATGTTAATGACGAACAAGCCTACTATTTTATCGACTGGTTTAAAAGTTTTGAGGGATATTTTTCTTCCGGTCAGATAACTAAAAATATTAATCTGCCTGAAGCTGAAAATTACAATGAAATATATCTTCTTACCGAAAATATTCCTGGTTTTGAACAATTAGACAGTCAAATAATGGAAAATTTAACAATACAAGATATCCCGTTACAAGGCGCCGTAGAAAGCAGATTTGAAATTTACACCGGAGAGCCTGAATCATGGTATCCGTACTTTAAAGGGAAAAAATTAATTTTGGGCGGACGATAAGCGATCAATGTTTTTAAAACTTACTTCGTTAGTTTCAGTATCTAATATAGTCAGGTGGTTATGCTTTCCGGTGTCTGTGAATACAAAAATAATGAATAATTGGCAATGAGCAATATCGGATAAAACGGGTATTTGCCGTCTGTTTAGCGGACACTTTTTTCTTGACACTGCATACAACGAGTAGTAAAATTTGTATACATTACAGATTAGGAATATACCTAAAAACATGGAGAACTATATGAAAAAAATAATTATCGGGCTTTTGTTGTTTTTATCGGTTTCGCTATGTTTCGCAAAAGGGGTGTTGGATGATAATACTGAAATGGGTGTTGGTTATCATGCCATGAGCCATACTGCAACTCGCAATTATACCAAAGAAAATTGGGATACTAATGAAAAGAAGGAAATCACCGGAGATATAACAAATACAGTATCTTCCTTTATAGTTTATAGTTATGCATATACAAGTTATTCCGCACAAAACATCGGTCTTGGTTTTTATGTTAATATTTTACTTCCACAGGCAACTGCAAATACCGTACAGTTGGAGTCAAATACGCCTTTTCCTATAGCGGTTGATTTTATATTAGGGCCGGCATTTAGAATTTATGACAGTGAAATAACATTTGTTTCTTTAGGCACCGGAATACATGGATTAATTATTGGAGGTATATATGACGGAGATAGAGATGTATACTCATATCAGTTGGGTCTTGGCGCAAACATCACCGGCGCGCTTAAATTTTCTCCAAGTATATTAGGATTTACTCCAAAGTTATATGTTTATGCGCGTTTACAACTTTCATATGATTTTTATTCATGGGAAATGTGGGATCCACCGAGAGATTCGGACAGAAGAAGCGGAATCAGAAACAGCAATATTTCAGCATGGAGTATAAATCCTACTATTGGAATAGGATATAGGAAACAATAAGATTATGTTAATCGATGATATTCTTGAATCGGCGATAATTTATAACGGAAATGACGTAAAACGCATCAATCATTTTCTTAAAGTTTTTTCATTTGCCCATCATATCGGTATTATGGAAAAATGCGATGTGAAAATACAGGAAATTATAGATATTTCCGCAATACTCCATGATATTGGCATTCATGAAGCGGAACGAAAACATAATTCAAATGCCGGAAAATGGCAGGAAATAGAAGGTCCCCCGGTTGCCAATGAAATTTTGAAGAATTTTAATTTAGATGATATTATTAAAGACAGAATTTTATTTCTTATTGGACACCATCACCAATATAATGTTATTGACGGCATAGATTTTCAAATACTGGTTGAGGCTGATTTTTTGGTAAATATATTTGAAGATGAAATGAATGAACATTCAATAAAAAGCATCAAAGAAAAAATATTCAAAACAAAAAGCGGGACAAATTTACTGGAGAAATTATATTTACCCTAAAAATGATTAAAAATGTTTGTTTCTATATTTTTGCTTACATTATACTTTTTTAATATTCATTGCAAATGAATTAATAATTTTGAAGGAGCTTCTTATGGAAAAAGTGCGGATTATTGAATTTCCGAAATGTAAAATGGTTTCTTCCGGCTACTGTAAAATGGACGATGATCCTTTTGGAGAAAATGGAAAATTAAAAAAATTTGAAAACTGGTGGACTGAATATGAAAAAAAGCGGACAGACCGCTGGTTTATGAGGGACTTTATGATGTTTGGGAGGGAAGAAAACGCCCTTATTTGGTTTTATGCCGTGCCTGATGACGCCGTTATTAATTGTGAATACGAAGTGATAGATTTTGAAGGCGGTTTGTACGCATCGGATATAGCGATACTAAACAATCAAGATGACGAACAGAAAGTATATGGAGCGATAAAAGAATGGATTAAGAACAGCGGGGAGTTTGAATTAGATGAAAGACCCGGGCATTATGATTTATCACATGGAATTACCCCCAAATACGTTGAGGATGCAATGGGATATATGCAATTGGAAATTTATGTGCCAATTAAACTGCGTATTTGAAGACAAGCAAATATTATGGAAATAAATGTCGGCAGGTTAATTTTAACTTACAAGCGTTTGATTCACATGTGAAAAATAAGTATAGTTTTAAGATTGTTTTTATGATATAATTTAACCATGACTCTTATCAATCTTGTTGTGGAAACAGGGAAAGCACTGCCCCTTGGAGCGTCGTTGACTCATGGCGGCGTTAATTTTGCGATTTTTTCAAGAAACGCCGCCGCTGTCACTCTCATCATTTTTGAGTCTGCTGATAAAAACAGCCAGCGGCTGGAAATCCCACTTGATAAAAAAACACATAAGACCGGAAATATCTGGCACTGTTTTATCAGAGGCCTGCAGGCCGGAACCTGTTACCTGTACCGAGCTGACGGCCAATATGTTCCCGAAAGGGGACTGCGTTTTAATCCTCATAAAACATTACTTGATCCTTACGCTAAAGCTCTGACGAGTACAAGCGAATGGGATTACGGAAAATGCGCCGGTTATGATACGGAAAAACCTGGCCGGGACCTTACTTATTCTTATGATGATGATATTGCCCATCAGCCGCGCTGTATTGTAGTTGATGATAATTTTGATTGGCAGGACGACATGCCGTTAAATTATCCGCTTCGGTTCAGCGTAATTTATGAAACACATGTAAAGGGACTTACCGCTAATCCCAATTCGGGAGTAGAACATCCGGGAACATACCGAGGAGTTATCGAAAAAATTCCGTTCCTTAAGGATTTGGGAATAACAAGTGTTGAATTCCTGCCTGTTCAGGAATTTAACGAGAATGAAATTATCCGCCATAATCCGCACACGGGAAAAAAGCTGACCAATTATTGGGGTTATTCTACAGTGGCGTTTTTTGCGCCGAAAGGCTCTTATGCTTCGGATAAAAACCCGGGCGGACAGGTTAATGAATTTAAAGAGATGGTGCGGGAATTGCATAAAGCGAAAATAGAGGTAATTCTTGACATTGTTTTTAACCACACCGCCGAGGGCAATGAACAGGGACCGACTTTTTCTTTCCGCGGGCTTGATAATTCAGTTTATTACATACTAAACGAAAACAAACGTTACTACCAAAATTATTCCGGCTGCGGCAATACTGTTAATTGTAATCATCCTGTGGTGCGTACGTTCATAATGGACTGTCTTCGTTACTGGGTAATGGAAATGCACGTTGACGGTTTCCGTTTTGATTTAGGATCGATTCTTGGGCGCGATCAATCCGGACGGATAATGGAAAACCCGCCGACGCTTGAACAGATAGCCGAAGACCCTGTTTTAAACTCGACAAAAATTATCGCGGAGGCGTGGGATGCCGGCGGCGCTTATCAGGTGGGATGGTTCCCCGGCGGACGCTGGGCGGAGTGGAATGATAAATTCCGCGATGATGTGCGCCAATACTGGAGAGGCGATCCTAAAGAAACGCGGTTTCTTGCCACCCGTATCGCCGGCAGTTCCGATCTGTATCTGCGCGATGGACGCAAGCCTTTTCATTCAATCAACTTTATTACGAGCCACGACGGTTTTACGATGAATGATTTAGTTTCGTATAACGATAAGCACAACGAAGATAACGGGGAGAATAACTGCGACGGCAGCGGTAGAAATTTAAGTTATAATTACGGCGTTGAAGGGGCTACTTATGATCCGATTATTAAAACGCTTCGGGAACGTCAAATAAAGAATTTTTTCGCTACCTTGATGGTCTCGCTTGGCACGCCTATGATTCTTGGCGGCGATGAATTTGCCCGTACTCAAAACGGCAACAATAACGCCTACTGTCAGGATAACGAGATTTCATGGTTCGACTGGTCGCTGCTTGAAAAAAATGCCGGTTTGTACCGTTTTGTCAGGGAAATGATAGCATTTCGTCTTAGGCATCCCGGTTTTATGCGCCCCGAATTTTACACCGGCAGGGGCGGCACATATAAAGCCATGCCAGATATTACCTGGTTCAATGAAAGCGGAACTTCTATTGATTGGGATAAGATAGGTTATTATCTGGCTTTACGCCTGCTTGGCAGTAAAGCGGATACGTTAGCTGATCGGGATGATAATGATTTTTACATTATGCTTAACGCATATACGGATCTTAAAAAATTTACCGTCGCCGATCCGCCGCCAAAAAAACAATGGTATCGCGCTGTAGATACGGGATTGTCGTCTCCGGGTGACATTCTTTCCCCCGGAAGCGAAGAACTTCTTGCTTCTCAGCGTTTTTATCCCGTTAAAGCCCGAAGTATAGTAATATTAATTTCCAAGGAAGCATAAAAATGGATGAAAGCAGTTTTATTTTTGGCGTTGATCTTGACGGCGTAGTCGGCGATTTTTACGGCGAGATGAGAAAAATCGCCGCCGAATGGCTGAACAAACCGATTGAATCCCTTACCACAGAAGTATCCTACGGCTTTAAAGAGTGGGGAATTGACGAGTTTGGCGGCTACGAAAGATTGCACAGGTTCGCCGTAACGCAGAGAAATATTTTCGGCAGAATGGAACCTATTCAGCACGCTCCCGCCATACTGCGAAAATTATCCGGCAATAACATACGCATCCGTATCATTACACATCGGCTTTTTCTAAAATATTCTCACGCCGCGACAATTAAGCAAACAATAGATTGGCTTGATAATTACGATATTCCCTACTGGGATATTTGCTTTATGAACGACAAAGGCGCGGTCGGCGCGCACGTTTACATTGACGATACTCCCGAAAACATAATCAGTCTGCGCAAACAGGAATGTAAAACAATTGTATTCAGTAATTCCACAAACCGCGATCTTCCCGGTCCTCGCGCCGAAAACTGGTTTGACGTTGAAAAACTTGTAATGGAAGCCTGCGAAGAATGGAAAACCGGCACAGTGGGACTCTTTGTTAATTGAGCGGTATTGTTCTTACGACAATTAACGCCAAATGGACGCATCCTTCGCTCGCGCTGCGTCTCCTTAAAGCCAACCTTGGTTCTCTTGAAACTCAATGCGAAATAATGGAATTTGCCCTGCGTCAGCCGTTATGCGAAAAGACAGCCCCTCTGCTTGCCGCGCACCCGCGCATTTTAGGAGTCTCAGTCTCAATTTGGAATCATCTTGCGACGATAGAATTGCTTGAAGCGCTGGAAAAAGAATGGAAGAAAAGAGAAGAGAGACCTATTGTTGTCCTAGGTGGTCCTGAAATTTCGTATTTACCGAATGACGCGGATATTTTTATGTATGCGGATTACGTTATTCGCGGAGAGGGAGAAACAGTTTTTTCCGCGTTATGTGAAAATATCTTACAAAATGAAAATAAAATTATTGGCGGGTGTGCGCAAAGCTCTGATGGCGACATATGGCTGGATCGTCAATACGGCCACGCCAAAGCGTGCGTTAATTCATGCCAGCCATCCGGAGCCAGCAGGGGTTTGCGTACACCCGCCAAAGAATTAATTTTTAATATGCAAGAAAATTTAGCGGAAATAAAAACAGCCTATTATTTATACACTGACGAAGATATAGCGCAAAAGCTTATATATGTAGAATCTACCCGTGGCTGTCCATTTGAGTGTGAGTTTTGTCTCAGTGCGGTAAAGACAGAGGAGCGTGGCGGCGCGGTTAGGGAATTTCAGTTTGAGCAGTTTTTAGCTGATATGGAGATACTTGTCAATCGAGGGGCAAGAACTTTTAAGTTTTTGGATAGGACTTTTAATGCGAATATAAAACGTGCTGTTAAAATTTGCGAATTTTTTCTTCGGAAACTGGAGGAGCGTGGGAGAGAGGGGTTTGCTCCTTTTGTGGTTCATTTTGAGATGGTTCCTTCGCTGTTTCCGGGGGAGTTATGTGAAATACTTGAGCGGTTTCCGCTGGGCTCTTTGCGGCTGGAAATTGGCATTCAAACATTAAATCCCGAAGTGTGTGCGAGGATTCGCCGTCCCGGGTGGAAGAATCAGTCTATTGACCCGGAAAAAGAACTGGAAACCATTCGCTTTTTACGGAAAAATACCAACGCTATTATTCATGCGGATCTTATTGCAGGATTGCCGGGAGAAGACCTACAATCTTTTGGCAGGGGATTTGATCGGCTTTGGCAGGCGGTAAGTGAAGACAACAATACCGTCCAAAAACGGGAAGCAAAAAACACGCGGGTGGAAATACAGCTTGGCATTCTGAAACAGCTTCCGGGGGCGCCGATTTCGCGTCACAATGAAACATTTGGAATGCGCTACAACTGCAAGCCGCCTTATGAAATAGAAGAAAATTCGTCAATTTCGGCGGTTGATTTACAGCGCGTAAAAAACTTCGCCGCTTTTTGGGAGCGGCTTGTGAACCGCGGATTGCTACGCATTGAAGGGGAATTAGTCTTTGAAAAATTTATGGCTCTCTCAGATTCGCTCCTTGCCCATTTTGGCAAAAACTGGGGCATTGATAAAGATGAGTTAATAAAAAAAGCCTGTGAAATACTTTCCGAATAATTTAAAATTTAATCTGATGCTCCGTCCATTTCATCAGCATTTTGGCTAACTGGGGGACCGGCATGGACATGTTGTCTTTCAGCCAGTGTTGAATCAAACCGATAGCGCCGTGTACGAGAAAAACCGTATAATAGGGCATTGTTGCTTCACTTTGTTGGTTTTCGGAGAAATACTTTGTTATCTGATTGTGCATGATAAAGTGGTATAACAATTTTTTTTGAAAGCCAAGATCGCCGTTTTCGCTTAACAATACATGAATGGTATTGCCGTTATTTGCAATATAGGTCAGCATTTCTTCAACCATTTGCCCTGTCTCTTTTTTGGTCTGTTTGTCCTTATACCTTATCAGCATATCCTCAAAATATGCGAGAGTTTCGTCTTCTATTTGTTTTAATAAATCGTATTGATCCTTATAATGATCATAAAAAGTCGAGCGGCTTATGTCCGCAAGGTCGCATATATCCTTGACGGAAACGCTTAAAATTGACTTATCTTTCATCAAATCCGTTAAACTCTCGCGGATTACCATTTTTGTATAACGGCTCTTGCGATTTTCTTTTTTTTCCATGTTGTTTTCCATGTTTTTCCCCCTACATTTTAATTAAAAATGTAGCGTATCAAACAGGAACATAGCGTTGTGTAGGATACACTTCAAATCCAATCAAACTGTATGTAGCTTTATATTTACATTGTAGGTTAATTAGTATTATGAGTCAATATATGGAAAAACTTTTTAAACATCCGGCATTAATTGTCGGCATTATTACGCTTATCACTGTGTTTCTAGGCCTTCAACTTCCGCGCGCGGAATTGGACAACAATAATATCCGTTTTTTACCCGATAAAAATCCGGCGAAAATTACTTCGGAATACATTGATGAAACTTTCGGCGGGCAGGTCATGATTCTGGTCGGGCTCGAACGCCCCTACCGCACAATTTTTGAAAAAAGTTTTCTTGAGCGAATTCGAGATTTCTCGCAGAAAGCTGAAAATACCGAATACATTAAATCTGTCAATTCGATTATGTCAACGCAGTATATAACCGGGGATAACGACAGTATTGTCGTTTCGGATCTGGTGCCGGAAAATTTTTCAGGGACTGATGAAGAAATCACCGAACTTATGCGGCGTATCGCATCATGGGATTTATTCCGCAGTTCCCTCGTTTCCGATGATCTTTCGGCAACGCAGATTCTTATTACTCTGGACGCCCTGACTGCGGATTTTACGCGTCCTGAAATAACGCTCAGCATTGAAAAAATCAGGGAAATAGCGGATGAAATATTTACGGGCGAAGCGGAGGTGTATTTCACCGGACAGCCGATTATCAATACGATTATCAATAACTCCATGATTTCAGATAACATTTTGCTGATACCGTTAGTTGTCATCGTTCTGCTGGCAATGCTGTTTTTTTCATTCAGGCGCTTTACCTTTGTGGCGCTGCCGTTTTTAACGGTTATTATATCAGTCGTCTGGGCTATAGGGATGGCGGCGCTGTTCGGGATAAAACTCTCGGTTATTACGACCATACTGCCTGTTATTCTGGTAGCGGTTGGCAGCGCATACGGTATTCATATAGTTACCCATTATATGGAAGATACGCGGAATATGCCTTTGTCTGTTGACGAACATCGCACTTTGGTTTTGAACCTGGTAAGAAAATTGTTTAAACCGGTATTCCTTGCGGCGCTTACTACAATGGCGGGTTTTATATCATTTTGTTTTACGCCGATTGTCCCGATGAGGGAATTCGGGTATTGCGCCACCATCGGGGTAATCGCCGCCTTTGTTGTGGCGGTCTTGTTTATTCCGTCAATGTTCCTGCTCCGCGGTTCCCGTGTTTTGAAGGAAAAGAAAAAAGAACATAATGTTAACGGCGGTCTTAGCAATAGTATTGCCGGAATATTTACTCGCATCGCGAAGAGAAAAAGACTTGTACTCGCTCTTGCGGCGCTGACTGTGATCATTTCGCTGTACGGACTTTCAAAAGTAATAATTGATAACGCGATTGTTGAATTTTTTCAGAATGAGACCGATATAAGCCGCTCTGACAGATTTATCCGCGAGTATTTTGGCGGCTCAAAAGATATAAATCTTGTGATCAAAGCCGATACTACAGAAGAACTTTTACACCCCAACGTGTTGCAGGCGGTGGATAATCTTTCCGCATATCTTATGGAGTATGTTCCGTATGTGGGAAAATCAGTCGGCTTTACGGACATTATCAAGCGTATTAATCAGGTGTTTAACGTTGGCGAAAGCCCCGATGGACTGCAAAAAATTGTGTCGCATAACGCAGGGGACAGTTTTGGCTTTGATGATACCGATGATTTTGGTTTTGACAGTTTTGGTTTTAGCGATTCCAGTTCAAATAATGCCCAGTATACCGAGACGCCTCGGCAGGAAAACAGTTTTAATATAAGCCAATACGACACGGCGGATATTTTACGGTTCCTCGACAGCGCCGCCGGAAAATCGCCCCGTATGAGCGGCAGCGATTTGGTAAAAGAACTGAAACGCCTTACCAATTATGACGGCATGGCATATTATGAGATTCCCTCAAATCCGCGGCGTTACGGCAAAGAAACGGATGAAGAACTTCAGCGCCTGATAGCTAATTATCTTGTTCTGCTTGCGGGAGATGAAGATTCAGGATACTCGAATGATCCGCTCGAGCCAACGGCGATCAGGACAATGATACAACTGCGAACGACAGGAAGCATGGATTCCAAGGCCGTTATTGACATTATTAATGAATATATTGCCGTAAACTTTCCCAAAAATGTGCAGGTGATAATTGGCGGCGGCATAACTTATGAAATGGCGATTACAGATTTAATTTTTAATTCCCAGCTTATATCAATTTTTATTTCCGTGTTCATTGTTTTCCTTATCATGGCGCTTTCAAACAATTCCCTGATCGCGGGAGTCATCGGTTCCGTTCCGATAGCACTGGCTATTCTGTGCAATTTCGCGGTGATGGGTTTTCTGGGCATAAAACTCAATCTTGGGACCGCCTTGATTTCCAGCCTTGCAGTCGGCATTGGTATTGATTACACAATTCACTTTATTGAGTTTTTCAAACATGAATACCAGTCAGGGGAACCGGATTTCCTTCGCCGCACTTTTATTGGCTGTGGAAAAGCCATTTTGATTAACGCTCTGGCAGTGGGCGCGGGATTCGGAGTGCTTGCCCTTTCGCAATTTAGAATTATCGCGCAACTTGGCGCACTTATCGCTTTAAGTATGATGATAACAGCCTTTGTCAGTCTTACGGTAATACCGGCTCTTTTAATGGTTATCAAACCAAAATTTATTTATGGGAAAAAAAATAAGGAGGTTATTTCATGAAAAAAATTATCGTATTGGCAATGTTTTTAACGAGCGTTTGTTTTCTTAACGCTCAGGATGCGGTGGTAAATGCCACTTCAATTATGAACTCGGCAAGGAACCGGATTAAATCGGATACCATGTCTTCCCGCTCACGCATGGTGATTACCGCGAAGGACGGAAGCACGTCAGAACGGGTTATCGATCAGTATTCTAAAGATGGTACTAACGGGGCGCGTACCATGATTGTGTTTCAGAAACCTGCCAATGTAGCAGGGTCGCGGTTCCTCACTATGGATGCCGCTGGCGGCAGTTCAGACCGATGGATATTTTTACCAAGTCTGGGGAAAGTGCGGCGGATTGCGGCTTCCGAGAGCGGAGGCAGTTTTATGGGTACTGATTTTTCATATGACGACATTGGTTTAATCGGCAGAAAAGTCGATCTTGATACCCATACAATGTTACGTGAAGAAACATTAAACGGAAATTCGTGTTATGTGATTCAATCCGTCCCAAAAGACAGTTCTTATCAGTATTCAAAATCAATATCATGGGTGGAAAAAACACGTTTTCTGACATATAAAAGCGAAATGTATAACCGCAAAGGAGATCTGATAAAAGTAATGGAAATGTCAGAGTATAAAGACGTACAGGGGCGCCTTACTCCAATGCAGACTAAAATATCCACCGTTGGGGCGGGAACATCGACAACAATATTCATGGATATTATCAAATACGACGATCAAATACCGGAAGCTGTTTTTACTACCGCATATCTTGAAACGGGGAAAGTGAAGTGAGGAATGAGAAGTGAGAAATGTATAGTTTTTAATTGTCCGTATGCGTGATTACATTTCTCATTTTTTACTCTTAAGATCAAATTTAAACCCGGAAGAAAAGCCTAAACCAAAAATATAGGGATAGCCTCCTCGGATAAAAGGTTCTACATACCAGTTGTCTATCATTATAAAACGCCAGCCTGCGCGAAGACCCACAGAAAGGGCGGAATAATCCGTGATCTCAAAGTTTTCATACGAGAAAAAAACAACGCCTCCTTCAGCCTGTAGGAAAATACCCGTATTGTCTTTCTCGCGGGAAAAATACAAGCGTACATGCGCAAGAGTTTCAAAAAAGATAAAGCTTTCCGCATCCCATGCGTAAAGCAGGTTTAAGCCCATTCCAATACCGTCAAAATTTCCACCAAATACAATACCGCCGCCAAACGCGGTATTGTAACGGGAATAACCCGAAGTTTCAGCAAGGAGTCCGACATATAAATCTTTTTGCTTTTCCGGTTTTGTTAAATCCGCGTCTTCCGTTGTGTTATCTGCTATTTCTTCTGCCGGCTTTTTAGTTTCTTCCTGTTCAGGCGGCAACGGAGTTGGCCATTCTATTGCTAACTGCGATTCCCCTGCGTTTGTAACGGAAATGATTTTAAAATTTTTCCATTCTGTCCCCTTACCAGGAACATTGCGAAAATCATAAGGTATTATACGTATCCGATAATCTCCCGACGGCAGTAAAAAATCAATAAAAGGCTCTTCGGTAAATTCCCGGAATACGGTACTATATTTCTTATTTACTTCTTTTTCGATTATTACTTCATACCGGAGAGCATATTCGTCCTTTGTCCATGTGATGCGATGTTTTAAAAGTCTTTCATTCTGCTGACCAAATAAAGCATTAGCAAGACATAAAAACAAAAATACAAAAATAAGCTTGCGAAAATTAATTGTCATAGAGAACTCCTATATCTCCTATCTCAAGGTTGCCGGAAACCGGAATGTCTATGATAAATGTATTTTCAGTTACGCTGCCATGACGTTCAATCCTGTTATTGCTATTTATGCTGACCGCTTCCACTTGCCATATAAAAGTTCCCCGATCCAAAAGGGCAAAATTATCCAGAGTCCAATTTGTTTTTTTAAGAGGCTCCGTCTGAACGATCCGCCGCCGCTTTCCGTTATCGCTTTTATGATACAAAGTAAAGATATAAGCGTTAGCGCCATTCACAGGCGACCATGAAAAATCAATCTTGCGCGTTTTCCGCAAATCCTCAAATTGAATCCGCTGTTCTGCGACAGGAAAGAGGCCCTTCACTTCGGGCAAAAATACCGGCGGCGGCTGATTATCCGTCTTTGCCGTTTTCGCCGCCTTTATCGGTTCCGGTTCCGGTTCCGGCGCAAGTTCGGGCAGAACCAACGTAACAACAGAATTCACAGGCGCGGTTACCGACTCAACGATCTGTTCTATACGGAAGGACGCGGTTGGAGAGTAAACGGTATTGCCCTCATATACGGGAGAAAAAACAGGCTTTACCCGCCAATACCATGTTCCCGCCTCCACACCTGATTCGACAAATGAAGCGACGGCGGTTTGCCTTGTAATTGACGGGTTTGAAAAATCCGGCACAATAGCGGCTTCCAGAACATAATAGGACGCTCCTTCCACAGGCTGCCATTCAAAAAGGACTGTGGGCAAATTTTCCCGACAGCGGAATAGGCTATCCTGAATCGGACTTATCAACGCAGACACCGCCGCGTCAACAATGGTAAACTGACCCGCACTCAAGACGGCGCCCTGATACGACAGCCGCCAATACCAAATTCCCGCGCCAAGTGCTACGTTGGCAAAATCAATGCTTTCGACTGTTTGCGTAAGGCGCGAAAAGTTAGGAGCGGCGGATATTTCCAAGCGCAAGCGTTGTTTTTGATCGATGTTTGCCGTATTCCACGTAAAGTGGACGCTAAGCGGATCAACGTTATTTTTAATAAGGCGAGCGTTTGGACGCGGCAGAGTAACCACAGCAGAAGGAACAGCCTGTTTAACGCCGTTGGTATCCAGAGTCAATGCTTCACCTGTAACAAGGACACTGCTCTGCCCGTCTTCTTTTGTAATGACTACGCTTCCTTCGTTCACCTGTACCATCATGCCGTTATCCCCGGCGGACGCGCTCAATATTGTCCCGGCTTCCGGCGCAATTACACTGCCCATAATTTTAAGAGCCACGCCGCCGCCCGCTTCGCCGGTCTTGCCGCCTGAGATACTCAAACTTCCTGAACCAAGGTCAATTACAATGCGGCCTTCGTTGTCTACGGAAGCGCGTATTCTTATTAGAGAGTTTTCATTAATATCAATAATATCATTGTTTATGCGAAGGGTTGCGGCGGAATATTCTGCTACGCGGATAAGGTCGCCCAGGTACACCGGCGATTCAACAGCCAGGCGGCTCCACAGCACGCGCTCCGAAAAGCGGCGCTGGACATTGTTGTACTTAACGGTAACAATCCCCATTGGTTTTTTGTTTTGGGAAGCGATTGATTGAAACAGATCAAGCCTGAACAGGTTCAAGCTGAACGCAGCTCCTGATACGCAAAAGATGATTACAAAAATATCAGCGAACCGTTTGCGCGGGAGGGACTTTCGCGGCGAATCGGCATTTGCCTTTGAATTGCCGCTTTCCATCGAGGTTTTTTCTTTTGAGATAACTTCCGATGTCATTTTTTTTCGCCGCCGATTTTGTATTTCTTTTCTTCCACGTCAAGATTAACATTTGAAAGTTCCGGCGCTTCAACGCCCAATATTTTCCTGACTTCCGCAAGGGTACGGGGTCCCGCTTTTGCCTCAACAAAATTCACGACGGCAAATAACCGCACCGGCTTTGCCTTACCTTTCACCGTTACCGGAGGCATTTCTTCCGTAATGAAATAATCTCCGATAAAATTCCACGTATCTTCGGTAATTAGAATATCCGTCGCAAGCGGCTTGGTCAGAGCTTCGACGCGGGAAGCGAGGTTTACGGGGTCGCCGATTACCGTATACTCCATGCGCAGATCGCTTCCGATTTGTCCCGCGGTAACAATTCCCGTATTAATTCCGCATCCGATTCTGATGGGCGGGTTGCCGGGATCATTTGCCGTGCGGGTTTTGTTTAACGCCATCAGCGCATGGCGCATCATAATGGCAGCCTTGACGCAGTTAAAAGCGTCTTTCTTAGGACTGCCCGCCGTGTACGCCGTGCCCCAATGCGCCATTACCGCGTCGCCTATGAATTTATCTACCGCGCCGCCTGTTTTTTCCACGCACTCAACCATGCTTGTTAGGTAGTTATTGAGCCAAAAGACGATTTTATCAGACGCTTCGTTCCCAAACGCTTTTGTGAAATTTTCCGACAACGCGGTAAAGCCGCGTATATCTGAAAAAAAGATCGTCGCGTGTTTTGGCAAGCCGCCCGGTTTAATTTCGCCGCGCATTGCCTTTACCGCGATTTCGCGGTTGGTGAACCTGCCGAATATGTGCAGAGCGCCGGACATTTTCTGGAAACTTACACCTAACAATCCGATTTCATCCCGGCCTTTAGGCTGTAATTGCAATTCAAATTGTCCGCCTTCTATGCTTTTTGCCGCCGCCGCCAATTCCTTAAGCGGGGTTGAAATTGTTTTTGAAAAAAACCAGATAAGCATTACAGAGATGAACAAAACGGCGGCTGTCAGGTAGATGTTGCGCCGCGTAGTGGCGGTGATGCCCTCGAAAACTTTTTCATATTCTATGCCGGTGATTACGATACAGCCGCCATAAGCCATTTTAGTAAACGCAATATAATACAGAACAGGTTGCGCTGTCTCCTGCGGCTCTGCAATCTGTGAATTAAAATTGAAATCGGCGTTTATCAGTTCCTGTTTGTCGCGATCCGGAATTTCCCGTATTCTGCGGATAAAATCAAAGTTCTCGACATTCGCGCCTTCCTTCATCAGCGAAAAATCGGAATGTATTAAAATATCGCCTTTGTCATTTATCAAAAACGACTGGTTCGCCCCGGAACCAAAACTGTCAACCAATTTTTCCGTGGTGATTAAAATTCCCCCCGCTCCACTTTGTCCGCCCGTCCCCTGCAACGGGAAGAACAGGGCGAGAACCGGCCTTTCAAGAACAGGAGCGGCATTTAACAGTACCGTCTCCCCTCTTGCGGCGCGTGTCAGAGAAAATTCGTTATCCTTAAAGTAAGTTTCGGCAAGCGACTGGTCTATGCCTCGGGAGAGAAAGAATTCCCTGTTCACCAAAATATTTCGCGTACCCCTGAACGTATAGGCAAACGCCGCGGCGCGGGTATTTTGAGCAAAGAAAAAATCCGCCGCTTCCTGTACAGAGCCGCTGCTTTGCATTCCCATAACATTTATCGTGTACATGAGCTGGGCGGCGGATATGCGGATATTCGCCAGCGTGTCTTCCGCCTCCTGCGCCGCTTTCCTGTTCGCCTCGAAGTTGTTTTCTTCCGCGGCGATTTTTAAATCTTCGCGTACCATCCAAGAGACAAGGGCGGTGATTGAGCCTAGAGAAATGATTACGATGATGGAGATGATTGTGATTAGTTTGGTGCCGATGGAGAAGAGGATTTTGTCTTTTTGGGGGTGTTGAGTATTAAATTTCATAATAATTCTCCACTTTGTATAGTTTAGATTCTTTGTAAGTATTTTTTATCTTCTTGATTTTCTTATTAATTTTTCCATTCACTATAAGATGTCTTTCTTCCGCAATGTTAAAATGGTCCGAGCGGTCATTGAAATCGTCTTTGAGGTAGCACATGATGTCTATCATATTATGGTAGGCTCTACCTTCATTGTGCATTTCTAAACATTTGTAATAATGAGACAGCGCTCTTTGGTTTTCACGATAACCGGATAGTTGTTCTCTCCATTCTTCATCAAGATATTGTTTTAAATACTCTTCTATGTTTGATTTACATTTATATTTTTCATAAAAATCTATTCCTTTTAAATACTTTTCATACGCTTCATATCGCCTTATCCAAAAAGAAAGGTGTTCGTGTACTAAACCTAAAAAGCTATGGGGGAAAAGATACGTTTCGTCCATTGTTTCTGATAACTGGGCAATGTCTATTAAACAGTAAATTGATTCAGCAATTAGGTTTTCAAAGATATCAATTTTTGCATGTCTCTCGTCATCAATCGTTCTCCCAAAATAAAAATAATCTCCAAATAATTTTTTTGTAGTATTATTACAATCATTGTCTTCAAGAATAAATTTTATTTCTGTATTTATTTGGATAAATTTATCATTATCTTTATCATACAGTACTTTCATGTCATCTAATTTTTGTCTGAGGACAAATTTATCACCAGAACCATCATTATACTCAGTAATCCATTTAGTTAAGTTATCCAATTCAGGAATAAGCATCCGATACGCTTCATAATTAACTTTAGATTTCAATCGCAACTGATAAATACGTGCTCCAATACTATAAACTATTTTATAAGGCGAAGTTATGTGCATATTGTAATATTTTTTTAAATCTTTAGGTTCTTTGATTGTTTTGTTTAATTCAAATTTCAATTCCATTTCTTTCACTAAAATTTTTATTTTTGTAATTTCACTATCTACTAAAAGATTTTGCAAAGGTATTTTTTCTTCAATCATATTTTTATTAAAATCTTTTTTACGTTTATTTAAGTCAAGCACATTTAAATCATCATTGGCGTACCATAAATAATGAATGGCTTGTTCACTTAGTTGTTTAATATAATCTTTCGATTTTTCATATTGATAAATTTTATAATCTTTGAATAAACAGAGCATTTTATATATTTGGTAAGCAGAGCGTTTATATAGGCTGGCTTTACGATATGTTACTGCTGATATGGTAAACATTGCTAAAGCAATATCTTTTTTAGTTTCCAATCGATTAATTTCAAAAGAAAGTGATTCTCCATTTTCTTTTTCTGATTCTAGATATTGTATACAATTGTTAAGAAAATCATCCGAACTCTCTTTCAATTTTGTATTAAAATCTTTTTTAGCGCATATACGACATTTATTTTCTTCGCTATTATATCCATTTTCCATGATATTAATATCACAAGAAAAAAATACATTACCCCAATCAGAAAGTATCCTTGCTAATATCGTACAATATTTCATATTATAATTTCCATTGATTTGCTTAATGCTTTCACACAGCAAGTCTATTATTGTTCTTTTATCAGATTTTTCTAGCAGAGTAGAAAGGGCATTGAGATAATAGTCACAAGCTGTACAAGAAGAATTCCTTTTGTCTTTTTTATTATTCAAATCCGAATTCTTATAATACAAAATATCCGCCACTCGTGATAAGAATTCGGCTTCAATAAGTTTTGACCCTTCATGATCTATATTCTTTGTTAAGGTTTCAAATTCTTTATCCAATTGTTTCAAATGATTACTGGAAATGCCTCCAATATGGCTTTTTTCAAGTATTTGAAACTTAGCAATAAAAGGTAAATAGAGCATTTTCAAGCCCTCGTATGCTGTTTTCTCAAATGGCATACTATTGTTATTAGTTGAAAATATTTTTATAATCTGCTCTATTAATGTGGTCATTTTAATATTACGTTCACAAAGTTCAACATAAATCTGATAAGCAAAATCATATTGTTTCCGCTTTTCATAAATCATTCCCAATCTAAGCATATTGCGTACATATACATAGAAGTGTTCGTGATATATTTTTACGTCTTCTTTTTCTGATTTGCTACCATTTTTTTGTCCCAATGTACGAAGAGCTTGTACGGTACTCTTATAGTATACTTCTGCTTCTTCGAGTTCATCATTGTAGTAGCACAAATCACCTAAAACTACTTGCAATGAAGAAATAGCGTCTATAAATATGGAAGAATTATTGTCGTTTTGGTATTCTCTCTTAGTATTTTCCAATAAGTCTAGATATTGCTTTTTCAATGGCAACATCTCATCAAGCGAGAAACTAAATAGGGCTGAGAAAACTTCATCCGTCTTTGTCATAGCGAAAATTCCATTGGCAATCCAACTGTCGAATTTATAGTCAGAGAGATTAAAATTAGACTTGTTGATATGTATCTGTGCTAAATAATTGAGCAAATCTACAGCAACCGATTTCAATTCCGGTGCACGGTTTACCTCAAGCATTTCAGGAGAAATATCCAATATTTTCCATGAAAAGGAATGTTTATGAAATTTGAATAGAAAATCAACAAATCGCAAAGATGACACAAGTAATTTGTCACTATGTTCCTTAATATTGCTTTCAGCGAGACGGTAAAAAATCGGTGTTATCAGGTATGCGATAATACCCAGCGTATATTGCTTGTAATAGTTAAAGGACAAAAAATGCTGTGAACTATTATAGTGTTGGATTAATAATGTATTTTTTATATCATCCCTTTCAGTACGAATTTCAACGAACGACTCAAAAAGCTGCATCATTTTCTTTGGTGCGCCTTTGCTTACATGAGCAAGATAAATAATAAATTGTTGCAATACGGCGATTATTTTTTGTATTTTTTCTTGTCGTGTATCTTCTTTTTGCTTATTGTTTTGTGTATCTTCATAAAATATCTCTTTTTCTAAATATATTCGATAATTTTTTAAATCATAAGATTCTACTGGGTACTCATACGGAATAAGTCTACGGCAAACAAATTCTTCAGGCAATGATGCTATACTTGATTCTTGAGGTAATGTTTTCTTACCAGTATGGTGGTCGGTAAGGAAACTTGGTACAAGGATAACAACATTAAAAATACTACCGATATAATTGTTTCTTTCAGACACGTCTGCCAAATGAATGTCGAACATTTCACGTCCAGTAATAAAGATGAATTTCGCTTTGGTGGTAGAAAGAAAATATTTCATATTTGACAAGATTCTTAAAATTTCCGTCTGCCTTTCGCGGGTCGCGCCGATAGAAAACAACGAAGCTTTTGTTTGCAGATTTTCTTTTTCCGAATCGGTATCACCCGGTTCTACTTTGTCTAATTCATCAAACACAATGACAATGTTAGGACGGCACATAAGTAACGGTATTCTCTTCATATCATTCAAAATATCCTGTAATTCCTTTTCTATTTCTCGCGCATCAGCAATATCTCGAGATTTTATAGTTTTTGTTCCAATTTCGGGAATTTTATTTAAACCTTTTATATTAATTGAATTCTCACGTTCTGTACTATGTGTGATGTTACTGTTAAGTTTTTTTAATCGCCACTTAATTATACTATGTGTAACGAAAAAATGTGTAATCCAAGTACAATGAAATATCGATATACAAAATAAATACATGGAAAAGAAAGATAACCAAAAAAGATAATTTATTGGCCTGAAAAAACCATCACTAAAGTCTTTTTTTCCTACCCAAAAATATTGTGGAGATTTTTTTACAACTTTTGTTATTTCAAAAACGAGTTGGTCAAATGTAAGCAAAAAATTACCAACCTTGCCTACTTTAGTATCTACTTTTGGCTTTAGCCTTGTACGTTTACTTGATATTTCATATTCAATATCCTCCCAAGTCTCTACTACATTAGTAACTACCAGAGTTTCTTTCTTAGAAAAAACACCTTTTAAACGTTCTCCATCTTTTTCTAAAGTTGGATACTCAAAAAGTATCTGAGAACTGGCCTTATACAGTTCATTATCTTTAATTAATTTTTCATAAAATTCCTGTTTTTCTATAATGGGACTAAACAAATAGGAAAAAAATAAAAGAAAACAGAAGGCAATAATTCGCCAAACAAACAATCGCCTAAAGGAATAATTATATTTATTGTATTCTGTACTTAATGTCCGTGTTATTAATCGTAAAATATCTTTTTCATCTTTTAATTTATGCCCAAAATTTATGTGTAAATACAAACGATTATGGTTTTTTATGTAATTCTTAATTGGAGATAAAATTAAGTCATGGAACATTATTTTAATTAGGATACATTTTTCTAAATATTTACAGTGCCAAATAATAATAAGAATAAGAACCGTAATAAAAGATACTAACATTATTAATATTTTGTCTATATTAGAATGGGTAATAAAATTTTTCCATAATGGTAGAATTAATAACAATAATGTCGAATAATATTTGAATATACAATTTATCCACCGTATGAAACCTTTATTTTCAATATCATAAATACTTTCATCAAATGTCTCGTCTCTTTTATCCTTTTTATATTTTCGATAATATTCGTGTAATTTGCCTCTTACAAATCGCCAAAACATAAAAGCATAAATAAAACATAGATAAAAAACAAATGCTTTTATTGGTGTAATATTATTTTCTCCAACAATTTCAATAAATGGAAAAGAACTAAAAAATTGTATTTTTGAAATAATTTGCGTATAACAAACAACTAGAATTATTTTTAACACATATTGTGTTTTTCCACTAGGATTGTGAGGATTTATTAAATAACTTAATTCTTTAATAGCGGATGTAATGCCATCCCAAAATTTCCCCCAAATTCCATGCGTTTGTTTAGAGATTTTGTGCCTATAATTATTAATACAACATAGTAAGATAAAAGATGGAATAAAAAGAACAAACAAAATAACCCAAAACCAAAATGTCTCGTTAAATTCAATTAGTTGTTGAAATTTATGCAAACAAAATTGAATTCCGCTGACAGCTAACAAAAGAAGAACTACATATCTCAAATTCTCTGAAAAATTAGTTTTAGTTTTCAAAGAGGTTTCTTTGATTACTTCATTAACTAAACTTGTTTTTCCTACCCCGCGATTTCCCGCAATTAAATAAACACCAGGCTCGTCGGGAGAATCCTCCACTACTTTCTTTAATTTTTCCCGTATTCGCTCTCTCCCAATAAAAGCATGAGACGAGTCGCCAGACGATGAATGACTAAAGCTATAGTGCGGAAGCTCAATGCGTATTTTTTTTATTTTTGAATTAAGAACATCTGGCTTTTCCATAACCAATCCTTCCTTTTCTCTCTTTTTCTACAGAGCTTCCCACTCCGCACTCCCGTCCAACGGACGGTTATTCAAAACACTGAAAACTTCAGTATATAGAATCAATTAACAATTACTCTCTACTTTCCCTTCTCCATATCCCAGTTCCTGTTCTGCACTCATTTCTCCGCTTCATCCTAGCTCTCTCCTCATACCTCAGTTACCGCACCATGCTCTTAAACACCTTTATAATCGCTTCAGTTTATGCATATCGCAGGAACTTCCTCATTGCTTTTTATTCTCTTTTCCCCATCCCTCAATTCTTCGTCCACACCGAACTACTGCTCACTGGCGCGGTTGTGGTATACGTCCCAGGTGTTCCGTTGGTTGTGTTTGTTGCGTAAAACTTGTCTCGCAAGTCGCCGAGGAACACAGAAGATAAAGTACTACTAATATTATTGAATCCACTCGAAGGAATCGTTCCTTGAAATGTTACGCTGGTAAGGTTCGTGCAATCTTGAAAAACACCAATCCCAATTTTGGTAACGCTGTCCGGTATAATTACTCTAGTAAGGTTATTACAGTACATAAAAGCGATACTATCAATACTGGTAACGCTGTCCGGTATGGTAAAAGAACTGCCTGTTTTACCTGCCGGATATGCTATTAGAGAAGTTTTATTCTTGTTATACAGTACACCATCCTGTGAGCTATATGCGGTATTACTGGCATCAACATTTATTGTGGTAAGACTACTACAACTTACAAAAGCTTGAAATCCAATGCTGGTAACGCTGTCCGGTATGGTTATACTGGTAAGACCAGAATTAGCAAAAGCCACCCCCCCAATACTGGTAACGCTATTCGGTATGGTTAAGCTTGTAAGGCTGGTACAATGGTAAAAAGCCCATTCTCCAATTATTGTGACACTATTCGGTATGGTAAAAGAATTACTTGTTTTTCCTTCCGGATACACGATTAGAGTAGTTTTATTCTTATTATACAGTACGCCATCTTGTGAACTATATGCGGTATTACTAGAATCAACATTTATCTCGGTAAGTTTACCACAAAGATTAAAAGCTCTATCTCCAATGCTTGTAACGCTGTTCGGTATTGTTACGCTGGTAAGGCTGGTGCAACTATAAAAAGCATAACTCCCAATGCTGGTAACGCTATTTGGTATGGTTACACTGGTAAGTCTGGTAACATAAAAAGCATAATTCCCAATGCTTTTAACACTATTTGGTATAATTACGTCGGTAAGATTAGAACAAACGCTAAAAGCGTCATCCGGAATAGTTGTTATATTACTACTGGAAAGGTCAAGGTAGACATATTCGTTTCTGTTGTTTTTCAACGCAGTATCAATACCAGTCAGATCGTTAGTATTTAGCGTGACAACATACGGAGCGTCAGCGGTATTGGCGGGTTTATTATTCAACCATGTTTGAAACGCATTAACACTAGTAAATGCAATTATCCACTGTGCGTATACGGTAATGTTTTCCGATATTGTTGTTGTTGCTGTAAAAGACGTTCCGCCGCCATTCGCCTGAGTATTCCACCCATCAAAAGTATAGCCTGTTCTGCGCGGCGCTGTCGGCAGTATTATGGTAGTCGTTGGATAGGTTATCGTCTTACTTGCAGGGTTTGCATCGGTACTGCCTGAATCGTTGTTATTTTTGTTGAATGTGACAGTGTAAACATTTGCCGTCCACTGCGCGTATACGGTAATGTTTGCCGATACAGGTGTCGTCTTATCAAAAGTCGTTCCCGAGCCGTTGGATTGTGTATTCCAACCTGTAAAAGTATACCCGGTCTGCGTTGGAGCTGTTGGCAGCGCGTCTATAGTTGTTGCCGGTGTGATTACCGTTTTGGTTCGCGGATTTGCTTCGGTACTGTCTGAATAATAGTTGTTCTTGTTGAACGTGACTGTGTAGGTATTCGCCGTCCATTGCGCGTATACTGTAATGCTTGCTGATACGGTAGTTGCACGGACATAGGTTGTTCCTGAACCGTCGGGTTGAGTATTCCATCCTGCAAATGTATACCCAGTCCGTATTGGCGCTGTTGGCAGCGCGTCTATCATAGTCGTCGGTACGGTTACCGTTTTGGAGGACGGGTTTGCATCGGTACTGCCTGAATCATTGTTATTTTTGATGAACGTGACAGTGTAAACATTCGCTGTCCACTGAGCATATACGGTAATGTTTGCTGATACAGGCGTCGTCTCATCAAAAGATGTTCCAGAGCCGTTGGATTGTGTATTCCAGCCATTAAAAATATACCCCGTCCGTGTTGGCGCAGTCGGCAGCGCGTCTATGTTTGTCGCCGGTGTGATTACTATTTTGGTTCGCGGATTTGCTTCGGTACTGCCTGAATTACTGTTGTTCTTGTTGAACGTGACGGTGTAGGCTGCCGTCCATGTCGCGGTCAGCGTTATAGTGGCATTGCCGGTGATAATGCCAGTTGATAAAGCTGTAACTGCAACGATAGCACCAGGCGCATAGTTTCCGCTTATGGAACCTGTTCCCGACACTGCCCAGTTCACGAATGCATAACCATTGCGGGTGTAAGTATTGTCAGGCATGGTAACATTAGTTCCGTAAGCTGCCGACCTGGGGCTGGCAGGCGCTGAGCCCAAGCCACTGCCATTAGCGTAGTTGATCGTTAAGGTGTTCGCCGTCCACGTTGCGGTCAGAGTTATGCTGGCATTGTCGGTGTTAATGTCTGTTGATAAAGCCGTAACCGCAACACTTGCCCTCGCCGCGTGAGTTCCAGCTAAAGAACCTGTTCCCGACACTTCCCAACCCGCAAATGTATAGCCGGTACGGGTATAGGGATTAACAGGCATAGTGATAGAAGTTCCGTAAGCCGCTGATAGCGGACTAGTCGGCGCAGAACCATCGCCACCGCCGCCAGCGTAGTTAATAGTCAGTATATGCGCCGTCCATTTCGCCGTCAGCGTAATACTCGCGTTGCCGGTTTTAATGGCGTTTGATAAATCCTTAACCGCAATGCTTGCTCCTGCCGCATAGGTTCCTGCTAAAGAACCCGTCCCCGACACTACCCAGCCCGCGAATGTATAGCCGGTGCGGGTATAGAGATTGTCAGGCATAGTAACATTGGTTCCATAATCCGCTGATGTCGGACTGGTAGGCGCTGAGCCAGTACCGCCGCCATTAGCGTAGTTAACAGTCAGCTTATGTACAGTCCATTTTGCGTACAACTTTACTGTCGCCCCGGCTGAACCAGCCAAGTCTAAAACAGCCTGTTTGTCAGCAAATTCCGCCGACCCGCCGCTTGTTTTTGCCCAACCGGCAAACGTGTAACCGGCGCGGATAAAAGAATTTCCCTTTAAATCCTGTTCTATGCCGAAGAAGAAGGTGGAATTCGTCATATTTCCTTCAGCTTCGTCAGAATTTTTATTATATTCGATATAGTATGGCTCGCTGCCCCAACGCGCATATAGCGTTACTGTCGCATTGTTTTCAGAAGCCAGATTGACAACGCTTTGCTCATTAATAAATTCCACTACGCCTTTTTCCGTTCTCGCCCAGCCTGCAAAGGTATAGTTGGTGTAGGAATAGCCGTTGACGCTCAAGGTCTTGTATTCATCATAGGTATGACTGCTATTTGCCGTCTCCCCCGTTGCGCCAGGTACGCCTTTATTGTAGACAACCGTGTAGCTAATGGGATTCCACTTGGCATACAACTTAAGGTCTCCGGTAATAACAGCCGTGTTGAAAACCCACTTGTCGCGGAAGTTTCCATTATCCGTATACCAGTCGTCAAAGATGTAACCGGTGCGGGAAGGAGAATCCGGAACGCTCACAGTATCACCGTGAAGACGATTTACCTGTGAATGGGAATCGGTTCCGTCATTATTAACAAAAGTAATAGTGTATCTGATATTGTTAAAATGCGCTTCGGTAAAAGTATAGTTAAAAACGCTTGTCATATTCTGATAGACATGAACAACGTCCCGCCATATAACAGTTTGGGTATTCTCATTTTTTATCAAGGTAAATAAAACGCGGTACATGCCGGAATTTAAATCAACAGAATCAATTTTTTTTACCTGCGAAGCGCCGCCTTTAAAGTATAAGGTTTGTTCAGGCGTTCCGGTCAAGCCGCCAACAGGCGTTATCTTCATCTTTACTTCGATTAATCCGTCGGGGAAATCAATATTCCAGCTAAACGCGCCTTTTCCGGCTGTAATTCCCAGAGCGGTAAGGGAAATGGTATAGTTTGTCACTTGTCCTGCCGTAATTACTATACCTGTCAAACTTCCTACGGCTGCCAGTTTTGTTTTTTCCGTATCCATATAGGCGGTCACAGTCAGGCTGTATGTTCCAGCTTGCAGATTTATCGGGGTGGACAGATTTGCGTTTGTACGATCCTCGCTAAGCGTTTCCATGCCGGTAAATTCCAGCGTGTAAACCTGAAAACTGTTTATTGTGGTATCGGGCAGAATAGTCCGGGCGCCGTCAATAGAAAGCGAAAAAGCTCCCTTACTGGACGGCAGTTGTAATTCATTTTGATTAATCAAATTAGCAGGATCATCGCAGCCAAAAATAAATATCAAAGCGCAAACAAAAATAAATATTAATGGAAGTTTTTTGTTCATGGTCTTACCTCAAATGTTATGGTTGTGGCATACAACAAGCCGTCTTTTATCACTTCCAGCGTAAGGACATGGGTTCCAGTCATGTTATAGGCGATGTTAGATGAGCTTATCGTGAACGTTCCTCCGCTTGCAAAAGTGTCGTAGACATACCACGTAATGTTTGTGTACTGCTCCGGGTGTTCCAGTGTAAAAGCGTATGAAGTCTGACCGTTTGAGGATGAGCGGTAAATTATTACCTTTCCGTCTAAAGAAGGGGAGCCTTCCGCGATTTGCGCGAAGGTAATATTGATACCCGCGCCCATAAAGTAAATGATACGGGTCTCAACATGCAGAGAATCACGGGCGCAGGTTCTGGTTTCTTCGCCGGGCTCAGTTTTAGCAGGTTCTTTTTTTATGATCCAACTGCTCCAGTCATGCCCAAGCGCGTCTATGGACTGTGTTTCGGTATGCGCCGCGTCAAGGGTACAGGTTCTTGTTTCCTCACCTGCCGTTGTGCAGGTAGGCGCGGTTATCACCCTCCATCCGCCCCAGTTGTGAATATGCTTTTGCGACGCAAGCGGCTCCAATAACATTACCATTATTGGGTTTTCACAGGCGTTAAAAATAAAGAGTAATAAACATAAAAATAGAATAAATAAGGATTTACGTTCCGATATGCAAATATACATAATATTAATAATATACATCATTTATGAATATCGGTCAATAGCGGTATGCTAATTTGCTTATTATTATAATTATGGCTTTTAAAGAAAATCTGAGATCAGAACTATCATATAAAAATATGTTGGTTAAGGAACTTGCGGCAATAACCGGGACCAGCAAATCTACAATTGACAATTATCTTAATATCCGCGAGGTTATACCATCCGCCGACATTGCGGTAAAAATTGCCAATGCGCTGGAGGTCACGGTAGAGTACCTTGTAACCGGCGATGAAACAACTCCCGTCAGAGTATCTCACGGCCCTGAAATTAAGGAACTAATTCAGGATTTTAAACTATTAAATAAAGACGACCGCAAAATGATCAAGGATATAATACAACTATTTAAGACAAGAGATAAAAAGAACAGCGATGACTAATTACCGGTTAATATATCCTAACAGAATTAACTATAAACTCTTTATCTCCTCTTCGGTTAGACCGGTACATTCGATTATTTGATCTAAAGGCAGATTAATTATCTTCATCTTTCGGGCAGTATCCCTTTTACCTTCCTGTATGCCTTCCTGTCTACCTTCTTGTCTACCTTCTTGTCTACCTTCTTGCTTACCATCAAGAAAGGAGCCTTCAATTTGGGATGCACGATCCCGCCAGGCTTTTAATCGCCGCTCGTGTTCCGCCTGTATTTGCTCATCAGAGCTTAATTGGTACAGGGTGTCAACCGCTTTCCGTATCTCAGGATTTTTTACAGCTACCATCTCAAATTCCTCCTTCCGTTTGGCACGCAGAAATTGCAACCATTCCCAGCCAGCGCTCCCGTCGCTTAATGCGGGAACCTTTGGTAATTCCAGGGTATATATCTCTTCAGGTATTACCTCAAAAATAAGTCCGTTCTTTTTATTTGTAAATCTGAAAATATTTACATATTCATTTGCTTCCGGAAACAATTCATAATTGGTTATACAAATACATATTACTTTTTGAATGACATGGTACAGTTCGCCTTTGCCTATTTGTTCCACAATAAGTTTTGATTTGTAGAACGAAAGCCTCTGTCCTATGTTCCTTTCGGGATTTACTTGAATCTCAATATCAATCACTTTTCCGTTTTTTGTTTTAACCTTCACGTCTAAAATGCCCAATTTGTCATCTTCGTTTTCCGGTTTTAGAGAAGTGTCAAGAAAACTCAACTCGTATTCTTCCTGCGGCAGTTCAACAAAGGCTTTAAGTAGGTCGATGAGCATGCTTTTATTCCGTTCATCGCCAAAGAGAAGCTTAAAAATCCAATCGTCCGTGGGAGGAAGAATTTTAAAATCCATATATAAAGCATAGCGAAAAAAGCAAATTAAAGCAATCGTAATGGAAGAAAAAACAAATAAAAAGATTGACGCTTTGTATAAATGAGGTTTTTTATTGGCAATTTATTAAGAACGCATAAGGGATATTTATTAAATTTACAAAGAGCCTATTAAATCATGCAAGATACTGGTTGCTGTTTGTGTCTGTTCTTTGAATAAACCTATTTCGCGGCGGGCTATTGAATACAACCGCTCCCTCTCCCGAAATTCTGATTCTGCCGTTATCTGATGATATTCCATAAATATTATTTTCTACCACCATTTCTATTATGAGTATTATTATTTATATTAAACATTCGCCGTTCATAATCCCGCACATTTCTTATTAAAGTATTTTTTATTTTTTTTGTTGACAAAGGCTCTGTAATCATTTTTATGGATTTCCAGGAATCCGGAGAAACATCATCAAAATAAGCCATACTTCTAATATAATGAAGCGGGTTTTCAGTCTCATATTTTTTTTTATAATTTTCTATTATATTATCAATAGACATTTCTTTTAATAAATAATACAAATCAACAAAATCCTTCGCTTCATAACCTCTTGTTCCGGCAGCAGACATTTTCATAGCCGCAATGTCATTTTTACCAACCATATGCAACCCTTCATTTGTTGTTATTACCGGATCAAGTAATTTATAAGGATATTGAACAAAATCAATTTTTAAATTCTTATGCGGAAAATATAACTGAAAAATTGTTTTATCATCATTTAATATTTCAACGTTTTTATGTATATCTTGCGCATATATTAATATTTTCTCTTTATTTAATGTTTCTACCGTAAATAAATCTATATCATCTGAAATACGATGTCCAATCTGTAAAGTAAGAGCAGTACCGCCCACTAAATGAAAATTTTTATAAAAAGGTTCGTTTTGATATTTAATTAATGTTTCCCATAAGAAAACATTAATTCCCTTTTTATGTATATTCAAAACAAACCTCTATTATGATAAGCTTTAAATTCTTTTTTGTTTATTTCAAATAGAATACTTAAAAAATTAAGAATTTTCTTGTTTAAATAATTAATGTTTACTACTTCTTCTTTAATTACATCCCAACCATAATATTTAAATAATTCAATATGATCATTTTGACTGCCATAGCTAATTACTCTTGTAATTATGTATCTTTTACCTTTATCAAAATTTAATTTAGTATAATCTTGTTCCCAGAAACATCTTTTTGAAAATACAGGATAATCCATGAGTATATTATATCATATATTAAAGGTTCAGTCAAGCAGACGATTTCCATTCACAATTAACCTATCAAATGCGATAAAAATATAATTCTCCAATACGTTGACATATAAACAATAAAAGAGATTAATACCATGAGTTCCAACAATAAAACAACTGCTGATGTAAGGAGAATGATTACTTCGTCTACCGGATTTTTAAAACCATCAATGCCGGTGGAAACGGCGCTTTCTATGGTGTCTTTAATTGTCACAAAAAATCCTTTTATTAGTTTTAAATCCACATAGGTTCCAACTGATTCAGATTGTATAATAATTTTTTTGAAAGTCGAATGTAAACAAATTAATAGGAGCAGATAAAAAATGCCCCATAATTGAAGCAGATTTAATTTATCTATACATAAAGCGATTGATATTATGACGGTCAGGATTAACGGGGAAACATAAGGAGAAAGAATTCTAAGCGCTATCTTTTCATCCAGAATTGCGTCGAGCATGCGCGCGGTTATTATTACTATTACGCAAAAATAGAAAAGCCACGGATAATAAGAGCCGATATAATTATTGGGAAGAAGTTTTCCCAGGATAATGGGCGCATAGTCATCAATATGAAAAAATGTATGCATAAGCCTTGACAATATTACGACGTAATATTTACGAAAGAAAACAAGGCCTGTAATTAAAGCAAATACTGATAATGTTGTTTTTGTTGTTTGTCGGACTGTCATAATATCACACTTCCTTAATATGTTTTACGCCGCTTGAAAGCAAGCCGGCAATTCGGGAACGTCCCTTTTTAGCTATCCATGCGGCAGGCTCCATAACGCCAATCGGCTCAAAAGCCCTGCCTTCCTTCGGCGCATGCCCTGCCGCGCTGACGGGGAAAAAACTCACATTGGCGAATATCGCTTCAATATTATTTAATACGTTTATCAGCCCGATTTTTGTAAGATATGCCCTGCATATTTGATCTCTTGCGTTATCTTCATTATTGTTATACGCCGACGGATTTTCATCATATAACGCCTTTATCGCGTCCCTGCCGATTTCACGTTTTACAATTTCAATATCAACTTTATTTATAAGCACGGCGACGGGTATACCGCTCATTACTCCCGTTGAAAAACCGCAAATCGTATTATATTGATGAATAAACTGAACAACCATTTGGTTGGTGTCGTCAGATGAATCGCTCGTATCTATGCCATCTTCACTTTTAATTTCCCTTTGAACATGTTGAACGCTTAAAGGGTCAAGAATTAAAATTATGCCATTGCAAAATCTAAAATATTTTGGACTGCGGGGATACGAATCAGATATTACATGCTTGGCTAAGGTGTCGTATAACACTAGATCGTCCGTTTTCATTTTCCAGTATTGGTGAATTATGCTGTAAGTGCGCGATTCGTTATCTGCGGCGGCTTTTCCAGAGTGATACATGTCATGCAATTCATTAAAATAATTGTCCGGCTTTCCTTCGATTGATAAAATAGGAATATGTTTTATTACAGATTTGTATAAATTTGTAAATGCCGCGATAAATGCCGTTTTACCCGCATTATTCCCGCCTATTACCGCAATTGAAAAATGTTTGGGGTTGGCCGCGGGAAGCTCTCCCGAACAGGAAGAGCATCTTGAAGCGAGGAATGAACGTCCCGTGAAAGACACGCACGGTATAAAAACTTTATTACACGCGCAACGGGCAAATAAAACTCCGCAGTTTCCGGGAATCAGCCGTTTATGCACCTTGCCGCAGGAGGGACAAATAAATTCAGGCAGATAAAATGTCTCATAACAATACGGACAATACTGCGTTTTACGTATAATTTTGTCGATGATATTTGCAGCCGGTATTAACGCGAAAGAAATAAGTTTTGTTATTAAAAGTAATAAGCTGTGAAGCAGATTAAAAGCCAACAGCCAGACGGTACCCAAAACAATTCTAAAAAACATTTCAATAAATCCAATAATAAACAGCGGAATATAGCCAAATGACATTACAAACATGAGCATAATGGATTTGTCGGTATAGTTGCCCAGCCTGTGGGCCAATCCCGCAAAACTTACCCATGACCATTTATGATCGCGTAACAAGGAATGGGCGTCACTGTAACTTTCCTTCCTTTGCAATGTTCCCGATCTTACAAAATAACTGTACATAAGATCGTAATAGGGATGTTTTTCCCATCTGTTCCTGTTTTGATATATTCCAATCACATGGCTTGAGATTATTCCGAAACACGCGGGTAAAAACGAAATGATTATTATGATTCTAATAAAAGGAGGCCGCGTCAGGAAAAAATACCATGTGATTGTCAAATATTTTTTTAAAAATTGAATAACGCCGATGAATTTCTGAACAATTACTTTGTCAATTAAGGAGTTCATTTCCGCGTAATTAAATTCCTGTTTTGGGGAAACAGCCTCTTCGTCTTCAGTCTCCGCCTGCGCATAAGCCGTTTGATTTGAAGCGATTATCAGAAACAGACTGAATATAAGCGCGATAAATACTGTGTTTCTTTTCATTTACGATCATCCTTCGATTTACCTTTTTGTGATAAAATATTTTCTATCGCTTTATCGGCAATGGATTTAAAATAAATACGGCTGTTATCAACTTTAAGCAGACCGCCCATCGCCGTCAATGCTTTTTCATTCTGTCCGGAATCAATAAGGATTTGAACAATATCGTCAAAAACCTTTTTGTTTTTGCCGTCAGAAATAAAATTAATTAAAGAGTTCCATTTATCTTTATATTTGGAAGCCGCGCAGACTATCTTTTTTAGATATGCGGAATAGTATTCCTTGGGCGCATGAAAAATGAAGTCAAGGAAATATTCTTCATCATCTTTAAGGTTTGTTTTTATCAAACATTCGATGAATTTATCTATATAACCATCGTCTGTAATAGTTGGGAACCCCTGATCTTTTAAATCATCAAATACTTCCGTCAGGCTTTTCTTTTTAAGATTACCGGAAAAAATATTTAGGGCGAGAATATGCGCGGAGTTTATACATTTCGCGCCGTCAGGTTTTCGCGCCTGCACTAATTCAACAAGGGATGATATATTGTCTTTTGACGCGCCAATCCTGTTGTCTACGGCTTCAAAAACTCCCGCCAATGTTTTTTTATCAGCAAAATCCATATCATGTATAGTTTTAATAAAGAGTTCCATTTCAGAAGGCTTATTGAGTTTATCAACGCGCTTCATCAGCAATAAACCCGCAAGTTGTCCAAGGCCTTCATCATTGAGTTTTTTGCAAAATGACTTTACGGAGTTATCGGACGCAAGAATAGAGGCGTCACGGCCAATTAAATACATAATTACAAACTCGCCGAATTTTACATCCGCGTTTTTTGCCAGCTCGAACAATAAATCCTGAGCATTGATATTTTTAACCCGCGAAATGGCTGAGACAATCTCACCAAAAGAATTTTGATCGGCATAATGACAGCAAATACTGATTCCGTTTTTTATTATTAACTTTAAATCCTTTTGATCAATGCCGCCAACCAATAAAAATGAATCCAGATAAATCGTTACGAATGTCACGGCATCAATCGGAGCAAACGCTTTAATTTTAGACGTATTTTCACTTATTATTTTCATGTCAGTTATAACGCGGGCGGCGTCCATTTTAAATCCGGTGCGTTGAATTTGAGTCCAATAAGAACGCTTTGCGGTATTATCAATTTTACTAAAGACAATGTCCGTAAATTCCTTACAGACAATTCCGGTTAAACGCTGTTTAGCGCCGGTATCGCCCGCAGTCTCAGAAGCAGATAACATCCAGTTGATAATATTTAACGCGGACGAAAAATTTTCCTGCAGGTAGCGCGGCACATCCGGACTAACGCGCTTGTATATATCGCAAACAGGCGACACTTTAACGACGGACGCGTTTTTGGATTTATCCGCCTCCCTATAATTGTTAAGTCTGTCTAACGCGTTTGCCAATGTACGGGTATCAGGCAGTGATGGTTTATTAAGCGTGGAGAATATTTCATATAAATCCAGAATTTCCGCGCCCGGTTTTAAAACATTAAAGGCTTGCAAAAATTCCCTGCAAAATTTTTTATGCTCAGCGTCAAATTTTGTAATAAGCTGGTAATAACCATTTTGTATATCACCTTCAAAGGCGATCTGTTTTTGTTTGCCGTCAAGCAAAACAAACGGAGAATTCGGCAGGGGGCGCAGAGCGCTTATATTTGCTTTATCGCGTTCATCAATACCGACAATCATGGCGCGGTACCGTTGTTTATGGTTAGGGTCCTGTAAATTCATCTGCGTCTGATAAATGCCCATTTTGACGGTGTATCTGTTGGCGCTTACAAATTTATCCATGCGGGTCGCAAAGGGGATAACGGAAGCGATACGCGGCGAAAAAGCACATTCAATCGCGGCTATCCACAACTCGATATTTTTGGACGAGTCGTCTTTTATGACAAGAAATTTTCTTTTCTCCGGCTCTTCACCGTACTGCGCGATAAGGAACGCGACTGCCTTTGCCAGCGCTTCTTTTCGTCCGTTTGTGATAAAAGCCGCTATTTCTTCAAATTTATATTGTCCAATCGGATCAATGTCATCACGTTCAGGAAGCCCAGAGTCGGCGGGAGGATTTTCATAATAATACGCCTCGCCTTTTGTTTTTGCGTTCCATATACTGTTATCCTGAAACATTTCATACGGGTAAACGCCTGAAAAATCACCGAGGAGCGCGTGATTGACAAAATTTCCTGAGCGGTGCGCGTAATCCCCCTGGGCGTTCGCGTCAAAAAGAATCGGATGAAAATTAACAAAAAAACTTTTTCCCGAATCGGGAACATAAAAAAGATAGGCGTCGTCCATAAAATCCGGATCGTTATACGGCTGTTTTGCCTGCGCCGCGTTCATAAGAAATTGTAAATCTACCGCTCCTTCTTCCATAATGGAATGAGTGCAGGAATACACCTTATACCCATCGCCTGAAATCTGATGCCCTTTTTTGGTAATGTCCATTCCCTGCCTACAGCGGGTGTAAATCAATTCGCTGAATTTCATATTATCTCCTATTTAGTGCGGCGGAATCGCCGCACAGTATAATCGAACGTCTCCGCTTTGCGGAGACGCACTTCCTCCCTAATCCACAAATTTAGCTTTTTTAAAAAGCCATAAAATAGGATCCAGTACGCGGGTGGGATTTATTTTTTCGCTGAGTTTAGTCACATTTTTAGGCGGCTCCCCGTAACTGGACACCCCAAAGAAATGAAACTCCTTAAAATGCGACTCAAGCGCGTCAATAAATGAACGCTCGCCTATTTTCTCAAGCCAACTGCGTATCTCCTCTTCTACCTGCTGGATTTCTCCCATGCTGATCTTTCCGTCCCTCACATTCATACTGGGACTTCTGATAACGTCATTCTCACTAAAAGAATTTTTTACAGTGTCAAATTTCGTTAAAACAACCGCAACGGGGATTTTCAATAATTTTCTGGTATCTATACCTCGGGCGGTTTTAATATAATCGGCAAGGCTGTTGACAATATCGACCGCGTTTTTATGTACGCTCTCGCTTCCCGCCAGAGAATTACGCATATCATTTTCATTTACAATTCCGCCTTTTCTGATGGTTTCAAGTATCAGCGGATCCAGGGTAATTATAATCGCCTTAGAAGCTTTTATATACCGGCATACGGCGGAAGAAGGGTCAAGGCTATGTTCGTGATCTTCACCCGCGCCGTCAAATATTGTGAACGTATACGTGGGAACATTGTTGCCCCTCTTTTTAAGAAGGTTTTTAATGTACCATATCTGAGGCATTGTTTCGCCTCCGGCCGTGCTTTCAGGAGGCACATGATCCTCATAAATACGTTTATAGTTTTCATTCTGATGATCCAGAGTAGCGGTGTTTTGATGACCAAGCGCCAAACGCAGTCCGGGCGCCCTGCCCATCTCGTGCAGCATAACCGTTATATAGTTTGTTTTTCCCGAGTTCGATACGCCGATTATGCTGAACGGAAGGTTCGGCGTTTGTAATGCTATTCTTGGAAGGGTCTCACCGCACAAAGGGCATTTCCTTTGCGTCGCAAGCCCTCCGCAGCCGTATTTTTTACATTTGATTGGTTCTTTTTCAAACCTATCAGGGGTTGCCGGCTCTCCGCAGTCGGGACAGACATACAAAGCCGTCTTTAAAGGGTAACTCCTTATGCAATAAGGACAGGTAAATTTTGCCATCGATCAATTCCTCCATGTTTAACCGTGTGAGCGGTTATTTAATCAAAGTCTCCGCAACGCGGAGACAATTCCTCCTATACTTTTCCTGTAAAACCATCCGCCCTGCGTAATGAATAACATTCACTTTTAACGGGGCTTGTTACAAACAGAAATAATTTGCTGTTTTTTGTCACTTGAGAAAACTCAGGCGAAGCAATTTCATAATCTTTCTTAAAGATTGCCGCAGGCGCGTCTAATTCCTGTTCCTGAATCTCCATCAGTATTTTTGAATTTTTATCCGTAGAATTTTCCAGATGTTGGCCTTGAAGATCGGCGCATAAAATAAATTTAGGCAATCGTGTCAAAGGACGATTTGGCTTTATCTCGATAGAAAGTTTGGCTTTCCCGATAATCGGTTTTGTCACCTTCCAGAAAACATTGGCATTTAACGGAGCATTGCTTTGATTTGAAGCGCCGCCTCCCGCCGATTGGGCGGACTTTGCGCCTACAGGCAAACCAAAATATTCAGTCAGAAGAACATTGGCGCTCGCCTTGGGCGCGATTAACTCAAACCAGAGAAGGAACAAGCCTTCGTAACTTTTTTCTTTAACCAGAGTTAAAATCCGCGCCTGCATATCTTTTGGCACTTTGCGGATCTGATCAAGGGTGGAAAGTTCAAAGTCGGCGTACTTGGCAAGTTTGAAAGGTTTGATGACTTTGTTTTTAAGAAGCACTTCCGCCTTGCCCGCCAATTCAGTGTTACCCATGTTGCCTGAATAAATACCGGGCAATAATTTAATTTCTTCCGCGATGCTCTTATATCCCATAATCTCCAACCATGTGTAAAGCTTGGATTTTGCGTCCCGTAATTGCGGAACAACTGATTCGGGAGCGTTTTCAAGGAGGAAGTTAAGATCATCAAGGTTCTGCATCTTGTAGCCGTTGGCGATTTTAAGAGGCAGCGCGGGATTTAAAAGATAGGCTACTTTCATGATGCCGTTGTCCTGATCGTTAGCCGCGGATGACTCCTCTGCAATTTGTACAATTTGTTTGGCGATGTCAGGGTAGTAATTTTCAAGTTTGGCGGCAAGCAAACCTCGGAAGATGTATTTATTGGACGCTTCAGGATTTTCTATTATCGCGTTTCCCAAAGCCTCAAGGGTAGTACATTCAGTACTGCCAATTGAAAAAGACCATGTCTTTTTCGCCTCCTGATAAAAATCAACGTTTTCTCCGGCAAGGTAACGGGTAACTTCATCGTAACCCCAGCGGTGTTCATGGTCGATTATAAGAAGTCCGCGTATGAGGCGTTCCATCTTTTGGCCTACCCGTGGTTCCTTGCTTAAAATGTCATCGGCGATTCTTCCTTCTATAGTATCGCGAATAAGATGCGCGTCGTTTCTGCGTTTGCCGTTGTCAAGGGTAAACGGGTCTTTGCCGGTGAGCAGTTCCCAGAGTGTGATTCCCAACGCGTAGTAGTCCATCTTAGGAGTGATGATACCGGAGAGTACTTCCGGCGCGGCATAACCTGTGGTACGGGAACCGGTGCGGGTTTTATGGAGCTGTTCAGCGTCGTTCATGATACTGGAAATCCCAAAGTCAGCGATAACCACGTCGTCTCCCCTGTAGACGGTCTTTTTTTCTTCGCCATCGCCGCCGTCAATTTCTTCAACTTCCAGTCTGCGATAGTAGATATTTGCGGGCTTAATGTCCCGGTGAATTATATTTTTTTCGTGGCAGGTTTTAAAGGAGTTAATTATCTCTTTGCAAATGCCTTCCACTTTTTCTTCGGGAAGAGGGAGGTAGCGATAGGAGCCGTCGGCGTTGCGGGTGTCCAGTGCGCCGCCTTCCGCGTATTCCATTATTTCATAGAAACGGTCATTGTACAGACCAAAATCGTAAACGATGACAATATCGGGATGGTTAAGCCCCTTGATTTTTTCCAGAATTTCAGTCTTAGGTCTTGTAACACTGCGGTAATACTTGATAACCCCTTTCTGGCCGTCTTTCTGCGCAAGGTAGATGTCCGCTTCGCCGGAGAGCGTACCTAGCTTGCCGGTAACTTCCCAGCCCGCGACATTTTCGTGGATCTGAAGAAGGCCGCCAGTGAAGTTTGCGCTGGTTTCCGTGGTAGACCCTTCAGTCAGAATTTGCGTACCGCCGCCTGAGGTTAAATCAATAATTTGCGTTGCCATTTCCACCTCCCGGCATTTGTAAAAAACAGTGTATTACATCAAACATTATTTTCTTCACTCCGTATTGCTTCTAATTGATTTAAGTACTCCCGCGCCTGATCATCTCCCTTTTCCATCGACTTGGCAAGCCAGTACGCGGCTTTTTCGTTATCCTGAGGCACGCCTCTTCCCTGTGTATAACAGAGTCCAAGAACAAATTGCGCACCAATATTCTCCTGTTCCGCCGCTTTGGTTAACCAGTATACCGCTTTTTCATAATCCTGCGGCGCTTCTTGTTCATTATAATAAAATAATCCAAGGATAAATTGCGCCGAATCAGAACCTTGTTCCGCCGCCTTGACGTACCAGTGCACTGCCTTTTCTTTGTCCTGCGGCATTCCTTGTCCGTTTTCATAACAAACTCCGAGGCCGAATTGCGCGTTAGCATTCCCCTGTTCCGCTGACTTGTTATACCAGTACGCCGCCTTCTCGTAATCTTGCGGCGCCCCTTGTCCGTTATAATAAATATTTCCAAGGCTGTATTGCGCGTTGGCATTCCCCTGTTCCGCTGACTTGGTGTACCAGTATACGGCTTTTTCATAATCCTGCGGCGCTCCAAATCCGTTAAAATAATTATATCCCAGATTGCATTGAGCGTTAACACTCCCTTGTTCCGCCGACTTGGCGTACCAGTATACGGCTTTTTCGTAATCCTGCGGAACGCCTTTTCCGTTATTATAAAAATTTCCGATGATGTACTGCGCCAAAGCATTTCCCTGTTCCGCAGACTTGGTGAACCAATATGCCACTTTTTCGTAATCCTGTGAAACGCCTATTCCGTTGTCATAACAAACTCCAATGTTGTGCTGAGCTTCGGCATCCCCCTGCTCCGCCGACTTGGCGTACCAGTATGCCGTTTTTTCGTAATCTTGCGGCACTCCCAGTCCGTTCTCATAACAAAATCCAAGAATGCATTGCGCTTCGGCGTTTCCCTGTTCCGCCGACTTGGAATACCAGTAAACAGCTTTAGCGTAATCCTTCGGCGCTCCCTGTCCGTTATAATAAATGTTTCCAAGGTTGTATTGCGCCGTATCATCCCCTTGTTCCGCTGACTTGGTGTACCAGTACACCGCTTTTTCATAATCCTGCGGTATGCCTTCTCCGTTATAATAATAGTACCCAAGGTTGAATTGCGTAACGGCATTCCCCTGTTCAGCCGCCTTGGTGTACCAGTCTGCTGCTTTTTCTTTATCCTGCGGTACGCCTTTTCCATCTTTATAACAATTCCCGATGTTTTTTTGCGCCATGGCATAGCCCTGTTCCGCTGACTTGATTAACAAATACACCGCTTTTTCATAATCCTGCGGCACTCCTTCTCCGTTTTTATAACAAATTCCAAGGTTGTTTTGCGCTTTAGCATTCCCCTGTTCAGCCGCCTTGTCGAACCAGTACACCGCTTTTTCGTAATCTTGCGGAACGCCGTCTCCTTTACAATAACAAAATCCAAGGCTGTTTTGAGCCGCGGCATATCCCTGTTCCGCCGCCTTTGTGTACCAGTACGCCGCTTTTTCGGTGTCCTGCGGGAGGCCTTCGCCGTCATAATATTTATTTCCAAGAGCAAATTGTTCCTCCGCCTCTGTTGGTTCTGTACTCTCATCTATTTTTTTTAAGTTCTCATTTGCCATATCATCCCCCTTTTCATTTGTCCAAGTTTACAAGTTTACAAGTCTGTAAAATCCGGTCATTTTTTTAAATTCTTTAGGTACTCCTGTGCTTCAGTATTTCCCTGTTCCGCCGCCTTGGTATACCAGTACATCGCTTTAGCGTTATCCTGTGTTACGTTGTCTCCAGTAGAATAAGTATGTCCGAGGCTGCTTTGTGCAAGAGCATAACCTTGTTCTGCCGCCTTGGTGTACCAATACACAGATTTTTCGCAATTTACAGGTACGCCTTGTCCGTACCTATAACAAAGTCCGAGATTGTATTGCGCCCCGGCATTTCCCTGTTCCGCTGCCTTGGTGTACCAGTACACCGCTTTTTCTTTATCCTTCGGTACGCCTTCTCCTTTCTTATAACAAACTCCTAGGTTGAATTGCGCCCTGGCATTCCCCTGTTCCGCCGCCTTGGTGTACCAGTACACCGCTTTTTCTTTATCCTGAGGTACGCCTTTCCCTTCCTCATAAAAAATTCCAAGGTTGTTTTGCGCCCCGACATCCCCCTGTTCCGCTGACTTGGTGTACCAGTACACCGCTTTAACATCATCTTGCGGAACTCCGTCTCCTTTACTATAACAAAGTCCAAGGTTTCTTTGCCCCAGAGCATACCCCTGTTCAGCAGACTTGGTTATCCAGTACACCGCTTCTTTGTAATCCTGCGGCACGCCTTCTCCATTCTTATAACAAATTCCGAGGTTGTTTTGCCCTTTAGCATTTCCCTGTTCCGCTGATTTAGTGAACCAATAAACCGATTTAACGTAATCCTGTGGAACGCCTTCTCCTTTAGCATAACTAAACCCAAGCTTGTTTTGCGCTTCAGCATTTCCTTGTTCCGCCGCCTTGGTGTACCAATAAACCATTTTTTCGTAATCCTTCGGTACGCCTTCCCCGTTATAATATTTTTCCCCAAGAGCAAGTTGTTCTGCCGCGTCTGTTGGTCCCTCAGTCTCCGTTGCCAGTACGCTAACCGCTGTCCCGCAGTTCGTACAAAACTTCTTTCCAGGTTTTAACTCAGCTCCGCAATTACTGCATGTAGCCATATATCATTACTCCTTCCATAAAAATTACCTACTCGACCTTTACTCCGCATGATCCGCAGAATTTTTCACCAGGTTCCAGTTTCGCTCCGCAATCACCGCAGAATTTTGCGGCGGATGAGGCAACAGGCCGTGCCGCCGTGTCGGGAAGTTTTGCCAGGCGGGCCGCTTCCATATTGTCTTTATACGCTTTGTCCTTCATGTCTAACGCGTTCCAACACATCGCCCTTGTCGCAAATACGTCCCTTTTTTCGGTATTGGAGAACAAATCATTCTTTTTATCAAGCGCCATGTTCAGACAGGCAATGGCTTCGTTATGTTTGTTCAGGTTGTATAGACAAACGCCTTTCAATGCCAAAGGCTGGGGCTTGTCAGGCGTAATTTCCATCGCCTTGTCCAGATATGTTATTGCCTTAGTACAGTTCTCAGATGTTTTTTCAGAACAGAGCGCCAGACCATAACTATAATTATAAGATTGACCGTTTGAGCCAATGCCCGAAGGATTGATTGACAACGCCTCTTCAAAACAAGGCAGCACTTTACCGTATGAGTTTTCACAAAAATACGTGGAGCCTATTTCACTCAAATAAAAATCAAACGGATACTGCAAACCATCCATCTTTTTTTTGTCGATAAAAAGCAAAAGATTCCGCGCCGCTTCGTATTTTTTTTCTTCCGCCAGTTTTTTATGAAAGACGTCGATAAATCTGTTCATGTCGGCAAAGTTATTCTTTTCTTTAAAACTCTTGGCAAGGTCAAGGACGGGAACGGCGCTGTTCAATCCGACGAGCAGATTTATCTCACCGTCTTTCAATTCATAGCGCGGTTCTTTAAGACCAGTACTTATATAGAAGAAAAAAAGCTGGGAGCCGTCATAAACAGCCATTTTGTTTTCCGAGTCAAGGAATTGCAGGGTGGAAACGCCGATGTCGTCGTACCCGTCAGCGAAATTTACCGCGTATATTCCGTCAAACACAACCTCGCCGCTACTTTTTTTTAGCGTAAGCTTATTGCCGCCGACTTCCGCTCCATAGAGCAGTTCCGCGCGGCTCGCGTTTGACGTGATTTGATACAAACCTTTTTTTCCGTCTTTTTCATACAGGATAAAATTGCCGTTTTTCTGGAGCTTGTCATAAGAGTCAAGACCCTGCATAAACAAGATGAAGTGTTCCCATGCCCCCAGGCGCACAATCCGCTCTTTTTGTTTTACAAGAGCCATAAGCCAGTGATCAAGATTTTTTCCGGTAATGTTTTCTATCCATGCCGGTAATAGATCATAATTGCGCTCAATAAAAATCATCACCCGTTCTTTTAAATAATCGGGCAGATTGTACAGATCTTCCAAAGATGCCAGCCGGTATTCGTTGTTAATCCCGTCATAGAACGGCTTTATCACATTGCCTTGAAAGGTGGCGATAATCCGCGACACCGCCCTTATATCTCCGGTAGTGGCGTTCACGATTTCCATTACTTTTTTGCCATGCTCTCCAAGACCGGTGGCTTCAAGGTAGGCATAGAAACCTTTTTTCTCATCCCGTAGAAAAGGAAGAATCGCGTCGGGATCAGTATCAAGAACGGTGAACATCTCCTCAAGACTGCCGATTGAAAGGCCGTGTTCCAGCGGAAATGCCAGGTTGGGGCACAGGGAATAGGCGACAAAGACCATGCCCTCGTCTTCCCGATTCTCCGCGCTGTAATTTTCAATCAATTCGATTAACCTGTCCACGAGTTTCTGATCAATACGGATAAGATATTTTAAGAGCCCGCCCTTAAAGATAAAATTCTTCCCTTCTTCAGGATGATTAATGATGGCGCGGGCAAGTTCCTGATACGATGAACAGCTTTCGCCGCCGATTTCCACCAGCGGCAGAGTCCGCACTTCCGTAAATAATTCGACGTTCTCTCCGGCAAGGTGGCGCATCACTTCGTCATACTTCCAGCGCTTGTCGTGGCGAACGGTTAAAAGTCCCCTTATGAGTTTTTGCATGGGAGCGCTCATCTTTGGGGAACGGGAGAGGAGGCTCTCAACTGTTTTGCCCTGGATAGTGTCCAATGTTATCTGACCGGAATAAAGAGCATGGCCTTTGTCGTTGACAAAAGGCTCCATGCCGGTAAGCAGTACCCAAAGCGTAACGCCAAGTGAATAGTAGTCATACTCCTTGCCGATAACTCCCGAGTACGCTTCAGGCGCCGCGTAGCCCTCAGTCCTTGCGCCGGTTTCAGTCATGTGCTTGCTCATCCCTGCGTCAACTTCAAAGACGCTGGCAATGCCAAAGTCGCCAACCAGAAGACCGGCGCCCTTGTACTTGCCGTTGGGAAGAATTTCAAATTTTTTATAGAAGAGATTGCCCGGTTTTATATCACGGTGGATAATTCCGGCATTGTGGCAGGCTTCAAAAGCGCTAATAACCTCACGCACAATTTGCTTTGCCTCATCTTCACTAACAGGCAGATATTTATATGAGCCATTTGGCAGTTTATCATCTAAAGCGCCGCCGGACGCATACTCAAGAATTGCAAAAAATCTTCCATTATAATCGCCGTAGTCCAGAATAGAAATAATGTTCTGATGTGAGAAAGATTTTAATTTCTCTTCCGCTTCGCGGTTTGCTTTTTTTGCGTAGTAGTATTTAAGGACATAATCTTTGCCGCCCTTCTTACACAGGTAAACTTCAGCCTCTCCGCCAGATACGGCAAGCAGTCTGTCTACGCGAAAACCTTTGACTTCTTCACCGGAGCGAAGCATTCCGCCGGCAAGCGTGGTTTCCGGCGCATTCTCATTTTTGATATTTTTATTGATAATTTCAGTTTTCAGTCCGGAAATTATTTGAGTTTCCATGTTTAAATTCCAAGTTTCTCTGCAAACTTGAGAAAAACTTTGGATTGTCTCCTCTTGTTTTAGTATACCAATTTTTATTAATTTCTACAACGGTTATTTATCTTTTACAATTTCCGGTTAATTTTTACAAATACTTAAAAATTTTAGGTTCAATTTTTTTATTTACAGATGACAAACCAAAATATTCAGTTACAAGTACTGAGTACTCCATGATTTCCTTAACGTTTGTAAAAAACAATCGGTACGCTCACGCCATTATTATACCAGTACCCTTCCAGTATTGTTCCTGAACTGTTCACGGTTCCGCTGTAATTCTCAACCAGTTTGTATTCCTGAAAACTGCAATAATCACCCTGCTTCCTTCCTCCGGTCAGTGTGATGTTATCGCCTCTGATTGAAACTGAATAAACAACGGTAGCGCGTCCGCAGACAGTACAGCGATACCAGCATTCAGCCTGATTGGCTCCTATTCTGAGCTCCGCAGTCAACATTCCGCTATGACTCATATGATAGTAATTTCCCTGAAAACGTCTCCTGCGCCGTTCTTCCTCAAGCCGCTGGCGTTCAATTTCCCGCTGACGCTCGGCTTCGCGGCGAGCTTCCTCTTCTTTACGTCTGCGTTCTTCCTCAAGGCGGCGCGCTTCTTCTTCAAGCCGCCTGCGCTCTTCTTCAATGCGCTTGCATTCCTCTTCTCTACGGAACTCGTCAACCTCGTTATTCACATTTGCCAGCATTTCATTAAACTTTTTTTCCATCTCAGCGCGGTTCCGCTCAACTTCCGCAAGCCGCGCTTTTTCAGCGCTGGTGTCCACGGCGGGCGGCGCCGGAAACAATCTATTCAGTTCCTCTTCTATCGCTTTTTCCTCGCGCTCAATTACAGTTCTTTCCAACGCGACATAGGCTTTCATTCTAAAGGCTTCTTCCGCAGGGTCAGGCAGTTCCATAGTGAAGGGACGGCTGCCAAATGTTTTTATGATGCGCTTCTCGCGCTTGTTAAAATAATCCCTCTCCTCAAGTAAAATCTGGCGCTCAATCAGTTTCTTTTGAAACGCTTTGAACTCCGCACTGCTATTTGACTCCATCAATTTAAAGTCTGCCTCGATTTTTTTTGCTTCTTCATTGTTCATCACCGCCAATTCAACCGGCGCTTCCTTAGCGAATGCTTTTTCAAGAATGGGATTTATAATTGTGCCGCAGCTTTCGCAGACATCGTAGATTACCGGAGCTTGACATTGGGGGCAGGGTACAGGGATTACCCGCCTGCCGCAGTGCGGACAGAATTCTTTTGATGTTTTGGTTTGACAGAACTGGCATGTATGCTCGCCGCCGTCTACTTTCTCGCCGCAACTGGAACAGAATGGGAAGTCAGGATCAAGCGCTGCGCCGCAGTGCCTGCATAAAGCGGCAGTCTCCTGAACTGCGGATTCTTTTTTCTGTACGACTGCTTCCTGCTGCCGCTGTTGAATATTCTCTGCCATAATTACTCCTCTTCCAGTTTTACCACCACGGCTGTACAGTTATCGTCAGAATCGTTGGCGATTGCCGCCTGAACAATTCGTTTTGCAATCTCCAGCGGCGGAAATGTTTCGGCAAGAAACTTTTCAAGATCATCATCGCTTACGGAACCATGAACGCCGTCGCTGCACATCAAGAAAACATCTCCCGCAACCGCGATGGAGGGTGAGAACCGGCTCGCGACTGATACGTCCGGCAATCCCGCGCCGATGGCGTTAGTGATGATATTTTTTGCCGCGCCGGGCATAATGCTTGAAAGCGAATCGTCCCTACTCAACTGCTGAAGGAAACCATTCCGAAGACGGTAAACGCGGCTGTCCCCAATGTTGATAAACGCGCAGGGAGCGTCTTTTTGCAACAAAATGCCGGTCAGGGTGGAGCCCATGTTGGGCGTTCCCTTTTCTTTTCCTTCCATTAATAAGGCGGCGTGAACAGATTTAATCAGCGCCTCAATAGCGGCTTCATCAAAAACTCGCCCCTCGTTTGCCGACCTCTGCGCCGCCTGACGCATACTCTCTACAACAAAAGCGCTTGCCGCGTCCCCTGCGTCGTGACCGCCCATACCGTCGGCGACAAGGAAGAAAAGCGGCGCGTCAACAGTAGTTGAAAATTCAGCGCCGTTATCTCCGATACCGCCGCCCATATACAGGGCGCTACCGCCCATAAACTTGGCGCACAGAAAAGAGTCCTCGTTGTGAGGGCGTCCGCCTTTATCGGAATAAGCTCCCGCCATTATCTTCATGTGAGTCTCACAGTAAACGTAACATTTGCGAGCATGACAACGTCATTCTGTTTTATTTTCACTGGAACATTCGGCTCCAGTTTCGCTCCGTTGACATAAGTTTTGTTTGTGGAATTCAAATCCGTGATAAACCATTCGTTATTTATCCGCGTAACCTTTGCGTGGTTTGACGAAATCACAGGGAACTTGCCGAGCGCAGCCGAGTGCGGACCGTTTGTCCTGCCAAGAATATTACCATCCACAATTTCCATGTTCCAACCGTCAGGGTGGCACAGAAAAATTTTTTCAACGGGAAGCGTTACAACTACAGTCGCCGCCGGTGAAGGGGCGGGTGTCGGAAGGACGGATACCGAGGCGGCAGATGCCGAAGGAGTGGATGTTGAAGGAACAACCGGCGTTTCGTTGACCAGCTTTGATGAAGGCTGTGCGGCAGGCGGCTGTATGGCGGACATTGGGCCGCCGCAACTGCCGCAGAACTTACCGGTGCCGATAAAGCCGCATTTGTCACAGCGCAGAAGATGAACACCACACTGGTCGCAGAAACACGAATCGTCAGGGATTTCCTGTTTGCAGATTTTACTTGGACAGATCATGAGGCGCCTCCTTCTTTAACCGGAATGTCGCAGGCTTCAATGGTTTTCAATTTGTCAGCGCGTTCCTCTTTGGAGAGCGCAGAAAGTCTGGTCGCCAGCCTGCTTGTTGTTTTTTCAAAGAACACTCTGATCTCTCCAGCATTGCCGAAGTTCTTTCCCTTGTTGTTGAACATATCGGTAATGGCGGCCTTTGCGGCTTCGCCCGCATCAGCCGTCAGGGTATAACCCGCTTTCTTCACCATTGAACTGAAAATCGCGAATAGTTCTTCCGCGCTGTAATCGCTCAGGCTGAGGTAATGCTTAAAGCGCCGCCTCATTCCCGGGTTCACCGTGTCAAGGAAGACCTGCATTTCTTTTTCGTAGCCTGCGACTACGCCGACAAATTTTGTTCTGTCATTTTCCAAACGGGTCATCAGGATTTCTACCGCTTCCCTTGCGTACTGATCAGCCGCACCGCCCCGCTGGGTATCGGCAAGCACATAAGCCTCATCAACAAAAAGTATGCCGCCCATTGCCTCATCGCACTTCTCGTTGACCTTGTCTTTTGATTGCCCAAGGTACGAACCTTTCAAATCATTGCCGTTCACTTCAATGACCGTTTCCGTTTTAAGAAGACCGATGGTTTTAAACAACGCGCCCAATGTGCGGACAATCGTCGTCTTGCCTGTGCCGGGATTGCCGGTGATGACAATGTTGTTGCCCTCGCCCGAGCTCTTTGTCCCGTCTTTTTCTTCCTGTTCCTTTTGTATTTGAATCTTATTGGCAATTTCGCGGACGGTTCTCTTGATGTCCGTCATGCCTATCATCGCGTCAAGTTCCGCGAGAATCTCATTAACCGTGCGCTCCTCTTTTTTCTCAGAGTGGAAATCAAGTTCGGTAATTGTTGAAAGAGCCTCGACAGTGCGCTCCGCCTGCGTAAGGGACGCAAGACGTTCCGGCATTCTACGTATCGTGTCATCAAGAAGATTACGCATCGAGCGGCCATTGGCAAAGTCCTTGCCCCTTGTGCGATATATCTCTGCAATGACTTCCTTTGCCCGCTTTTCCCCGCCCTCGGAAAGATTGTAGCCGTTTGATTTTGCCATGGACGCGAAAATAGCAAAGAGTTCATCGGGGTTGTAATCGTCCAGTTCAAGGAAGTGGGTAAAACGGCTTCTAAAACCGGAGTTGGCCTTAAGAAAATCGTCCATCTCTTTACGGTAACCGGCGGCTATCACTACAAACTTTCCGCGGTCGTCTTCCATGCGTTTTAATAACGCCGTAACAGCTTCGTTTCCAAAACTGTCGTAAGAGTCACGGCAAAGATCGTAGGCTTCATCAATAAATAAAATGCCCCGTAAAGCTTTGTCGCACACCGTATTCACAAGCGGCGCTGTCTGTCCCACATAGCCCGCCACCATGTCGGCCCTTGTAACTTCCAGCATATTATCCGTCGGTAAAAGCCCCATCGTCTGAAACAGAGCGCCAAGTTTTCTGGCGACAGTAGTCTTCCCCGTGCCGGGGTTGCCGTAGAAACAAAGATGAATCGGCTGTATCTTCGCAGCCGCGCCGCCTTTTGCCTCGCGCTCTTTTTGCATACTGATAGTTTCGATAAGCTGACGCACGGCGGTCTTGACTTTTGCAAGCCCAATCATGCCGTCAAGCTCTGTAAGGATTTCATTTGCGGTTTTGACTTTTGGTTTTTCATAGGGAATATCTTCGGCGGTTATTGTTGAGAGCGCTTCGACGGTACGCTGAGCTTCGGGAAGCTTTGCGGTACGGGCTGACATTTTTCTAATCGTATCGTCAAGCAGATTACGCATTGTGCGGCCATTGGCAAAGTCCTTGCCTTTCTTCTTGTGAATGTCAGCAATGGCATCTTTCGCGACAACCTCAGCTTCACCAGTCAACTTGTTGCCTTTTGATTTTGCCATAGACATGAAAATCGCGAATAGTTCATCGGGATTGTAATCCTCAAGTTCAAGCTCATGGGTAAAACGGCTTTTAAGGCCGGGATTAGACTGGATAAAATTCTGCATTTCGTTTTTGTAACCGGCGGCGATCACAACAAACTTGCCTCGGTCGTCTTCCATTCGTTTAAGAAGCGCGTCTATCGCTTCCTTGCCAAAGTCACCGCCGCCACCTGAGCTTAGCGTATATGCCTCATCGATAAATAGGATGCCGCCCATTGCCTTGTCGCACATGTCCTTTACCATTGGCGCGGTCTGCCCAACATAACCGGCGACGAGGCCGGTGCGGTCAGTCTCGATAATGTTATCGCTTGGGAGGAGTTCCATCGCCTGAAACAACGCCCCTAGTTTGCGGGCGACCGTTGTCTTGCCAGTGCCGGGGTTTCCGTAAAACACAAGGTGAATCGCAATACCCTCAGCTTTTGCGCCGCCTTTCTCTTCCAGTTCTTTTTGCATCTTGATTGTCTGGGCTATCTCGCGGACCGCATTCTTAACTTTGGCAAGCCCTACCATCGCGTCAAGTTCCGCAAGAATTTCATCTATTGTCTTTGGTTTATGTTTAAGCGGCAGGTCTTCGGCTTTGATGGTCTTGAAGTCTTCGTCCGAGACTGACGCGCTACGTTCCAATCTTGCCTGCTGGTTCTTGTCTATTGAAGGAATAACATCCTTTTCTATCAGCCAGCCGTTTTTATATTCGCAGGAGGGATCGTTTTTCCGCTCCTGTATATAGGAAGAAAAATGTTTTTTCAGCGCAAGATCAAAGGTCAATCCGCGCTCCCGAAGCTTCTTCATCAGTATCAGGGAAAGATCATCAAGCGAAAGATCCTGAAAATTAAAATCCTGGGTAACACGCTGACGGTCTTCCGTGTTCTTGCTGAAAAATTCTTCAAAGCCCTCGCTGTTACCAATGATAATGCAGATGCACTCCTCCGTAGATTTGCTTGCGGCGAGGATCAGCTCATGGATATATTCAGGTTTTTCCGTGGCATTGTCCACCACAAGAGCCGCGGGTTTTGTCTCAGAAAGAAATTTAGCGATGGCGTATTCGTCGCCGTATATCTTTGAAAGTTCCCGCGCCTCCTTACTGGTAATCCTGTCCGAAGAAAGACATTCTTCCCGGCGAAGTTCTTCTATAAAGTGCTTCGCAACAAGAGTCTTGCCCGCTCCCGTTTTCCCCCTGAAAACAAACAGCTTTGAGCCGATAACTCCGCCCACACCGGCGCTCTGCCGCCTCTTCTGAAACTTTATGTTGCTCTTTGTTTTCTCAAGCTCGGCGCGAATTTTATCATGCCCAACATAATCAACGGGAATGACGATTGCAGCCGCAGGCGCGGAAGCGGCCTTAGTCGGCGCCGACGGTTTTGAAGCCGATACTGCCGCACTCTGTCCGGTCGCTTTGACAGGCTCAGCAACCGAGTCTGTCGAACCCCGTCCGCCTGCTGAGCCTGTCGAAGCAGGCGAAGCAGCCGGTATCATCTTTCCGCAGAAGCGGCAGTACTTTGCAATGTCCCGGTTTTCTCTGCCGCAACCGGCGCAGGCTATTGTTGCCATTACTCACTCCTTTACTTCATCAATTTATTACGCAGGAAGTTTCGCCAGGCGATCCGCCTCGGTACTGTCCTTGTCAGCTTTATCCTTCATGCCCAAGGCGTTCCAACACATTGCTCTTGTTTTAAAAACAGCCCCTTTTTCCGCATTGGATAACAAACCGCTCTTTTTATCCAGCGCCATATTCAAACAGGCAATGGCTTCGTTATACTTGTTCAGGTTATGCAAACAACTGCCTTTCATTGCCAAAGGCTGCGGCTTGTCCGGCGTAATTTCCATCGCCCTGTCCAGATAATCTATTGCCTTATTCCAATTCTCCGAGGTCTCTTCCAAACAAAGCGACAAACCATAACTGTAATTATAAGATTGACCTGTCGAGCCAATACCCGAAGGATTGATCGACAATGCCTCTTCAAAATAGGGCAGCGCTTTACCGTATGAGTTTTCACAAAAATACATTGAGCCTATTTCACTTATATAAAAATCAAAGGAACACGGCAGACCATCCATCTTTTCTTTGTCGATAAAAAGCAAAAGAGCCCGCACCGTATCGAATTTTTTTTCTTCACCAAATTTTTTCCAGAAGGCGTCGATAAATTTATTCATGTCGGTAAAATTATTTTTTTCTTTAAAACTCCGGGCAAGATCAAGGGCGGGAACGGCGCTGCCCAATCTTAAGAGCAGATTGATTTCACCGTCTTTCAATTCATGGCGCGGCTCTTTAAGACTTGAGTTTATATTGAAGTAATAAAGCTGGGAGCCGTCAAAAACCGCCATTCTGTTTTCCGCGTCAAGGAATGGCAGCGTGGAAACGCCGCCCCCGTCGTATCCGTCAGCGAAATTAACCGCATATGTTCCGCTTAATGCGACACCGCCGTCCTTTTTTTTGAGTGTAAGTTTATTACCGTCAACTTCCACCCCATAGAGCAGTTCCGCATGGTTCGAATTTAACGCGATACGATACAAGCCTTTTTTTCCATTTTTTTCGTACAGGATAAAATCGCCGTTTTTTTGGATTCTGTCATATGATTCAAGATCCTGCATAAACAAAATGAAATATTCCCACGCTCCCCAGCGTGCAACCCTATCTTTTTTCTCCGTAAGCAATGAAAACCAGGGGTCAAGATTTTTTCCAGTAAGATTTTCTATCCACGCCGGCAGCAGGCCGAAATTGCGTTCAATGAAAATCATCACCCGCTCTTTTAAATAATCGGGCAGGTTGTACATATCTTCCAAAGAAGCAAGCGGGTACTCGCTGTTAATCCCATCTTGGAACGGTTTTATCACATTGCCCTGAAACGTTGCGATAATCCGCGACACCGCCCTTATATCTCCGGTAGTGGCGTTCACAATTTCTTTTACTTTTTTGCCGTGCTCTCCAAGACCGGAAACTTCCAGGTAAGCGTAAAACCCCCTTCTTTCGTCTCTAAGAAAAGGAAGAATCGCGTCGGGGTCTGTACTTAAAACTGTGAACATCTCCTCAAGACTGCTGATTGAAAGACCGTGTTCCAGCGGAAATGCCAGGTTGGGGCAAAGTGAATAGGCTACAAAGACCACCCCCTCGTCTTCCCGATTCTCCGCGCTGTAACTGTCAATCATGTCGATCAACCTATCCACAAGTTTTTGATCAATCTGAACAAGGTAGTTTAAAAGCCGTCCCTTAAAGATAAAATTCTTGCCTTCCTCAGGATGATTGATGATGGCGCGGGCAATTTCCTGATATGACGAACAGCTTTCGCCGCCAATCTCCACAAGCGGCAGAGTCCGCACCTCCGTAAACAATTCGACATTCTCTCCGGCAAGGTGGCGCGTCACTTCGTCATACTTCCAGCGCTTGTCATGGCGAACGGTTAAAAGTCCCCTTATGAGTTTTTGCATGGAAGCGCCCATCTTTGGAGAACGGGAGAGGAGGCTCTCAACTGTTTTGCCCTGAATAGTGTCCAGAGTTATCTGACCGGAATAAAGAACCTGACCTTTATCGTTGACAAAAGGTTCCATGCCGGTAAGCAGTACCCAAAGCGTAACGCCCAGCGAATAGTAGTCATATTCTTTGCCGATAACTCCCGAGTACGCTTCCGGCGCGGCGTAGCCCTCAGTCCTTGCGCCGGTTTCCGTCATATGCTTGCTCATACCGGCGTCAATCTCAAAGACACTGGCAATACCAAAGTCGCCGACCAGAAGACCGGCGCCCTTGTACTTGCCGTTGGGAAGAACTTCTTGATTTTTATAAAAGAGATTGCCCGGCTTTATATCACGGTGGATAATTCCGGCCTTGTGGCAGGCCTCAAAAGCGTTAATGACCTCGCATACAATTTGCTGCGCTTCTTTTTCGTTCACGGGCAGGTACTTATACGCGCCATTTGGCAGTTTGTCATCCAAAGCGCCGCCTGCCGCGTATTCAAGAATGGCAAAAAATCTCCCATTGTACTCGCCGCATTCCAGGATAGAAATAATATTTTGATGTGAGAAAGACTTTATCTTCTCTTCTGCTTCGCGGTTCGCTTTTTTTGTGTAGTAATATTTAAGGACAAAATTTTTGCCGCCCTTCGTACACAAATAAACCTCGGCCTCTCCGCCGGATGTCGCAAGGAGCCTGTCCACACAAAAACCCGCGACTTCTTCACCGGGGCGAAGCATCCCGCCTGAAAGCGCGTTTATCGGCACATTCTCGGTATTCTTGTTGGCGATTACAACTGTTTGTTCGGGAATTATTTGGGTTTCCATGTTACAATTCCAGGTTCCAATTAAGGTTACTGCTGTCTCGACCAGTAACCGTTGCGCAAGACGTAAGTTCCCGCCCTGCGTCCATAATTGCTGTAAGCATAGTAAAAATCATAATTATCAAAAGACGATCTTCCTATGTTAACTCCCGCGCCAATGGTAACACTGGTAATTGGGTTGTCAAAAAACGCCCCATCACCTATTGTCGTTACTTTTTCGGGAATTTTAACCGCGGTCAGCTCGTTATCAAAAAACGCCTTAGGCTCAATTGTAGTTACGCTGTTCGGTATAACAATGCCGGTGAGTTGTCTTGTGGAAAATGCCCCGGCCCCAATGATTGTCACGCCTTCAGGTATGGTATAATTTTTTTCCTCCCCGTAATAAAATACTAATTGATTTCCATCCTTGTTAAAGAGACAGAAGTCATTGGCAGTAAATGCGGCATTACCTGACGCGAGGGAAAGACTGGTAATGGGATTTCCCGCAAATGCCTCCACCCCAATGGAAGTCACGCTTTTAGGTATATTTATACTGGCGATCTTGTTATCAGAAAACGCCATATCCCCAATAGTAATTACACTGCCGGGGATTACTACGCCGGTAAGCTGGTTGCCGCTAAACGCCCTATCCCCAATACCGGTCACGCTATTACCGATACTTACTTTTACAAGCATGTTATTGGCAAACGCATCCGCTCCGATAGTCGCCACACTGCCGCCCACATTTACATTGGTCAGCATATTTTCAGCAAATGCCCTATCCCCAATCGTAGTCAAGCTGACAGGTATGCTGACTTTAATTATTTCTCTTTTCTGAAATGCGGCTTTCCCTATACCGGCAACGGGTATTCCATGCAATTGAGAAGGAATGTCAACGTTTTGTTTGACCCCCGTATACCCGATAACTTCCAAAGATTTGCCGCCATCCAACGGTTTTACCCTAAAAAAATTTTCAGGCTCCTCTTTTTTGGCGCACGAAAAAACCAACGCCATTACCATTAAGGCAATTACTAAGACCATTTTTTTATTCATAAAAACTCCTATGATTATTTTACTGTTTTTATATTGTACATCATTTTTAAATATTTTTGTATTTATTATTTACGGAAAGGTATAAATATTCTTATTCCATAACTAGCCATAAGCTTATTCCCTAAAAAGCCAAAAGAATAGCGAAATATTAAAAAGTCAATTTCACCTCCCACAATAAAACCAAATGGTGAGTATCTATGCGGTGTATCATCAGAATTTACATTTACACCTATTCCGCCATAAACAGATAAGTTTATAAATGGCATTCCCCAAAAAACAAATTCTAGATCAGAAAGAAGATTATAATTAAATTTTGCTAAAACAGGAATTTGTAGTACACCATCAAAATTTGAAAATCCGGTTTGTACGCCAAAATAATCAGATAGACGTAATTCTACATCTCCCCCGCCGCCGCCGTTCTTACCATCGCCTCCACCCCAACCGCTAAAACTCAAGCCGCCATAATTCAAAAATTTATCAGTTGCTGCTTGGCTTGCGGCTTGCCTTGCCTGTTGCGCGACTTCCTTCCGCGTCAGTCCTTTTCTGTCGCGTCCATATCTGTCATAACCACTTTTGTCATAACCACTTTTGTCATAACCATCTTTGTCATAACCATTTTTGGTATAACCGTATATGTCATAACCATTTTTGTCATAACCGTATATGTTCCATCCGTCTTTCGTGTAACCATCCGCTTCAAGAGGGGAAATTTTTATGTAACCCGCGTTTGCCGCAATAGTAACATCTTTGCCGTTCACGCGTCTTATTGACATTTTCAACGTATCGGTGATGTCGCGCGCCTGAACACCCTGGAACACGCAAGGCGCACTGGCGCTCATTGGTTTGGTATACGTCGCGGCTGATATCTGATTTGTTAAATTTACGGTGGCTGTACCAATATTTTTTCCCTTATCGTTTTCAAGCCTTGCTTCAATGGTAAAGGTTCGGCTACCGTCCTTGTTCCATTTGGTAAGACTCCACGCATCGCCAGTGGTTTTGTCTTTGTAGGCGTTATACCCCACAGACTGGACTGCGTATTGTCTGGCAAGCCCCGCCGCATAGTAAGTGTCCGTCCGAACCGCATAGTCCCGCCCTAATTGCGCATAACCGGTTGTTTTTAGTTCCGCGTCCAAATTCGCCAGTTGAGCCGCATAGTTTTTTTCCGCCGCCTCCACCTTTGCCATTTGCGCCGCATAGTCGTTCACTAGTTGCTCCAACGCCTTCCTACCATCCGCCTCCGCCTGAGCAATCAATGACTGTATCTTGTCAAATTCCGTGTTGATGTCTGTCAAGCCATTTGCTATGGTTTTAAGACCTTTTTCAAAATCCGCAAGCATAAGCGGTATAACTTCCATCGCCTGAGTGCCAACAGTGGCAATAATAGATTCCATATCTATTGTCCCTTTCACAAGGTCGGTAGTTCCAACTTGCTTTACCTCAGGATTATAAATGATTTCAAAGGGCGGGTGTTCCGTAAAGAAGGTGTCATAGGAATTTTCGGTTTCCCTCAGTTGCGCTATCATTTGCCGCTGTCTCGCAAGCAGAGTCTTTTGCTGCCCCAGCAAACTATCCCGTTGTTTCAGTAAATCCGCCTGTTGTTTTTTAACGGCTTCCGACTGAACCTTGAATTGGATAAGAAAGGCATCTTGCAGGTCTTTTACCGCTTTGTTTCCGGATTCCTGCCTTAGCCTGCTGACTTCCTTCTGGGCGTTGTATTGTTCCAACTGTTTCCGCGCGTCAGCTCCGATGTTCCCGGTCGCCGCCATCTTGATTTCCGGCGCTTTGAATTCCGGCACTTTTATTTCCGGTGTCTTTATGTCCGGCATGGCAAGGTTTATCTTCGGCGCCTGGTAAATATCTGTCTGATACGCAGCAACCCGCCTGGCGGCTTCCGCCAATGTGGGGTCAAGTTGACTGGCCTGATAGGTGTATAGCATCTTTTCAAACCCCGTGGCGGTATCGCTCTTTGCTACGGCGTTCAAGGCGGCTAACTCGTTTGAAAACGCCGCGCGAGCAAGTTCAGTTTTTGTCAATTCGGTTGGCGTAACGCCCATTTTTTGCATTAAGAATAAAGAGGCGCGGCGCACGGCTCTTAGATCGTTCAGTTCATCAACGGTAACTACTTCCGAAAATGATCCTACCGTCGATTTGTCAGCAGTTTTGGTGACATTGATGTGCAGGGCGAAGCCGTTGGATGACTTGGTAATGGTTCCCTCCATGATATAATCGGGATCGGGCAAATGCCCAAGATCCAGTCCCGCTTTCGAATTGTCATCATAATGACCTGACCTCAATAATTCGGCGTATTGCTCATTACGGCTTTCCTCTGTAGATGTTGAAA